>Ga0134125_10004158_pt1 | contig 16578 bp, 16 predicted proteins | sample KB31751_FD_96464 | JGI IMG/M metagenome (GOLD analysis project Ga0134125, IMG submission 96464) | Terrestrial soil microbial communities with excess Nitrogen fertilizer from Kellogg Biological Station, Michigan, USA - KB3-175-1 | ecosystem: Environmental > Terrestrial > Soil > Unclassified ...
AATCATCTGTTTATGAATAAAGTCATTGCCAGTGCTGATGAGGCCGTCCGCGATGTAAAAGACGGTTCAATGATCATGGTGGGTGGTTTTGGGCTGTGCGGGATTCCCGCCGACCTTATCGATGCCCTTGTCCGCAAGGGCGTAAAGGACCTCACCACGGTTTCTAACAATGCCGGCGTGGACGATTTCGGCCTGGGCAAGCTTCTCCAGACTGGCCAGATCAGAAAGCACATCGGTTCTTATGTGGGTGAGAACAAGTTATTTGAAAAACTTGTCCTCACCGGCAAGCTGGTGTTGGAGTTGAATCCCCAAGGCACACTGGCCGAGCGCATTCGCGCCGGTGGCGCCGGCATTCCGGCATTCTTTACAGCCACAGGAGCGGGCACCGTGGTTTCAGAGGGCAAAGAGATCAGAGAATTTAATGGTCGGCCCTACGTGATGGAACGAGGGTTGAAGGCTGACTTCGCGCTGATCAAGGCATGGAAGGCGGATCGTTGGGGCAATTTGATCTTCCGCAAGACCGCGCGAAATTTTAATCCCGTGATGGCAACGGCAGCGCGGGTCACCATTGTCGAGGTAGAAGAAATCGTGGAACCTGGCCAACTTGATCCGGACGGTGTTCACTTGCCCAGCGTGTACGTGAAAAGAATTGTGCTGAGTTCGGGCCAGCCAAAGCGGATTGAAAAGCGGACCTTGAGAAAACGGGCGTGAAGCTGTTCGAGGTAACAACCGCGCGTTGCTCAAACGATATTGTTAACGTAGAGACGTAGCATGCTACGTCTCTAGACAGAGTTCATCGCGATTGCAGGGGATCATCATACATGGCGACAATACCGGTCAATAAAGCAGACAAGCAAAAAGACGTGGAGAAGCGCGAGCGGATCGTCAAACGAATTGCGCGCGAAATGCAGGATGGTTTCTACGTGAACCTGGGCATCGGCATGCCAACGCTGGTGGCCAACTACATTGCTCCAGGCGTTGAAGTGATTCTGCAAAGCGAGAACGGAATGCTCGGCGTGGGGCCGTTTCCTTTTGAAGGAGAAGAAGATCCCGACCTGATCAATGCCAGCAAAGAAACCGTGACGGAAGTCCCTGGAACGGCATATTTTTCCAGCGCCGATTCGTTTGCCATGATCCGCGGCGGCCACATCGACCTGAGCGTGCTCGGCGCCATGGAAGTGGATGAAGAAGGGAATCTCGCCAACTGGATGATCCCCGGAAAAATGGTGAAAGGCATGGGCGGAGCTATGGACCTGGTAGCCGGCGCGCGGCGTGTGATCATCGCCATGGAGCACACGACCAAGGATGGCACGTCCAAAATCCTTCCCAAGTGTACGCTTCCTTTGACCGGGATGAAAGTTGTGGACACCATTGTTACGGAAATGGCTTATATCAATGTCACGCCTCAAGGCCTGGTGCTGGAAGAGGTGGCGCCGGGCCTGACGGCGGAAGACGTGCAAAAGGCCACTGCGGCCCGGTTGATTGTGAGCCCGAATTTGAAAACAATGGAGTTCTAGAACAACCAAAACTCTTTTCGCGTAATCGGAAGAGAAGAGAGTAGATGGGCGACGGAGGCAAGCAATGCGTGCAGATCGTGCTGAAATTTCCTGGGATACTGAAAAGGCGAAGTGGGTGATTAGGATTTCGGTCGGCGAAGAGGTGATTCGCCGTTATTGCAGTCTTCCCCAAACTGCAAGCGAAACGGACCTTCGGGCTGCGGCGCAAACAACGCTCAGTGATGAAGGGTATGAGCTTGAAGGCGAGGCGATTACAGTCCAAAACCCTAAAGCTGCTTGAATCCGCATATTGCCCTGAAGCAATAAAAAACCAGCCACCAAGATGGCGCTACGATCAACGCTTGGTTCCGGCCAGGGCGGGGACGGCCTGAGCAAGCTCTTTGAGGGAATCCGCAAAAGGCGTCTTGGCGACGCCCCGCTCGGTAATAATCGCCGTTACGTACTTGTTCGGCGTTACGTCAAATGCCGGATTTTCTACCAGCACGCCTTCGGGAGCAACCTGTTTGCCTGCGTGGTGCGTCACTTCCCGGGTTGAGCGTTGCTCAATAGGAATTCCTTCGCCGTCTGGCATATTCATATCCACGGTAGACCACGGCGCAGCGACATAAAAAGGAATGCCATGCTCTTTGGCCAGCACGGCTACGCTGTACGTGCCAATCTTGTTGGCTACGTCGCCGTTGGCCGCAATGCGGTCCGCGCCCACGATCACGGCCTTGATCTTGCCCTGGCGCATCATCGCTCCGGCCATGTTGTCCGCGATAAGCGTGGTCTGGATTCCGTCTTTCATCAGCTCCCATGCGGTTAGACGTGAGCCTTGCAGGAATGGCCGAGTTTCATCGGCGAAGACGTGCAACTTCTTGCCGGAATCGATGGCCGATCGGATGACACCAAGCGCAGTGCCATAACCGCACGTGGCCAGCGCTCCGGCATTGCAGTGCGTGAGCACTCCGCCCGACGAAGGCATGAGTGTGGCTCCGTGCCGCCCCATGGCTTCATTGGCGGCAATATCTTCCACCAGCATTTTTTGCGCTTCGGCCACCAAAGTGATCTTCACCTGGTGAACACCGTGCGGGGCCGCAGCTTCAAACGTCTGCTGCATGCGTCGGATTGCCCAGAAAAGATTCACTGCAGTAGGACGAGTTTGTCCCATGATCCGGCAGATCTGCCCGAGTTCACTGCGCAGAGTCGCAATATCCGGCGCAGAGGAATGCTTGACCCCGAGCGCGATACCCATCGCCGCAGCCACGCCAATGGCTGGCGCGCCACGAACAATCATTTCGCGGATGGCGGTTGCGACCTCCTGGTAGGTGCTGCAGGTTACAAAGACTTCTTCCATGGGCAACCGCGTTTGATCAATAAAGCGGACTCCCTGGCTGGTCCATTCAAGGGTTTTTATCATCGTTAGTTAGATTGTAATTGGGATGGGATTCACCGCAAAGAACGCCAAGGCCGCAAAGGAGTCACAGGTCGGATTTGGGCTAGTGCCCAACCTGCTGTTGAGACACTACCAATTGTTTCTGTCGTTGCGTCCTTCGCGACCTTTGCGGTGAAAGGTTTGGTTGACCGTTAACCCTGAATCAGTTTGGCCGCCGCGGCACCACTTGTTCGTCAATGATCACAAATTGCGCCGGGCAGATGTTTGATCCACAGATCACGGGCACTACGCCGCGCATCTGTCTTCTCGTGATCAAGCCCAGCGTGCCGCATTCCGGACAGGAGAGAACAGCCCAGTACGGATCTTCTTGATCGCCGACCTCGCCTGCGTTTTCCAGCACAAAGATCGTCCCTGGCTCCATTTGTTCCGGAAGCCATTCCGTCACAATGTTCAATTCAGCCACCATGGTCACCTCCGCCACTCTGGTTCTCCTTATTTTTGGACCTGCATTCAAGCGCGCACCCGGCTCTTACGAACTTCGCCTTCTGCCCGCGTTTCGCGCCGCCTGCTTCTGCGCCGGACGGCGGTTGAATATCTCAGCCCGGACTTCCTTCACAGCGTCACTCAAGCACACCGCCAGCAAAGGCTGGCGCGAGTTCTTGAGAATGTCGATCACTTGGCGCTCTGAGTTTTCCAGGTAAATGCGTTTTCCGTCGGTTAACAGGTGATATTCCGAGCCGTTGCTCACCGCTTCCGCCAGACGCCTGCCGAATTCCTTTTGTAGGAACTTCATGATGCGGCGGACGCGCTGCAGCGGAAAGCCTTTGCGGCGAAGAGCGCAAATCACGGCGATCTCCGTTACGTCGTCAAAGGAGTACAGGCGGATGCGGCCTTTGCGCTGCGGCTGCACAATACCGCGCTCGTCCCACCACTGCAACTGACGCGGCGTAATTCCTGTCAGTTTCACCACCTGCGCCGATGTAAAATGCTGGTCCATTGCGTATAGGAAATGTTTAAAACATTTCTTCCTATAAATGTTTGATTCATTTTAGGAGCAGTATCTAGAAAGTCAACAAGAATATTCGAAGCAGAGGTGCTCAGGAGCAATAAAGGGCCGTCAGGAAGAGGATGAAGCGGTAGATATCCAGAACGTAATGGAATGAGATGGCGAAAACGAGCGCTTTAACAAATGACAGGAAGAATGATTCTCGATACACGGTGCGCAAGGCGAGAAAGCTGTAGGTAAGCAACAGAAAGAGGGCGACAGGAAAGATTAGCTTGTCCCAGTTTACGGACGGAAGATGGACGCCGTACCTGAGGGCGAAGCGCAAAAACAGAGAGATGCCAGGGTACAACACGACGAAAATAGCCATTAGCCAGAACGCCGTGAAATGCAGGCTAAAAACCAGATGCTGACCAAAAAACTCCTTCCTGCGCCATTGCATCGCGGCCAGAAGCACGGCATAGATGAGAACCATGACCAGCACAAGCGACCGGGCCTGCACGTCAACCACGTGATCAAAGAGAGGAGCGAACTGAGCGAAAGAAATGCCCTTGGCGGCAATCCTTGCCGCAGCTAAGCGAGCTGCCACAGAGCTATACGACATCATGTGTAACTGGATGTCGAGCGTGGTACGCAGTCCCGACCATCCAAGGTATGGTTGGAGGAAAAAATAAATCAGGTTGGTAACAAAAAATAATTGGAAGGGATGGAGGTAAGGCTTGCGGCAGCCGCGAAGGTATTCGGCAGTAAGAAATCCAGGTTTAGCGAAGAGCAACCTGAAGCTGCGGAATATCTTCGAGTCAAAATGAAAGAGCTCGCCTAGAGCATGGGTGAAAAAATGTTGGATTGATAGATCTGCTATGCCCCGTTTCTTCTCGCCACAGTCCGGGCAGAAATTGCCGCTTACCTGAGCAGCGCAAGTAGGACAATGCCAAACGGCATCTGCCGCTTCCTGTGGGAGCAGCGGCTCCTGCTGTGCGAGTTCGCTGCGTGTGGGCGTCCCTCCGCCGACAAAGTGGACAACCTCCACTTTGTCGCCATCTTTAAGCGTAGTTGTGTCCCATCGGGCGCGCGGAACGATCTCCAAATTTAACTCCACGGCTGCGCGATCCGACTTTATGCCGATTTGTGCCACCAGTGCAGCGACGGTCAAGCCGTCGGGAAACTCGCGTTGTTCGCCGTTAAGATAAAGAGTCATCGGAATCGCAGTTAGCAAATACCAAATCTTTTTACCGCAAAGTACGCTAAGGGCGCAAAGGAAGTAACAATTTGAGATTGGTTCGTCAACATCCTAATATCCCCTGGTTTTATCGACCTCATTCAACAATCTCTCGCCTGCCAGAAAACGCTTCATGTTATCGAAGATTAGCCGATAGTGGCGCTCCCACAGGCGGTCGGTGACAGCGGCGGTATGGGGCGTGATTAAGAGGTTGTCGAGCGACCAGAAAGCCGAACTCGCCGGCAAAGGTTCTTCATTGAAAACATCGAGCGCGGCCCCCGCAATACGTCGATGTTGAAGGGCCTCGAGCAAAGCGGCTTCATCAATCAGCGGCCCTCGGGCGACATTGATCAGGTAGGCGTTGGATTTCATCTTGCCCAGCCGGGAGGCGTTCATGATGGCGGTGGTTGCCGGAGTTACGGGCGTGCAGAGCAGGACATAGTCGGCCTGGGGCAGAACTTCATCGATCTGCGAGGAACCATAAACGACATCCGCGCCGTCAAGCCCTTTGGCAGGATTTTCCCGGACGGCCAAAACTTTCATCCCCATCGCTTTAGCGCGCGCTGTGAATTCGCGTCCAATACTGCCCATGCCAATGACGAGCACGGTAGAATCGGCCACCTCGCGGGGCCTAGGCGATGCATGCCAGAGTTGGTCTTGCGACCATTCATGCTTTGCCTGATATTGCATCGCCTGGGGCAGCCGCTTGGCCAGCGCCAGCAGAACGGCAATCGCGTGTTCGGCGACGACTGGGCCGTGGATTCCGGTTGAGTTGGTGACAACCACGCTGCTCTGGATGAGTTCGGGATACATGAGCTGATGAACGGCTGCGGCGGGGGAATGGATCCAGCGAAGTTTCCTGGCATTGGCGAATTGCTCCGGCCGCAACGACCAGCCGATGAAGACATCGGTATCGGCGATTTCTTCCGGTACGCGGTCATAGTTCTGGAGCTGTATGAACGCATGGCTGGAAAAATCCTGTTGCAGACGTTCGCGTATCCATGAGGGCGCGTGCCAGAGTTCAAAGGAGTGGTAATGGACGATGAGGGTTTTCATGGAATGGCGGTAGTTAGTATTTAGCAATTAGTATTTAGCCGCAGGCCCGTGCAGCTTGGAGCGCCCAGGCAAACCTAAATACCAAATACTAAGTACTAATTACTGGTTTTCTCAAATCTTTTCCAGTCATTTCTTTCGGTTGATCGAAGCCCAACATGCCGAGGACGGTGGGAGAAATATCCTGCAATGAACCTTCCGATCGCAAACTCAGCTTCTGCGCGTTTTCGCTGACCACAATGAACGGCACGGGATTGGTGGTGTGCGCGGTGTGCGGGCCGCCGGTCGCCGGGTCGATCATCTGCTCGGCGTTGCCGTGATCGGCGGTAATGAGCATTGCGCCGCCACGTGCGCGAACAGCTTTGTAAATTTCTCCCAGGCAGGCGTCCACGGTTTCCACGGCCTGCACGGTGGGCGGAATCTTGCCGGAGTGGCCGACCATATCTGCATTGGCGAAATTGACTATCACCACGTCAAATGCCGCGTCATTGGCGGCTTTGATCACGGCGTCCGCAATTCCCTGGGCAGACATTTCCGGCTTAAGATCGTAGGTCGCAACCTTTTGCGACGGAACCAGAACGCGGTCTTCTCCGGGAAAAGGCTTTTCCACTCCGCCATTGAAGAAGTAAGTCACGTGCGCGTACTTCTCGGTCTCGGCGACGCGCAGATTGCGCAGGTTGTGTTCGGCCATCACGTTGGCCAGGATATTTTTTAGCGAATCCGGCTGTACCACAAAGGGCAGTGTGAACTGCTTGTCATACCGCGTCATGCAAACGTATTTCAGGTTTTTGGGAACACGGCTGCGTGGAATGGTGGCGTCGAGCGCTTCGGCATCGGGCAGGTCGCGTCCGCCCTGTGCCGTAAGGCCGCTTTCACGGGCCAGGCAACGCGTGATCTGCCGGGCGCGGTCGGCACGGAAATTAAAATTGATGACAGAATCGTCATCGCGGATCGTGGCTATCGCTCCGCCGCGATTGTCGACGCAGGTAAAAGGAATGATGAATTCATCAGTGACGTCGCGGTTATAAGAATCTTTTACGCCTTGCACCGGGTCGACAAATTCTCCGCCTTCGGCTTTGCCGGCGACCATCGCGTCGAAAGCCTTTAATTCGCGGTCCCACTTCTTGTCGCGGTCCATGGCGTAATAGCGGCCGCTTACGCTGGCGATCTTGCCGCCGAGTTCGCGCATTTTCTGCTGCAATTGCTGCAGGTAAACGGCGCCGTTCGTGGGCAAGGTGTCACGGCCATCCATAAAGCAGTGAACATAGGTGCGGTCCACGCCGCTTTGTTTGGCCATGCGCAGCAGCGCGTAAAGATGGTTCTGGTGGGAATGCACGCCGCCGTCAGAGAGCAGCCCGCACAAATGCAATTGGCGTCCGCCGTTGCGAGCGTTCTTCATCGCCTCCTGCAATACAGGATTGCTGAAAAGATCGCCTTTTTCAATCATCAGGTCAATCTTGGTGATGTCCATGTAAACCACGCGCCCCGCGCCGATGTTGAGATGCCCGACTTCGCTGTTGCCCATCTGCCCCTGTGGCAGGCCGACAAATCGTCCGCTGGTGTGGATCAGTGTGTTGGGATAGTCGATGAGCAGGCGGTCATAGTTGGGTTTGCGCGCCAAGGCAATAGCGTTGGCCTTGGAGGGCGGCGCATAACCCCAGCCATCAAGAATAATTAGAACAAGAGGACGGTTCATAAGCGACAGAGAATTCTAAATGAGATTGGCAGATCGGGTGACCGGATCTACCCCCCGCCACGGAAGCGCGGAGACACGGAGAAAAACCTTTGAAACACAGGGGAACTGAAGCGGAGAAAAACCTACCACGGATAAACACGGGATCACACGGATCAGCACGGATTGCCAAATTGCCACTATTGCCAAAAATCGTCGAAAGTTAGATCCCAAATCTTAGGTGCGCGGGAATTTGTTTCGGCAAAGTTGCCGGATCAAAATGCCAAGGTGATAGCATAGGCGGATGCATTGGAGAAGATCATGACAAAGGTTCTGGTTGCATTGATGGTATTGCTGGCAGGCGTTCCCGAGTTAGTGGCAGGCCGTGAGGCGCAAAGCAAGAGCGCAACGGAAACAAAAGACACGCAAAACAAGGACGCGCAGGGCAAAGACCCGGCTCGAAAAGATGCCCCGGCGCAAGCGCAGGATGCGGCCAAGGATACGGCAGAGAAGCCGGAGATCCATGAATTTGTCATCGCCAACTTCAAGACGGAAAGCGGCGTCAGGCTGCCGCAGGCGCGGGTGGTTTACGGAACTTATGGTCATCTGAACGCGGCCAAAGATAATGTGGTGCTGCTGCCGTCGCATTACATGGCGGACTGCCACGGATACGAATGGCTCATCGGGCCGGGCCGCGCGCTGGATACGTCAAAGCTCTTCCTGGTGGCGACGGAGCTTTTCGGTAACGGGCATTCGTCATCTCCCAGCAATACGCCGGAGCCTTTCCATGGCCCACGATTTCCGGTTACGACGATCCGCGATAACGTTGACGCCGTGCATCGATTGCTGACGGAAGAATTGAAGATCAAGCATCTGCGTGCGATCGTAGGCTTTTCCATGGGAGCGCAACAGGCGTTTCAATGGGCCGTGAGTTATCCGGACTTCGCGGACAAGATTGTGGCTACTGCCGGGACGGCAAAAACCTATCCTCATGGGGTAGTGCGGCTTGAAGGACAGATTGCCGCGCTCACCGTCGATGCGGCTTTCCAGAATGGAGACTATACCGCGCCGCCGACCAAAGGCATGGAAGCTTTTGCCACGGTTTGGACGGCATGGCTGTTCTCGCAGGAGTGGTGGCGGAAGGAATTGTGGAAAGCGTCGTCGCCTCCAGGGACCACCTTTGAACAGACACTGCACGAGTTCCGGACAAATTTTATTCCCGGCGCAGACGCCAATAATTTGATCCTGCAATGCCGTACGTGGGAGAAGCACGACGTGGGCGCAACTCCGGGCTTCAATGGCGATTTGGAGAAGGCGCTGCGGTCGATCAAAACGCCTTTTCTTTATATGCCGTCAGAGACCGATCTTTATTTTCCTATTGGCGATGCGCGCTATGAAGCGACGATGATGAGCACGGTAACACTCACGCCGATTCCGTCACTGTGGGGGCATACAGCTGGGGCAGGGCCAAATCCCGAGGACCTGAAGTTTTTGAATGAGAAGATTGGAATTTTTTTGGGCGGCAAAGGGAGGTCTGATATCAACAGGTGAGCTCATTCCGGCAGAATGGAAGATAATTCTATTCCAGATTGTGCAATAGTTGACATGGCTTTATACGGGGTTGGACTTCGCAGCCCTCAATTCTCGGCAGGCTCAGGGCCATCTCGGGGCTAACGCTCAAGTCGTGCCCTGACACTCGTCTCTTCGTGGACACTATCTTTATGAAAAAATCAGTGTTGGGATGGCAGACAGCTATAGGAGCTAACTTCCGCAAAGGCGACAACAAGATCGGGCACACCATTTGCACGCACGTCATTGAATTCGCGTAGATGCTTTAAGGTCGGTCCAGGGATGCGTGGGAGCAATGCCGAGAATCCAACCTTCGATTTCGGCAATTCTACGGTCGGCTGGCGACAGGACTGGACTAAAAAAATTTGACAGCATTCCTGCGCTATCGGTACGGCGAAGCCATTCAGCAATGGCAAATGCATCTTGCTGATCCTGCGTCCGCCCTTCTGAAGGGAAGCTCTTGCTCCATATCGCAGGGTAGACTTCCGCGATCACGGAGGTGCCGGGTGGAACCTGCCATCCGTCAAAGGGCCAGAAGTGCGCACGACTGCTAAGATGCTGGCGCAAATAGCGCAGCCAAGGAAGGCCCGCGTAGGTGGATTTTGCCACCGAGCCGGGAACATCAAAATGAAAAACCGACTTGGCAGTGCGGGCGTGCATCTCGGTGAGTCGCCGCCAACGGGAATCGCCCAAGCGGGCTGCTCCGTTTCCGTATATGCCGTCGCGGATGAAATCGACATACATATTATTCTCGTCGGTCGGCCAGTGATGCTGAAAGTCATCAAGGAATGCAGGCCAGTCTAGCGGCAGGCCATGCTTTTGAAAGTAGCGAAGCGGGAACGAGAATCCATGATCGATGCCGACGATACAGGACGGATCGGCGCTGAGCTGTACCACAAGCCACTCAGCGATCTCGCGGCGGGTCCAATACCAGCGGGGGCTTGGTGGGGGAGCAACCTCGCGGGGAGGCGTGAGCCTGTCGCCTTCATAAATGCGCAGACCTTTTAGGCTGGAGGTAGGTACTTGAGCGCCGGAGTAATCAATGCCGATGTAACGGTTGAAGATCATTGTTCCGTCAATTTCTTGTCTAATTCTTTCTTGTCTAATTCAAGGATAAGCTTGAGCAAACAGGTTTATACCACTCGCGGGGTGGAAACCTTTACCAATAATGGCCCGAAGGCGGTTCTAAGAAGCGCAATTGGCAGCTTCTATATTGTTCTTATTCGCCATTGATTCGCTCATTGTGAACCGCTATACTTCGGCAGCGCCCCAGGGTGTGAGTTGCAAAAGATCTTTGAATCATAGCTGCTGGCTTCTAGCCAATAGGGGAAAGCCTGCGACCCATGCGGCCCACTGCCGAATAACGTGTCGGCAGAGGGTTACAAGGATGAAACGACCAGCAAATTTGACACGGATTCGACCGGCAAAAATGATAGAAAAAGGGCTTCGACCGGTCGGTCACCGTTCGGTCGAATTAGGGTTGGCCTTTTATTTTCAACAAAGGTCTTACCCCCGGGTGGGTCGCTGGCTGAAAGATGCAGGCAGAGGGTCATAGAAGAGATTGCCAAAATTGCCATGATTGCCAAAAATCGCCGCAATTGAAAACCCTAATTGACCACGTGGCAATCGGCGAGGGAAGGAATGTAGTCGGCTATTGCAGAGAGATATTACATACCGCCAGCGTTGCTCCATCAGGCCCGTTGACTTGCTGTCCCAAGCCGCCCAGAGTTGTTGCACCGCGCTGGTCGGAAGGAACCTGAAGATTGGTTCCCAATGGGACCTCAGCTCCGCCTGGCGCAGTGAGGAATAGCGAATAGCTGGCTGCAGGCAGGTTCTCCACTAATCGGAGTTGCAATGTTTCCCCCGCAGCATACGGAACATTCGATGAAGTAAATGAATTGCCGTCGCGAACCTGGATCATGCCCGCGGGACTAAAGTTGATGAGGCCGCTTAGGATGGATTGCTGGCTGGAAGCCGGAGCAAAGAAGCCCAAAGCTGCGTCCATGGCCGAAGAAGAAGGCGTAGCGGAAAAAGTCGCCGTGAAGCCGGTTGTCGGCGGCGACATGGGAAAGCTGACGCGCTGAACACTTGTACCCGCCGCAGAGCTTACGCATCCGATTTGGGCAACAGCGCTTTCGGCGGGCATGAGCGCGCCGGCGGTTGCAGCTGCGCTCTGAATTGAAGCGGTCACAGAAACATTCTGAGAAACATTATTCGCGGTGTCGGAGGCCGTTATAGTGATGCTGAGATTGCCAACAGGAGTGGCGCTCGTGGTTGATACGGTCAAAGTTGCAGAGCCGGAGCCGCCGGTGATTGTTGTGTTATCAAAACTGGCAATAACGGTTGAATTTGAAGAGGAAGCAGTGAGTGAGACGGTGCCAGCGAAGCCGTTTACCGCGGCAACGCTAATTGTGTATGTGGCTGAAGCGCCCGCGGTGATTATCTGGGATGTGGGATTGGCCGACAGATTAAATTCTGAGTTGCTGCCGCCGCCACCGCTGGATCCCACGGTTCGGCGCGGCGATATAACGCAGCCGTTTGTAACGATTAATAGACTTGCCAGTAACAATGCAAACTTACGCATGGAAGAATCTCTTTCCTCGGTCGACCCCTAAATGAGAGTAATACATTTGGATTATCTTTAATGGCCAGATGTTTGCCGTCAAAGCGTAAACAATTAGTAAAGAGTTGGGCTGTTTTGTAAAGTCAGTGGAGTTTGGCAGCCATTAGTGGCCGCAGGGTAGCTCCTTTTATGGAAACGCAGAGCAAAGGAGAATAGCGTTATGTTCCCTCAACTCGCCAGGTTTGGAGATATTGCGATCTTGCTGGTGCGCCTGATGGTGGGCGCCATATTCGTTAGCAGCGGCTGGAGCCACCTGAAAGACCCGGAGGGCCGCAGCAAAAGCATCGGCATGAGCAAAAGCTTTACGGTTTTTCTTGGCACGGCAGAGCTTGCCGGGGCGCTGGGAGTGATCGCCGGCGTGCTGACCCAACTTGCCGCCGCAGGCTTGATTTTGCTGATGCTGGGCGCCATCCAAAAGAAGATATTTGTATGGAAAACAGGTTTTTGGGGCAAGCATGGCACAGACGGCTGGCATTACGACCTGATGCTGGTCGTGATGAATCTGGCCATCATAACGACGAATGGCGGAAAATTTGTGCTGTGGAGGTAGCACGTCTGGCACGCAGAAACGGCCTTATGCCGTCGAGCTATTTGATTTTAACCAATCCCACCACGTCTCCGCCGTTCGGATCCACGGCATGGACCCACACATTATTGAATCCATTTTTCAGTTCCGGATATTGGGCGATCATGGCATTGGCCAGATTGCGCGCATCGGCCTGAGTGGCGTTGAAATCAGCGGTGCTGGGGACGGAATATTTCATTGTGAGATCAAAGTTCTTGCCATCGCGGAAGAAGTTCATCTCGGTGATGTTGTAGGTCTTGCCGCCGGCAGTAAACGCCACCGGCTTTCCGCCTACGGGAATGTCTTTTGGCTGTATGCTGTTGGTCTCGTCGGTGATCTTGCTCAGCATCTTCGTGTTCATGAACGTCGCGGGCTGCAGCAGATCATAAGAGTTCAGATAATAAAACCAGGCGTTGTGGTTCTGGCCTTTGCTCTTGTAATCGCGTGCCTGCAATAGGTACCACAGACCGTCATGACCCGCAGCGCTGCCGGGACGAATCTGGTATCCGGCAATTTTCCAGCCGCCAAGGTCCTGAAAGATGATGGAAAGAACGTAAGGCCCTTTGTTGCCGATAAAATCCTGAATGGTGATGGCATATTTACCGACCGGTATTCCGGCAAGATCAAATTCCGCTGTATTCGGATTCATGCCGTTAGCGCCGAATACGCCGCAATAGAAAGTGCCGTCAGGGCCGGGATTGGCGCCAGTATCGAGCAGGTAAAGGTTGCGGAGTTGCGGTTTTGCGCCGGCAAAAGCGTCTTTGTTATCCGCTACGGCGCCGGAGATGCCGTTAAAATTGGATTGCAACGAAGGAATAGCGCTGGCTTGGAGTCCCTGTACGTTGCCGCCGGCGCTTTGATCGAAAGCCTGTTGGGCTGCGGCTTCAATTGCCTTGCGTGCAGGCTCGGGGATTTCGTCCTTGCTCTGGCAGGTCTGGGCCCATACAGAAAAGCTTCCGGCCAAAACCAGCGTTGCTGTAAGAATCTTGAATGTAAATTGCATCATAAAAGTGCGCTACTCCGGTTTTTATTAGGATGCTTTCGATGGCTTCTCAGATGCACGATGTTTCGCCGCTCGGGCTCGTAACTTATGAGTAAATATATCGTTTGAGGGCTATGCAAGGAAAGTAGAGCAGAGTTGGAATTGTTGAAACGGGTGAAATTAATCCCACAAGTTTGCTGCCGCCCAACGTTCCTTCATCATAAGGAGTAAAATCCTCATAACAAAAGAACAAATAATCAGAGGCGAAGGCTCGAGTTCAAGAACCAAATATGGCGCGTTTTTCTTCAATAACTTGTGGGATATTTATTTTTCTGTCAACGTTGACGCTGCTTCAGGCACAAACCATGCGTCCTGCAATGCCCGTACAACGTCCCACTCCACCCGCCAATCTAGCTCCGCAGTTGCCCAAGCCGGCGACTTCGAGCGCGCAAGGTGTTCCAGCTCCGGGCACGGCCCAGCCAGCCCAACCGGCCGTGCAGCCAACCCCGATGGGGCCTCCCGTGGCGCCGGTTGTTACCTATCGCGACGGCTTGCTAAGTGTGCAGGCCCTGAACTCAAACCTGAGCAGCGTAGTGACTGCCATCCGGAACAAGACGGGAATTGAGTTTGAAGGCGCAGAAGGGATTTCAGAACGGGTAGCGATTGCCCTGGGCCCTGCGCCGGAAGGCGACGTTCTGGCTGCGATTTTTGCCGGTTCGAAATATGACTTTCTCGCCATTGGAAGGGCAGACAGCCCAACCATTGTGCAAAAAGTCATTCTGACCGTGAAGAACAAACCCGCAGCGGGAGCGGAAGCACAAACACAGCAGCAACCTCCAGTAGCGAAACAGGCCGACGACGAAGAAGTTCCGGAAGAGCAGGTAAATTCTGGCGAGCCGCAGGATACGCCTGTCCAACCTCCGCAACCGCCTGCACAAGCTGAGACGCCGCCAAACCAGCAACCGAAGTCGCCGGAACAATTACTGCAGGAGCTACAGGAAATGCGCCGGCAAAAAGGTTCGCCGGAGGATCCAACCAACAATCCCAATCCGGCTCCGCGGAAAACGCCGCCAAATTAAGGCTTGGGCTCGCCTTTTTGGCATGTTTTGATTCCTGTATTCAGGTGTTTTCAGTAAATGGATATTCTGGGCAGGAAAAAATAACAACTGGAACGGAATCGCAATGGCGGCGAAGGAATCTCCGTGCCGGCAATGCTTCCCTTTACGAGTCTAGTGGCTGGACGCCGTGGTTGCGATTACCGCGGTTGTTGTCGCCTGAGTTTCAGCCCGTCTATGGGCAAAAGCGTGCAGGATCGCGCTGATAACAGCGTAGCCGCAGGCAATACCAAAGACGAGTGAAAACAGAATGGTAAAGAGCACGGTGGAGGAAGCCAGAATGGGATTCATTGTCCAATCTCTTTGATGGTCCTTTTCTCGGGCCGGTTGGTTTCTCCAGCCATGTGCATTGTCGGCAATATTGGTTCAAATGTCTGCATTACTGCAGCCGCTGCACCCTTGATACGTGATCATGCCCTTTGGTCATAAAACCCGCAAATAACTGAAGTCATTAGGTCAAAACCCAGTTTTATTGGCGGCGAAGAGCGGAAATTGACCGATCTGAACTGCCGGCGATAAGATACGGAGTAGAGCTGTGTATCCACCCTCCGGAGCCTTCCAGTAAAGGGTTCGCATGTTTTGTGGGGTTGCGCAGTTTTCCGAACCAGGTTTATAAGGTCCATGGCTATCAGCAACATCACTGTGCGCGGCGCTCGCCAGCACAATTTGAAAAACATTTCGGTTGAAATCCCGCGCAATACCTTGACGGTAATCACGGGGCTTAGCGGTTCGGGCAAATCGTCTCTCGCTTTTGACACTATTTATGCCGAAGGCCAGCGCCGCTATGTAGAAACGCTTTCCGCATACGCGCGCCAGTTTCTCGACCAGATGGAGCGTCCGGACGTTGACTCCATTGATGGCCTGAGCCCGGCAATCTCCATTGAGCAGAAGACTACCTCACGCAGCCCGCGCTCTACAGTCGGAACAATCACTGAGATTTACGATTATTTACGCCTGTTGTACGCCTCAGTTGGCGTGCCGCATTGCCCCAAGTGCGATAAACCGATCAGCCGCCAAACGTCTGACCAGATTGTGCAGCGCGTGATGCAGTTGAAAGCCGAAGATCGCGTGATGATCATGGCCCCGCTGGTTCGCGGACGCAAAGGCGAGTTCAAAGAAGAACTGGCCAAGCTGGCGCAACACGGTTTTGTGCGCGCCCGCATTGACGGCGAACTTCGCCATCTGGATGAAGAGCTGGATGAGATTCATCTCGATAAACGCAAGAACCATACGATTGAAGTGGTGATTGATCGTCTGCTGGTGAAGCCCGGTATTGAGAAACGGCTGGAACAATCCGTGGCCACGGCAATGAAGCTGGGCAAAGGGCTGGTTCAGGTAGCAGTGGTGAACGGCGAAGAGCATCTATATTCGGCACGCATGGCTTGCCCCGATTGCGGCATCAACATCCCGTCCCTGGAGCCGCGATCGTTTTCTTTCAACAGCGTGTATGGCGCCTGCCCGGAATGTAACGGACTGGGCAGCAAATATGATTTTGATCCAGCCAAGATCATTGTTGATTGGTCCAAACCCCTGCTGGATGGCGCGCTCGGCCCCGGCTCAGGATCGTCTTATCTTCAGCGGATGGTCGATATTGTTGCCGCGGCTTATAAGCTTGATCTCTCGATGCCGTTTGAGAAGTTTCCGGCGAAAATCCAGAACCTTTTGCTCTACGGTCCCGATGAAAAAGAAGCTCCACGCCTGGGATTTCGCGGCGTGCTGGGCTTCCTGAAGCAGAACCTGGAGGAATCGACTTCCGAGAGCTATCGCGAGTGGATGCTAAGCTACATGTCTGCGACAACCTGTCCGGTTTGCCGTGGCAGGCGTCTGCGTCCGGAGAGCATTGGCGTGAAGGTGAATGGTCTCTCCATTTCAGATTTCACTGCGC
>Ga0134125_10004160_pt1 | contig 16573 bp, 19 predicted proteins | sample KB31751_FD_96464 | JGI IMG/M metagenome (GOLD analysis project Ga0134125, IMG submission 96464) | Terrestrial soil microbial communities with excess Nitrogen fertilizer from Kellogg Biological Station, Michigan, USA - KB3-175-1 | ecosystem: Environmental > Terrestrial > Soil > Unclassified ...
GACGCGGAGACGAAGCCCACCGCCTCGATGAACGACGCGGAGACGAAGCCCACCGCCTCGATGAACGACGCGGAGACGAAGCCTACCGCCTCGATGAATGACGCCGAGACGAAGCCCACCGCCTCGATGAACGACTCCGGCGCGGCCAAGCCAAGCGCGAAGGCCAAGAAGCGCCACGTTGCCTCCAACGCCGACAAGGGCTCCTCGAGCTCCGGATCGGGCAAGTAACATGGCGTAGGTTCGTTCCCGACACGCCTCGCCGGACTGCTCCGACGTCCAATCGAGAGCAGTCCGGCATTTCCCGCCCCGGGTCCCGTTTAACCTCGGAGGCATCGGAATCCAGGAGGCGAACACCATGTGGGCGAGACGAGTGTTGCTGGCAACGATGGTCGCCGCGTGCGCGATGTCGCTGCCCCGCCACGTGCCCGCTTCATGGGGCTTCGGCGCCCATGCGGCCGATGCGTCCGTCGTGTCGCTGCGTTAGCGCGTGTCAGCGATCGCTGACCGCACAAGGCGCGTAACGCTGGCATCGCCGCGAAGGATTCCTCGATAACGTGGGCCATCGACCGCGCGACTCGCGACATCATCCAGGAGCAAGCATGAAGATCCAGTCCTTGGTTTCGGTTGGTTTCGCCGCTGCGGCATTCGCCTGCGCCGTGGTCCCTGCCATGTCCTACGCGGTTCCCGGCGACGAGCAGCAGCCGCTCATCCAGCCGCCGCGTATCGACAATACCGGCGTCGACGTTTCGGCCGCCCGCCCGGGCTACATCTGGGTGCCCGGCCACTACGAGGCCCGGGGTGCGGATCGCAGGTGGGTGAACGGCCATTTCATCCCCACGGGGCAGCCCCGGGCGATCACGGCCCTGGAGGCCGATCGCGCCGAAATGAAGTCCGCGATGGCGAATGACCTGGACTCGTTCCACGACCGCCACGGCGTCCTCATGATGACCTCGCGCGAGCCCTATCCCGTCACGGCGAGCAACCGCTGATTTCCGCACGCAGGTAGCCACCGGCACACCTGCCGCTCACGGCCCGCGGGGCTTCCCCGCGGGCCTTTTTTTCGCGCTTTAAAATGGCGGGACAGGCCCAATGTTGTATCCTCTCGGCCTGTTTTCGATCCACCCTTCCGCTGGAAGCAGCGAATCCCGATGGCACAGTTCGTCTACACGATGATCCGCGTGGGAAAGGTCGTTCCCCCCAAGCGGCAAATCCTCAAGAACATCTCGCTCTCGTTCCATCCCGGCGCCAAGATCGGCCTGCTGGGGCTGAACGGCGCGGGAAAGTCGTCCGTGCTGAAGATCATGGCGGGCGTCGACAAGGATTTCGAGGGCGAGGCGATCCCGATGCCCGGCATCCGCATCGGCTACCTGCCGCAGGAGCCGCAGCTCGAGCCCGGCCACACCGTGCGTGAAGCGGTGGAGGAGGGCCTGGGCGAGGTCTTCCAGGCGAAGAAGCGCCTCGAGCAGGTCTATGCCGAGTACGCCGAGGCCGACGCGGACTTCGACAAGCTCGCCGCCGAGCAGGAGAAGCTGGAGAAGCTCCTCGCTTCCGCGGACTCAGACACGCTCGACACGCAGCTCGAGATCGCCGCCGACGCGCTGCGCCTGCCGCCGTGGGACCAGAAGGTGGACGTGCTCTCGGGCGGCGAGAAGCGCCGCGTGGCCCTCTGCCGGCTGCTGCTCTCCAAGCCCGACATGCTGCTCCTGGACGAGCCCACCAACCACCTCGACGCCGAGAGCGTCGAGTGGCTCGAGCAGTACCTGCAGCGCTTCTCCGGGACCGTGGTCGCCGTGACGCACGACCGCTACTTCCTCGACAACGCCGCCGAGTGGATCCTCGAGCTCGATCGCGGCACGGGCATCCCCTACAAGGGCAACTACAGCGATTGGCTCGAGCAGAAGCGCGACCGGCTGCAGAAGGAGGAGTCTTCCGAGAGCGCCCGCCAGAAGGCGATCAAGAAGGAGCTCGAGTGGGTGCGGCGCAACGCCAAGGGCCAGCAGACCAAGAACACCGCGCGCCTCAAGCGCTTCGAGGAGCTGAACGACTACGAGTACCAGAAGAGGAACGAGACCGCGGAGATCTTCATCCCCGTGGCCGAACGCCTGGGCAACGAGGTGATCGAGTTCGAGAACGTCTCGAAGGCCTATGGCGACCGGCTGCTGATCGAGAACCTCTCGTTCAAGATCCCGCCGGGCGCGATCGTGGGCATCATCGGCCCCAACGGCGCGGGCAAGTCGACGCTCTTCCGGATGATCACGGGCAAGGAGAAGCCGGACAAGGGCAAGATCACCATCGGCCACACGGTGAAGCTCTCCGTGGTCGACCAGACGCGCAAGTTTCCCGAGAAGAAGAACGTCTGGGAGGCGATCTCCAACGGCCAGGACATCCTCGCCATCGGGAAATTCGAGATCCAGTCGCGCGCCTACCTCGGCCGGTTCAACTTCCGGGGGCAGGACCAGCAGAAGCTCGTGGGCAACCTGTCGGGCGGCGAGCGCGGGCGCCTGCACCTCGCCAAGACGCTGCTCGACGGCGGCAACGTCCTGCTCCTCGACGAGCCGTCCAACGACCTCGACGTGGAGACGCTACGCGCGCTGGAGGATGCGCTGCAGGAATTCGCGGGCACCGTGATGGTGATCTCCCACGACCGCTGGTTCCTGGACCGCATCTGCACGCACATCCTGGCCGCCGAAGGCGACTCGCAGTGGACCTTCTACCAGGGCAACTACCACGAGTACGAGGAAGACAAGCACGAGCGCCTCGGCGACGAGGCGGCCGCTCCCCATCGCCTGCGCTTCAAGGCACTGAAGTAGGGCGGCTTGCCATTGCCGGCGCCGGCGCCGGGGCAGGGGCCGGGGCGAGGTGGTCGTCGTTGGCGGCGGGCGGGTGCCGGCGGCGCTCGAAGGCGCGCGGCTCGCCGCGCTTCGAGCCGAAGGCCCACGCGTACTCGCGCGTGAGCTCGGCGCCGAGGAAGAAGATCTGCGCCGAGTAGTACACCCACACGATCACGACGACCACGGTGCCGGCCGCGCCGAAGGCCGAGCCCACGGCCGCCTTGGCCACGTAGAGCCCGATCAGGAACTTGCCGATCCAGAAGAGGAACGAGGTCATCGCCGCGCCGATCCATACGTCGCGCCACGCGATGCTCGCGCTCGGCAGGAACTTGTAGATGCTCGCGAAGAGCCCGGTGATCACGACGAACGACGCGAGGAAGTCGAGGCCATGGGCGAAGGCCTGCATGCCGCCGCCCAGCACCTGCCGGCCGATGGCCGACACCGCGGTGCTCACCACCAGCGAGACCAGCAGCAGGAAGCCGATGGTGATCACCATGCCGAAGGACAGGAGCCGCGTGCGGATGAAGCGGAGCGCCCCGCCCGCGGCCTTGCCGCCGCAGCGCCAGATGCGGTCGAGGTCGGTGCGCAGCTCCACGAAGACCGTCGTCGCGCCCAGGGCGAGGGTGAGGGTGCCCACGAGCGCGGGGACCTTGCCCGGGCCGCGGCTGCCGGCCGCGTCGAGCAGCGATTCGATGCCGAGCGCCGCCTTGTCGCCCACCAGGGTGGTGAGCTGCGCGATGAGCAGGTTCTGCGCCTCGTCGCGCCCCATGAAGAAGCCCGCCACCGAGATGGCGAGCAGCAGCACCGGGGCGAGCGAGAAGAGCGTGTAGAACGCGAGGGCGGCCCCCATGCTGGGCGCCGCGTCCTCCATCCAGCCGGCGAATGCACGCCTGGCGAGCGAGGTCACGTCGGCGGCCGAGAGTCTCATGGACACTTCGAGGCGCGCGGCGCCGCTTTAGTTTCGGTCCTACACCATGTTCCGGAAGCTTCCGACTGATCGCGGGCACGCGGCTCGCTAGAGTGGGATGGACAAACGACGGGAGCCTTGCCCGAAATGACGGAACGACATGTATTCGCCGACGTGGACCTGCCGTTCCACGTCTGGGTGAAGGAAGGAAACCGCTGGGTGCTGCGCGATCGCGCGGGCGATGCCGGCGGCGATGGCCTCAATGCCCGTGGGGAGGCGACGCGCTCTTCGGCGTCGACGAGCCCGATTCGGCCGTAGGCTGCGGCGCGGAGAGCTCCGCGATGCGGATGGTCGCGCGCACCATGAACGTGGTGAGGCGCTGGAGCGCGTCGAGCTTCGGGCCGGTCGCGATCGTGCCGCGGTATTCCTCGACCAGTGTCGAGTGCAGCTCTTCCACGTCGCGTTCCTCGCGCAGCCTCCCGGGACGCGCATGGGGGGGCAGGAGCGCGAGCTCTCCCGGCGTCCAGGTGGCGAGGTAATCGCGCGCGACGGCAACCACCTCCAGCGAGTTCCTCGCGTTGTCCAGCAGCCGGTACCAGGTGACCATCCCCGGCATTCTCACGCCCGGGGCCGGGCATCTCTGTAGGACGGGCGGCCGCCGGAGCGTAGGACATTGCCTACAGCGGCCTCAACGCGGCTCGCGCAGCTCTCCGAGGCGGTCCGCCGCCTTCGAGAGGTACGACACCATCTCCTGGACGCGCGCGACTTCATGCGGGGGCGCCTGCACGGATGCGCAGCCCTTCGCGAGGCGTTCGCGCCAGACCGGGATGTCGGAGTCGCGCTCGATGCGGATCGTGCGCAGCTCCTGGGGCAGGACCGCGAGGTCCCGGGGGTGGACGAGGGAGAGATAGTCCTGTGTGTGCGCCAGGATCTCGGCCTCCGTCGTGGCGCGATCGATGTCGCGGAGCCAATTGTTCATGGCCGTGTTTCCTACGATCAGGGGGAGGCCATAGGATACTGGAGTTTCCCGAAGGTTCGGGGGGCGGCGGCTCGATACAATTGCGGACGATGCCCACCGCCAAGCCGGTCTTCGCCAACGTCGCCTTCCTGCGCATCCCCGCGTTCGACGCGCGCCCCGTGGGCGAGCAGGCGGCCCTGAAGGACGCCCTCGAGCGGCGCGTGCGCGAAGCGATCGCCTCCGTCGATGCCGCCGACCGGGTGGTGCTGGACGCCGAGGACGGCCTCGCGCTGGTGCTCTTCGGCGAGCCGGGAAGGGCGCTGGAAGCCGCTCGCGCTCTGCAGGCGAGCCGCGAGGTGCCCCTGCAGGTAGGGTTGAACCATGGCCCGCTCGCTCTGGCGGGCGAGGGCGCGGGCGAACGCGTATTCGGCGACGGGCTCACATCGGCCGCGGCCGCCGCGCGCTTCGCGCAGCCCGAGCGCCTCCTCGTCACCCAGGAATTCGCCAGGGCGCTGGAGCGGCGCGATCCGGCGCTCGCCGTCCAGCTCGAGAACGCCGGCGACTTCACCGATACCCGCGTGCGGCAGCGCTCGTTCTACACACCGCAGGCGAAGCTCGCGTCGGTGTACCGGCGCCGCATGCTCGCCATCGGCGTTCTGGGCGTGGTCGCGATCCTTTCGCTGGGATGGGCCGCGCGCGAGGCCTCCAAGCGCCTCTTCCCGCCGCCGCCCGCGATCGTGAAGCTCAACGTGAAGCCGCGGGGCGAGGTGTACGTGGACGGCAACTTCAGCGGGCGCATCCCCCCGCTGCGCGAGCTGCAGCTTCCCGCGGGCGTGCACGCGATCGAGATCCGCAACCCGGGGTTCAAGCCGTATCAGGCGACGCTCGAGGTGCACTCGGGCGAGCAGGCTTCCATCACGCACACGTTCACCCGGCCGCCGCCCGCGCGCGAAGCTCCGCAGCCCGGGTTCTGGGACAACCTGCGCAGGAAGTTCGGGGGCGGGGGATGAGCGCGATCCCGCCGCCGCGCTTCGGCCGCTTCGAGGTCGTCGACATCCTCGGGCGCGGCGCCATGGGCGTCGTCTACCGAGCGCGCGATTCCGCGCTCGGGCGCACCGTCGCCATCAAGACCATCGCCCTCGCGGGCGACTCGAAGGAACGCGACACGCACGAGGCCCGCTTCATGCAGGAAGCGCGCGCCGCCGGCTCCCTCAGCCACCCCGCCATCGTCACCATCTACGACGTGGGCCGCGAGGGCGATGTGGCGTTCATCGCGATGGAGCTGATCGAGGGGCGCGACCTGCGCGACCTGATCCGCGAGCTGGGCCTCACGCCGGCACGGGCGATGGCGATCGGCGCGGCGGTGGCCGAGGGCCTCGCGGCGGCGCACGAGCGCGGCATCGTCCACCGCGACGTGAAGCCCGGCAACATCATGGTGCTCGACGACCATCGAGTGAAGATCATGGACTTCGGCATCGCGCACATGCACGAGCCGATGGTGAAGACCCAGACGGGCGTGCTGCTGGGCTCGCCGCAGTACATGTCGCCCGAGCAGATCGTGGGGCAGGCGGTGGACTACCGGACCGACATCTTCTCGCTCGGGCTCGTGCTCTACGAGATGCTCACCGGGGCCAAGGCATTCGAGGGCCAGGACATCCCGGAGCTCATGTTCAAGGTGGCGAACCTGCCCGCCACGCCGCCCAGCCACATTGCGCCCGACGTCCCCGCCGTCGTGGACTTCATCATCGCCCGCGCCCTGAAGAAGCGGGCCGAGGAGCGCTACGCCAGCGCCGCCGACATGGCGCGCGACTTGAGGGCGGCCATGGGCGAGGCCGGAATGGCCGAGGAAGCGGCGATCGAGCGGCAGCTCGCGCCCACGGTGCCCGACGCGGGTGCGGGGCCCGTGCCGCTTGCCCGCGAGGAGCCGCTCGAGCTGCGTCCCTCGCCGCGGTTCGATTCGAGCGCGGGCCTCGCGCGGCTTGCCGTGCTTCCCGCCCAGCCCGAGGACACGGTCTCGCGCGCCGGCTGGACCGTGCAGATGAAGCGCGAGCCGCGCCGCGTGGACGGCCCCCGCGTCGCGGTCGTGCTCGCGCTGGTGCTCGCGACCGTGGCGGCGATCGCGATGGTGGTGGTCTAGAAGCGAGACGCGAGGGGCAAGGGGCGGGGAGACTTGAAGCGCCGGAAGGGGCAGAATGGTTTCGCCGTCAACAACGGAGGAGAAAGCCATGAAAACCTTCCTTCTCGCCGCCGCCGCGGCGATCGTCCTCGCCTCTCCCCAGACCGCGGCTTCCGCGGGCGACCCCGGCCCGCTCTACGAAGCCGCCGACACCTGGGCCCTGTTGCCCCAGGGCATCCGCTTTCCCGAGGGCATCACCGCGAACCCCGACACCGGCGACGTCTTCGTCGGCACTTTCGACTTCGGGCCCAACACCAACAAGCTGCTGCGCATCGACCGCCACGGCAACACCACCGCGCAACTGGATTTCGGCGGCGCGCCGCTGCTGGGCCTGGGCTTCTCGGGCGGCAAGGTCTACGTGCTCAATTTCGGCGCGGGCAGCGTGCAGCGCGTCGCCGCGAACTTCACCGCCACGACGGCGGTGGAGACACTCGCGACGCTTCCCAGCATCGGGCCGCCCCCGCCCCGCACGGCAGCCAATCCCGACGGCAGCTCGGATGTCACGACGTTCGGCTCCACCGGCAAGGCCGCGCCCAATGGATTGGTGTTCGACCACGCCGGGAACATGTACGTCTCCGACTCGTTCCAGGGTGCGATCTTCAAGATCGCCAACGCGACCACGTGCGCGGCGCCATGCCCCGTGACGCTCGTCTCGCACGATACGCAGCTCGCGACCGCCGGGTTCCCGCCCTTCGGCGCGAACGGCCTCGCCCTGAACGCGGGCGAGACGGTCCTCTACATCGCCAACACCGGCGACAACGCCGTGCTGCAGATGGACCTTGCGACCAATGCGATCACCACGTTCGCCTCGAGCATCCACGGCGCCGATGGACTCCTCTTCGACGGCACGCTCCTCTGGGTGGCCGCCAACCAGGGCGATTGGGTGCTGGGGCTCGACTCGAACGGGCGCCAGGCGGTGAAGGTGGGATTCTTCGAGGGCCTGCATCACGACGGGTCCCCGCGGAGCCTGCTCTTTCCCGCGAGCATGGTGATCGTCGGGCGCTTCATGTACGTGACCAACCTCGCGTTGCCGCTCACCGGCGGCGCCGACGAGCCGGAGAAGGACGTGACGAGGTGGAACATCGCGCGTTTTCGCGTACGGTAGGGGCTTTCCTCTACGCCTGAATCAGCGAATTCCTACGAGCCCTCTAGGGCTTTTCTGGATGGTGGCCCTTCGGGGCGGGGTCTAGATTCTCACTCAACGAGACCCCGAAACCCGAAGGGATGCACCATGAACCTGAAGCCCACGAGACACGCGAAGATGCGCCGCCCGCCGCTGCCGCCGATCCTCGAGATCGACGAGGACGGCGTGCCCGTCTGCGAGATGAGCATCGTCGAGGGCCGCCGCTTCAGCGGCGGCGACGAGGAGCCGGGCGCCTTCACGCTCGCCGACTGGCCCACCGAGTTCGACGACTGAGGCGCGCGATGCACGCCACGCTTCGCCTTCCCGGCTACCCGCTCGCGCCGCTCCCGCGCGAGCGCGCCGCGGCGCTCTTCCGCAAACGGCGCCACGCCGCCTCCTGAATCGCCGCGCGAGCGGCGCCCCTCCCATGCCCGGCAGCCGCGCGGCCACCCTGGTTCTGCTGCTGTCGCTGCTCGTCGTTGTCTGCGTGATGCAAGCGTTGCGCGGGCCGCCCCTGGAGGGTTCGTCGCCCCCAGAGGCGCCGCCCCTTGCCGTCCCGGAGCGCGCGGTCGATGCAGGCATCACACGCGAGAACGTCGCCAGCGCCGACCGGATGCAGTCGCTCATGCGCCGGCGCCTCCTGATCCCGGTGCAAGGCGTGGACCGGGCCCAGCTTCGCGACAACTTCGACGAGAAGCGGGGCGGGATCCGCCGGCATGAGGCGCTCGACATCATGGCCCCTCGCGGCACGCCGGTCCTCGCCGCGGGCGACGGCGTCATCGCCAAGCTCTCCCGCCACCCGCTCGGCGGGATCACGATCTACGAGGACGACCCCGAGCGCAACTATTCGTACTACTACGCCCACCTCGATCGCTACGCGCCGGGGCTGCACGTGGGGCAGGCCGTGCGCCGTGGAGAGGTGGTCGGCTACGTCGGCAGCACCGGCAACGCGCCCGCGTGGGCGCCCCACCTGCACTTCACGATCCTCGACCTTTCGGGGCCTGCGCGCTGGTGGGGTCGGCGGGCGATAAATCCCTATCCTTTCCTGGCCGGGGGCAGCCGCTGAACGAGGCGTTGTCCTACAGGGGTCGCCGCGGGTGTCCTACAGGGATGTAGTGGTTACCTGGGTTATCGTGCGAGACATGCGCCCCTACCTCGTCCTCGTGCACGACCAGGATCCGTTCGAGTGCTTCGGCATTCCCGCGAGCGTCCTGCGGGAGCCCGCCCTGGCGCCGGAACCCGCGCCGCCCGTGCTCCCCGGGTCGAGCCGCCGCGATTGGGTGTATCGCGAGATTTCGCAGCTGGGCGCCGATGCGGCGCCCTGGGTCGAGCCCCGCTGATTCCTCAGTGCAGCACGCGCGCCGCGTCGCGGATCTCGCCGATGCGAGCCGCGGCGTGCCAGAAATAGCTCGCCAGCTCCCGTAGCTCGGTCGCGTTCGGCGCGAGCGATTGCGTGGTGTTCACGCTCTCGACCAGCCAGCGCTTCATGCGCTCCACGTCGTCCGCGCTCTCGATCGTGAAATCGCGCCAGCCCTGGGTGAGGGGCTCGAGCTCCGCTTCGGCCCAGAGCGTGAGGTAATCGGCGGCCATGTCCACGACCTCGGACTCGGTCGACGCGCGCCGGATCTCGTTCTGCCAGCAATCCATGGATACGCCCTTCGCGGATGTTGTGTCGGTGCGCATATCACGCCACAACATCTGGGGCGGTTCAGTCGGCGCATGCCGCGCGCGCCTGTCGGACTACGCGGACGCGCACGCGAGCCAGTCGAGCGCGAGGGCCGAAAGCGTGCGCACGCCCAGGCCGAGGCAGGCCTCGTCCACGAAGAAACGCGGGCTGTGGTTGGGCGCCGATTCCGCGATCGCCTTTCCGGGCGGCGTGCAGCCCACGCGGATGAAGAGGCCGGGGACCACCTTCTGGTAGAAGGAGAAGTCCTCGGCGCCGCAGACCTTGTCCACGACGCCCACGTTCTCGCCGCCGGCCATGCGCTCGAGCGTGGGGATCGACCATTCGGTGAGCGCGGGATCGTTCACCGTCACGTCGTAGCCGCGCTTGATCATGACCTTCGCCTGAGCGCCGCCGGCGGCCGCGATCATCTCGGCGATGCGCTTCACGTGCTCGTGGATCGCGTCGCGCTGGCCCTCGTCGAACGCGCGGATCGTGCCCTCCAGGCGCACCTCGTCGGGGATGATGTTCTTGCGCACGCCGCCGTGGAAGACGCCGATGGTCACGACCGAAGGCTCCTTCGTGATCTCGAGGCGCCGCGACACGATGGTCTGCAGGCCCATCACGATCTGCGAGGCGGCGACGATCGGATCGGCGCCGCGCCAGGGCATCGCCGCGTGGGTCTGCGAGCCGCGCACGAAGATGCGCATCTCGTCGGACGAGGCCATGAGCGGGCCCGCGCGGTAGCCGATCTTCCCGGTGTGGTGGTTCGAGGTCACGTGCAGGCCGAAGATCGCGCCCACCTTGGGCGACTCCAGGCATTGCTCCTCGATCATCTTGCGGGCGCCGCCTTCCTCGCCGTCCGGGGCGCCTTCCTCGGCGGGCTGGAAGATGAACTTCACGGTGCCGGGGATGCGCTCGCGAATGCCGGCGAGGAGCTCGGCCACCCCCATGAGGATCGCGGTGTGCGCATCGTGCCCGCATGCGTGCATCACCCCGCATTGCATTCCCGACCACTCGGTGGTCGCCTTGCTCGCGAACGGGACATCGACTTCTTCCTTCACCGGCAGGGCATCCATGTCGGCGCGCAGCGCCACGACGGGGCCGGGCCTGCCGCCTTTCAGCAATCCGACCACCCCGGTGTGCGCCACCTTGTCTTTCACGTCGATCCCGAGGGCCCGCAAGTGGCCGGCCACGATCTTCGAGGTGCGGAACTCGCGGTTGCCGAGCTCGGGGTGCTCGTGCAGGTCGCGGCGCCAGGCGATCACCTTCGCTTCGAGCCGGCCCGCGGCCTCGGCGATGGCCGCATCGAAGGGGAATTGCGCGTCGGGGGCGTTCATCAGTGGAAGATCGTCGCGAGCAGCCCGAAGATGCCGATGCCGAGCGCGGCGATGGCGTCGCCGGCGATGAGGCCGCCGCCCAGGAGCGAGGTGGCGCTCATGTCTTCGGGGAGCGAATCCCCAGCCTGCTTCTTCGCGTCGCGCTTGTCCATGAGCCAGTTGTACGTGCTGGAGGCGACCCCGCCGAAACCGAACCACATGGAGGTGGCGAACTCGACGAAGCCGCCGAAGGAGAACGCGTAGGGCGAGGGCAGCAGCACCGCGTCCACGACGAGGCTCTTCGGTTTCACGATCTTGCGCGCGAGCTGGAAGAGGAGGCCCAGGACCACCCCGGACCAGATCGCCGTGATCTGGTAGGGCTTGGGATCGGTGAGGCTCCTCAGCACGCCCACGAACTTGTATGTCATGGCCGAGGTCCAGCGCGCCGATTGCTGGGCGGCGCTCATGCGCGTCTGGTCCTCGAGGAGGATCGGGTACGCCGACATGAAGAGCTTGGCGAAGGCCACGCCCATCACCGCGCCCACGAGGATGCCCGCGGCCTGGTAGCGGAACTGGATCACGCGATTGGTGGAAAGGCGCCAGCCCGTGGAGCGGTCCTGCTGCATGTCGCCCGCCGTGCTGGTGGAGATGAGCACGATCGAGGCGGTCATGAGGCCCACGCCCGCGTCCATGAGGCCGACCGTCGCCATGATGAGCACCGTCACCACGAACGCCGAAGAGATCGGGTTGCTGTCGGTGAGCCCGAGCGAGATCCCGTTCACCATCACGAAGACGAACACGAGCGCGATGGCGATGAGGAGGTAGCTGAGCGGCTGGTGCAGCACCGCGTGGCCGGTGGCGATCACGCCGATGCCCCAGGCGATCACCCACACCACGAGGAGCCGCGAGTTCATGCGCTTCCAGTCCGGCTGCTCCTCGGGGGGCTTCCCGCCCTTCCTCATGCGCCGGGCGAACTCGAAGAGGATGAGCGAGATGTCGAGGATCGCGGCCCCCAGGATCATCCCCAGCGCGATGAGGAAGGTGATCTTGCGGTACGGCTCGCCTTCCTTGAGCCAGCCGATGTCGATGAACCACGGCGTGAGGTAATGGCTGAGGACCGCGGCGGTGATCGCCGGGATCCCGATGCGGGCGCCGACGATCATGCCCGCGCCGAACGTGGACGCGGAAAAGCCGATGCGGTCCAGGAAGCCGATGAAATTGGTCGCGATGCCGCCCAGGAAGCCGATGCCCATGCCGCTTCCGAGGGTTCCGACCGAGCGCTTCAGCAGCACGGGGTCGGTGAGCGCGCGCAGGATGTTCGCGACCGCGAGCCCCGAGGGAAATGTGAGCTGCATGCGATCCACGAGGATCGGCGTGTAGAGCATTCCCACGCCCGCGGCGAACATGCCGATGCAGAGGAAGTACATCACCATCTGCCACACCGGCGGCTGCGGCAGGCCCATCCACACCATCGCCTGCACCAGCACGCCCATGGCGGAGAGCCCGGCGACGGAGGCCGCGGCGGTCTGGATGTAGTTCGCGCCGTGCTTGCCCTCGGCGCCGTAACCGTAGGTGACGGTCGAGCCGAGGATCCCCGCGAGCACCTGCCCGCCCACGAAGAATCCGATCGAGAAGTTCATGAAGGAGGCGGTGACGCCTCCGAGGGGGCCCAGCACGAGCGCGCCCAGGGCCAGCAGGAGCGCGTGGTACTTCCACGTGTCGGGCGCGGGCAACCAGGCCCAACGCGGCTTGCTGCTCAAGGCACGTTCTCCCCCTCCTTGTAGTGCCGAGAAAATAGCACAGGCCCGCCGGGATGCCGGATGCTTGCCGCCTCGCGCGGCACGCGCCGTGCCCGGTGGCGAATCCGCCACGTGCAGGCTTGATCGCGGTCAAGTTGCCGGCCGGGGTTCAGTTTGGCGAAAGGCGCAAGGCATAGCGTGCGCCGCTAGGCGCCCGAGAAGCGCCACTGCCACGCAGTCAATCCAATCAATCTTGGGGGACTCATGGAACAAAGACCAAAGGCGATCGCCCGCGCAGTTGCGATGGCGTTCGCCGCCGCGTCGCTCGTAGCCTCTCCGTACGTGCGCGCGGACGACGACACCCAGCAGCAGATCCGCGCCCTGAAGGAGCAGATCGAGAGGCTGTCGCGCCAGGTGGACGACCTTTCGCGCAAGGAGGCCGGCACCCGGGCCAAGCAGGAAGAGATGGAACGGCGTCCGCCGCCTCCCACGGCGATGGCGCCCGCGGGGCCTGCCGCGGCGCCAGGCAACAGCCTCACGTGGCACGTCGGGGGCGGCGAGGTCACGCTGTACGGCTCCATCGATCTCTCGCTCGACGACCAGACCAACGGCATGAGCGGCTTCCTGAACAACGGCCTGCCCGTCACCGGCAACAACGGCTGGGTGCCCGACATCGCGAGCAACCTTTCGTATTTCGGGGTGAGGGGCAAGCGCCAGATCGACCAGGACCTCGCGGCTGTCTTCCAGTGGGAAAGTGAAGTCGCCTTCGCCGCGACGCCTGGCGTCTCCGACCAGGCGCCCGACACGACCGCATCGAAGTTCAGCTTCGGCTCGCGCAACAGCTTCCTCGGCCTGCAGAGCAAGCAATTCGGCTCGATCAAGCTGGGCAAGATGGAGACGCCCTACAAGACCTCGACCGCTCGCCTCGACCCGTTCTCGCGCACGCCGGGCGACTACAACGCGATCATCGGCAACAGCGGCGGCGACAACCGCGCGGAGTTCGACTCGCGGCTGCCGCATTCGGCATGGTACGAATCGCCGAAGTGGGGCCCGTGGAGCTTCGGGTTCCTCTGGTCGCCGGGGCAGAATCGCAGCACCGACTCGGGTCTCTATGCCCTGGGCGAGCCGGATTGCACGGCCGGGAACTCGAGCGCGGGACTGAACGGCGTGGACGGCCAGCCCGGCGTCTGCGAGGACGGCTCGTACAAGTCGGCATACAGCACCGCGCTGGTGTATCAGTCGGGACCCCTCTATGCCACGGCCGCGTATGAGATCCACAAGTCCGTGAACCGCAAGGGCGACGAGATCGATCCGGGCACCATCGGCATCCGGGACGAGATGGCGTACAAGCTAGCGTTCCAGTACAAGATGCCGACGCACACGACGTTGAACTTCGAGATCGAGCGCCTGAAGCGCGACGCGATCACGCCCGCCCTCGATGAGCGTACTCGCACGTCGACCTTCATGGCGCTCACCCAGGCCCTTTCGCCCCTGGACGACCTCAACCTCTCGTGGACGCATGCCGGCCATACGCCCGGCCAGCCCATCGCCGGCGTGCAGGACAAGTTCGGCAATGACGCGCCGGCCGGCCCCTCCGACAACGGCGCGAACCTGTACGCCATCGGGTACAAGCACAAGTTCAACGACAACCGCACGACCTGGTATCTCGTGTACGCGCGCCTCAACAACCAGTACTGGGGGCACTACTCCCTGGGTGCCGGCGGCCACGGCCTGCCCACGCGCAACTACTCGGGCGACAAGTTCAACGGCGGCTGCCTCGACGGCGGCAATTGCGGGCCACCCAAGGCGGGCAACGAGGCGCAGGCGGTGTCGATAGGGATGACCTACACCTACTAGCCTTCGCCGAACCTTAGAGCCTCCGGCGGCCCCCGAAATTTGTGGGCCGTCCCTCGCGGCGCCCCGACCCCGGGCGCCGCTTTCTTTTTCGCGGGGCGGGAACCTGGGCTCGCGAGCGCCTGACGAACATGCATGGGTTTCGCGAGCAAGGTTCCACCCGTCGTCGTCATGTTCTGGGTGGTGAAGATCCTCGCCACCACCGTCGGCGAGACCGGGGGCGACGCTCTCTCGATGACGCTCAACCTCGGCTACGCCGTCGCGACTTTCGTCTTCCTTGCGTTCTTTGCCTTCACCCTCGCGATCCAGGTGGCCGCGAAGCGCTATCACCCGGCGGCCTACTGGGCCGTGGTCGTCGCGACCACGACCGTCGGCACGACGATGTCCGACTACATGGACCGCACCGCGGGCCTGGGCTACGTCTGGTCGTCGGCGATCCTCTTCTGCACCGTGCTCGCGATCCTCTTCGCGTGGCGCCGCGTGGTGGGCCGCATCCGCTTCGAGGACATCACCACGCGACGCGAGGAGATTTTCTACTGGGTCACGATCCTCGTCTCCAATACGCTCGGCACGGCGCTCGGCGACTTCGTCGCGACGACGCTCGGCATGGGCTTCGAGCGCGGCGCGCTCGTCTTCGGCGCGCTCCTCGCCCTTGTCGCGGCCGCGCACTCCTGGCAGCGGCGCATCCCCGGAGCGTGGCTCTTCTGGGCCGCATACGTCCTCACGCGCCCGCTCGGCGCCACACTCGGCGATACGCTCACGAAGAGCCACGGGGAGGGCGGCCTCGCGCTCGGCCGTTTCGTCTCCTCCTTCGCGATCATCGCGGCGATGGCGGTGGCGATCGTGGCCATGACTCGGTTGTCATCGAACCCGCGACCCGCGCGTTGAAGGGGGCATGGCAATGAGCCATGACCCGGAGAAAACTCCATGAAGAAGAGCCTCACCGCGATCTCGATCATCGCCGCGTCCTTCGTCGGCATCGCTGCGGCCCAGACCACGGGCAGCGAAGTGCAGAGGAACGTGAACCAGCAGGATCGCATCGAGCAGGGCCTCAAGTCCGGCCAGCTCTCCACGGGAGAGGCCGCGAAGCTCGAGAAGGGTGAAGCGCGCGTCCAGAAGATGGAGGCGAACGCCAACAAGGACGGCACCCTCACCGGCGCCGAGAAGGCCCGCATCCAGAAGGCGCAGAACGCCGAGTCGCGCGCCATCGACCGCGACAAGCACAACGCCGTCGCCGGCAATCCCAACTCGGCCTCGTCTCAGCGCATGCAGGCCGACGTGCAGCGCAACGCCAACCAGCAGAAGCGCATCGAGCAGGGCGTGCAGTCCGGGAGCCTCACCGGCCACGAGACGGCGAAGCTCGAGCGTGGCGAGGCCCGCACCGCTCGCGCCGAAGCGCGTGCCGGCGCCAACGGCCGCGTGGGGCCCCGGGAGCAGAAAGCGATCCAGTCCCGGGAAAACCGCGAGAGCAAGCGCATCCACCGCCAGAAGCACGACGCGCAAACGTCTTGAAACAATTTGCGGCCCCGACCTGATGTACCCTGCGCTCGCAAGGTACGCGAAGGGAGGGGCCGCGAATGGATATTCTCAAGACGATGCTGGGCCTGGGGATCGCGATCGCGTCGGTGCAGGCGCAGGCGGCCGGCATCTACCGCTGCACCGAGCCCGGCGGGGCGGTCACCTACCAGGAGACCGCGTGCGCCGGCTCATCCACGGGCGGCGTCGCGAACATCCCCACGGGCTATCCCGATTACAACGTGGTCGAGCACGAACGCATCCTCCAGCGCGAGGCGATGCTCGATTCGCGCCTGCTCGAGCGCTACCGCATCGACAGCGCCGAGCGCATCGCGCGCGACGACCGGATCGCCCGCGAGAAGGAGGCGGCCGCCGAGATCGCCATGGCCGAGGCGATGGCCGCCAACGGCGGGGGCATGCCGTTCTTCGTCGGGCGCGCGGCCCGGGCGAACAATCCCGCCTTCCATCGGCCGGTTCACCGGCCGCAC
>Ga0134125_10004161_pt1 | contig 16573 bp, 15 predicted proteins | sample KB31751_FD_96464 | JGI IMG/M metagenome (GOLD analysis project Ga0134125, IMG submission 96464) | Terrestrial soil microbial communities with excess Nitrogen fertilizer from Kellogg Biological Station, Michigan, USA - KB3-175-1 | ecosystem: Environmental > Terrestrial > Soil > Unclassified ...
CCTGATGTAAAAAGCATTCGTCATATCCTGTTGCAAAACATCAAGGAAAAATTGCAACGCGTACAGGGAGGCGAAGGGGGAAACATAATGGGAATATACCTTTTTATCAATTGTAGTGAATACGACAAACACCTGTATGAGTCTGCGGTATACTCCGGCATTCCCGGAAAATTCAAGACAGAAGAAGTGCAGAAGATCGCAGATGATTATGCCATTAGCTTATCACCGTCTTTCAAACTGGAGGTTTCATTTACCAACCTGTTTCCACCACAAGCCGAACTGTTGAGCCAAATGGATGCGGCCATTTTCATATCCACCAAAAGGTCAGGGTTAACCAATAAACAAAGCAGCGCCTTCATAAAGGTGTTGAACGGAGAAGCAGAACAAGATACTTACCTGCTCGATTCTTCCGGCGGAAGGATCAACATCGGCCGCGAATCAAGGGTGCAGGCCGCTGGAAACTATGTAAGAAAAAATGCGATTGCTTTCAGGCCTACGGACCGTAACCGTGCCGTAAGCCGTCAGCATGCACACATCGAATGGGAAGCTGATAGCAATTCGTTTTTGATTTTCGCTGACGAGGGTGGAATACCTCCGAATAATAAAGTAAAGGTGCGCACGGCCGAAGGCGTTTTAATAAAAATGCAGGCAATTGAAGTCGGACACCGCATGCAGGAAGGCGACCAGGTGATCCTGGGCGATATGGCTGTATTGGAGTTTACCTATTCAGAACAAGAGTAAGTAGCATGTCAAAAATTTTTACCATAGCAGAAGGTTTAGAAAATCTCGGCGCGCTGAAATCGGGAGGCCAGGGTTCCGTGTATAAAGCCCGCAAAACCGGCGAGATCATTACTGCGATCAAGATACTTCCCACACCGATCTCCAGCGAGAACGATGACGACAAACATTTTATTTCTTTCAGCAATGAAGTGCAAAAATTAAAGCGGGTAAACGAAGTTCCCAACCCGAATGTAGTAAGCATCATCGCATCGGGAATCACCAGCTCAGGCAATCTTCCTTTTATTGAAATGGAATACATCGAAGGAGCTGACCTCGGTGAATTGCTTCAACCTCCTTATGACCCGGTTTTTACAGTGAAAGAAACGCTGAAGGTAGCTGACCATTTGGCGAATGCGCTGGCACATTGCCACCGGGCGAACATCAAGCATGGAGATATTAAAAGCAACAATGTAAAGTTTAACCAGCGGACGGGTAATTATGTTCTCCTGGATTTTGGACTCTCTGTAATGTCTGATGAGCAACGGCGCACCAGCGTTCGTTATGCAGGGGCTATAGAGTTCATGGCGCCCGAGCAAAGTACCGGGGAAACGCTTACCGAAACGGATGTGTACAGTTATGGAATTATCCTGTTTGAACTGCTGACAGGCACCGTTCCGTTTCCCCTGACCAATAAGGGCGAGATGGCGCGCAACACCGTGATGCTCGCTCATATGGAAAAGCTCCCGCCGGACATCATTACGCTTCGGCAAAACGCGCTGCCCGCAGACTGGACCGCCGATAAGCAGCAAAGGGAAATGGAGATCCCGGTATGGCTGCTCAGCATGATCTATAAATGCCTGGAAAAGGACCCTGCCAAACGGTTTAAGAACGGCTGCGAACTGCTTGAATTTATCCAGCGCGGTACCATCAGTGACGAAAGGAAAAAAGCCATTGATCAGTTTAGGGTGCAACCGGCAAAACCGCTCGGAGATGAACCCGAATTGAGAAAAGAAATACTGGTATTGCAAGCTGCTCTTGCTAAAAAGGAAAACCTGGTCAAAGACCTGCAATATGTTGTTGAAACCCGCGACCGGGAATTGATAGAAGCGCGCCGTTACCTGTCAACAACGCGGAATGGTGTGTCAAAATCCGTTTTTTTCCTGGTATTTATCATTGCCCTTGGACTGGCTGGCTTTGCAGCTTATGATAAATTCTACAAGCCGGCGAAGCATCTTCGGGAAGACACTATCACAAATCCTGAAAACAAATTACAGGCAGCTACTACCGACCCCGCCACAACTGCTCCTGTTGACCCGGCCAGCGATAAGTTAATTAAAAAACACAAAAAATGGCCTTATAAAAAATCGAATACCCCGGTTGTGAATGCGAAAAGGCCGGCTAAAAAAAACACACCTGTTACCGGTTCCGGTAAATACCACCGTCGCCAGGAAGAGACCTATGCGATTCTAAAAGACACCTATTTTTATAACGCTCCCGATACAAGCAAAAGGAGTGATGTTTACCTGACGGCTGGTGATGCTACCCTTACCCTGAAGGAAGAAAGGGGCGACTTCCAATACGTGATCTTCATCGACGCGGATGGAAAGCCGATTAAAGGCTGGCTCAAGAAAAAAGATATTAAGCCTGAAACAGATTACTGATGTTTATATCGGGTGGATAGCATCATATTGTTTTTTCAAAATCATGTTCGATGCCAGCAACCCGGCGATCATCAAAATAAAAATCATGAATAATATTTTTGTTGTAAGCTTCATAACTTATTTTTTAAAATTGTCTTTGACGAATTGATCATACATTGCTTTTATCTCTTTAAAATCTATCTTCAATAAAAAAACATTGCGCATAAAAACAGGTAATTCATTTTCTATAAATTGTTCTTTTCGGAAACTAAGAATGCGCTCCATTGCATCATCTTCAATAAAATATCCAATACCTCTCTTGTTTGTAATAATATTTTGCTGTTGTAGAAGATCATAAGCCCGCTGCACCGTATGCGGATTTACCTCTATTTGTACCGCGCAAGGGTTTACCCGAATATGTTTTCACTGGCAATAGCCCACAAGGCATTTAACAACGGCGCAATCAGCGACGGCACATTGGCAAAACAATTTGAAGATAATATCGTAGATTTCATGAATCTTGTAGAAGCATCCAAGCATTACCCATGTATGAAAAAAGCGTGGGTTGAATTTTTGGGCGAGAAACCAGACCCGGTGACAGAACGAGTTGAGTGATTAAAAATATTTCAATCAAATTTGTAGTAACAACATACTGCTTTGCCGAAAGAGAATAAATATGCAACCGGCCGATTTTATGAAAAAATATAGCTTCACCAATAATTAAAACTTATGAAATTATTTATGCTCCTGCTGGGCTGTAAGCCTGCCGGAAGAAATACCGAACAGCACGATATATTTTTCGGCATTGGAAATAGCCTGAAAGAATTGATTCCGGACATTTACGAAGCATGGCCGGAGGCAAACAAAAAGATTCACATTGACGCATGGCGTGAGGTAAATGTTGTAGATGAACATGCAATTGAGGTATACAAAAAAGAGGATGCCGCTTCTGATTCAGATGATGGAAGAACTAAGTTGTTTTTCTTAAATCTTGGAGGATATAAAGAAAATGAGTTTGAAGAATTTCATTATAAAATGCTTGTTGCCTGTGCAGATAAATCAGTTGCCATCCAGCGTGCACGGCAGACAGCATTTTTTAAGCACACAGGCTTTAAAGGAGCTACATCACATGTTGATGATAAATATGGTGTTGATGTAGATGATATTTTTGACATCGAAGAAATTCTGGCGCCGAAGGTGAAGGAGAAATATGGCCTGAGACTTTCACTTTCCAATAATAAAGTCGAAGACAAAATGAACCTCGGATATTTTAAGCTGGATAAATTATAATTGAAGACGTCCCATATTGATCTGCGTTTGTATTTGTCTGACAAACAGACCTTCAAATCAAAAGAATCGAAAACTTTAATGGCATTAAAAAAAACCTTTGCGCTTTTGCACAAAGGTTTCTCAAATAAAAGGACTTTATTTTACAATTTAAACGAATTGACGTCATCCATGCTCCACTGTAATGCTTTCGCTACACCTTCTCCGTAAGCAGGGTCTGCCTTATAGCAATTTTTTATGTGGCGCACCTGTATAAATTTCTGCGCATGCCCCAATTCCGCTGCGGTGTTTTTAAACAAGAGTTCTTTTTTCTCATCAGTCATCAGGCGGAAAAGATCTCCCGGCTGAGAGAAATAATCGTCATCATCCGGACGATGATCCCATGCGCCGGCGTCACCATGAAGCGCTAAAGGCGGTTCTTTATATTGAGGTTGCTCCTGCCATTCATCAAAGCTGTTAGGTTCATAATGTTTTGTAGCGCCAAAGTTACCATCTACGCGCATGGCCCCATCACGGTGGAAGCTATGATAAGGGCATCTGGGCGCATTAACCGGTATCTGAGCGCTGTTCACACCGAGGCGGTAACGCTGGGCATCGCCGTAAGAAAATAATCTTCCCTGCAACATTCTGTCCGGAGAAAAGCCAATTCCGGGAACGATATTGGCAGGATTAAAAGCGGCCTGTTCCACGTCTGCAAAATAATTTTCAGGATTGCGGTTCAATTCAAATTCTCCGACAGGAATCAATGGATAATCTCCATGTTTCCACACTTTAGTCAGGTCAAATGGATTCTGCGGATGGTTATTGGCCTGCTCTTCCGTCATGATCTGAACATACATTTTCCATTTAGGGAAATTACCTTTTTCAATATTGTCAAAAAGATCCCTTTGGTTAGATTCCCTGTCAGTACCTATGATACTAACCGCCTCCTCGTTGGTGAGGTTTTCAATTCCCTGTTGTGTTTTAAAGGTAAACTTTACCCAATGCCTTTCATTTTTAGCATTGACAAAACTAAAAGTATGGCTGCCAAATCCATGCATATTCCTGAACGATTTGGGAATTCCCCTGTCGCTCATAACGATGGTCACCTGGTGCAGCGCTTCAGGAAGCAAGGTCCAGAAATCCCAGTTGTTGTCTGCACTTCTCAGGTTGGTTTTCGGATCTCTTTTTACTGCGTGGTTCAGGTCCGGAAATTTCATTGGATCGCGAAAAAAGAACACAGGCGTGTTATTCCCTACCAGGTCCCAATTACCTTGCTTTGTATAAAACTTCATAGCAAAGCCGCGGATGTCACGTTCAGCATCAGCCGCACCCCGCTCCCCTGCAACGGTTGAAAACCTAACAAACATCTCTGTTTTCTTACCAACTTCAGAGAATATATCGGCCATAGTATATTGGGTGATATCATGTGTGACCGTGAACGTTCCAAACGCACCTGATCCCTTTGCATGCATTCGCCTTTCAGGGATCACTTCCCGGTCAAAATGGGCCATCTTTTCTAAAAACCAAAAATCCTGCAGCAAGGCAGGGCCGCGTACTCCGGCGGTTTGAATATTCTGATTGTCTGGCACGGGCGTACCTGTGCGGGTGGTCAGCTTTTTACTTCTTTCTGTTTCCTGGTTCATGTCAATGATTTTATTAATGAATGATTTGAAATTCAGTTACCGAAAGTAACTCTTATTAACGATCAATGAAACTGATATTATCTATATTCGCATAGATAACATCTATAACAAAAATTATGAACATACAGCAACTGGAATATATTATTGCCGTTGACAATTCAAGACATTTTGTGAAGGCAGCAGAAAAATGTTTTGTCACGCAGGCAACATTAAGCATGATGATTAAGAAGCTGGAAGAAGAATTGAATGCTAAAATATTTGATCGAAGCCGTCAGCCTGTCGTCCCGACGGAAATAGGAAAAAAAATTATCAAGCAGGCCAAGGTGATCCTCCAGGAAAGCAGGCGCCTCACAGAGATAGTGGAAGAAGAACAGGGCGAGCTGACCGGCGAATTAAGGATAGGAATTATTCCAACCCTTGCGCCGTACCTGCTTCCTCTTTTTATGAAGTCATTTTTACAAAAATATCCTTCCGTCAGGCTTAAAATCAGCGAACTTACCACTGATGATATCATTCATAAATTGGAAGAGCACGACCTTGATGCCGGCTTGCTTTCCACCCCTCTGAACCAATCGTCCTTAATTGAACAGCCGCTTTTTTACGAAGAATTTGTGGTCTATGCTTCTGCAAAAGATAAGTTGCTTTCAAAGAAATATGTGCTGGCAAAGGATATTGACATCAATCGTTTGTGCCTGCTGGAAGAAGGCCATTGCCTACGCTCACAAGTCTTTAATCTTTGTGAATTAAAAAATAAAGCAAAGCAGGTGTCTCAATTTGATTTCGCCACGGGCAGCATCGAAATGCTCAAAAGAATCGTAGAAACCAACCAGGGAATTACTATTTTGCCATTCCTTTCGCTGAAGGATATGACTGAAAAACAAAAAGAAAACATCCGGCAATTCAGAAATCCCGCTCCTGCTCGTGAGATAGGTCTTGTGACTTACCGGTATTTTGTAAAGGAGCAACTTATCAAAGGATTAAAAGAAGAAATATTAAAAAATATTCCACCAGGGATGAAAACGTCTTCAAGGAAAGAATTGGTCAATATATGATGAGAGAAGTTTATGGCTTTTCTGGTCTTCCTCATAAAATAAAGAGCCGTTATCACCGGCAGCGAAGGCAAGTCAGCATGCTTTAGAGCAAAACGAATTGGGCAAAAACACTTTTGAATGTAGCGAATGCATGTCCTGTTCATAAAATACTTACACACGCGGTTGCTGTGCAAACAACATTGGTTTAAGCGATGCTGAACAAAACCTGATGTGACAGATTACCATGTGGCTTTAATTCAAATAAAGCCTGGGTAGGAATTGGATTAAACATCTATTTAGGGATTTTTTAGAATAAAAATGAGATCCTTTAAACATCTACTTAAGATAAGATATGAAAAGATAAACTGGCTTTAATTATTCGTTTGTTGTCAGTTTTTATTCGCATTGAATATTGTGCTAAAAGCATTATTGCGAATCATTTTGAGGACTTGCTTTGTAGTTTTGTTTGGCCTTTTTCCAATTTCTTTTCAACAGTTTCTCTTCTTCTTTGCCACCGGTCTATTGGTTCAGGAGTGTATAAAGAATTGCCTTTTTTATCAACAAGATCAAATGCTTTATTTAATTTTTCACTGATCTCGCTGATTTTTTTAGATCGTTTGCCCGATTGTTCTTTATAAAATTTTTCAAACGTTTTGATTCCGGAATTAATAACCGAAAGCTCTTTTTTATAATTCTTTTCCTGCCGGTAGATGATCATTAAGCGGTCATAGGCATGAATTTGTAAAGGATCTGTTTTCAGGATCCCGTTGTAAATTTCTATCGCCGAAGACGGATCTGTTTTTTCGGCTTCCATTGCCTTAGAAGTTAATTCATTGATAGAAGCTCCATTTTCAATTTCTGAAACGCCGGGCATAACAAAACTTTTATTTAAATCTTACTAAATTATATGCCAGCTTTTGGCATAACAGTTGTCTTTACTCCTGCTAAAACAATCATTATGTCAGATAATAAAATGAATATTGGCGGCGACGACAGGCGCAGGATCAGCTTAACAGAAGATTACGAATTGCGCTATTGGGCAAACAAATTTGGCGTTTCCCGCGATGAATTAAAAGAGGTGGTAAGGCAGGTTGGTGATAACCCCCAGGCTGTGGAAGATTATTTGAAAGCGGGTAATAAATGAAAGAATTGAAATTTTAATTCAGGCAGCAAAGAAAGAAAAAAATGAGATTTGTAAATACTGTTGTCAAAAAGAAAAAACCACGAATAGCTTGAATATTCGTGGCTTTGCGACAGGTAGTGGCTTTATTTTAGGGCGAAGCTGTGAAATCACGGTCAACGAAATCATTCTGCGCTATTACCTTTCATCTTCATTATTTCTATTATTTAAATATTTCACGGTTTAATTATCAGTTTTTCTTTTAGTCGATTTTCTTTTTTAGAATGCCTTGGTCAACACTTTGGTTAAGTAAATTTTCTGCATAATTCCATATTGATGTTGAACCATTTTTGATGATCTTTTTCTTATCATAAACTGTTTCGTAGGACACATTAAATTCTGCCCAGGTCCCACCATGATTTGAAGCATTTTGTAGCAGTGGTTCTAACCGATCCATCGACTTTGCAAACTTTGCTTCGTCAGTTGTACCATCTTCAAATTCCTTCCAGATTGTAATAAATTCTTCTGCCTGTTCTATCGGTAAAAGCCCAAAAATTCGTTTCGCGGCAATAAGTTCCTCCTCTGTATTTGTATGGCTTTTTGTAGAATCATAAATAAAAGTATCACCCGCATCAATTTCTACGACGTCGTGGATTAAAACCATTTTCAAAACCTTGAGAACATCTATGGGTTTGTTTGAATGTTCCGCCAACACTAATGTCATCATTGCTAAATGCCAACTATGCTCTGCATCATTTTCATGCCGGTCGCTGTTGAATAATTTAGTCTTGCGTTGAATATATTTTAACTTGTCAATCTCTTTTATAAAAGCTACTTGTTTCAATAAATTCTCAGTGTCCATGATGCTTAAAATTTTGAAATGACTTTAATATTAAAAGTTGACAGTTGTTCGGTTAGATCGCCGAGCAGCAATCCCACTGCCAGGTGTTTGTGCAGTCATTTAGTGTTTTTCGTTTTTAATTGCTTTTAACGAATTGAATATCGCATCAAATGATCTAAATCAGCTTGATCTAAATTAGCTGTTTTTTCTGCTTGTTAAAAGATTCTCCTTGAAGTTCTCTTATTTCAAAAAGTCATCCAGATAACCAAATATTGTTTTCGTCTGCATCATCAGACTTACATGTCCTTGCGACGGAACAATCGCTAATTGCGATTTGGGCATTGGCGCTAAATCAGCAGCGATGCCCCCTCCCAATAATTGATAGGTCTTCATCAATTCTATTTTATCCAGGCCGTCGTTGTCACCCGAGATAAGTAGCACCGGAGCTGTAATTTTTGCAATATTGCTATCTCCCACGTCGAATGGTACGCCTGCAAAACCAATCATCTGTTCTATAAACTTTCTCCATTTTGTTTTGTCGGGTGCCACCGCATCATATGCGGTTTTCATAGGGGTATTATCAAAAAAATCGGGCTTAAAATCTTTGAACGCACCATTTATCACGGGCAGCCAGCCACTACTTTTATAAGTAGAAGAAATGATCACTAATTTTCTTAACCGCTTTGGATAATTTACAGCAAACTGGTAAGCAACCGAGCCGCCCATGCTATAGCCTGCAACATCTGCACTGTCAACTTTTAAGTAATTCATCACTCCTTCCACATCACTTGCCAGGGTAGCAATGTCTAACCTTCTTTCTGAAAAGGGTGTGTGCCCATGTCCCTGCATTTCAATAGCGATCACTTTTCTTGTTTTTGACAGTTCAGGTATTAATTCCCCCCAGTTCATCTCAATGGTATAAAAAGCGCCGTGAAGTAAAACTAACGGCCTCCCCTCCCCATACACTTCATAATATACCTTGATGCCGTTAACAGGTGCATAACCGCTTTTGGAAGGTTTGAGTCCTTGCCCATTTGATTGAATTGTCGCAAAGGGGATCATTGCAATCAAAAGTATCGATCTTATCATTGATAACATATTTATTTTTCTCATGTCATTAAATTTTAGTTCTTAATGCCAATACATTTTCCAAATTATTAAGCGATGCTTTATAGCCTTCCATGAAGCCCATTTCAATCATCTTCTGCAGCCGCTCAGCCGATTCATTATAAATAGTAATAAGCACGGTTGTTTTTCCTCCGTGCTCGCTGAAAGTATAGTCCCATTCAGAGCCCGGCAATTGGGCATTTCCATCCTCGTCTGCAAAAGCATTAAACATTTTGAAATTACTTTTCGGGCTGATGGAAGTGTATTTCTGAATTACCCAGCCTTCCTGTCCCCCGGGGCTTACCATCGCATAAAGTCTTTGTCCGCCCACTTTGAAGTCCATAAATTTTGTTTTTGCCACAAATGGTTTAGGTGCCACCCACTGGTCAAGGATTTCCGCTTTCGTAAAAGCATCCCATACCAATGATAGATCTGCATCGAATTCCCTGGTTATATAGATGGTTTTCGTGGCTTTGTCAACGGTAAAATCAAATTGCAAATTATTATTCATTTTTTTTGTTTTTTAATAGTTGATAATACTTTGTCTAATTCATTGAACTGGCTTTCCAAAGTCTTTTTGAACTGCTCAACCCATTTGTCGATCTCCTCTATTTTGTTTGCGTTTATGTGATAATAAATCTCTCTACCCTTTTGCTCCTGTTTTACCAATTGACATTCTGTAAGTATTTGAATGTGCTTTGAAACCGCTTGCCGGCTTGCCTGAAATTCTTCTGCGATGGCATTAGGTGTCATGGCATGTGCAGCAATCAATAGTAAAATTGCTCTTCGTGTCGGGTCGGCTAACGCCTGAAAAATATCTCGTCTGGCTTTCATTTGTTCTTAATTGTGCAACCAAGTGGTTGCAAACATAATGCAATTATTTGGTTGCACAAATTTTTTTTTCAAACAAAACAAATGCAGTTGGAATGGCGGGATTAGCGGTGACGAAATAAAAAGAAGAAATACCAGGTGTGAAAAAAGATTATAATCCCATTACTGATTTTTTTATTCGCGAAAAACGCCGGGTAAATGAATAATAAACTCACTGCCTTCCCCCTCCTTACTTTCCGCTTTTATTTCACCGCCATGCGCTTTAATAATATCATAGCTTAAACTCAAACCCAACCCTGTGCCTTCTCCCGTTGGCTTAGTTGTAAAAAATGGCTGAAATATTTTATCAATAATGCTTTGAGGAATGCCGTTACCATTATCTTTAACTTTTATTTCAACGTGGTGATCAACCTTCTTTGTACTTACTGAAACTGTCGGTTTGTATTCACTAAGATTCCGGTTTTTTTGTTCCTGCCCGAATGATTCGTTCAGGCCGGCGTTTACTGCACTTCGGCTTCGCTCATTACAAGCATAGAAGGCGTTATTAAAAAGATTCAGTAATACCCTTCCGATATCCTGTGGAACAACATTTATTTTGCCCATGCTTTCATCAAAATCCGTTTCCATATCTGCATTGAAGCTTTTATCTTTTGCTCTCATACCATGAAAACTCAATCTCAAATATTCATCGCACAAAGCATTAATATCTGTCGGCTCTTTCTTTCCTGTACTGGATCGTGAGTGTTGCAGCATGCCTTTTACAATAGCATCTGCCCGTTTACCATGATGATTAATTTTGTCTTCATTGTCTTTAATATCAAATGCAATTGCTTTTACTTCTTCTGTATTTCCCATATCCATTTCTTCAACCAATTCATTAATTAACTCTCTGTTTACTTCACTAAAATTATTTACGAAGTTTAACGGGTTTTGTATCTCATGTGCAATACCTGCAGTCAGTTCTCCGAGCGAAGCCATTTTCTCTTTTTGTACTAATTGTGCGTGAGTGGATTTAAGTTCCTTTAAATTATTTTCGATTTGCTCTTTTTGTTTCCCGAGTAATGTGTTTAGTTTTTGTTTACGACGATTGTTTCGCCAAAGTATAACGGCTATCAGTAAAAAAATAACTACTGAAGCCACCAGTCCATATATTCTAACCTGGTTGCGATATGTTATCCTTGCGGCTTCAATTTCCTGCTCCTGCAGTTGTTCGTTAAAAGCCACGTTTTGTATCGCCCTTGTTGTCTGTTTGCGAACCAAACTATCCTTCGTTGCAATACTTAATTCTAAATATTTAATGGCACTATCGCTCTCCTGTTTCAATTCATAATCCCGAGCGAGGATTGTAGTAACAGGCCCAACTGAACGATCTACGCCTCCCTGGTAGATGTTTTTTGCACCGCTCAATGTTTCTTTTGCGTAATAAATGGATGAATCGATCTTTCCCGTTTCCTGGTACACTGCGGCTATTGCTTCATAATCCTCTTCTAAAGTGAGATAATTTTTATCCCCAATAGAAAGTTGAATGCCGGCTCTGAAGTCATCTAAGGCTTCTTCATAATGTTTCTTTTTAACCTCAAGTGATCCCAATACAAGTTGAAAATAGCCTCCGGGATTCTCTTTGTTTTTCTTTATAAAGTCAGTAGCCTTTTTAAGATAAAAGGATGCAGAATCAACCTGGTTTGTTTTTAAATATATTGAACTTGCTGTTGTGATAAAAGCAGGATAATTAAAGTGCTCAGAGAAGTACGGAATATTCAACGAATCATGTAAATTTTTTGATAAGAAGAAATAGTTTAAAGCCTGCTTATATTCACCGGCATCTCTATAGAAAACAGTCAATAGATTATACGCTTGTGCAATCATTTTATAATCCTGAAGGCTTTTACTCAGGTTTAAAGATTTAAGCGCCATCGCTATTGCGTTGTCCAAATTTCCTAGTTGCCACAAAGCCCATGAATAGGAAGCCAGGGCCCGTGCTTCACCTTTTTTAAAATTTAACTGCCGCGACAAAATTATCGCCTGCTCCGCATAGCTTAACGCTGTATCAATCTGTACAAAGGCATAAGATTCTCCTAACTGTGCAAGTAAAAGAACTTTAGTGGTATCTGTTGCTGCGCTTAGCAATAGCTTTAAACTGTCAGGATTAAGAGTTGTTTGCGCCTTCGCAGGAGAAAAAAATTGAAGGGTTATTAGTATAAGCAGAATTCTTTTCATTATACCGTATTTTAAGTCGGTTAATTAAATTCATACCTTAGACAATTGAACGATAAATTCACTTCCTTCATCCGCCTTGGTTTCCGCTTTTATTTCTCCTCCATCCCCTTTAATAATATCATCGCTTAAATTCAAACCCAACGCCGTTCCTTCTCCTGTTGGTTGTGCTTACTGAAACTGTACGTTTTCGGAAACAAGATTCCTGCTTTTTTGTTGGTTTACTGCACTTCGGCTTCGCTCACAACATGAGGGTAATAAGGATAAGATAATCTCTCATAATGACATTTGTAGGTTAAAGATAAAACAAACAGATTCAACCTGCAATATTTCTTTCCGGTGGTGAGCAACCAAACGATTACGTCCATTTTCTCTTCTCCGGAAATTTGCCTTTCTTAAAATAAAAATTGTTCTGATTAAATCACCTGGAATCCAAAAGCATAAGGGTCATCATCCTTGTCAATTGAAATCGTGTTGTATCCGTAAATTCGTGCCCAGCCTTCTATTGACGGTCGTATGGCAGTTTTTCCTCCAACAGTTAATTCTTCTTCAACACGGCCAATAAACTTACTGCCAATAATACTCTCATGGATAAACTCATCTCCTTTTTTTAATTTCCCTTTCGAATACCATTGTGCAATACGGGCACTGGTTCCTGTGCCGCATGGCGAACGGTCAATCGCTTTATCACCATAAAAAACGGCGTTTCGTGCAGTAGAATTTTCATCTAAAACTTTTCCTGCCCATAGAATATGCGAACAGGAGTTTATTGTGGGATTTTCAGGATGAATAAATTCATTTTGTTCATTGATTTTTTTCCTCATTTTCCTGCTCCATGCAATTAACTGGCCGGCAGAATAATGCTCAATTCCATGAAAATTTTCCTGCACATCTACAATGGCATAATAATTTCCGCCATAAGAAACATCTACTTTCAATTTCCCCAGGTCAGGACAATCCACTTCGATATTTTCGGCAGCAAGAAATGAAGGAACGTTCGTTAATTTTACCGAAGTTACTTTCTTATCTTTTCGTTTATACGCAACCGTTACCAATCCTGCAGGTGTTTCCATGAGGACAATGCCGGGAGTTTTTGGCTGAATTAATTCTTCCTCAATAGCAATCGTGATGGTTCCGATGGTTCCGTGGCCACACATCGGCAGGCATCCACTTGTTTCGATGAACAAAACACCCAGATCGTTTTTTGGATCACATGGAGGATACAAAATACTTCCACTCATCATGTCATGTCCACGCGGTTCAAACATCAATCCTTTTCTGATCCAATCGTATTCTTTTAAAAAATGCTGTCGTCTTTCGCTCATCGTTTCTCCTTCAAGCGCCGGACCTCCATCTGCTACCAGCCGCACCGGGTTTCCACAAGTATGCGCGTCTATGCAATGAAAGACAGGTCCGCTAAATCTTTTTGAAGTAGCGCCAGGAAATTTGTTAGAAATGGGATTCGATAACATTGAATGGGGTTGTAAATTAAAAGAACATCTGCAACACGAATTAAAATGCTCTTCTGTTTATGGCAAATTAAACCAATTCCTCGTGATGATCATTCTTGTCAATCGGGTAGATAAACCGATTGGCTTTTTCAAAAAAAATGGCGTCTATAAACGCATTCTCATTTTATCAATTAAACAAGCTCTTCTTCTACATCTTTTATTTTCAGATAATCAGGGAGCGCTGGCCGTGATGCAATTCCCTCGTTAATAATTCTTAAGATCTTTTCACGCTCCTCCCCTGCTAAAGTGAGTCGCGGGGCGCGCACTGCTTCACTTCCAATACCTTCCAGTTCTTCTGCCAGCTTGATGTATTGTACCAGTTTTGGATGAATATCCATTTCGAGCAATGGCATAAACCAGCGATATATTTTAGCTGCTTCTTCCAGCCTTCCGGCTTTCACCAAACGGTAGACGGTCACGGTTTCCTTTGGGAATGCACATACTAAACCCGCTACCCAACCATCAGCACCAAGGCAAAGTTCCTCCATCGCCAATGTATCCACACCACATAAGATCTTATAGCGGTTTCCAAAGCGATTACGCATCCGCGTTACATTGGTAACATCACGGGTAGATTCTTTTACTGCTTCAATATTTTTACATTCGGTCATCTCATCAAACATATCCAAAGTGATCAACGTCTTATAATCAATCGGATTATTGTACACAATAATCGGCAGATCTGTTGCATTTGCAATCGTTTTAAACCACTGGACAGTTTCCCTATGGTCGCTCTTATAGCGCATCGGCGGCAAAGCCATCAAACCATCGGCACCCCAGTTGTTGGCATATCCGACCTGCTGTAGCGCTTCACGCGTACTGCCTTCAGCTATATTTAAGATCACCGGAATTTTTCCTTCCACTTTATCAATAGCAAACTTCACTAATTTTTCTTTTTCCTCCGTAGAAAGAACGCTGGATTCTCCGAGCGTGCCACCCAATATGATGCCATCGATCCCGGCATCCAATTGTGCCTGCAGGTTTTTTTCAAAAAGTTGCAGATCAAGCGCATCATGCGATGTAAATTTTGTTGTAAGTGCAGGATATATTCCGCGCCAGTTGACTTTCATGATTTTTTATTTACAAAGTTATATGTTCATTCAATTGTCGATCATAGTTTAATTAATGATTTACGTGACCATAAATCATATCGGATCGTTCACAAACTTAAACACTTTAATTATTGAATGATACATAAGAAAATTTCGTTCTTCACGATACAGTCGGGCGCCGGAAAACGTTCCTCAATTTGACCATGATACCTAGCCTCTTCCCCTCCTGCATCACCTTTAGTTATTTAGAAGCTTCATCCTGCAGTTCATCCAAAATAGGATGATCAATTGCACGAAGTACATTCATTTCAGGTTTCAATAATTCCAAAACAACAACATCATTTTTTCCTTTTTTAAGCCATTCCGCTGGTAAATAGACAGTCTGCTGCGGACCTACATGCCAATAGCGGCCGAGGTTATGTCCATTTACCCAAACAACACCTTTGCCCCACTGACGCATATCAAGATAAGTGTCTGCAACTTTTGCCAGGTTGAACGAACCTTTACGAAGTACCGGTTCATCTTTTCTGATATGATTGCCATTAAAATGAATCGCAGAAATCTGGTCAAATGGCAGGTCATACATCTCCCACCCTTTCAATTCTTTGCCATCAAACCATACGTTTTTGGTAATGCCTTTTTTGTTTTGTAGCAGCTTTGGGCCAAAATTGATCCTGCCCAGATTTTCAACCAGGATATCTAAAGTGTCCTTTCCTTTTGGCAAAGTGATCTCCACGGTATCCTGCCGAAAACGCCTGTCACAAACTCCGGCCTTTTTACCATTGACCATTACGATAGCATAGTCTCTCAAACTGTCCAGGTACAGCATTCCTTTTTTTCCGCCCTGCAGGATCGTTCTGTAAAGAACAAAGCCATAAGCCTGGTTCAATGCCTCGAAAGTTAACGGCCTTGGGTTTTTAATGGGTTTAGGGAGTATACTGCTCACGGAAGTTACCGCCGTAAAATCTATATCCGTTATTTCCATTGATGGCTTGAGTTGTGGCACCGGCGGCAATACCTCTCCTTTGGGCAAATATTTTTCAATTACCGAACGGAATACGTTGAATTTGCTGGTAACGTTACCTGCCTCATCTACCGGTGCATCATAATCGTAGCTGCTTACCTGTGGTTCATAGGATTTGTTTTCCTTATCATTCGCCCCGTTCATAAAACCCCTCGTTGTGCCGCCATGAAACATATACATGTTGATGGAAATTCCGGCCTTTAAAATATTATCCAATTGTTTCGCATAAGCATCGGGCGGCACCGTATGATGTTTTGTTCCCCACCAGTCAAACCAGGCGGGATACCATTCTGCAACCATAAAAGGGCCTTTGCCATTGTGATGCTTCCGGATGATTTGTTTGATTGCAGTTGTGTCTGACAATCCATTTACCGCAGGCAACAGCCCCGGCAGATAACCTTTGTTTAGATCCGGCGCAGGATCACACGTGTAAAGCAAGCCATCAAATCCGGCATCCCGGAACATCTTCTCATTCATTTGCAAATACGATTTATCGCTGCCATAAGATCCGTATTCATTTTCTATCTGCACCATCAGGATGTTTCCACCGTGATTGATTTGCAGCGGCGC
>Ga0134125_10004163_pt1 | contig 16570 bp, 26 predicted proteins | sample KB31751_FD_96464 | JGI IMG/M metagenome (GOLD analysis project Ga0134125, IMG submission 96464) | Terrestrial soil microbial communities with excess Nitrogen fertilizer from Kellogg Biological Station, Michigan, USA - KB3-175-1 | ecosystem: Environmental > Terrestrial > Soil > Unclassified ...
GTTTCCATTTTTCCCCGGCCCAAAACAAACGGCCAAAACCCCGAAAACCCGCCGAAAAACAAGCCACGAAAGGAGGGCCGCAATATGGCCGAAAACGCCCCGACACTGCCCGGAATGAACAGCGCCGGCCAGTCCCCCAACACCATGGCCCTGGCCGCTGCCGAATACATCGAATCGCTACGCGCCCAGAACCTGATCCAGCCGCACCACGTCCTCACGGTCCAGCTGGTGCTGGGCCTGGCCGAGGTCATCGGCAAGGCAGCCGCCAAGGGCCAAGCCGCCGCGATGTCCCTGGCCGCCAAACAGCTCATGGAAGCCATGGACACCCTGCCCCAGCCCGTCGCCGCCGGCGACGCATTCCAGCAGTTCCTGGACTCCCTCAAAGACGACCCCGCCACCATGGAAGAAACACGATGACACCCCACAAGCTCCTGATCCACTCACACCGAGGCGAGGACGGCGCCAACGTCCTGGCCGAAGCCGGCCCCGGCGACGTGGTGCGCCGCATCGGCTACCGCCGGCACTGGTTCATCGAAAGCAACGACGGCCAGACCGTCCTGGTCTACGCCAAGCGCGGCGCCGGCGAAATGCGCGTCCACGCCTCCGAGCTGACCCTGATTAGCAAGGCCAAGAAGTGAGCGCCGTTCTGGGCTGGATCATCGTCGCCGCGCTGATCGTAGCCGCGTGGTCCATCGCCCGCGCCATCGTTGCCACGCACCACCTCCAACGGGCCACCAAGCACCGGCGCACCGACCCCGCGTGCCGGCTCCACCATGGCCGCACACCAGCCCGCAGCCGAGGCAAGTCCTGCCCCGTCTGCATGCCGGCCCGCCGGCCCGCCTCCGAGTCCGTCCTGGTCGGCTGGAGGTGCGAGGACTGCACCGCCCGCAACGCGCCGGCATCCCCCGCCGCAGCCGTCGCCGGCGCCCGCCTCCACCGGGCCAGCTGGCCCGGCCACCGCATCATGACCTGGCCGGTGCCGCGATGATCGGCCAGCTCATCGCATGGGCCGGCGCCCTGCTCGGCGTCGGCACCATGGCCGGCCTCGCCCTCGGCATCGCCTGGGCACTTTGGTACCTACGAGAGAGATAACCATGATGAACGACACCGACGCCGCGCGATATGTCCGCCGCATCACAGACCGCCCGGACGGCGCCGGCCGGGCCACGACACTGGTAACCGTCGCCCAGGCCATGGAGCTGGCCGCCGATTGGTTCACCGCGTACCCCGTCAGCGGGGACGACACCGCCGTTTGGATCGGCCGGTGAGTGCACCGGCGTATGCGACGGCGCCCACCGCCGGCGCGCCGAACGACCTGCGTAAGATCGCGCTGACGGCCAAGGCGCTGGGTACCCCGCTTATGCCGTGGCAGGAGACGGTGGCCCGCGTGGCCTCCGAGCGCCGGCCCGAGGCCCCGCACCGATTCCGCTACCCCGTCGTGGTCCTCACCGTCCCCCGCCAGTCCGGGAAGACCACGCTGATGCGGGCCGTGCTGACCCAGCGGGCGCTGATGCAGCCGGGCCGGGTCGCGTTCTACACCGCGCAGACCGGCAAGGATGCCTCGGCCCGGTGGAATGACCTGGTGAAGCAGATCGAGCGCGGCCCGTTCGCCGGCCACGTCAAGAAGCGCATGGCCGCCGGCTCCCAGTCCCTCACGTTCCCCGGCGGCGCGACGATCAGCCCGTTTGCGCCCACGCCGAAGTCCCTGCACGGCTACACCCCGCACGACGTGATGCTGGATGAGATTTTCGCGTGGGACGCCGTGCAGGGAGAGGATCTGATGGGCGCCATCAAGCCGGCCCAGATCACCCTGCCCGACCGCCAGCTGTGGCTGGTCTCCACCATGGGCACCAAGGATTCCGAGTTCCTGCACGCCTGGGTAGAGCAGGGCCGGCAAGCCGTGGGGGATCCCGGCGCCAACGTCGCCTATTTCGAGTGGTCGGCCCCGGACGGCGCGGACTACTACGACCGCGCCACCTGGGCATTCCACCCCGCCCTGGGCCACACCATCACCCTGGACGACCTGGCCGAGGCCGCCGCCACGCACAGCGCGGGCGAGTGGCAACGCGCCTACATGAACCGCCGATCCGCCACGTCCGAGGCGTTCGTGGACCTGGCCCGGTACGACGCCGGCGCCGCCGAGCAGATCCCGCCGGCCTGGTCCGAGGTCGCCATCGCCTACGAGGCCGACCCGCAGCGCCGATGGGGAGCCATCGTCGCCGGCTGGGTCCACGAGGGCCGGCCCCAGGCCCGCGTCGTCATGGCCGGCCCCGGCATCGACTGGCTGGCCCCCGAGGTCGTCAGGATCTACGTCGAGGACCGGCCCGGCCGTGGCATCCACGCCGACGACGCCGGCGCCACCCGCTCCGTGACCGACCAGCTGCGCATGCTGTCCAACCGGCGCAACGGCGCCAACGGCGTGCCCGTCGAGACCACGACCCCGCGGGACTACGCCACCGCATGCGGCGACCTCAAGGCCATGATCGACGCCGGCGAGCTTCAGCACGGCGGCGCCGCCTCCATGCGCGAGGCCCTGGAGAACGTGGCCACCCGGCCCATGGGAGAGGCGTGGGCCATCAGCCGGGCCAAGTCCACCGGACCGGTCAGCGAGGCCGTGGCCGCCGCCGTCGCCCTCCGGGCAGTCCGCCAAACCCGCAAGCACGAGAAACCCCTGATTTGGAGCGCATGACGTGATCAAGCTCGACAGCACCCGCCATTCCGTCGTCGTCGTCTGCACCGAGTGCGCCTGGCGCCAGGTCGTCCCCGGCGCCGAACTGGCCGGCGCCGGCCGGCCCGCCGGCTGGGCAGCCGGCGCCGCCCACGAGCGCCTGGCCCACAACGGGGCAGGAAACGCCGCCAGCGCCGCATACAAGGCCGAACGCAGGGCCACCGGGACAGGATGACCCGCCGCCGGTTTTCGGCTGGCAGATACGCCGTGGCACGATTTCACGCATGGGCATTATTTCGACTCTTACCGGGCGCGACCGGCTGCTGACCGCAGCAGCCGGCCAGGCGCCCCTGCTGCCCACCAGCGTCTACGACGGCGTGGCCACCTGGGAGGATCCCGCACCGCTCACCCAGCTCACGCTGGCCGACCTGTTCGGCGTCCCCCAGCAGACCGTGAACCGCAGCACCTCCATGGGCGTCGGCGCGGTCTCCAAGGGCCGGCTGGTCATCGCCGGCAAGATCGCCTCATTCCCCCTGGTCGGCATGAACGGGTCCGCCATGATGGCCCGCCCGCCGGCCTGGCTGGGCCAGCTGGAGGCCGGCCGGCCCCGCGTCAACACGATGCAGTGGATCTGCGACGCCCTGATCTTCCACGGCCGCGCCTGGCTGGTCATCCGCGAACGCTACGCCGCCGGCGCCGAGGCCGGCCGGCCGATGCGCTTCCAGCTGGTCCCCGAGCACAACGCCGAGGTGGACAAGCTGGGCTACCTGGTCAAGGCGTTTGGCCAGCCCGTGCGCCGCGAGGACGTGGTGCGCATCGACGGCCCCCACGAGGGACTGCTGAACATCGCCCGCACCACCCTGGCCGATGCCATCGCCATCGAGGTCGCCGCCGGCAAGGCCGCAGACAACCCGGTGCCCTCCGTCGAGCTGCACCAGGTCGCCGGCGAGACCCTGGATAAGGACGAGCGCCAGGAGCTGATCGACGGCTGGGCCGCCGCCCGGCGCGGCGCCAACGGCGGCGTCGCCTACACCAATGCCTCGGTGGAGGCCAAGATGCACGGCGCCAGCGCCGAGCAGCTGCTGATCGCCGGCCGCAACGTCGCCGCCCTGAACGTCGCCCGCCACATGGGATTGCCCGCCTGGGCCGTGGACGCCTCGGTGGAGGGGTCGAGCATGACCTACTCCAACGTGCCCTCCCGCTCCCGCGAGCTGATCGAGTACGGCCTCCAGCCCTACATGGACGCCATCACCGGCCGGCTGTCCATGGATGACGTGCTGCCGGCCGGCCAGTGGTGCAAGTTCGACACCCACCAGCTCACGCGCGGAACCATGGCCGAGCGCGCCGCCGGCTACAAGGCCATGATCGACGCCGGCATCTACACCAAAGAGCAGTGCCAGGACATTGAGGCCGGCATCCCATTGGAAGGAAAATGATGGACCCCATCACCCTGCACCTGACCGCCAGCGCCACCACGGCGCCGGCCCCCATCGAGCGCCCCACTGCCCGGCACCTGACCGCCTCGGCCGAGGCCCGCACCATCGGCGGCGCCATCGTGGAATACGGCGTCGTGGGCTACGCCTCCACCGGGCCGACCATCTTCGAGGCCGGCTCCCTCTCGTTCCCCGCCGACCTCGGCCGCGTGAAGTTCCTGCTGATGCACGACATGGAACGCCCTATCGGCGTCATGTCGGCCCTGGCCCAGGACGGCACCACGCCACGCGGAGAATTCACCGTGCTACCAGGCGCCCTGCGCGACACCGCCCTGGCCGAGGCCGCAGACGGTCGCCGTGATGGCCTGTCGGTCGGCGTCATGATCACCGACTACGAGTACCGCGACAGCGACGGCGTGCTGGTCGTCCGCGCCGCCCGCGTCACCGAGGTTTCCCTGGTCACCATTCCCGCATTCGAGAACGCCCTAGTTTCCACTGCATCACTGAAAGGCACCGATATGTCCCAGACCCAGCAGGCGCCGGCCCCCCAGGCGCTCACCGCTTCCACCCCGGCCGCCCCCGCAGCCGAACCCACCGAGCCGCCGGCGGCCCCCACGCCGGCACCCCAGGCGGCCGCCGCAGCGGTCCAGACCCCCGCCCCTGCACCGCAGCCGGCGGCCGCCGCCTCCACCCCGCCGGAACCCCAGGCGCCGCCCATCATGGTCACCGGAACCGGCACCGACCTGGACACCCTCTCCGCCAGGATCGCCGGCCACTTCGCCACCGGCGGCAACGGGTCCAACCTAACCGCCGCCCTGACCGACGTCCTGGTCCCCGACGACGGTGGCGATTCGACCACGACCAAGCGCGGCCAGTGGGTCGATGAACTGTGGCAGGCCACCCGCACCGAACGCCCCATCATCGACTCCATCGCCCACAAACCGCTCAAGTCCCTGCGCGTCTACGGATGGAAGCGCATCTACCCCGAGGGCCACCTGGTCGACAAGTACGACGGCGGCAAGGCCGCCATCCCCGCATCGGGGAAGATGACCACCGCACCCGACGAGGTTACCGCCCAGCGGTGGGCCGGCGGCTGGGACGTGGACCGGGCATTCGTGGACTTCAACGACGAGCAGTTCATCCGCATGACGCTGGAGGCCGCCACCGACGACTACAAGATGCAGACCGAGGCCGACGTGGTGGCCCAGTTCCTGGCCGCCGCCACCATCGTTCCCGACGTAACCACCCTGACCGGCGCGCTGACCCAGCTCGGGCTGCGCTCTGCCGGCCTGGGATCCCGTATCTCCCGGATTCAGTTCGGCGCCACGGCGTGGGCCAAGTTCCTGGATCTTCCCACCGACCAGGTGCCGTGGTGGCTGCAGAAGCAGGGCACCATCAACCTGTCGGACACCAACGGCAACGCCGGCGGCCTGTCGTTCAGCGTCAACCAGGAGCTGCCCGCCGACGAGCTGCTGGCCTACGACTCCCGCGCCGCGACGTTCTACGAGAAGACCCCGCCGGTGCAGGTCCAGGCCCTGGACATCAGCCGTGGCGGCGTGGACCTCGGCGTGTTCGGCTACACGGCGCTGATGATCAACGACCCCCGCGCCATCTTCCAGACGACCATCACCGAGCCGGCCGCGTAGTCCGATGGCCGAGCAGCTCACCACGCAAGCCGTGGCCACCTGGCTGGGCATGAAGTCCCACGAGGGCGACACGCACCTGGAGGCCGTCGTGGCCGCCACGGCCGACCTGGTGGACTCCCTGCCCGATGCCCCCCGGTTGCCGGCCGACGGGCCCGGCAACCGGGCCTGGGCGCCCCGGACCCTCCAGGCGGCCGTGATGCTGGCCGCCAGGCTGTACCGGAGGCGGAACAGCCCCAACGGCATCGAGGCGATGACCGACGGGGGAGCGTCCTACGTGTCCCGGTACGACTCCGACATATCCCGGATGCTCCGCATCGACGGATACACCCGGCCGGCGGTGGGCTGATGGCCACCGGATACGGGACCGCGACCCTGGAAGTGGCGGCTGCTCTCACGGCCGCCGGCCTGGAGGTCGAGACCAACGTGCAGGATCTCCAGGTGCCCGGCGCGTGGCTCACCCCGGCCGCCATCGACTACGACCGTTTGGGCCTGGACAGGTACACCGGCGCCTGGTCGCTGTACCTGATCGCCAACGGCAACCAGCCGACAGATTCACTGGATGACTTGTCCACCATGGCCGAGCGGGTCCGCACCGTGTTCCCGGCGTTCCGCGCCGAGGCCGTCACGGTCCAGCTCGCCAACCACTCCCCCGACCCCCTGCCAGCCCTGCTGATCACCATAGAAATGGACGTGACCTAATGCCTGTCGCAACCCTCACCGTCGGCCCCGGAAAGCTCCAGATCGGGGACACCGAGAACCTGACCATGTTCGAGTCCCAGATCCGTTCGGCCAAGCTGGTCCCCTCCGTGGACAAGGGAGACCCCATCGACGTGCTCTCCGGTGAGCAGGTCTCCGGGGACCGCTCCGAGTCGTTCGCCCTGGAGGGCACCATGCTCCAGGACTTCGGCGCCACCGACTCCCGCACCGAATGGCTGTTTGAGCACCGGGGCCAGACGCACCCGTTCGAATACACCCCGAACAACGCCGCGGGGAAGAAGATCACCGGGCAGCTGGAGGTCGAGGCCATCGACATTGGCGGCGACGTGAAGTCCAAGGCCGAATCGGACTTCAGCTTCACCCTGATCGGCGCCCCGGTCATCGCCGCAGTCTCGGCGGGCTAGCCGATGGCCGGGCAGGACGGTGGCCAGCTGCGCATCGACGGCGCCCGCGAGCTGCGCCGCACGCTGAAGCGGGCCGGCGCGGACATGAAAGACCTGTCCGCGCTGAACCGCCAGGCCGCCGCCATCGTCCTGCCCGTCGCCCGCGCCGGCACCCCGGTGGGGCCGGCCAAGGGCGGCCACCTCGGCCCGACCGTCCGCGTGGGCGCCACGCAGCGGGCCGGCATCATCCGCGTGGGCACCCGCGCCAAGCCCTACGCGGGCAAGATCCACTACGGAACACCGGACGACGTGATCAAGCCCAACACCTGGGTGATCGACGCCGCCAAGGAAACAGAACCGCAGTGGACCGAACTGTACTGGTCCGGTCTGCTGCACATCATCGACAAGATCAAGGGGGACTAGCCGCCATGGCTAACCACAAGCTGACCATGCCCAAGCTGCGCGTACTGGTGGACGATTCACCCACCGGCGAGCTGACCGAGTACACCGTGCAGACCGACAACCGCGACGCCGTGCGCTTCGACGTGATGCGCCCGCGCAAGTCCTGGCCCGGCTCCCAGGAGGCGCCCATGCTCTGGATGACCATTCTTGCCTGGTCCGCCATCAAGCGCTCCGGTGGCACCGCCGACACGGTGGAGGACTACCTGGACAAGATCGTGCAGATCGAACCCATCGACGAGGACGGCAACACGGTGGACCCGACCACCGAGGACGGTGCCGAAGCCTGGTCCGCCGGCCCTTTAGCCTAGACAGCCGCGCCGGGCTGCTGGTGCGCCTGTCCATCGCCACGCACCTGCCGTTCAACTCCCTGGCAGACCTGCCCCCCGAGATCCTGGCCACCTACCTGGCCGCCCTGGACGACCTGCACGAAAGGAGCTAGACCACCGTGGCGAACAAATCGGCCATCCTCTCGGTGAAGATCGTCACCGACGCCAAGCAAGGCGAAAAGGGCCTGTCCAAGTACGGGTCGAGGCTGGACAAGTTCGCCGCCGGCGCCAAGAAGCTGGCCGCCCCGGCCACCGTCGTGATCGGCGGGCTGGCGGCCGGCGCCAAGAAGGCCACCGATCTGGCCGCCGCCGCCGAGCAGAACGTCGGTGCCGTCAAAACCGTGTTCGGCAAGGCCGCCGACTCCGCGCTGGGCTGGTCCAAGAAGTCCGCCGACGCCGTGGGCCTCTCGGCCTCCAGCTACAACGAGCTGGCCGCATCCATCGGCGGCTCCCTCGGGTCCGCCTACAAGGACCAGGACGAGCTGGCAGCCAAGACCAACGAGCTGATCGGCGCCGCCTCCGACCTCTCGTCCGTGTTCGGCGGGGACACCGCCGAGGCGTCGGCCGCCATGGGCGCGGCCATGCGCGGTGAGTTCGACTCCCTGGAGCGCTTCGGCGTGTTCCTGAACATGTCGGCGGTCAATGCCGAGCTGGCCAAGCGCGGGCAGGACAAGCTCACCGGCGCCGCCCTGGACGCCGCCAAGAAGCAGGCCACCCAGAACCTGATCATGCAGCAGGCGGCCAAGTATCAGGGCAATTTTGCCCGCGAGGCCGACACCGCCGCCGGCGCCCAGCAGCGCGCCAACGCCAAGATGGAAGACGCCATCACCCAGGTGGGCGAAAAGTTCCTGCCCATCATGACCAAGGCCCAGAACGCCATCGCGGCGCTGGCCACCTGGGTATCCCAGAATATCCCCCTGGTGCTCACCCTGGCCGGCGTGCTGGCCGGCCTGTCCGCCGCCGTGCTGCTGGTCAACGGCGCCATCGCCGCGTACCGTGCCATCGCCGCCGTGGCCACCGCAGCGCAGTGGGCCTGGAATGCGGCAATGGCCGCCAACCCCATCGGCCTGGTCATCCTGCTGATCGCCGGCATCGTAACCGCCCTGGTCCTGGCCTACAACAAGGTGGGCTGGTTCCGGGACTTCGTGAACGCCGCGTTCGCCGCCGTGCAGGTCGCCATCGCCGCCGTCGTCGGCTGGTTCAAGGCCACCTGGTCCGCCGCCTGGCAGCTGGTCGGCCAGCTGGTCAAGCTCCACATCGCCGTGGTGATCGCCACCGTGAACAAGGTCAAGGCCACCGCCTCGGCCGTGGGCCGCGCCATCTCGACCGCGTTCCGCCTCGCCATCGCCCTGGCCAAGGCCCTGGTGGTCGCCGGCATCCGCGTGGTCATCGCCACCGTGAACAAGGTCAAGGCCACCGCCTCGGCCGTGGGACGGTCGTTCTCCAACGCCTGGCGCGTGGCCGTGGCCCTGGCCAAGGCTCTGGTGGCCGCCGGCATCCGCGTGGTCATCCACACCGTGAACAAGGTCAAGGCCACCGCCTCGGCCGTGGCCAACTACTTCGCCGCCCGGTTCCGCGCCGGCACCCAGTCCGCCCGCAACGCCGTCTCCGGTGCCGTCGCCGGAATCCGCCGCATCATCGACGGCATCCGCGCCACGGTGCGCAGCGTGACCAGCTTCCTGCGCGACGTGTTCCGCAACGTCGTGAACATGATCGGCCGGGACTTCCGCCGCGTCTTCAACGGCATCACCTCAACGATCCGGGGCATGATCGGCTGGGTACAGAACGCCATCGGCTGGGTCGGCCGGCTGCTGGGCAAGCAGTCCTCGGCCCGCGCCGCACAGTCCTCCCTGGGCGGCTACTACATGCGCCCGGCCATCGACGTGCCCGAGGACGGCAAGCCGTTCTACCTCACCGCCGCCGGCCCCTCTCTGGTCTCCCCGTCCTGGGCGGTCCCGGCCGGCACCGGCACCGGCGGGACCGTGCAGAACGTCAACATCCACCTGACCGTCAACGGCGCCGTGGACGCCAAGTCCTCGGCCCGGCAGATCATCAACCTCATCAAGGGCGAGCTGGTCTCGACCGGCGTCAAGGTCAAGGGGGAACCGGTATGGTGACCATCCCGTTCCACAATCTGCTGGTCGCCGGCCTGACCGCCTCCCCGACGCTGGCCACCCGGTTTACGGTCCCCACCGCGATGGGCGGCCTCACCGTCTCATACACCGCCGATTCCTGCATCGCCAATCCCGAACCGGCCGCCGCCTCGGCCACGGTGTTCTACCCGGATGCGTTCGCGGACTACATGCCGGCCCTGGGCGACCCAATCCACCACGAGATCGAGCTGGGCGACATGGAGGGCCACAGTGGCGACTTCGCCTACCCGTTCGGCGGGCTGGTCGAGTCCGTCACCGAGACGCCCACCGCCGGCGTGCCCGACGCCGACCTGGCCCTGGTGCCGGCCACCCGCAACCTGGACGGCGCGGCGCCGGGCTGGTCCGTGGACTGGACACCGGTCACCCCGGACACCGCGCCGGCACTGCTCACCGGGCATGGGTCCACCATCACCGCATCCCTGCCCGACGACCCCGACGGCCAGGAAGTCGACAACACGGTGGTGTTCACATCCCCCGAGTTCACCCTGCCACCCGGCACGGCCTACTTCGTCACGTTCGCCGCGACCTGCGACCCCTGGTATGCCGAGAATAGCTCCCTGGATCCAGCGGTCGCCAATGCCGGCCTCACCCAGCACTGTTTCCCGCCCGGACTGCCCGGCTACCCCGATGGCACCTGGTATTCCCTGCGCTGCTGCGTCACCCCCGGGATCTTCCGTGCCCCCGCCGGTCCCGATCGCCTCGTGTTCACCCTCTCCACCAACGGGTCGAGCTTCGCCCGCGCCCTCTCCATCGCCGGTATCAGCATCCACGTGGTCCCCGCTGACCGCGACCCATGGACCTGGTGGCACGACCCGAACCGCGCTCGCCCCGCGGGGACCATGGTGGAAATCGGCGCCCAGGACGTTTCGGCCATGGCCGGCCGCATGCGCGTGGGGTTCCCTCCGATGCCCTCCACCCCCTGTAGCGAGGCCATCGACGCCATCAGCACCGTCTCCGCACCGCTGTACTTCGACTCCAACGACATCCTCAACGGCTCCTATCAGGCGTTCACCCAACCGGTTGGCCCCATCGACGCCGACAACCGCTCACCGCTGGAGCTGTACCAGCTGTACCTGGCCGCCGAGGGCCGCAACGTGATAGCCGAGCAGCGCGTGGACACCGCCGCCCTGCACAACGGCCAAAAGGGGAAGATGATCCCCGCCCGCATCCCCAAGTACGGCCAGATCCTCACCGCCACCGGTGCAGGTCTCGATCTGGTGGACTCCCTGGCCCAACGCCCAGACAGCTGGACCCTGGCCGACGGCGCCCTCCTGATCGACTGGGCCTCCGCAGCGGACGGAAAGGGCCTCCAGTTCCGCGACGCCGCCGGCCACCGCCCGGCAGCCTACGGCCCCTACCGCCCGACTGCGCCAGGTGACAACTGGACCGCCTCGATATTTTGCGGCCAGTACCGCAGCTCCGATTGGAACGTCCTGCTGCGCATCTACTGGTACACCTCCAACAAGGCCTATATCTCGTCGTCGTTCCTGGACTCCACCAAGACCGCCGCCGGCGACAACCGCACCCTCTCCGGGTCCGCCACGGCCCCGGCCGGCGCCGCCTACGCCCGGATGGGGATCTACGCTGCAGACGGTACGACGACCGTCGGCTGGCACAGCCTCCGCGACCCGACCGGCCATATCACCAACCCCGTGGTGACGGCCGACCCTGACCCCTACCTGCCCACCGTCCTGGCCCGCAACATCGTGGATGCTCCACGGGCCTCCACGGTCGATGACGTGGCCAACACCGTCACGGTCGGCTACCGCTCCCCGCCATCGGGCACGTCGTTGGACTACGAGGACCGGGACTACTCCATCACCGACGCGGCCAGCGCCGCGACCTACGGTGCGGCGTCCGTGAAGATCGAAACCCTCATGACCGTCATCGACGGCCAGGCACCGGCCGGCCCGGCCGTCGAGCGCGGCCGCATGGTCTTGGCGGCCCAGTCCAAGCCGTTCTACAAGCTGGACGGCGGCGCTTCCGTCGTGGTGGACCTGGTGGGCTACTCGGAGAACGCCTGGCGCCTGTTCGACGTGCGCGAGTCGTTCGGCTCCCTGGTCCGCATCCTCGGCGCCCCCGAGAAGCTGGGCGAATACCAGCGCGTGCGCGGCTTCTCGGCCGAGTTTGGCGCCACCGTCTCGCTGGTGCTGGACATCGAGCCGGCCTACTACTCCGGCGCCCTGGCCGTCACCGCCGCGCAGCTGCTCTCCCTCTCCCCCGGCGACCCGCTGCGCGAGGCGACGTTCGCCCGCTCCACCCTGACCGCCAACGACCTGCGCACCATCAGCGCACCCGACCCCACCTAGGAGGCCCCGACGTGTCCCTGTCCAGCAAGCCGCCCACGCTCTCCGACAACGACCCCCTGTACCAGTACGCCGAGTACACCCGCAAGATGGCCGAGCTGGTCAACGGGCCGTGGATGGACTGCACCGAGATCTACCCCTACAAGTTCCAGAGCGGCAAGCCCTGCCAAGTCCGACGCGAGGGGATGCGCTGGTATGCGAGCTGGGGCTTCTCGAGCGCGGGCATGGCCGCCGGCGGCTCCTACCTGGTCGGCAAGCTCCCCGACGGCGCCGCCCCGTCCGACTACCGCTACTTCCAGATCGGCAGCTCCAACCCCGGAGCCTCCGCCCTGTGCGTCATCCGCTCCAACGGGGACATAGAGATCCGTACCGGGACGGTCCTTGGCAACTACTACATTCTCGACGCCGTTCACTGGCCAGCCCGCTAGACCACCAACAGATAAGGAAACCCATCATGACCGCCACCCCATCCCAGGCCATCGCCTGGGCAAAGAAGCAGACCAACGGCGCCAAGTACGCCGGCCTGTGCCTGGTGTTCGTCCGCCACTGCTTCGGCCTCCCCGCCAAGTACCCGTCCGCCGCCAGCGCCTGGGCCAACGCCAAGCACAAGCACCACACCTCCAGCACGTCCGGGATCCCCGCCGGCGTCCCGGTGTTCTTCAGCACCCCGGCCACCAGGTACGGCCACGTCGCCCTGCACCTGGGCGGTGGCAGGTTCCGCACCAACTACAGCTCCCACAAGTCCATCGTGACCGAGACCCTGGGCCACGGCGCCCTGGCCGGGATGACGATGCTGGGCTGGACCGAGGACCTGAACGGCGCCCGCGTCTACACCGCCCCCAAGACCCCGCCGGCGGCCGCCGGCACCTATCGTGTGCTGCCCGGTGACACCCTGGGCGAGATTGCCAAGCACTTCGGCACCACCGTGGACGCCCTGGCCAAGCTCAACGGGATCAAGAACCCCGACGTGATCCAGCGCGGCGCCACGCTCAAGATCCCCGGCGCCGCCACCCCGTCCACCTACAAGGTGCGCAAGGGCGACACGCTGGGCGCCATCGCCGCCCGGTTCAAGACCACGGTGGGCCGGCTCCAGTCCCACAACGGGATCAAGGATCCCGATGTGATCCGTGTTGGCCAGGTACTCAAGATCAAGTAGAAAGGCACCGCCATGGCTACTGGGAAGCCAACGCAGAAGATGGCCGCGACCGGGACGGCCGGCGCCGTCTCGGTCGTCCTGGTCTGGGCCGCCAGCCAGGCCGGCGTCGAGGTTCCGCCCGAGGTCGCCGCCGCCGGCGCGGTGATCATCGCCTGGGCGGCCGGCTGGCTCAAGAGCGACCGGAAGCGGGGCGAGCATGCCGCCGACTAGCACCGAGACCGAGGCCGTGACCCTGGGCGAGGTCAACCGCAACGTATCCCGCCTGTCCGAGCAGATGGCCGAGCTGACCAAGACCGTCTCCGACCGGCCGACCTGGCACGACCTGCGCCGCATGGAAGAAGCCACGGCCGACCGGCACAAGACCCTGGCCGACGAGGTGGCCTCGCTGCGCAACTGGCAGACGTGGGCCATCCGGGCCATCCTGGGCGCCCTGATCATCGGCGGCGTCGGGCTGCTGTTCGTGGTCAAGGCCTAGGCGGCCGCCGGCAGCTCCAACCGGGCGATGCCGGCGGCCCGCTCCGGGCCGGTCACCAGCGTGTAGATCTGCGTGGACTGCACCGACTCGTGCCGCATCAGCTCCTGGACGGTGCGCAGCCCCACGCCGGCCCCCACCAGGGACGATCCGTACCAGTGGCGCAGCTGGTGGGCCGTGCCGTCGAACCCGGCCCGGCCCATCGCCCGCGTGATCGCCACGCCGACCGCCTTGGCTGTCACCGGGCCGGTGCCGGCATGGTTGGGAAACCACCAGCCGGCGGCCGGCATCGTCGCGGCCAGCTCCACCAGGGCATCGTGGGCCGGGACCATGGCCCGCTTGCCGCCCTTGCCGGTGACGGTGAGCATGCCCCCGGTAAGATCCTCGCCCCGCACGGCGGCTATCTCGTGTGCCCGCAGCCCGGCCAGGGCACCGAGCAGCACCATGGCCCTGGTGCGCCGCCGGTTGCACACGGCCAGCAGCGCGGCCAGCTGGTCGGCGGATACCGGCCGCGGCGTGTGCCGGGGCCGGCGCGGGACGGGCACGCCGGCCATGGGGTCGTCCTCGCGGATGCCGGCGGCGATGCACCAGGAGAAGTAGGCCCGCAGGTGGCCGTGGTAGGTCGCCCGCGTCGAGGCGGCCAGCCCCCGGCGGCCGAGGTAGTACACCACGTCGCGCCGGGTCGGCTCCCCGCTGCACAGCTCCCCCAGCTGGCGCACGGCGTGGGCACGTTCGGTGATGGTGCGTTCGGACAGGCCGGCGGCGCGCTGCCAGCCGGCCCACTCGGTTAGTGATGGTTCCATACCACAATGCCTACCGCTTAGGCCGCTATCGGCTCAAGACGGCGTGTCGGCGCGGCCGAGTGTGCCACATGTAATGAAAAGGTCGCCGGTTCGATTCCGGCAGGAGGCTCCACTCCATTAGGCCCGTCACCCTCCGGTGACGGGCCTTTTTCTATGCCCGTCATCAGCCATTGGAGATCCACACCCGTGGCCATGGCCCAGATCCGCAGCGTGGACCTGTGCGGCACGTTCTTGCCCCGTTCGGCTCCGCTGATGGTCGCGCGGCTAATTCCGGTCCGCGTCTCCATTTCCCGTTGTTCCAGGCCGGCCCATTCCCGTGCCATCCGCAGCCGGTGGCGCAGCTCAAGCGGGGGGACGCTTCCGTGTACTGGTTGCATGCTCATACGACCAAAATACGACCCCCGCCTAGTCAGGTGCCAGCTTTGGGCATGGGGAGAACTCCCCAATGTAGGCAAACGTTCGACATAGGCATAACTCTGTGCCAAACTCATGCATATGCAAACGTTTATTTCCACCGCCGAGGCGGCCGCCGAGCTGGGCATTACCGCCCGCCAGGTGCTGCGACTGGTCGAGGATGGCCGTCTAGAGGCCGCCGTAAAGCTCCCGGGCCTACGCGGCGCTTATGTGTTCGATGCCGCCGTGGTGGAGAGCCTGAAAGCCGAAAGGGCCCGCCGGTGAGCGTCGAATCCATGGCCATAGCCCTGCACCACAGCCGCGCCACAGGGGCCGCCAAGCTGGTCCTGGTCGGCATCGCCAACCACGACGGCGACGGCGGCGCCTGGCCGTCCGTGGCCACCCTGGCCAAGTACGCCGGTGTAACGCCCCGGAACGTCAAGAAGCACATCGACGCCCTGCAGGAGCTGGGCGAGATCGAGCGCCACGTGCAGCAGGGCGGCACGCGCAACACCCCCGATTGGGGCCGGCCCAACCTGTACCGGTTCCTGCTTCGCTGCCCCGCCGGCTGTGACCGAACCCGCAGCCATCGAGTTGTGGATAACCCGCAGGAGGGGGTGTCGGTAGCGACACCCGGTGTCGGAGGCGACACCCGGGGGGTGTCGGTAGCGACACGGGAGGGGGTGTCGGTAGCGACACCCGAACCGTCCATAGAACCACCCATGAACACGGAATCAGTTTGGTCTAGTACCTCACCAGCCGAGAAGCCGATCTGCTGGGCCTGTGGACAACCCAAGTGCAAACCCGACGCCAAGTACTGCGTGGACTGCTCCAGCCGAGGCTTCGCCCAACCCTGGATTGAATGCACCGGCTGCGGGACCGTCAAACGCCGAGACACCCCAGGCATGAACGCCTACACCTGCCGAGACTGCCAATACCGAATGGAGACCACCGAATGAACGCAACACCAGCACCGAGCAAGGGCCAAGTCATAGCCGAGGCCACCGAGGCCGTCCTGGACGCGGCCGTGCAATTCCGTGAAGTCGAGGCCGACCCAACCCACGGCACCACCACCAGGGCCATGGCCTGGGGAGAGTTCATCCGGGCACTGATGAATTACCACATGGCCGAGCTGGCCATCTTCGCACCCGAACCCAAGACCACCCACCAGCACGAACTGATCGCACTCGACGGGGAACAGGTCTGGTGCAAGTGCGGCCTGTACCCCGAACGCTCCAACTACGACGCCATGCACGCCACCGTCGAGGCCCACGTGCTGCTGAACGGAGGCCGGGCATGATGTGCATCGCCGCCGTCCTGCTGGTCGCCTGTGGCCTGGTCGCCTGGCACGAGCTGACCACGCCATGAAGTACAGCGGGCGCATGGTGCAGCGGCTCCGCATCGCGGTGTGGGAGCTGTACCCACACGTGTGCGTCCACTGTGGTGCCCCGCTGATCTTCGAGACGTTCACCGTCGAGCACATGCTGCCAAGGTCCAAGGGCGGCAGCCACGACCCGATGAACTGCCGGCCCGCCTGTGCTGGCCGCAATGTCGGAGGCTGTGGCACCAACTTCTCACGCGGAAACCGTGAGCTACCAGCCCGGCAACGCACCGACGACCGGAGTTTTTTTAGATGACGACCCCCAGGAAAC
>Ga0134125_10004165_pt1 | contig 16565 bp, 12 predicted proteins | sample KB31751_FD_96464 | JGI IMG/M metagenome (GOLD analysis project Ga0134125, IMG submission 96464) | Terrestrial soil microbial communities with excess Nitrogen fertilizer from Kellogg Biological Station, Michigan, USA - KB3-175-1 | ecosystem: Environmental > Terrestrial > Soil > Unclassified ...
CGGCGCTCGGCGCCCATCAGCACCTTGTCCTTGGCGCCCTCCAGATCGTCCATGAGCACGGTTTTGCGGTTGTTGCGGGCCGCGGTGAGTGCGGCCTCGTTGATCAAGTTGGCGAGATCGGCGCCGGTAAAGCCCGGTGTGCCACGGGCGAGCACCGCCAGATCCACCTGATCGCCGAGCGGGATTCGGCGCGCATGCACACGCAGAATCTCCTCGCGTCCACGCAGGTCGGGCCGGGGTACCACCACCCGGCGGTCGAAGCGGCCGGGGCGCAGCAGCGCCGGGTCGAGCACGTCCGGACGGTTGGTGGAGGCGATAAGAATGACGCCCTCATTGCTCTCAAAGCCGTCCATTTCGACCAGGAGCTGGTTTAGCGTCTGCTCGCGCTCGTCATGACCGCCGCCCAGGCCGGCGCCGCGATGGCGGCCGACGGCGTCAATTTCGTCAATGAAAATGATGCAGGGAGCATTCTTTTTCCCCTGCTCGAAGAGGTCGCGCACGCGGCTGGCGCCCACGCCTACGAACATCTCCACGAAATCGGAGCCCGAAATGGAAAAGAACGGCACGTTTGCTTCACCCGCGATGGCGCGGGCGAGCAAGGTCTTTCCGGTGCCAGGAGGGCCAACCAGCAGCACCCCCTTGGGGATGCGCCCCCCCAGCTTCTGAAACTTTTGCGGCTCTTTCAGGAAGTCGATGATTTCGCGCAGCTCATCCTTGGCCTCGTTGACCCCGGCCACGTCTTTGAAGGTGACCTTTTTTTGCTGCGTCGAGAGCAGACGGGCACGGCTCTTGCCGAACGAAAGGGCTTTGTTTCCCCCCGTTTGCATCTGCCGCATCATGTAAATCCAGATGGCGACAATGAGCAGCAGCGGGATGCCGTCGAACAGCAGGCTCATCCAGGCGGTATTGGACGGTTCCTTAATGGTGACGGATACGCCCTTGTCCTCAAGGGTCTTGTAGAGATCGGGGTAGTTCGCCGGAATAACGGTGTGGAAGCCGGTGTCCTTGGGCGTATGCACCTGCCCGTGAACGTCGTTGCCGGTGATGGTCACCGAGGTGACGTTGCCCTGCTGGGCTTGGCTCATGAACTGGGAGAAGTTGATCTCCTGTTCCCTGGCCGTGGAGCCGCCCACTTTCACCATCTCCCAGACCACTAAGCCAATGCTGATCAGGACGACCCACAAAATGAGGCTTTTGACGGTTGAGCTCAAGCTACCTTCTTTACCGATTTAGATGTGAGGAATGCGAAATCGTTCCAGCGATCTCTGCTAAACCCGCAACCGACGTGGGACTGGGGGTGGGCACACGCCGCAACTCCCTCCAATTATAGCCCAGGCGCAGCTTGGATCGTGATATAAGGCCCCCGTAGATGGAATTCGACCCTGCCGGCGCGGAATTGCCGGGGCGGGCCGGTGGGATCGTCCAGGGCGGTGACCACGGCCTCCACCGGGTCGAAGTTGACGTGTCTGAGGTGGCCCTGGAGCACGGTGATCGCCGCACGTACGATGCGGCGGCGAACGGCCAGAGGAAGGCGGGCCAGTTCGCGGCGGGAACCCCGCCACTGGCCGGGCTGGATTTCGAAACACTGGGCAACCAGCGGGGTCAGGTACGCAGCCCAAAACTCCTCTTCGGCCCGGCTCACCTCGGCCAAAGCGGCGAGCCGTTGCGGCAATGCGGCATTGAATTCCGCTTGCAACCCAGGCATATACCGATGCCGAAGCCGATTGCGCGCCAGCGAAAGATCGGCGTTGCTGGGATCCTCGCGCCAATCCTGGCCCCGCGTCCGGAGCCAGGCGCGCAACTCCTGGCGCGACACGCTGAGCAAGGGCCGAATTACCGTGACCGCGGCGGCCTGGCCCGCCGGGGTCTCGAGGCCGCCCCGCGCCGGCAGGATTCCCGCCAAGCCAGCCGGTCCGGCGCCGCGCAGCAGGCGAAGCAACACCGTCTCGGCCTGGTCGTCGGCCGTATGCGCGGTGGCCACGCGCTGGGCATGGCTGGCGGCAATCAATTCTTCAAAATAGGCATAGCGGGCCTGCCGCGCCCATTGCTCCCGATTGCCTGATGGCGGGGCCAACAAGCTGCGGAGGTGAAACTCGAGCCCGAGACGGCGGGCCAGTGCCTCGACCCAGGCCGCGTCCGCCGCGGAATCGGGCCGCCAGCCGTGATCCACGTGGACCACGGCCACCAGCAACCCCCACTCCTCGCTCCACTCGTGCAACAGGCGCAGCAGCGCCACCGAGTCGGCCCCTCCGGACACCGCCACGCCGACCCGCAGGCCGGGAACCAGGAGCCGGTGGCGGCGCGCCCACGCTTGCACGCGGCGTTCCAAGGGGGAGCGGCTTGAAGCCAAATCCGGCGGCACTTGTGAAATTGTAGAACCGAAGTGGCGGAATGCGCGGACCCATAATCGGCGACTCCGGCGCGGGCTGCTAAGTGCAGGCGGCCACACGAATAGGGCCAATCGGGCCACTGGCCCTTGGGCTGCATCCTTTGGGCTAACGCAAGAGTCCGCAGAGGAGGTATTTCATGCACAAGCCACGACTGACACTGCCCCGCGCCCTGGTGTTTTGGGCGGGCCGCATGGCGATGGTGACGGCATTATTTTGGCTGGCGGCCGTTCCGGTCAATATGGCGGCGCAAAGCACCACGTCGGGCGACATCACCGGGGTCGTTAGCGATCCCAGCGGCGCCGCGATTCCCGGCGCAACCGTGACGATCACCAATAACGCGACCGGGGCGGCGCACACCCGCACCACCGACCCGCACGGCAACTATCGCTTTTCGCTGCTCTCTCCGGGCGAGTACATGGTAGCCGCCACGGCCACGGGCTTTGCCCCGCGCAAGGCCAATGTGGTGGTGAATGTCGGCCAGGTCTCGGCCGCCAACCTGCGCATGCAGGTCGGCTCGGCCACCCAAACCGTCACCGTGACGTCGGAGGCGGCGCCGGTGCAAACCACTAACGGCAACGTTTCCACCGGGTTCACACCGACACAGGTCGCGCTGGTGCCGAATGGTGGCGGCGACCTGACCAGCACGGTGCAAACCGCTCCAGGCGCGGTCATGAACACCCAGGCTGGCAACGGCAACTTCTCCACGTTCGGGCTGCCGGCCACCTCGAACTTGTTCACCATTAACGGCCAGGACGACAATGATCCCTTCTTGAACCTGAACAACTCGGGCGCCACCAACCTGATGCTCGGACAGAACGACGTCGAAACCGTGAGCATCACCAACAACGGCTACTCCGGCCAGTATGGCGAATTGGGCGGCGCCAACGTCAACTACGTCACCAAGAGCGGCGGCAACGACTGGCACGGCAACGCCATTTACAGTTGGAACGGCCGGGTGATGAACGCCAACAACTTCTTCAACAACGCCAATGGCGCTCCCCGCCCCTTCGATAACGCCAACCAGTGGGCGGCATCCTTTGGCGGGCCCGTCATCAAGAACAAGAGCTTCTTCTTCGTCGACACCGAAGGGGTCAACGTGGTGCTGCCCACCAACATCAACACCCTGATTCCCTCGCCGCAGTTTCAGGCGGCGACGCTGGCCAATCTGACGGCCATCGGGCAATCAGCACAGATTCCCTTCTACAATTCCATGTTCAGCCTGTATAACAACGCGCCTGGGGCGCAGCTGGCGACACCGCTGACGCCAACCGCCACCGACGCCCATCCTACCGGGTGCGGCAACTTCACCGGACTGGCCGGGGGCGTACCCTGCGCGCTGCAATTCCAGTCCACGGCGGGCAACTACACCCATGAGTGGCAGCTTTCGGGACGCTACGATCAGATCCTGGGCAGCGCCGATCACGTATTCCTGCAGCTGACCATGGACCGGGGCTTGCAAGCCACCTTTACCGATCCCATCAGTCCGAGCTTCAACGTCGACAGCAACCAGCCCCAGTACCAGGGCCAGTTGAATTGGACGCACGCGTTTGGGGCCTCGGCGGTAAACCAGTTCATTGCCAGCGCCTCGCACTACGATGCACTGTTTGGCGCCGATCCGGCCTCCCGCAGCGCGGTGCTGCCGATGACCATCAGCTTCTCCGGCACCGAGTTTACCCGGCTGGGCGGGCTGGACTACGACTTCCCGCAGGGACGCAACGTGGCCCAGTACGGCCTTGTGGACGATTATTCGCGGACCTTCGGCAATCACACCATCAAAATGGGAGCCAACTACAAGCTCAACCTGGTGAACGACTTTGACCTGGGCATTCACACCACCCCGCACGTCTTCACCTCGATCACCAGTTTCTTTAACGGGACCGCGGACGCCTCGGTGCAAGCTTTTCCGACCTCGCTCAACCAGCCGGTCCGGGTCTATGGCCTCGGGGCCTACCTTGAGGACGACATTCGGGTTACGCCCGGCTTCCACCTCACCCTGGCGATGCGGGCGGAACACGACTCCAACCCCATCTGCCTGCACAATTGCTTCTCGCGGTTGATCCTGCCCTTCACCGAACTGACCCATGACGCCAGCGTGCCCTACAACAGCGTGATTCAGTCGGGGCTGTCGCAGGCGCTGCCTTCCTATCGGCATCTGCTGTGGCAGCCGCGCATCGGCTTTGCCTGGACGCCGTTTGGCTCCCAAGCAACGGTGCTGCGGGGCGGCTTCGGCATCTTTAACGACGTGGCCCCGGCCACGGTGGCCGACAACTTCGCCGCCAACTCGCCCGGGAGTAACGCCTTTACCGTGACCGGACCGTTGTCCCCCGCCCAACCCGGCAATATCCTCGCCGCGGCGGCAGCGGACAATACCGCGTTCCTCAACGCCTTCAACGGCGGCGGCACCCTGGCTTCGATTACCGCCGCGCTGCCGGCCTTCACGCCCCCGAATTACTTCACCAGCGACCGGACGGTGCAGGCGCCGCGCTATCAGGAGTGGAACCTGGAGTTGCAGCACTCGTTTGGCAACAACACCGCCGTGAGCGCCAACTACGTCGGCAATCACGGCGTTCACGAGCCGATTCAGGACGACAGCTTCAACGCCTTCGCGCCCGGCTTCGTGGGACTGCCCGCCAGCGCGCCCGATCCGCGTTTTGGCACGATTAACCAACTCGTGACCGGCGGGGTCTCGAACTACAACGGCCTGACGTTCTCCGTCAGCCGCAAGTTCGCCCAGTCGCTGACCCTGCAGGCCAACTACACTTGGAGCCACGCCCTGGACGAGGTGTCCAATGGCGGCTTCCTGCGGTTCAACGACAACACCAACCTGAGCCTGCTGGGAGTGCAGGACCCGAACAACATTCACGGGTTCAACTATGGCAATGCCGACTACGACATTCGCCATTACTTCAGCATGAACTACGTATGGCAGATCCCGTTCCGCAACGTGTTCCAGTGGGGGCCGGATCAGCTCTGGCGCGGTTGGACCCTGGCGGGAACGATTTTTGCCCGCAGCGGGACACCGTTTACGGTCATTGACGGCAATGCCACCACGGCGCTGGAGTCCAACAATTATGGGACATTCAGCACGATCTTGGGTAACCGGCTCGGGCCGGGACAAAGCACCGGCGCATGCACGGTCAACGTGCAGTGCCTGATCGCCACCGACTTCTCGCCGGCAACTTCCACTCCCACCGGGTTCGGTAACCAGATTCGCAATCAGTTCCGCGGACCGCGCTTCTTCGATACCGACTTGTCGGTCATCAAGAACACGCAGATCCCGGGCTGGGAAAAAGGCCAGCTTGGATTCGGGGTGCAGTTCTTCAACCTGTTCAACCATCCCAACTTCGACCAGCCGGTGAACGATCTGGCCAATACCGGTCAGTTCGGCACCGTGATCAACACGGTGAGCGTGCCGACCAGTATCCTGGGTTCATTCCTGGGCGGTGACGCTTCGCCGCGCATCATCCAACTCACGGCGCGCCTGACCTTCTGAGCAAAACCACTCCCAGGTTTGCGCCAAACCCTCACGCAAAGCCCAGCTGGGCTCAAAGCCCAGTTGGGCTTTCGTGCGGGTGAGATCGGCGCAGGAGTGGCGGATGTCGCCGCCGCGGGCGGGCTCGCGGCGCGGCGCGGTAGCCCGGCCGGTCACTGTGTGCAGGACTTCGAGCAGTTCCCGCAGGCTGACGGAGCGTCCTGTCCCAACGTTGAACACCTGGCCGGACACCGCCACGGCTGGGGCGGACAGGGCGCGGAGATTGGCTTCCGCGACATCGGCGACGTAGACAAAATCGCGAGTCTGCGCGCCATCGCCCAAAAGCACCGGCGCCTCGCCGCGCGCCAAGGCATCAAAAAAGCGCGAGAGAACGCCACTGTAGGGTGAGTTGGGGTCTTGGCGGGGACCATAGACATTGAAATAGCGCAGCGCCACCGTTTCCAGCCCATAAGCCTGGGGAAATAACCGCGCGTAGAGCTCACCCGCCAGCTTCGATACACCATAGGGTGAAAGCGGCGCGGGGAGCTCCGATTCCCGCAAGGGTAAATTGGGGTTATCGCCGTAGGCGGCGGCGGAGGCGGAGTACACCACCCGCCGGACTCCCGTCTTCGCCGCCGCCTGGAAAACGGCCAGGGTGCCGGCGGCATTGACGCGCAGATCGCCCTCCGGTTCCTCGAGCGAACGCGGGACCGATACCTTGGCGGCAAGATGAAAGACGGCCTCGACTCCGGCAAGCGCGCGCGCCAGCGTATCATGCTCGAGAATGTCACCCGCCACTATCTCGAGTGCGGGACCCAGACCGTCGAGATTGGCCCGCGTACCGGTGGAAAAATCGTCGAGAATGCGAACCCGCTCACCGCGCTGGAGCAGCGCGCGCACCACCGCCGAGCCGATAAACCCCGCGCCGCCGGTAACCAAATAAAGCATACGTTCTGGGTTGCAAGTCGCCGCGGTTCCATTGTAGCGTGGTGGGTGCAGTGCTACCACACGAGGCCTCGTCGCAGTTTGGGCGAGGTTTTCGTGTCTTCGGCGCTGGGACCGTTCGAGGGGATGGGCGCGTGATCGAACCTTCTATTTTCAAAAGTTATGACATCCGCGGGATATATCCCACCCAGTTAGACGAAGCCGGGGCCGAGGCGATCGCGCGCGCCTTTGCCCAGGTTACCCAAGCGCATCGGGTCGTCGTGGGCAAGGACGTGCGCGCCTCGGGTCCGGCGCTCGCTCAGTCGGCCATCGCCGCCCTCCGCGCCGCCGGCGTCGACGTAGTTGATATCGGCACCGTCTCCACCGACATGTTCTATTTCGCGGTGGCCACCTTGGATGTGGACGGCGGCTTTACCATATCCGCCTCGCACAACCCCAAAGAATGGAACGGCTTCAATTGCTGCCGTCGCGGGGCCGTTCCGTTGTCGCTAACCAGCGGGCTCGATCAAATCCGCGACTTGGCCTTGGCGGATCGAGGACCCGCGCAGGGGGGAAAGCTGGGCAGCTACGAACAGCGCGACGTGTGGGCGGATTTTGCCGATTACGTCCTCGGCTATGTGGACCGGAAGCTCATCCGGCCCACCAAAATCGTTGCCAACGGCAACTGCGGCCTGCAGGTCAAAGCGCTGCGCCTGGTGGCGGAGCGCGGCCAACTGCCGCTTGACATCCACGGAATCTACGAAGAGCCGGACGGGGCTTTCCCGGTGCCGGGCGGCGTGCCCAACCCACTGCTTCCGGCCAACCAGGGCGAACTCGTGCAGACAGTGCGGAGCCAGGGGGCGGATCTGGGCGTAGCCTGGGATGCGGACGGCGATCGCTGCTTCTTCGTGGACGAGACCGGCTATTTTCTCTCCGGGTATTTCACCACCGCCATTCTCGCCCGTTCCATCCTGCACCATACGCCGGGAGCCACCGTGGTGATTGATCCGCGCAGCATCTGGGCCATGCAGGAAACGATCGCCGCACTGGGGGGCAAGACCGTGCTGAGCCGCGCCGGCATGACGATCATCCCCAGCAAGATGCGGGAAGTGAACGCGGCCTTCGCGGGCGAAATGTCGGCGCACTTCTATTTCCGCCAGAACTGGTACCGGGACAACGGCATGATCCCGCTATTGCTCATGCTCGAGTTGCTGGGCCGGGAAGGCAAGCCGCTATCCTCTCTGGTGAACCCGCTGCGCGCGCGCTACTTCACCAGCGGCGAAATCAATTTCGTGGTGCCGGATGCGGCGAAGACGACCGCGGAGGTGGAGCGGCAATTCGCCGACGGCGACAAGGACTACACGGACGGGTTGTCGGTAGCCTACCCGGACTGGCGCTTTAATCTGCGCAGCTCCAATACCGAACCGCTGCTCCGGCTGAACGTCGAAGCACGGAACGAGCCGGCGCTCAAAACGGGCTTGGAGCGCCTGCAAGGCATGCTCGGCGAGCCCGTCCACGGGCACTGAACTAGACCAAGCTCAGATGAGCGGCCAGGGAATCCCGCCAGTGGGGCAGGGGGGGAAAGCCCAACTCCGCCAAGCGGTGATTCGCCAGTACCGTGTACCTCGGCCGGCGAGCCGGGCGGGGATCCTGATCGACGAAGCGGAGGGGCGCGGCGAGGCCGGAGAGGCGCAAGATTTCCCGAGCGAATTCCTCAGCCGGACATGCTCCCTCGCCGGTCAAGTGAAATAAACCCGATTGCCCATGTTCCAGCAGTTGCAGGGTGGCCAAGACCACCTCCCGCACCGAGGTCGGGTTCAAGTACTGGCCGCGGCTGACCTGAAGGGCGTGGCCGTGGCGCGCCTGCTCGAGAAATCGCTGCACCAGGTTGAAACGGCGGTCGGAGAGCGACTCCCCGCCATAAAGATGCGCCACGCGCAGCACCAAGGCGGAAGGATTGAGCCTGCGGACAGCCTCTTCCCCCAACAGCTTGCTGTAGCCGTAGAAATTGAGCGGCGCGGGCGGATCGGCCTCGCGCCGGGGACGATCCAGCCTATCGGCGCCGAAAACGTAGTCTGTACTAAAGTGCACCAACCGCCAACCACGGCTGACGGCAATCTGCGCGAGCCAGGCTGGGCCGCGGGCGTTAGCCGCAAGCGCCAGGCCATGGCGAGACTCGGCCAAATCCACGTGATTCATGGCGGCGGTGTTGAGAATCACCCCGCCGGGTCCCAGTACCGCCCTAAGTGCCGCGGCCGCCTCGCGGGGACGTGCGAGGTCGCATCGCGTTCGGTCGAAACCCACCGCCCGGTCGCCGAGGATGCGCAGAAACTCCCGGCCGAGTTGGCCTTGCGCCCCGACGACCGCGTAGCTGGCCTTAGGCGCCAAACAACGCCTCTTCCACCGCTTGGCAGAGGCAATGCCCGATGAGAAGGTGGCATTCCTGAATGCGCGGCGTCTCGCGGCTGGCTACATCCAGCAGGACATCGGCGATCCCGCGTAGCTTGCCTCCCCCCTCACCGGTGAGGGCGATCGTGGCGAGTCCGAGCGACCGGGCCCGCTGGATCGCGGCGACGACGTTGGCGGAGTTGCCCGAGGTGGAGATCCCGATGACGACATCGCCCGTCTGGGCAAATGCCTCAACCTGTCGCGAGAATGACTGCTCGTAGCCGTAATCGTTGCCGATCGCGGTGAGGGCCGAACTGTTGGCGTTCAGCGCGAGGGCGGGTAGCGGCCGCCGTTCGGTCAGGTAACGGCCGACGAACTCCGCGGCCAGGTGTTGGGCATCGGCGGCGCTGCCGCCGTTCCCACAAAAGATGGCTTTGTTGCCGGCACCGTACGCGGCAATCAAGACGTCGCCGGCGCGCCGCAACTCGGGCAGCAGACGCTGCAGCGTTGCCGCCTTGACCTCACGGCTGCTCTCGAAATTGGCGGCGAAGAGATGTTCCAGACGGCTCATGGATGTGCCACCAGGTTTTGTATGCGGAGCAATGATTCGAACGTGCCGGCATCGCCCCACCAGCCTTCGAGCACCGTGTATTCCAGTTGACCCTCCCGCAAATAGAGGTTGTTGACATCGGTGATTTCGAGTTCCTGACGCGCGGAGGGATGGCAGCGCTCAATTTTTTCGAAGACGGAAGCGTCGTAGAAATAGCATCCGGTAACCGCCCAATGGGAAGCGGGGCAGGTGGGTTTCTCTTCGATTCCCACCAGGCGCTCTCCTTCAAATCGGGCGACACCGAAACGCTCGGGATCAGGAACCGCGGCCAACAACAGGCGGGCCCCCGCGGCCTGGGTGGCAAAAGCAGCGCAGGCCGCCCCGATGCCCTTTTCGAACAGATTGTCGCCGAGGATGACGGCGATTCGGCCGCCGCCGGCAAAATCGCGCGCAAGCCGCAACGCGTCCGCGATTCCGCCTTCGCCGCGCTGGTAGGCATAGCGCAGCGAACAGCCGAAGGCTTCGCCGTTTTCCAATAACCGGAGAAAATCGCCGGCGTTGTTGCCCCCCGTGACCAGCAAGATCTCCGTGATGCCGGCCGCCACCATGGTCTGCAGCGGATGATAAATCATCGGGCGATCATAGACCGGCAACAAGTGTTTATTGGTGACCTTGGTGAGAGGATACAGGCGCGAACCCAAACCTCCGGCCAGAATGACCCCCTTAATCACCGGTGCTGCGTCTCCCAGGCGTAATTGAGACCCGCGTCATCGTAAGCGATACGGCCCTCGTCGGTGGGATCGTAGGTCTGGTCGGTGGCATACACCAGCCAACCGGGCTGCTCCCCCAGAACTTTGTAGCCGTGCCCGACCCCGGGAGGAATGCGCACCCGCCAAGGCCGCCAGTCGCCGGCAAAAATGGTGTTCACGCGGCCAAACGCCGGAGAATCGAGGCGCAGGTCCACCAGGACCATTTGAAACTGACCGCGCAGCGGCGCCCACCAATCGGTTTGCCGACAATGATAGTGCAGCGCTTTGATCACCCCGGCATAGGTGATGGCGGCGGAGACTTGACGCGCGTTAAAGCCGCCGGCGCCACCCTGCCGAAAAAGCTCGGTAAACACCCCGCGGTCGTCAGGCCAGAGTTCTCCGATCTCGACCACCAGTCCCGGGATCAGATCCTGACTCTGTGGAGTCGCTATGACGACACCGGTGTCGCGCCGGGATCGGGCGGGTACGGCCAAGCCCGGTTCAGTGCCGGGCAGGCGGCGAGGGGGGGCAAGGGGCGCCATACTGTTGGCGGTAATAGTCATCGAATTCGGCATCCCGCACCCGCGCCAACCACTGCGGATGGGTTCGGTACCATTCTACGGTCTGCGCCAAGCCGTCAGCCAGCGGGACGCGAGGGGCCCAACCGAGTTCGCGCCGTGCCCGCGAGGAATCCAGGGCATAGCGCAGGTCATGGCCCGGGCGGTCGGGCACCGGTTGGATGAGTTGGGGCGACTTCCCTAGCAAGCCCAGGAGCCGCTCCAGAAGCGTGCGATTTTCCAACTCGTCATCGCCGCCGAGGTTGTAAACGGCACCGGGGGCCCCCCGTTCAAGCGCGGCAAGAATACCGCGGCAGTGGTCGCCGACAAAGATCCAGTTGCGAACGTTCGTGCCCGTCCCGTAGAGAGGCACCGCGCGATTTTCCAGTGCGTTCATGACGGCGAGGGGGATAAGCTTCTCGGGAAACTGCTGGGGCCCATAGTTGTTGGAGGCGCGGGTAATGATGGCCGGAAAGCCGTGCGAATGGCTGGCGGCTCGAACCAACAGGTCGCTTGCCGCTTTCGAGGCGGCATAGGGCGAGTTGGGCGCGAGCGGCGACTCCTCGGTGAAAGCGCCCGTTGGTCCAAGACTGCCATAGACCTCATCCGTGCTCACATGCAGGAAACGTTCGATCCGTCCACGCGCGGCGTCAATTAAAGTCTGCGTTCCCAGTACATTGGTGCGCACGAAGGCAGCGGCCTGGGCCAGACTGCGGTCTACGTGGCTCTCGGCGGCAAAATGAACGATCGCGTCCGGCCGAAACCACGCCATCACCGCCGCCAATCGTTCGTGGTCGCAGATGTCCGCATGCGCGAACTGATAACGGGGATGACCCGCGCAATCGTCGAGATTGCCGCCGCGCGCGGAGTAGGTGAGCGCGTCGTAATTGAGCACCTCGACCCCGGGCCGTTCGGCCAACAGCAGCCGGATGAAGTGCGCGCCGATGAAGCCCGCACCGCCGGTGATCAACCATCGAGGCATGGGAGTTGGGAAGACGTGGTGGCGGCGAGTGGACTCGAACCACTGGCCTAGGGATTATGAGACCCTCGCTCTAACCAACTGAGCTACGCCGCCGAAGCAAGTAGTTTAGCATTGCGTCCACGGTACGGTCGCGGGTATGCGAGAGGGGAATGGATGCGCCCGCGGGCCGCGGTTATACTGCTTCCACGCATGAACGTCCTCGTCGCCGGCGGCGCCGGCTATATCGGCAGTGTCATGACGGAGACCCTACTAGCCCAGGGGCACCGGGTCGTCGTCTACGACAACCTCAGCCACGGCTATCGCGATGCGGTACACCCGGAGGCGGTCTGGGTCGAGGGCGATGTCGCCGACCAGGCAAAGCTGGAATTGGTGCTGTCGGAGCACGCCATCGAGGGCGTGATTCACATGGCGGCCTTTATCGAGGTTGGCGAGTCGGTGCTCGCCCCGGCCAAATACCTCGACAACAACACCCTGCGCGGGGTGGGGCTGCTGGAAGCCATGCAGCGCACCGGGGTACGGCTGTTCGTGCTCTCCTCCACCGCGGCCGTGTACGCGCCGCAATCCGGTTTGCTGACCGAGGACTCCCCCCTGTCGCCAGCCAGCCCCTACGGGCTGAGCAAACTGTTCCTGGAGGAGACGCTGGCTTGGTACGCCAGCCGGGGCCTGCACTATTATGCGCTGCGCTACTTCAATGCGGCCGGGGCGACCTCGGACTACGGCGAGCGCCACCAGCCGGAGAGCCACCTCATTCCGCTCGTCTTGCAAGCGGCCGCGGGCGAACGGCCCGCGATCCAGATCTTTGGCACCGACTACGACACTCCCGACGGAACTTGCATCCGCGACTACATTCACGTGCGTGATCTGGCCCAGGCCCACGTCCTCGCCCTGCACGCTCTGCAACGCGAAGCCACCCGGGGCGGCCCCCATGGAGCGCGGCCCATCCCTTCTCTGGCCAGCCGCGCCTACAATTTGGGCAACGGTGCTGGGTTTTCTGTGCGTCAGGTGATTGCGGCCGCAGAGCGAGTCTGCGGCACGACCATCCCCGTGCAGGAACGTCCTCGCCGCGCCGGCGATGTGGACCGGCTGGTGGCGCGCTCGGACAAAATGCGGGGCCTGGGATGGCATCCCCAGACCCCGGATTTAGAAGAGATTGTCGCCAGCGCCTGGCGCTGGAAGCGGAGCCGGAACTAAGCCTCCGCCAGCACCCGCGCCAGCGCGATGAGCGTATACGTCGGCGACCCCGTCGGCCCCTTGGGCATCCAGGGCTTGTTCTCCTCCAACCAGGCGGTGCCGGCAATGTCGAGGTGGATCCAGGGAGTGCTGCCGACGAAGGCGTTCAGGAACTCGGCCGCGGTGATGGCTCCGCCCCAGCGGCCGCCGGTGTTGAGAATATCGCCCACGGTGCCCTTGATCTGGTCGGCGTACTCCTGGTCGAGCGGCAGGCGCCACATCTTCTCGCCAGTCTGCGCCAGCGCGCGCTGGAAGAGCTGGTAGAACTCCTCGTTGTTGGCGAACACGCCGGCGTTGACGTTCCCCAGCGCTACAACCACCGCACCGGTGAGTGTCGCGGAGTCCACCAAACGCGTGGCGCCCAGTTGCTGCGCGTAATGCAGGGCGTCGGAGAGCACCAGCCGGCCCTCGGCGTCGGTGTTGAGCACCTCGATGGACTTGCCCGACATGGCGATCTGGACATCGCCCGGCTTCTGCGCCTTGCCCCCGGGCATGTTCTCGCTGGCGGGCACGATGGCGACGATATTGATTTTGGGCTTGAGCGCGGCGATCGCCTTCATCGCGCCCAACGTGGCCGCCCCCCCTGACATGTCGAATTTCATCAGCTCCATGTTGGCGGCGGGCTTGATGGAAATGCCTCCGGAATCGAAGGTAATCCCTTTGCCAATCAGCCCGAGCACGTCCTTGGAACCGGGAGCGCCGCGATAGCGCAGCACGATCATCACCGGCGGCTCGGCGCTGCCCTGGGCCACGCTCAGGAAGGCGCCCATTTTAAGCTCGCGAGCCCGCTCGGCGCCAATGATCTCGCACTCCAAGCCGGCGGCCCGGGCCATGGCTTGCGCGCGCTCGCCCATTTGCGTCGGGGTCAGCCGGTTACCGGGCTCATTGGCCAGCTCGCGGGCAAACTGGTGGCCATCGGCGATGATGGCCGCGGAGCGGACCGCGGCCTCGGCGGCGGAGCGGTCGGCGGATTCGGGGAGCAGCAGACTCAACTGACTGATCTGACGCTCGGGCTGGCGATCGCTCTTGTAGGTGTCGGGATCGAAGTTTCCCGAGGCCACACCCGTCAGGATCGCCGTAATCGCAGCCTCGGTTTCGAGCTCCGTCGGAACCGCAAAGGCCAGCCGCCGGAGGTTCTTGGCTTTCAAGTGGCGCGTCACCGCGCCCGCGAGCCGCCAGAGATCCAGGGGACTGCCCAGCTTGCCTTCGCCGCGGCCAATCAGCACCAAGCGTTTGGCGGCGTGGTCCGCGGGATGGTGCAGCGTGGCGATTTCCAGCGTCTTGCCGGTAAACTCCCCGGAATCGTAAAGTTCCTTTACCGCGGCGCCGGCTTCGCCCGACCAGGGCGGAGCGTTCTTGCCGAGCACGACCACCAGGGCATCGGTTTCGATTTGGGCGAACTTGGCGCCAGGAAGGAAATGCAGTTCGGTATTCATGGGCTTGGGGGTTCAGCGGCGGGAGCGTTCTTTCATAGCCTGGCGCGCGGTGGCCTCGGCTTCGCGGCGGCGCTCGGTTTCGCGCTTGTCGTAGAGCTGTTTGCCTTTGGCAAGGGCCAGCTCACATTTTACCCGCCCATCCTTCCAGTACAGGCGCAGCGGGATCAGGGTCAGGCCCTTTTCGCGGACTTTGCCCTCGAGACGCTCGATCTCGGCTTTGTGCAGCAGAAGCTTGCGGCTGCGATCGGGTTCGTGGGTGGCGTAGCCGGCGTTGGCGTAGGGGCTGATGTGGCAATTAAAGAGGTAGATCTGGCCCTCGCGCAGCATGCCGTAGCTATCCTTGAGCTGCACCTGACCAGCGCGCAGGGACTTGACTTCGCCCCCGGTGAGGGCGATGCCGGCCTCCCAGTGCTCCAGAAGGTGATAATTATGGCGGGCCTGACGGTTATCGCTGATCAACTTCTGGCCGGCATCGCGGCCGGAACGGGCGCGGGATTGAGGCTTATCCACCACACCCCATCGTACCTTGACACTTGCCTTTACAATTTTCAGAACGAACCGCCGCCGCCGCCGCTCCTGGCATGCAGGGGCTGAGCGGGCGATTCAGGAACGCTATGCTACACTGGCCGAAACGCCTGAGCCGGCCGAAAGGCCGCCAACCCCAGTCCCGATTCCGGAGACAAGTGTCCTTTTTCCCTTCCCCCAAATTTCGTCTGAGTGTGCCGGTACTGGCATTCGCGCTTTGCGCGCCCGTGGCGCTCGGGGCCATGAACGACCACTCCGAGGGCTACTACAAGCACGGCCAAATGTCGATGGCCGCCAAGAACTACGACCAGGCCTATGCGGATTTCCGCAAGGCGCTGGAGTTGCGTCCGGACGACGTGGAGTACGAGCTGGCGACACAGAAGGCGCAGTTTGCCGCCGCCAACGATCACATTCAGCGTGGGGAGAAACTGAAGGCGGCCAAGCAGTACCCGGAGGCCGAGGCCGAGATGAAGCGGGCGGCGGAAATTGACCCGGCCAACTTTATCGCGGCCGAGGAGATCCAGGCGATCGAGGAACTGCTCCATCCGCCGGCGCCTGTGCCCGGCGAACCGGTGAACGCCAACGCGGTCAACGCGCTGCAAGAGCGTCTGGCGCGCGCGGCCGGCCCGGTCGAGCTCGGCGCGGTGGCCAACACCGTGGTCAAGGACTTTACCGTCAACAGCGACCCCCGCAACGCGTATCTCTCGGTGGGCAAGCTGGCGGGGCTGAACGTGATCTTCGATTCCTCCAGCCAAGGCGGATACTCCAACAGCGGGCACGTCAATCTCGATCTGCACAACGTCTCGCTGCTTCAGATCCTGCGCGTGCTGGACGTGCAAACCGACAGTTTTTACACCCCGATTACGCCCAACACCATCCTGGTCGCCAACAACAACGCCCAGAAGCACGCGGCGGTGGACCCGAGCGTGCTCAAGATCTTCTACGTCAAGAATGTCCAGACGCCCACCGACCTGCAGGAGTTGACCCAGGCCATCCGCGGCCTGATGCAGCCGCAGCCGCACTTGATGCCCGTGGCGAGCATCAACGCGCTGGTGATGCGCGACACCCCCGACAAGGTGGCGATGGTGCAGAAGATCCTGGACGATTTGGACAAGGCGCCGCCCGAGGTCATCGTGGATGTGCGCATTTTGCAGGTCAACCGCGATCTCGCCCGCGACTTGGGTCTGCTGCCGCCCACCAGCTTCAGCATCGGGCTGCAGGCGCCGACCTCGACGACCAACAACACTACCAATAATGGCACCGGAACTGGGACCAACGGCACGGGCACGGGGACCGGTACCACCACCAACTCGCCCACGCTCAACGAGCTCACCCACTTGAACAGCAGCAACTTCGCGGTCA
>Ga0134125_10004166_pt1 | contig 16561 bp, 5 predicted proteins | sample KB31751_FD_96464 | JGI IMG/M metagenome (GOLD analysis project Ga0134125, IMG submission 96464) | Terrestrial soil microbial communities with excess Nitrogen fertilizer from Kellogg Biological Station, Michigan, USA - KB3-175-1 | ecosystem: Environmental > Terrestrial > Soil > Unclassified ...
CATCGCCGATGCCCGCGACAGCACCCAGCCGCCCTGGTTGACGAAGGTGACGTTCTGGGTGACCGGCGACGTCAGCTTGGGACCGGAGACCGACACATCGGCGGTCGCCGACCCGGCGGTGGTCGGCTGGATGTTCGTCACGTCGAAGGACAGGGGCAGGTCACCGTTTTTCGCGGCCTTCTGCAGCTTCTTGTCGGCGACGTGGGCTTCGATGCCGCCGATGCCGCCCTGCACCAGGTTGCTCTTGTTGCTGAACGACACGCTCGGGTCGGCAAGGCTGCTGAGCAGGCCGGTCAGCTGATCGGGAGTCGGGACGTTGGCGCCCGCGACCGGCAGCACCGGCGGCGGATCCTGCGGAAGCGGCGCGCCGATCGCGGCCAGCTGCACCCCGACCTGGGAGCTGGGCGCTGACATCGAGGTCAGGCCGGCGGCCACGCCCCCGACGATCGCCAGAGCTGCCACGCTGGTGGCAAGGGTTTTGACGGTTTTCATGGTTCCCCCTTTAGTGGGCACGAATGTCGACGCACAGTTGGCAATCCTCACGCCCGTTCATGGTGGTGTGGATGGTGTCACGTGCCCGTTGCGTCTTTTATTTCGTGTCTCGACACCGATACGTTACGGCCACCCGTTGTGCGAACAACATGAGCTACCTGTGCGCCGGCTGTGCGCGCGCCATTCAGCCGTGGCTGATATGCCAAACCCCATGCACCGCAAAGCGGCGCATGGGGTTGTCCTTGACCGTCGGAACATCCGGCGAGTTCGCCGGACCGGCACCGGTTTACGCGGTAGGCACCGCGTCGTGATCAGTTGGTCGCCGTCGCGGCCTGTATCAGAGCGATCGCGGCGTCGTGCTGCAAAACCCAGTTGCCACCTTGGTTGACGAACACGAGGTGCTTGGTGACCGGGCCGGCGAACTTCGGGCTCGTGATGGCGACGTCGGCTTGGGCCATGTTCGGGCCCGCCGGCGCGATGTTGGTCACGTTGAACTGCTCGGGAAAGTTCCCGTTGCGGTACGCCTTTCGGAGGTCATGGTCGGCAACATGCCCTTCCTCTGGGCTGATCCCGTTTTCGACCAGGTTGCCCTTCGTCGTGTACGAAACGCCGGGATCGGTGGCTTGCGTGCACAGGTTGGCCAACTGGTCAGCCGTCGGCAACTGCCCCGGCGCGGGCGGAGGCGGCGGTGGGTCCTGCGGCAGTGGCGCTCCGATCGCCACCAGCGCCACCTCGTGCAGGCCGATCGGCGCTGCGATGGAAGCCACACCGGCGGCCGCGCCGCCAATGGCGGTCAGCGCCGCCACCCCCGTGGCAATGGACTTCACGGTTTTCACAGGTCCCCCTTCGATACACATGGACCGTGGCGGGATTTCGCGGATGCGGCGCGCGCGGTCACACGTCTTCATGGTTGAAGATGGTGTAAGTGTGCCTTGTGACACCGGCATTTGTGTCTCAGGTTGGTCACGTTACGACGACGCTACCGCGGCGACGCGTGAAAACACACTGAATGACCTGTGCCGCAAGTGAGTACCGGCGCGAGCCTTGGTCGGTTATTCGCCCGCCAGCGTCTCAAGCAGGCTCTTGGGCCGGATATCTGACCAGTTCTGTTCGACGTACTGCAGGCAGTCCGCGCGGCTCGCTTCACCGAAGACCACCCGCCAGCCGGCCGGCGTGTCAGCGAAGGTCGGCCAGAGGCTGTGCTGGTCCTCGTCGTTGGCCAGCACCACGAAGGTCGCGGTTTCGTCATCAAAGGGGTTGGCGCTCATCATGTCTCCTTCGCACGGGATACTTGGACGTGCTGATAGTGGAACCCAACACCCGATCGGATAGCAGTCCGAGGCAGCTCAGGTTGGGAAACCCGGGCCCCTGGGTCAGTCCTGACAAGTTCGGCAGGAACAACTTGGGTGTGACGTCTGTGACGGCGAGGTCATAACCTATCGCCTCCTGCAACCGTTCCGAAGTCAGGGGCCCACCCAGGCCCAGTTCGAGCAGATCAAGCGCATCCTGACTGAACAATGGTGCGAACCAAAGCGAATCAGCACCGGAACCATCGATGACGAGATCAAACCCGTGGACGGTCTCGAGGTTCTCGCTGCCGCGGTTGGTGGACAGCGTCAGCCGGATCTGCCCCTGCCTGCCGACCGCGTGAGCGACGCGGCCCCGCAGGTGGTGGATGCGGTCGTCGGCCAGCAACGCCTCCTGCACGTTTGACGAAAACACGCCGCGGTCGGTGCGGGCCAACGCATCTCTGCGTTCGGCCAGGGTGAGGGCCGGCCAGTTGCTGGGGTCGGAGAACAGCGAGTTCTCGAAAAACCCCTCGCCGCGGGTGAACAGCGTCGCCTGGGGAGAAATGACGGTGATGCTCGAGACCCGGTGCCGGAACAGCTCATTGAGCATCGTCGCGGCCGTCTCGCCGCCGCCGATCACCGCGACCCGCTCGGCGCTGATCCGGTCATGATTGGCGGCGCGGTCCCAGAACTGTGCGATCGACAGCACGCGCGGATTGCCGGGAAGCAACGACTTTTCGGCCTGACCGGGCCCGGTGATCATCAACGCATCGGCGTGCACCGTGGTCTCGTGGGTGTGCAGTGCCCAGCGATCCCCGGTGACGGCCAGCCGTTCGACCTCGCCATGCACCACGCTCATGCCCACGTGGTCGGCGACCCAACTCAGATACTGGCTCCACCGGCGGTGCGCCGGGGCGGGTCTGCCGCGGTCGATCCACTCGGCGAACGACGCCGTGGCGATCAGGTAGGACTGCCAGCTGTAGCGGGTCATCCGCTCGTCCAGCTCCGCGTTGCGGCGCGGCACCAGCGCCGAGCGGTAGGGAAAGCCGACGTCCTTTTCCGGGCTGGTGCCCAGCCGGTGCGCGCCGTCGGTCCAGCCGCCGCTGGCCTGCCAGTTCGCCGCGACACCTATCCGGTCCACGGCGACCACTTCCGGAACCTCGACGCCCATGTCGCGCAGTACGGAAGCCTTGGCGGCCACGGCCACCGCCTTGGCTCCAGCGCCCACGATCGCGAGTGTGCTCATTTCACCATCTCCCGCAACGAATCGATCCAAAGTTCTTGCAGCGCAGTGATGTCTGCGTCGGTGAGAATGTCGGGCAGCGCCCGCCACTGCGCCGCCAAAACCCGCTCTCCGCTGTATGTCAGCACCATCGCCGCGACGGTGAGCTCGTGGCGCACCGCCAGCTCGGGCTCCGGTACCGGCGAGACCCCGGCGAGCAGTTCGCGCTCGAGCGTCAGCCCGGTGCCGCCCCCGGTGTGGGCGGCGCCAAGGTAATTCAGCAACAGCTGCGGGGGCGCAAATCGGGCGAGCCGTTCGGCGGTGTCGTCCCGCAGGTAGCGCAGCAACCCGAAGTCGAGTCCATCGCCCGGGATCGCCGCCAGCTTCTCCGCCACCGTGTGCGGGTCGGCCGAGTCCAGCCGCACCGGGTAGATGGAGCTGAGCAGGCCCACCGTGTCGCCGGTGTCGATGGTGTGCGCGCCCGGCTCGTCGACCAAACTGTCCGCGCGGCCGTGTGTTTCGAGCGCCATCAGCGGAGGCGGCGTGGCCTGACCGCGTAGCCGGCGCCAGCGCGTCACCGTCGCCGCGGTGGCGGCGACCAACAGCGTGGGCAGCGGCAGACCCGAATTCAGCAGCCGGCGTGTGAGGTCGGCGTCGGTGGCGACGTTGCGGACGATCAGATCGCGGGCCCGATCGCGGCTGGGATCGAGCCGCCGGGCGCCGAGATCGGGGTCGTCGCCGTCCAACTCCGACGCCCAGAATCGCACCGTGTCCAACCCGTGCGCACGCGCGGTGAGCGCGTCGGCCCAGCGCCGATAGCTGGTGTGTTCCCGGATGGGTGCCGGTGAGTGGCCGGTGGCCGAGGCCGTCAAGGCGGCACCGAGTTCACCGAGGATCACTCGCCACGACGCCGGGTCCAGCGCCACGACGTGCGCGGCCAGCAACAGCACGCTCTCGCCGGCCGGGGGTCGCAGCCACACCGCGGCCAGCAGCGTTCCGCGTTCGGGGTCCAAACGGTCAACGGCCTGGGCGACGCGGGCCGGTACCGCCGCGCCCAGGTCGTCGACCTCGACCTCTTCGAGGTCGTTGAGGATATCCGCGGCCGGTACCGGAACCAGGGTCATGGTGGAGCGATCCACCCGGGTGCGCAGCACTTCATGGCCGTTGATGATGCTCGCCAGCGCGGCATCGAGCTGTTCGCGTCGCAGCGTCTCGGGCAGCCGGATGGCTTCGGTCTGGGCGAGCCGGCGCGGCTCGCCGTGTTCGTAGAGCCATCGGCCGTTGGGCAGCAGCGGCATTGGCCCGGTTCCGTCGTCCACCCGCTGGGTGGCCGCGGCGGTTTCGGAGTCGATCGCCTCGGCCAGTTCGCGGATGTTGGTGCAGTCGAGGATCAGTCTGGCGCGCAGCGCGATTCCACGCGCCCGGGCCGCCTGCACCACCGACAGCGCCATGATGCTGTCCAGCCCCAGCTGCAGGAAGTCGGCGGTGACGTCGACGCGCGGGTGCCCCAGCAGCTCGGCGAGCAGTTCGGCCAGCGCCGATTCGGTGGCGGTCTCGGGCGTTGTCGCCCCGGCGACGGACTCGGCGGTGTCGAAGGCGGCCAGCGCGGATTCGTCAAGCTTGCCGTTGGGGGTCAACGGGATTTCGTCGACCAGGACGATGCGCTGCGGCACCATGTAGCGCGGCAGCCGGGTGCTGAGCATGCTCCGCAGATCGGTCACCGTCGGCGTGTCGTCCGCCCCGCTCGCCACGTACGCGGTCAGCCGCGGTACGCCGGCGTGCTGACGCACCAGCACACCGGCGTGCCGGACGGCGGGATGCGATTCGAGGGCGGCCGCGATTTCCCCGGGCTCGACGCGGTGGCCGCGGATCTTCACCTGCGCGTCGGCGCGACCGACGTATTGCACTGTGCCGTCGGGCAACCGGCGCACCAGGTCGCCGGTTCGATACATCCGCTCGGCGGCCACAAACGGGTCGGCGACAAAGCGCGCCGCCGTCTCTCCCGCGCGGCCCACATAGCCGCGGGCCAGCTGGGCGCCGCCCAGATACAGTTCGCCCGTCGCGCCGCACGGCACCGGGCGCAGCCCGGAATCGAGCACGTATCCGCGGGTGTGCCGGGTCGGCCGCCCGATGCAGGGCTCGTCGTGCTCGGCGATGGCGGCGACGACCGCCTCGACCGTGGTCTCGGTCGGCCCATAGCAGTTGTATGCGGTCATGGGTGTGGTGTTGCACGCCTTGCGGATTCGAGCCCAGGCCGCGCTGCCGATCGCCTCGCCCCCCAACGCCAACACCGTCAGCGGCGCGTCGGTCAGCAGGCCGAAAGCCTGCAGTTGGGCGAACATCGAGGGGGTGGTGTCGATCATGTCGATGCCGTGCTCGGCGATCACCGCGACCAGCGCCTCGGCGTCGGTCTGGGTCTGCTCGTCGACCACGTGCACGCCATGGCCGTCGAGCAGGGCGACCAACGGCTGCCAGGCGGCGTCAAAGGCGAACGACCACGCGTGGGCGATGCGCAGCGGCCGGCCCAGCGTGGCGGCCGCGGGGCGCAGCACGCCGTCCAGGTGGTCGTCGGCGTAGGCGCCCACTGCGCCGTGAGTTCCGATGACGCCCTTGGGTTCTCCGGTGGTGCCCGAGGTGAACACGACGTACGCGGCCTGCTCGATCGGGACGTCGACCGGGTTGAAGTCGTCGCGCGGCGGGCTGGCTTCGAGTAGCTGCGCGGTCAGTCCTTCGTCCAAGACGATCGAGGCGCCGGATTGGCGCAGAATCGAATTCGTCCGTTCCGGGGGCATCCCCGGCTCCATGGGGACACACATGCCGCCGGCCTTGAGCACCGCAAGTATCGCGATGATGTACTGCGGGCCCCGGAAAAGCTTTATGCCCACCGGTGTTTCGGGCTTGACCCCTTTTTGGGCGAGTTGGGCGGCCAGCCGGGTGGTCTCCTCGTCCAGCTCGCGGTAGCTCAGCGTGCCGCCCGCCCAGCTGATCGCCGGGTTGTCCGGTGCGCCGGCCGCGACGTCGGCGAACCGCGCGTGAATGCACCGCGGTGACTTCGGGCCCGTTGTGCCGGCACGCAGCGGGGCCGCTTCGTCCTGGAAGAGGACGCTGACCTCGCGCACCGGACGCTCCCAGTCCTGCAGCAGTCGCTCGGCGGTGGTCAGCACCCGCCGCCCGAAGGTGGCGGCCGGAATGGCGCCCAGTGCGCCATCGATCACTTCGATCAGCACCACCAGCTCGCCGGATTCCATGTGGGCGGCGATGGCGATCGGGAAATGCGACAGGGTTTGCAGGGCCGAGGGCCGGAATGTCGCGCCACCGGCGGTCAATTCGCCACCGGAGGAAAGCCCGTTCATCGGGAAGTTCTCGTAGACCAGCAGGGTGTCGAACATCTCCCCGACCCCACCGAGGGCCCGCAATTGGGCATGCCCGAGATAGCTGTGCTCACGTAGCAGCGCGGCATCGCGCTGCACGGCGCGACATTGCTCACCGGCGCTCGCGGCCGGGTCCAGCCGCACCCGCAGCGGCACGGTGTTGATGAACAAGCCCACCATGGTCTCGACGCCGGTCAGTTCGGGCGGTCTGCCGGAGACCGTGACTCCGAAAACCACATCGAGGGTGTCGGTGAGCCGGGACAACACCAGCGCCCACGCCATTTGCATCAGCGTGTTGACGGTGATGCCGCGCGAACGGGTCTCGTCGACCAACCGCGCGGTGGCCTCGGCCGGCAGCCTCAGTTCGGTGGTGCGGGGCAGCGCCGTCTGCTGTCCGTCGGCCGTCTCCACCGAGCCCAGGGTGGCGGCCAGCAGGGTGGGGCCCGGCAGGCCCGCCAGGTGCTGGCGCCAGACCTGCTGGCTGGCCTCCGGGTCGCGACTGGCCAGCCAGCCGATGTAATCGCGGTACGGCCGCGACGCGACGGGCAGCGCCGCCAGGTCGCCGCCGGCGTGGTAGAGGATCATCATCTCGTTGATGAACACCGGCATCGACCATCCGTCGATCACGATGTGATGGGCCGTGAGCACCAAACGCCATCGCGCACCCCCTAATTCGATCAGCAGGAAGCGGATGGCCGGTCCGTGTTCCAGATCGAATGGTCGGCGGCGCTCGCCGGTTTCCAGCGTCGGCACGTCCTCGGGCGCGGCGGTGACGAGTCGCCACGGCAGCTCGACGCGGGACGGCACGATCTGCACTGGCCGCGGGATGCCCCGGCTGAAGAAGCTGGCCCGCAGGTTCGGGTGGCGCATCAACATCTTCTCGGCGCACTCGCGTAGCAGCGCGACATCGAGTCCACCGGAGATGTCGGCCGCCATCCCGATCACGTACGGGTCGTCCGCCGGTTCGCCGTCGGTGAATTCGGCGAGCGTGGTCAGCGAATACAAGCCCTCCTGCAGCGGACTCAGCGCCATCACGTCCTCGATGTCGGGCGCGACGTCGGTTCCGGCGGCCGTCATGTCGTGCCTTCGCGCGACGACGACCAAAGTTGTGTCACGGCAGCCAGATCCGAGGACGAGAGACCGGAGGTGCTCATCGGCTCGAAACGGACATCGGTCGCCTGGTCCCGCTGCTCGGCGTCAGCCTCCGCGTCTCCCAGGGCGTCCAGCGCCGCGGCGAGCTGCCGCACCGTCGGATTCTCGAAGATCATGCGCGGACTCACCGCCAGGCCGACCGCCCGCGCACGCGAGGCCAACTGCACCGACAGGATGCTGTCGCCGCCGAGCGCGAAGAAGTCGTCGAAGCGCCCCACTTCGGGGGTCGACAGCAGTTCGGCGAACACCTTGGCCAGCGCCCGTTCGGTGTCCGTGCGTGCCGGCTCGGTCAGGCCGCCGGTGCCGACCGACGGGCGCGGCAAACCGGGCCGGTTCAGCTTGCCCGATTCGGTCTTGGGGAGAACGTCGAGAACGGTCAGCGACGACGGCATCATGTAGACCGGCAGCGTCGTCGCGATCGCGGCGCGCACCTCCCCCGCGAACACCGCCCTCTCGACATCATCGGTGATCGGCCGTTGCGGCACAACATATCCCGCGAGCGACGTACCGCCGTGCACCTCCCAGGTGCGGGCGGCCGACGCGGCGACACCCTCGGCCGCCGCCAGGGCCGCCTCGACCTCGGCCAACTCGACCCGGAAACCGCGGACCTGCACCTGGTGATCGGAGCGCCCGACGAATTCCAGTTGGCCGTCCTCGGTCCACCGGGCCAAATCGCCGCTGCGGTACACGCGCGAACCTGGCTCCACACCGTAAGGATTGGCGACGAACCGTGTTGCGGTCAGACCGGGACGTTTCCAATACCCGCGCGCCAGCTGATCACCGGCGTAGTACAGCTCGCCCACCACTCCCACCGGCACGGGACGCAGCCCGCCGTCGAGAAGGTAGGCTTGCGCCCCCGGGACCGGCTTTCCGACAAGCGGATTCGGCAAGCCCAACCGCCCGCGGGACACCGCGCCCGAGGTCTCGGTGGAACCGATGTTGTTCAACAGCTCGGTGCCACCGTCATCGGTGCACACCGACACCAGCCGTTGCAGCAACGACGCGCTGACCGGCTCGCCACCGCACACCAGCCGCGACAGCGAGGCCACGGCGTCGGGTCGGCTGTCCACCAACGCCGAGACCAGGCTGGGCACCGCGGTCACTTGGGCAACCGAATACCGGTTCATCAACTCCCCGAGGGCCTCGGGGTCGCGGTGCTCGCCGTCGTCGGCCAGGATCATGGTCGCGCCGGCCGCCAGGCCGGCCAGCATCTCCATGCCGCCCTCGAGGAAGGTGATCGACGCCTGCGCCAACCGAACGTCCTCGGTCCTGGGCGGATAGTTTCGCAGCTGCCAATCCAGCCGGGCCGCCATCGAACGATGGGTTCCCACGGCGCCTTTCGGCGTGCCGGTGGACCCGGAGGTGAATACCAGGTACATCGGGTCGTCGGGGTGTGGCAGCCGTAAATCCCTGGATTGCGGATCCACGTCATCGCTGTCCACCAGGGCGCCCACGCGGGGATCGTCGAGCGAAATCAACTCGACTCCCGGAACGTGCGGCATGGTGTCCACTGCTTCCGCCGTTGCCACCACCACCGGCGGCTGGACGTCGTCGAGCATGAATTGCTTTCGCGCCGACGGATAACCGGGATCGATGGGGAAGTAACCGGCACCGGCCTTCATGATGGCCACCAACGCCACCACCAGCTCGATGCTCCTACGGGTCGACAGCCCGACCAACGCCCCCGGGCCTACCCCGCTCCTGGCGAGCAGCGCGGCCAGGTTGTCCGAACAGCGATGCAGCGCAGGGTAATCGATCTGCTGGTCGCCGCAGCGCACCGCGATCCGGTCCGCACCCCACGTCCGACTGGGTTCCAGCAACTCCGGTATGGTCCGCGGCCGGTCGTGCGGCGGGTGGGCGCCGCGGCTCCAGTCCTGCAGAATGCGGCGCTGTTCGGTGGCATCGATCAGCGCAACGCCTCGCAGGCTCTGATCGAGGTCAGCGGCAAACGCGGTGACCGCGCGGATCAGCCATTCTGCCAGCCGCTCGATGGTGGATCTGGCGTAGAGCTCGGTGCGGAAGATGACGTTGCAGTTGTAGCCGATGCCGTCGGCGCCGTCGGTGCCGAAGAAGTTGACGCTGAGATCGGCGTGCGCCATGTCGAAGATGGGATCCAGTGACGTGCATACGGTGTCTCGCCCGTCGCCGGCCGCGGGCGCGGTCTCGATGACTCGCGTGGCGGACAGGTGATCACGCACGTGCACGACGACCTGGAATAGCGGGTTGCGCGACAGCGAACGCACCGGGCTGACGCTGTCGACGACCCGGTCGAACGGCAGGTCTTGGTGGGCGTAGGCGGCCAGCGCCGTCTCCCGCGCCCGCTTCAGCAGTTCCCGCAACGTCGGGTTGCCGTCCATGTCGTTGCGCAAAACCAGGATGTTGACGAAAAAGCCGATCAGTTGGTCCAATTCGGCTTCGGCGCGCCCGGCGACCGGGGTGCCCAACGGAATGTCCACTCCGCCACCGGCCTTGTGTAGCACCACGGCGACAGCGGTTTGCAGCAGCATGAATTCAGTGATGCCCAGCTCGCGGCACAGCTCGCCGAGCTTGGCGCGGGTGGCCGAGTCGATGTGGAAGTCGACGGATTCGCCCTCCCCGCTGGGCACCGGCTGGCGCGGGAAGTCCGGCCGCAGACCGGTGTCCTCCGGCAGCCCCGCCAGCTTCCGGGTCCAGTACTCCCGCTGCTCGGAGGCAATGGCGGACTCCTGTCCGCTGCCGTCACCCAAAAACGTGCGCTGCCATGCCGCATAGTCGGCGTACTGCACCCGCAGCGGCGCCCAGGACGGCGCTTCCCCGCCGCGCCGGGCGCGGTAGGCCGTCATCACGTCGGAGAACAGCACGCCCGCCGACCAATGGTCCGAGGCGATGTGGTGCACGACCAGCGACAGCACGTGTTCGGCGGCGTTCTCGGTGCGCAGCACCGCGACCCGGATCGGTAATTCCGAGTCCAGCTCGAAGCAGTGGCGCCGCTCGACGTCGAGCTGCTGCTGCAGCCAGGCGTCCCCGGCGCCCTGCGCGCGGCGCACCGGAACCTCGACGCCCGCCGGGCCCACGACCTGATAGGGCACGCCGTCCACCTCGACGTAGCTGGTGCGCAGGATTTCGTGGCGGGCAAGGACATCGTTGACCGCGGCGATCAACGCGTCGATGTCCCACGGTCCGGTCAGCTTCGCCGCAAAGGGGATGTTGTTCACCGGGCTGGGCCCGTCCAGGCGGTAGGCGAACCAGCTGCGCAGCTGCGACGCCGAGAGCGGCATGGGCTCGTCGTGGACGGTCGCGATCAGCCTGGGGCGCGACGGCGTCAGTTCGCCCGAACTCAGCTGGTCGACCCGCTCCGCCAATAGGCCCACCGTCGCGAGCTCGAACACGTCGCGGATGCCGAGTTCCACGCCGCACTCCGTGCGGATCGCGGTGACCAGCTTGGTGGCGACCAGCGAATGGCCGCCCAGGTCGAAGAACGAGTCGTCGACACCCACCCGCTCGTGGCCCAGCAACCCGGAAAACAGTTGGGCGATCCGGATTTCGGTGGGGCTCGTCGGGTCGCGGTACTCGGTGCCGGCCGCGAGCTGCGGTTGCGGCAGCGCGGCGCGGTCGATCTTTTGATGGGCGGTGATCGGGATCTCGTCGAGCACCACATAGGCGGCCGGAGTCATGTAGTCCGGCAGCGCGGCGGCCACCCGTGTTCGGATGCGTTCGACGTCAACCGTTTCCGGGTCGGCGCCCTCGGCTGGCGTCACGTATCCCACCAGGCTCTTGCCCACCTGGGGCAGGTCCATGGCCAGCACGACGGCTTGTCCGACGCTGGGGTCGACCGAGATGGCGGCGGCGATTTCGCCGAGCTCGATGCGGAAACCGCGGATCTTCACCTGTTCGTCGGCGCGGCCGACGAACTCGATGTCCCCGTTGGCGTTGCGCCGGGCCAGGTCGCCCGAGCGGTACATCCGCCCGCCCGGGGTGAACGGGTCGGCGACAAAGCGCTCGGCCGTCAGCTGCGGCCTGCGGTGGTATCCGTGTGCGACATGCGTTCCGGCGATGTAGATTTCACCGATCACCCCGACGGGAACCGGCTGCAGGGCGTTGTCGAGCAGGTACACCTGCGTGTTGATCTTGGGCCGCCCGATCGGCACCACCCGCGTGCCCTGGGTGCCTTCCACCGGGTAGCTGGTGCAGTTCACCACCGTCTCGGTCGGTCCGTAGAAGTTGTGCAGCGACGCATCGAAGGTGGCGTGGAATTTATCGGCAATCTCGCCGGGTAGGGCCTCCCCGCCGATGGGCACGCGCCGCAGTGTGCGCCACTGGCCGACGCCGGGCAGCGACAGGAAGAGCCCCAGCAGCGACGGCACGAAGTGCATCGACGTAATGCCTTCACGGGCCAGCAGATCGGTGAGGTAGCCGATGTCGCGCAGCCCGTCGGGCCGCGGAATCACCAGTCGGGCGCCCATGATCAGCGTCCCGAAGATCTCGCCCATCGACACGTCGAAGCTGGGCGACGCCACCTGCAGCAGCCGGTCGGTTTCGTCGATCCGGTATTCGTCGCCGAACCAGACGAAGTACTCGGCGATGGGCGCGTGGGGCACCGGAACGCCCTTGGGCAGCCCCGTGGAACCCGAGGTGTAGATCAGGTAGGCGGTGTTCTGCGGGCTCAGCGGTCGGATCAACGCGGTGGGCGCGGTGGCCGGATAATCCTCCACCCCGGAAACCGGTTCGCGCAACACCAGTTTGGCGTCCGCATCCCGCAGAATGAAACTCAGCCGGTCGTCTGGGTAGGTGGGATCCACCGGCAGGTACACCCCGCCCGCCTTGAGCACGCCCAGCGCGGTGATGACCAGTTCGGGTGACTTGTCCAGCAGCACCGCGACGCGATCCTCGGTGCCAATTCCCTGCTCGATGAGCCGGTGCGCCACCCGGTTGGACTCTTCATCGATTTCGCGATAGGTGTAGGCGCGTCCTTCGTAGACGACCGCGACGGCATCGGGCGTCAGCGCCGCTCGCCGGCTGACCAACGCCGACAGTGTGCTGGCCGGGGTGACAAATTCCGCACCGGTCGAGACCGCCCGCAGCCATTCGGCGTCGTCGTCGTTCATCAGTGCGCACGCCGACAGCGTCGCGTCGGGAGCGGACAACAGGTTGTCCAGCAGGGCGCCGTAGTGGCGCAGCAATTGCTCCACCAACTGCTGATCCAGCACCTCGACCAGATACTCGGCCTCGATCAGGCCGCCGCCCGGGCGATCCGGCGTACGGTTCAGCTCCACCATCAGACTCAGCGGCAACTGGTTGAAATGACCGCGTAATTCGCCGCGCTCGCAGTGCACGCCCGGCGGGCAGAAGCCCGCGCCGTCGGGGTCTCGCTGTCCGAAGCTGACCCGGGTCATCCGGTCAGCGCCGTGCCGGCGGTCGGGATTCGACTCGCGCACCAGCCAGTCCAGGTCGGCGCGCGAATGGGCGAACGCGCCCACCGCTCCGTCACGGGTCTGGGCGAGCAGCTCGCGGAACGTCTGGTGCGGCCGCGGGCGCAGCCGGATCACCACGGTGTTGCCGTAGTACCCGATGACATCCTGGGTTCCCACACCACGGTTCAGCACCGGGGCCGCGAACAGGAAGTCGGTGGACTGGGTGTAGCGGTGCACCAGGGCGCCGAACGCGGCCATCAACACCATGTACGGAGTGGCGCCCGTCTCGCGGGCCAGCGCGGCCGCCCGGTCGACGGTGTCCGCCGACAACGGCGCGATTGCCCGCTGCGCACGCCAGGTACTGGGCACCACCGAACCGTTGGGCCCGGGAAGTTCCAGTGGCTCCGGGAGATCGGCCATCAACGGGCGCCAGTAATCCAGATCCGCCTGACGGATCGCGGTCGGGTCGTTGGAGAGATCCGGCAGCACCGGCCCGGCGGCGAAGTCTTCCGGCTCGGTGTACGCACGGGTCAGATCGGCGAAAAACGGTGCCCACGAGCCGTCGTCCCAGGCGATGTGATGCGCGGTGATCAGCAGTATCAGGTCATCGGCGGCCAGACGCGCCACCGTGACGCGCAGTGGTGAATCCTTGCTCAGGTCGAATGGCCGGCGAAAGTCGCGCTGCGCCAGCACATCCAGCCGCAACCGGCGGGCCTGATCGGTCAACCCGGAAAGGTCGTGTTCGGCCCACTCGGGCCGCAGCTCGTCGCGGATGGCCGGGCGCGGGTCGCCGTCGCCGTCGGTGTCATACGTCGTATGAAGTACGGGGTGTCGCGCGGCTACGGCGTCGACCGCGCGATGTAACCGCGCGGCATCGACGGCGCCGCTGAGCCGATAGGAGACGCAGATGTTGAGCAACGCGCTGTCGGGATCGACTGACTGCACGAACCACATTCGGTGTTGGCCGACGGACATGCGCGGCTCGTCGTAGGTGGTCACGGCACCCGCGCCCGTCGACCTGGCCAGGCCGCGTTCAGCGAGCTTGCGGCGCAGTAATTCCAAGCGCTCATCGTCGAGATGGGTGCCGGCGCCGGTGGTGTCTGTCACGCTAGGAGTCCAACCTTTCGAGCATCGCGAGCGTTGAGTGGTGCGCACTGTTGGCGGCGCCGGTGGGTTCGAATGATGGCGGCGCCGCGGAGCCGCCCGCTGGGTCGGCGCGCAGCGCGTCGATCAGCTCAGTGACGGTGATGCCGCCCAGCATGCGGGCCACCGGAACCGAGTTCCCCACCGTGCGGCGCAGCCTTTTACGTAAATCGAGGGCGAGCAACGAGTCCACACCGAGGTCGATGAGCGACGTGGCGGGGTCGATCGACAGTGCATCGCCCAAGTGCAGCGTCGCGGCCAATTCCGCGCATACCACGTCGGCGAGCGGCTTCGCAATGGAGATGTTCTCCCCTGCGTCGCCGTCGCCGGTGTGCGAAGCACTGAACGGCATTGGCATTCCCTGGCTTTCGAAGAACACCCGCAGCCGGTCGAAGTCGGCGTCGAAAATCAGCGGATCGCCGTCGTAGCGGTACAGACTTGCTTCGATCGCCGCCTGCGGCTCCATCGCCACCAGACCCGAGCGTTCGGTGCGGGTGATCTCGTTGCCGACCACCACCCCGGCGCCCTGCCACAGTCCCCAGCGGATCGCCACGCAGTCGCGGCCTTTGGCACGCAACTGGGCGGCCAACACATCGAGCATCCGGTTGGACGCCGCGTATGCCGCGTGGCTGTAGCCGCCCCAGGTCCCGAACACCGACGAGCAGGCGAGGATTCGGCAGTCCGGCCGCAGCGGCCACCCGTCGGCCATCAACGCCAACCCTCGGACCTTCGCGGCGCACACCGCCGCCACGTCCGCACCGGTGAGCTCGGAGCGCGAGCGCGCCCGTGCGATGCCCGCGGTGTGGATCAGCAACGACGCCCCCGAACCCCCGTACGCGGCCGCCACGGCGGCCAGCGCGGCGGGGTCGGTGATATCGCATTGCGGGGCACGCACTTCGGCGTCGTGCTTGTCGGTGAGCTCGCGCAGCGCGGCGGGGTCCACGCCGTGGCGGCTCAGCAGGGTGACGGTCCGCGCCCCGCGTTCGAGACAGTACCGTGCATACTGCAGGCCGATGGCTCCGCTGCCGCCGGTGATCACCACGTCGTCCAGGGCCCCGGCCTCGAGCGGCCGGCTTGTCGCCGATTCGCGGCACGCCCGGAATGTTCGGACATGGCTTCGGACATGGCTCAGTGGTGACTCGCCGCCCCGCAACGCGAGCTCGGCCGTCTCGCCCGACAACACGTCGACGACGGCCCGCGCGGTCGCGGCGTCCACATCTCGGTGCGCGAGGTCGAGGTGCCCGAACGCCTGATCCGGGAATTCGAACCCGACGCTGCGATGCATCGCGGCCAGGGCCGCCTGCGCCGGTGAGACGTTGGAGTCGTCCCGATCGGTCTGTTCGGCACCCGCGGTGAGCAGCCAGACGGCCCGGCATCGCGGGCCGATGAGGGTGGGGTAATCGGGTAGGCCGGCATCGGGCAGGCCGGCGATCTGATCGATTGCGGCCGTGGCGTCGAGCCGGTCGAGACCCGGCGCCACTATCGCGAGGATCTCCGCGTCGTTCGGCGACACCACCCGGCAGCCGCCTTGCGCCGCAACGGCATCGGCCAGCCGCCGTGCCGCCGCGTCCGCACCGAAGAACCCGATGTCGGGGCTTGTTGCGCTCGGCGTGATCGGCGACGTCGTCTGCTGCCAGTCCTCGACGGCCACCGTCAGCGCCGGCACCGACGCCGGTTCGGTCACGCGTTCCGGCGCCGCCCAGAGGTGCACCGCGCGCATCGGCGCGTGCGGGAAGCCTCGCAGCGGAGCCTGGTTACCCGCCGGGACCGCGTCGGCCCACCTGCAGCCGGGGCCGGCGGTCGCGACGGCGGCGATGCCCGCCGACAGCGTTTCGGTGATGGGCCGGTCGCGGTGCCCCGAGCCGACGATGACGGTCGACTCGTCGTCGACGATGTCGCCCAGCGGATAGAGCAGTGACGGGTGCGCCGAGAGCTCCACGAACGTGTCAGCGCCGCAGGCGCGGGCGTGCTGCACCGCAAGATCGAAGAGCACGGTGCCGCAGAGGTTCTCATACCAATATCCAGAGAAATCAGTCGCTTCGCCCACCTCGGCACCGAAGGTGGAGCCGATGAACCTCACCGGCCCGTCCCGGAACGCCGACGGCGGTGTCAGCTCGCCGAGGCTGGCACGCAACGGACGTAGTGCACTGGTGTGGCCGGGATAGTCGACGGACAGTTGATGGGTGAAGATGTCGCGCCGTTGCGCCAGCCGCACCGCGGCGGCCACCGCGTCGTGATCGCCGGCGACGACGGTCGACGACGGCCCGTTGACCGCCGAAACTTCCACCCAGCCGGGCGCGTCGGCCAGCAGCGACTCGGCGATGTCGAGGCCGGCGCCGAGTACCGCCATCGCGTAGCGGCCCGTCAACTGGTCGACAACGGTGGCGCGGGCGACCACCAAAGCGACGGCGTCGGGCAGCGAGATCGCTTCGGCCACATATGCCGCCGCCACCTCGCCGAGGCTGTGGCCGATGGTGATATCGGGCAGCACCCCGCAGAATC
>Ga0134125_10004168_pt1 | contig 16559 bp, 15 predicted proteins | sample KB31751_FD_96464 | JGI IMG/M metagenome (GOLD analysis project Ga0134125, IMG submission 96464) | Terrestrial soil microbial communities with excess Nitrogen fertilizer from Kellogg Biological Station, Michigan, USA - KB3-175-1 | ecosystem: Environmental > Terrestrial > Soil > Unclassified ...
AATGCCGCTCGGGTCGTAGGAGCGCGGCGATTTCAGCAGCCGCGTCTCGATGAACAGCGTGTCGTAGCGGCCCTTGCCCTCCGTGTCCTCCCAATGGCCGATCGAATAGCCGGAGAAGGAAGGCTCGCCGTCGGTGGGAAAGGCGCGGCCGTCGGTGTAGATGCGGCGCTGCTCCATCATGTAGGAGATCAGCATGTAGGTCGTCTTCGGCGTGATGATGATCTCCATCGGGTCGATGACGATCATGGTGCGCGGCATGCCGGGCGGCAGGCAGCGCTCGACCGGATTGTTGCTGATCTCGCCGCGTTTCTGGGCCTCCAGCGTCGCCTCCCAGCGCGCCTGATATTCCGCCGTCAGCGGCGGCTTCTCGGCCGGGCCTTGCGGATTGACGCCGTCGAAGGAGCCGCTGCCGACGCGGCCCCAGCCGCCCGACCAGTCGGGATATTTGCTGTCGTCCGCGGCGCGCGCCGCGCCGGCGGCGAGCAGGAGCAGCACCAGCGCGACGAGGCCGGTCGAGCCTTGCTTCAGCATCCTCTTCTCCCTCCCTGCCGCGGCTTCTCGATGGCCGCGGTTGATGTCGGCCGCCTCAGTTGGGCGGCTGCTTGAAGAATTTGAGATCCGGCGGCGGCTGGTCCTTGCGCGTCGGCAGGAGATAGCCGTCATTGTTGAGGTAATAATTCTCGCCGTTGATGACGAGCTGATTGTTGTTCTCGGCGCAGACGAATTCCGACCAGAACGGGTTGTGCTCGCGCTTGTAGGTGCGGAACACCGTCCAGGGCCGGGTCAGCGCATGATCGATGGTGACGATCTCGTCATGCAGCCGGTCGGGGCTGGCCTTGTCGAGGAAGATGCGCTCCTTGACGATGGTCTCGTTGTCGTCATGCAGCGGCAGCCCGTCGCCGGAGAAGCTGCGCGGCCCCTTCAAGCCGCGAGTCTCGACGTCGAGAACCGCGTACTTGCCGTCCTCGCCCGCCTCCCATTTGCCGATCGAATAGCCGGCGAAGGACGGCTCGATATAGTCGGGCCAGGCGCGGCCGTCGGTGAAGATGCGGCGAAACTCGTTCATGTAGGACAGGTAGATGTAGGTCGTCTCGGGCGTGACGATGATTTCCATCGTCTCGTAGACGATCATGGCGCGCGGCATGCCGGCCGGCAGGCAGCCGGCGGTCCAGTTGGCGTCGAGGCCGCCGGTGCCGCGGTTGGCGGCGATCGCCTTGAAGCGCGCGAGATATTCCTCGTTATAGGGCACCTGCTGCGCCAAGCCGGCCCCCTTGATCGGATCGAATTGCGCGCTGTCGGCGCGCGTCCATTGGCCCTTGAAATCGGGATAGCGGCTGTCGTCCCAGGCGCGTGCCGGCAGCGCCGGCAGGAGGGCCGCGACCAGCAGGAGGGCGCCTATCGAGAGACGGCGGACCATGCAGACCCTCCCCAGCGACGATCCGCCCGTCAGTGGCTGACGACGATCGGCTTGCCGTCCATGAAGAACGTGTCCTTGGCGGCCCAGGCGCCGCCCGGCGCGCCGCTGCGCAGCGGCGTGACCTTCGCCTTGATCTCGTCGCCCGATTTCAGCGTCTTGCTCGACCAGCCGTCGCGCACCAGCGAGCTGGCGCTCACCCCTTCCAGGCTCCATACGGCGTCCGAGCCGTCCTTGGCGACGACCTTCAGCATGATGAAGGCGTGCGGGCTGGTGAATTTGAAGGCGGTGACGGTGCCTGCGAGCACGACGGGATTGTCGGCGTCGAACATGGCGAAGGAATGATGTGCGAGCGCGCCGCCGGGGATCGCCAGCAAAAGAGCGCCGAGCAGCCAGAGCGGCAGATGCCGAGCCATACCTACCTCCCTCGATCCTTGTCCGGGACCACAGCCTTGGCGGGTCCCGCTTCGCATTTTTCTTATCACCTTCGCGGGCTCGGCGGTAGTCTCAGTCGCCGGCCGAAAGCAGCTTGCCGGCTATGAATGGCCCTACCCCGATCAGGTGAGACATGGATTACCAGCGCCTCCTGCCCCGAGCCCGCATCGGCTTCATCATCCCGGCCTCCAACCGGATGGTCGAGCCCCAGATGCAGCGCCTCATGCCACCGGGGATCGTGCCCCACTTCACCCGCATCCTCATGCGCGACCGCGATCTCGACGAGCTCCTGCCCGAGATCCGCCAGGCGACCAAGCTGCTCGCCGAATCGAAATGCGACGTGACCGTGCTGCAATGCACCGGCACCTCCATGTCGGGCGGGGTCGAGAAGGAGAAGCTGGTCATCCGCGAGATGGCGCAGGTCGCCGGCCGGCCGGCCCTGTCGGCCGCCTCCTCGCTGATGGGGGCTTTCGCCGCCTTGCAGGCGCGCAAGCTCGTCTTCATCTCCGAGACGGCGCAGGCGGGCCATGAGCGCAAGCTCCGCTATCTGCGCGAGGCGGGCTTCGACATCCTCGCCGACAAGGCGGTCGGGCTGCCGGGTACCGACTATTTCTGCACCATGCCGCCGCAGCTCTGGTACGACACGGCGCTGTCCCTCAAGCAGGACGCGACCGACGCCTATTTCATCAGCTGCGCCAACATCCATTCGATCGATGTGATCGAAGCGCTCGAGCGCGCGCTCGGAAAGCCGGTGGTGACCAGCAACCAGGCGGCGCTGTGGTGCGCCCTGCGCACGGCCGGGTTCGCCGAGACGGTGGCCGGGCTCGGCAAGCTGCTGACCCTGCCGCTGGCGAAGGAAACCGCGGCGGCGGAATAGGATTTAGCCTCTCTCGCAGCGGAGAGGCGCTATTCGGCGGCTTTGCTGAAAGCGATCGGCTGCGTCGCGCGCGTGAGAATGGCGCGTCCCTCCGGCGTGAGGCGCACCAGCTTCGTCGTCGCCGCCTCGTACGCCACGAGCCGGTCGCGAAGCGCGTCTTCCCAGATGGTCATGCGCGGGCAGGCGCTGCGCCAGGCCGCCATCGTCTCGGCATAGGAGCGCGGGCGTTCGGCAAGGAATTCGAGCAATTGCAGGGTCAGGGCGCTGACCGGAGGAGACATGGCTCTCTCCCATGGTGGGAAGCTATGTTTCCACGGCCGGGGGGCCCGTGGCCAATGCTTGGCCGGAATGGCTGCTCCTCCTAGACTGGGGTCCAAGCCCAGACCAGCGCGGGGGAGGACCTGATGGCGCGCAACAACGGCAAGCTGACCGCGATCGATGCGGACGGGCATTTCCTCGAGCGGCGGGACGACATCGCCGCCTATCTCGATCCGGAATGGCGGCATCGCGAGTCGCCGCTGTGGCCGGGCGGCCAGCCCTGGGACACGGAGCTGGGCGGCAAGCTCGGCACCAAGGGCTATTCGCGCAAGCTGAACGCCGCGCAGCAGGTCGATTTCTGGCACAAGATTCTCGACAAGTACGACATGGAGACGGCGATCCTGTTCCCGACCGGCTCGGGCAACATGGCGAAGCTGCAGGAGCCGGGATTTGCCGAGGCGGCGACCAAGGCCGCCAATATCCATTTCGCGCGCGACTATATGACCGACCGGCTGAAGCCGGTCGGCGTGCTGCCGATGCGCAATCCCAAAGCGGCGGTGCAAGAGCTGAAGCGCGTGAAGAAGCTGGGCCTGCCCGGCGTCGAGGTGCTGACCGACGGGCTGCCCTTCGGTCTCGGCGATCCTTTCTTCGATCCGGTGTGGGCCGAGGCCGAGAAGCTCGGTCTCGTGATCGGCATCCATGGCACGCGGCACTGGTCGCATGATTGGGGGGCCGACAAGCTGCGCTCCTTCGCCGAGGTGCATTGCTATGCCTTTCCGGCCGGCTTGATCCTCAATTTCACCAGCGTGCTCGCGCAAGGCGTGCCGGTGAAATTCCCCAAGCTGCGGATGGCCTTCCTCGAGGTCGGCGCGACCTGGCTGCCCTATTATCTCGCGCGGCTCGACGAGCATTGGGAGCTCAGGGGCGATGTCGAGATGCCGCTCTTGAAGAAGAAGCCGAGCGACATCTTCCGCAAATCGAACATCTGGGTGAGCCTCGAGGCGGAAGAGCCGCTGCTCGCCGAGACCGTCGATTTCGTCGGCGCCGAGCATCTGCTCTACGCCTCCGACATCCCGCATTGGGACGGCGAGTTTCCCGGCAATCTCCAGCGGCTGCGCGGCTTGAACACGCTCGGCCGCGACGCCAAGGAGAAGATCCTCTATTCGAACGCGAAGCAGCTGTTCCGGGTCTGAAAAATTACAAGAGGGGGATTACGCATGCGTTGGATGCTGGCGCTCTGTCTCGCCTTCGCCGTCTCGCCCGCCCGCGCCGCCGAGATGCCGGCCTGGGCCTTTCCGGTGATGGAGAAGGTGCAGCCGACCTTGCCGCGCGATGACGGCAAGCCGAAGACCATGCCGGGCAGCAAGGCGAGCTTCACCCAGGCCCAGGTAAACGACGCCACCAACCCGCCCGACTGGTATCCGGACGAGCATCCGCCGATGCCCGAGGTGGTGGGACATGGCCGCAAGGAGGTGCGCGCCTGCGCGACCTGCCATCTCCCGAACGGGCTCGGCCATCCCGAATCCGCCAATCTCGCCGGCTTGCCCGCCGCCTATATCGAGCGGCAGCTGCAGGATTTCAAAGACGGCAAGCGCAAGGGCTCCGACACCATGACGGGCTTCGCCAAGGCGATCACCCCCGAGGAGACCAAGGCGGCCGCCGCCTATTTCGCATCGCTGAAGCCGGTGCGCTGGACGCATGTGGTCGAGACCGACACGGTGCCGCAAACCTATGTCGGCAAGGGCAATATGCGTTTTGTCCGGCCGGGCGGCGCCGCCAGCGAGCCGCTGGCCGGGCGCATCATCGAGCTGCCCGAGGATCCCGTGCGCGCCGAAGCGCGCGACGGTCATTCGGGCTTCGTCGCCAATGTGCCGAAGGGCAGCCTCGCCAAGGGGGAGGCGCTGGCGAAGCAGGCCGGCGGCGGCAAGACCATCGCCTGCGCCATCTGCCATGGCGCCGATCTCAGGGGCCTCGGCGAGGTGCCGCGCATCGCCGGCCGTTCCGCCATCTATCTCGTCCGCCAGCTGGCGCTCATCCAGAGCGGCGAGCGCAACAGCGAGCAGACGGCGCTCATGCAGGCGGTGGTGAAGCAGCTGTCGATGGACGACATGGTGGCGCTTGCGGCTTACGTCGCTTCGCAGACTCCTTAGCCGTCAGGCGCGCATCTCCTTCCGGCGTTTTTGAACCGCTTTTGCGGTTAAAAAGGCTGGATCTGCGCCAGCAGGGAAATGTGAGCCGGTGCGGTTGCCGCCTTGGCGCGGCTGCCGCATCATCGGGCGATGAGCCCGCGCCGCATCATCAGCATGAGACGGCGGGAATTCCTCGCCGCTTCGGCCGCGGCGGCGGGCGCGTCGGCGCTGCCGCCATTCGTCGGCGCGCGGGCGCAAGCGCCGCCGCAGCCCGTCACGCGCAGCTGGCTGGTGCCACCCAACCGCTACGAGCTCAGTTTCGACGGCTTCGCGCTGACCTGCGACTGCCTGCCGCAAGATGCGCCGGCGCCGGACCATGTGCCGAGCAGCGCGGCGGCGATGGTGCGGCTCGGGGGGCGACTCGAGCCGGTTGCCTGGGAGCTCGCGGCGTGGCACCAGCTCGATCCCTTCACGCATATCCTGTTGCTCCAGGCGAAGGATCATCCGCTGCAGGCCGATATCGGTCTCACCATCGATCGGGCGAGCGGCGTGCTCGCGCGCCACACGCTATTGCGGCACCACGGCGATGCGGCGGAGATCGACATCAGGGCGACGGTCGGATTCTGGTTCGGCATCCACGAGCCGGTCGAGCGCATCTTCAACCTCACCGGAAGCTGGGCCGAGGAAACGCAGTTCAGGCGCGCGCGGCCGGACGAGGCGGGGCTGCTCCTGGAAAGCCGCGCCGGCAAGACCGGCTTCGCCTTCCAACCCTATGCCGCGCTGCGCGCCGGCGATGCGACCTATCTCTGCCAGCTCCTGTGGTCGGGCAATTGGATGATGCGCATCCAGCCCGACGAGGAGGGCGCGACCCTGTCCGGTGGTCTGCACAATTGGCATTTCCGCCATCGCCTGCGGCCGGGCGCGAGTCTCGCTTTGCCGACCGTGCTGTTCGGCCGGTTCGAAGGCGATCTCGATCGCGCGACGCAAGCCCTGCACGACTACCGGCGGGCGACGCGGCCCGATCCCGACCGCGCCATCCCGGTGCAGTTCAACAGCTGGTATCCCTTTCTCGGCGAGCCCAATGCCGCGGCCGTGACGAAGATTCTGCCGAGCGTGCAGAGTCTGGGCTGCGAAGCCTTCGTCGTCGATGCCGGCTGGTATCGCACCGACGAGGGCGATTCGGACGAGCATTGGGACTTCCGCACCGGTGATTGGCGCGTCAGCCGCAGCCGCTTTCCCGAGGGCTTGCGCGTCATCAGCGAGAATTGCCACGCGCTCGGCCTGCAATTCGGCCTGTGGTTCGAGCCCGAGGTCATCGCGCCGCTCTCATCGATCCGCACCCGCCATCCGGAATGGCTGCACCATCCCGGCGGCCGTCCGCCGGCCCAGGACGAGCGGGCGGTGCTCAATCTCGGCGTGCCGGCGGCGTGGCAGCATGTCTTCGGCCGCGTCACGCGCATCCTGCGCACGGCTTCGGTCGATTGGATGAAATGGGATTTCAATGCCGAGATCGGCCCCGGCGGCTGGGCGCCCGGGCTGCCCCGCCATCTCACCGGCCAGGCGCCGCTGGTCGCGCATTACGAGGGGCTCTATCGGCTGCAGGATGCCATCCGCGCCGCCTTTCCCGGCCTGGTGCTCGAGATGTGCGCGAGCGGCGGCGGCCGCATGGATGGCGAGATATTGAGCCATGCCCATGTCAATTGGATCAGCGACCAGATCGGGCCCTTCCAGCAACTCGCCATCCATTTCGGCGCCCAGCGCGCCCATCCCGCGATCGTCTGCAATGGCTGGGTGATCGACTGGCCGGAGGGCAGCGCCTCCTACGATCTGCAAACCCCCTTCCACGAGCCGCGCGGCGATCTTGCGCTGCGCCTGCGCGTCGCCATGCTCGGCACCTTCGGCATCAGCGCCCGGCTCGAGCTATGGAGCGAGGAAGACATGGCGCTCGCCGCGGCGCATGTCGCGCTCTACCGCACCCGGCTGCGCGCCATCATCCAGCGCGGCGATCAATATCTGCTGAGCCGCGCCCCGCCGGCCGACGGCGAGGGCGATTGGGCGGCAATCTGGTATGCCGGGAAGAACAGGACGGAGGGGGTGCTGTTCGCCTTTCGCCTGGCCGGGTCGGAGGAAGAGCGGCTCTTCCTTCTGCCGGGCCTGGCCCCCGACCGGCGTTACCGGCTCACCCACTTCGGGGCGCCGCCCATCGAGACCAGCGGCGCCGCGCTGGCGCAAGGCTTCACCCTCCGGATCGCGGAGACCTATCGCTCCGAGCTCTGCCTGGTCGAAGCGGTGTGGCCGCCAGACTAGAGACCGGGAAAGACGCGCGGCCAAGCCGAGCTCTCGGCCGGCAAAGGCCGGATCTCGACAGCAGCGGCGCGCGGCGCCGCCGGGGCGGCGGGCGGAGCAAGCGGCGCGATCGCGGTCGGAACGGCGAGCGAAGGCGGTATCGGCGCACCTTTCGGTGCTGTCTCCGGTGCCCTGTTCAAAGTCGTCATAGTCCCATCCTCCTCGGGAGCAACATGGGGTGAGTCGGACTTTGGGAAGCCCGAGCGGGCTTCCGACGAGCGGTGATTTAGTTCGGCCGCGCCCCGCGTCAAGTCCCCAGGTTTCGCTTCCTTGGCGCCTATTGCTGTCGCCGGGACGCGGGATCTTGTAAATGTGGCGCCGGCGCGCGGTCGGCGGGCTCGAACGGAAGAGGGAGGGACGGTCAGCCTATGAGAATGCCAGTCGGAATCGGCATGATCAGGCAGACCCTCGCCCTCCGGAATTACCGCCTCTACGTCATCGGCAACATGTCGTCCAATGTCGGCATGTGGGCGCAGCGCGTCGCCATCGGCTGGCTGACCTGGGAGCTGACCCACTCGACCGCCTGGCTCGGCATCATGTCGGTCGCCGAATCGGGACCGACGATCGCGCTCGGCGTCTTCGCCGGCACGGTCGTCGACCGTGTGGATCAGTTCAAGCTGCTGCGCATGACGCAGTTCTTCTCCATGATCTATTCGATCGCGCTCGCCGCCTTCACCCTGTCGGGGGTGATCAATATCTGGCTCCTGATGACGCTGGTGCTGCTGCGCGGCATCGTCGTCGCTTTCAACCGCCCGACCCGCATGACCGTGGTCTATGGGCTGGTCGGCCGCGATCTGCTGCCCTCGGCGCTGGCCATGAACGCGATGATCTTCAACTCCTCGCGCTTCCTCGGCCCGGCCATCGGCGGCGCCATCATCGCCGGCTTCGGCACCGGCTGGACCTTCGTCGCCGCGGCCGCGCTGTTCTTCGTCTTCACCCTGTCCTTGCGCTCGATGGACGTCGCCGAGATCGCGCTCGAGCCGCCGCCCCTGATCAAGCGCTCGATGTGGACCGAGACGCTGGCGGGCGTGCGCTACATCATGCTGCATGGCGGCATCCGCATGCAGCTCGCCATCCTCATCGTCACCTCGATCTTCGCCAAGCCCTTGAGCGACCTCCTGCCAGGCTTCGCGGCGGAGGTGTTCGGCCGCGGCTCCAGCGGCCTCGCCATGCTGCTGTCCTTCCATGGCGCCGGCGCCATGCTGGGCGCCACCTGGATGTCGGCCCGCGGCGAGCTGCGCGGTCTCACGCGCATCTCGCTCGCCAACATCCTGCTGATGGCCCTGGCCCTGACGCTGTTCGTCGCCACCGACCAGTTCTGGTTCGCCTGCCCGATGGCGGGGCTCATCGGCTTCGCCTTCATCGTGCAGAGCGTGTCGAACCAGACGCTGATCCAGTCGGCGATCGAATCGAGCTTCCGCGGCCGCGTCATGTCGATCTACGGCATGATCAACCAGGGAGTGCCGTCGATCGGCACCATGGCGATCGGCGCCGCCGCCGAGCGCTACGGCTTGCGCTGGCCGGTGCTGATCGGCGCCGTCTTGACGGCTTCGCTCTTCCTCTGGGCCTGGCGCATCCGCAAGCCGATGGCTGCGGCCCTCGAGGAGGCCGACGCCCCGGTCACCGCCGGCCCCGGCCCCGAGCGGCTATAGGGCCGCCGCGCGCGGGCTTGCCGATCCGCGCCGGCATGGTGTGCCGCGACGAGGAAGGCCGGCTGCAGCGCCCGCGGCCAGGGAGCGGCCAGCCGAGCTCGAGCGGGCGGCGAAATATCACTCGCGGCCCGATAATGTTATTAACCAATGCCTCGAAAAACCGCGCTAACATGCGCTCGCGTCAGGGAGTGGAGCGATACTTGCCGGGAGAGGGACAGCGCGCGAGCGGAGCCGGCGAGGCTCCGGAAGTCAGGCGGAAGCTGCTGATCCAGGCACTGCTCGTCGGCGCCGCCTTCGTCATCGCCGGCATCATCGGCTTCGGCATCTGGTCGTCGCTCGATTCGCGCGAGCTCATCTGGCAGCACGCCGTCCGCTCTTCCGAGAACATCGTCGGCACGCTCGAGCATGACATCAGGCGCAATATCGAGACCTACGACCTGTCGCTCCAGGCGGTGGTCGAGGGACTGGCGCAGGAGGAGATCTCCTCGCTCACGCCGAAGCTGCAGAATCTCGTGCTCTTCGACCGTGCCGCGACGGCGCAATATCTCGGCTCGATCATGGTGCTGGACGAGAAGGGCGACCTCATCATCGATTCGGCGTCGCTGGTGCCGCGCGGCGGCAATTTCGCCGATCGCGAATATTTCAAGGTGCATCTCGCGAGAAAGGATCTCGGGCTGGCCATCAGCCATCCTTTCTACAGCCGACTCGACCAGCAATGGGAGCTCGGGCTGAGCCGCCGGCTCGAGCACAGAGACGGCAGCTTCGCCGGCGTCGTGGTCGGCACCATGCAGCTTTCCTTCTTCCGCGGACTATTCCAGGGCGTCGATCTCGGGCCCGACGGGTCGCTGTCGCTGGCCAGCAACGACATGAGCCTGGTCGCGCACCTGCCCTATGACGAGACGCTGATCGGCCGCAATCTCAGCGACGCCGAGCTGTTCCGGCGCTATCCCAAGGAGCGGGCGGGCTGGTTCGAATTCACCGCCAACCGCGATCGCATCAACCGGCTGTTCGTCTACCAGCAGATCGGCGACTTGCCATTGGTCTTGAGCCTCGGCACTTCGAGCGTCCAGATCTTCGCCGAATGGCGGCAGAAGACGATCCTGGTCGCCGCCGCGGTGCTCGGCCTCACCCTGCTCGCCGGCCTGTTCGCGGCGCTCAGCTTCAGCGAGCTGCGCCGGCGCGCCCGCGCCGAGGCGGTGGCGCGCACCAGCGAAGCCAATTACCGGCTGCTCGCCGAATATTCGACCGACATGATCGTTCGCGCCGGGCTCGACGGGGTGCGCCAATATGTATCGCCGGCCTGCCGCCGCCTGCTCGGCTACGAGCCGGAGGAGCTGGTCGGCACGCGCGCCTCCGATTTCATCCACCCCGACGACCTTGCCGATGCCCAGTCGATGCGCCGGCGGCTCGATTCGGGCGAGCGCCAGGTCACCACGGCCTACCGGGCCCGGCGCAAGGACGGGCATTACGTCTGGCTCGAGTCGAGCCGGCGGGTCTTCGTCGATCCGGTCGACGGCCAGACCAAGATGATCGGGCTGGTGCGCGACATCACCGAACGCAAGCAGTTCGAGCTCGAGATGCAGGCCGCCAAGCTGCTGGCCGAGGATGCCAACGAGGCCAAATCGCGCTTCCTGGCCGATATGAGCCACGAGCTGCGCACGCCGCTCAATGCCGTGATCGGCTTTTCCGACCTCATCAGCCGCGCCACGCTGGGCCCCCTCGGCAATCCCGGCTACCAGGAATATGCCGAGGAGATCCGCAAAGGCGGCGAGCATCTGCTGGAGCTGATCAACGAGGTGCTCGACCATGCCAAGGCCTCGAGCGGCCGGCTCGAGCTGCAGGAAGAGCTGGTCGACCCGCGCTCGGTGATGGACTTCGCCGTGCGCATGCTGAAGCACCGCGCCGAGCAGGGCAGCATCGTGCTGAAATCGAGCTTCGAGGCGGATGTCTATGCGGTGCGCGGCGACGAGAAGCGGCTGAAGCAGATCCTGATCAACCTGATCAGCAATGCCATCAAATTCACCCCGCCCGGCGGCCAGGTGATGATCGCGGCGAGCCTCGGCAGCGGCGGCGAGCTGGTGCTGTCGGTGCGCGACACCGGCGTCGGCATTCCCGAGGACGAGCAGGTGCGGGTGTTCGAGCCCTACACCCAGTCACGCCGCGCGCCCTTCGGCGACCAGTCGGGCACCGGCCTCGGCCTGCCGCTCACCAAGCGGCTGGTCGAGCTGCATCAGGGAACGCTCACCTTGCGCAGCACGGTGGGCGTCGGCACCATCGTGACCATCACCCTGCCGGCCGCGCGCGTGATCGCCGAGCTGCCGGTGCGCCAGGGCGCCCGCGGCCTCGCCGAATAGGCTTCCGGCCAAGCCGAAGCTTGGCCACCCTCTTCTTACGGAACGCCGAGCCTGAGCTCGGTCGATTCGCTGGCGCCGCCGCTGCCGCTCTTCACCTGCCAGTCGGGCAGCTTGACGGTCGTGCTCTTGCCGCTGGTCGTCACCGTGCCCGGATGGGTCACGGTCTCCTTCACCTCACCCAAGGTTTGCGGCTGCTGGCCCGGACCGGCATTGGGATCGGGCGGCAGGGTTTCGACGCTAACCGGAGGCTTGGCCGCCGTTTGCGGCATGGGCTCGGCCGTCGTCGTGGTCGAGGTGATGGTCGTGCGCTTGGTATGCTGCTGCGCCAGCGCGGGCGTGGCCATTACCAAGACGAGCGCGGCGGCTGTCGCAAGTTTCAGCATGGCATCCTCATCCGGTGCGTGATCCCTCGCTCAAGCAAACAAATGGATGCCGCCCGCGGTTCGGAGGTGGGGCCGGGAGGGGCTAGCGGGCGGCGGCGAGCAGCCGGCTGGCCGGCAGGCGGAGCGTCGCCGTGGTGCCGCTTCCCGGCTTGCTTTCGAGCCGGATGGTGCCGCCATGCAGCTCGGCCAGGCGGCGGCAGATGCTCAAGCCCAGGCCCGAGCCGCCATAGTTCCGGGAGATGTCGCGGCTGGCCTGGCGGAAGGGCTCGAACAGAGTATCGATCGCCGAAGCCTCGATGCCGATTCCGGTGTCGGCGACCGAGATCACGAGCCAGTCGGGCTCGTGCGCGACGCCGACCCGCACGCCGCCTGCATGGGTGAATTTGACCGCGTTGGACAGGAGATTGACCAGGATCTGCTGCATGGCGCGCAGATCGGCCGACAGGATGATGTCCTCGGCAACGGGCTCGACGGTCAGCGACAATCCCTTGCGGCGAATCTCGGGGACGACCAGTTGCGAGCAATCCTCGAGCAGCGCGCGCAGCGCCACCGGCGATTCGTTGATCTCGTACTGGCCGATCTCGATGCGCGACACGTCGAGCAGATCGTTGATCAGATCGAGCAGCAGCTGACCGCTCTTGTGGATGTCCTGCGCATAGGCGCGGTAGTGATCGGCGATCGGGCCGAAGATCGCGCCATGCAGCGCCTCGGAGAATCCCAGGATCGCGTTCAAGGGGGTGCGCAGCTCGTGGCTCATGCGCGCGAGGAACTCGGTCTTGGCGCGCGACGCCGTGAGCGCCGCGTCGCGCGCCTCGCCCAGCTGGCGCGCGAGCTTGCTCGCATCGTCGAGCGCCGTGTTCTGCGCCTGGATCAGCACCAGGAGATCGGTGATGGAATCATGCGCCGCGAAATCGGAAGCCGTGAGGCCGAGCCGCCCAAGCTGCTCGAGCCCGGTGATCCAGGGGCTGCCCAGAAAGGCGAGAGCGTCGCTGCCTTCGAGCGGCACGATCTGTCCCTTGAGCATGAGCTCCGAGGGGGGCAGCGCCGCGATCAGATAGATCTGGCCGGGCTCGGCTGCGAGCGCGTCGAAATCGGCATGCGTCACCTGCGGCCGGCGAATCGCGAAATGGTCGAACAAGGGCGTCGGCAGGACGAGCTCGGGCAGCAGCCGGCGCACGACCGGTCCGCTGCGCGTCAGTCGAAGATCGCGCTCGATGACGAGGTGGAAAGGGAAGAGCCGGTCGAAGGTGCCGGTATCGAATCGGTAGTCGCGCGATGCCGCTTGCTTCGTCCCGCTCTCCCTATCCGCGGGGCTGGGCGCCTTCGCCATAGAGCACCAGGAACTCGTCATAGTCCCTGCCGTCGCCGCGCGGCCGTTCGAGGCGCGTCGAGACGGGCGTGTTGAAGCGCTTGCCGAGCCCCTTGACCATGCCGATCACGAGCGGCGCCAGGCCGGGCCGGTTCGAATGGTAATGCAGCTTCAGGCTGTGATCGGTGACGTCGCTGACGCGGAAGGACGGCGGATCCAGCTTGGGGAAGGTGAGCGCGATGCGCGTGTGCATATTGTCGAGGTTGCGCAGGAAATCGACGAGATTGTTGCCGGCGAATTCGAGCATGTGGCCGAAGCCCGCCTCGGCGGAATAGACCGTCCAATATTCGCCGAACAGCTCGAGCACATCCTCGGCCGGCGTGTTCAGCACCTCGCTCGCGGCGCCGACCAGGCGGTAGGTCGTCTCGTCGGGATATTTCTCCATGCTGACGAAGTCGGTTTCGGTGACCGCCGCCTTGCGGCAGATCTCCTCCCACTTGGCTTCGCCGAATTTCGACAGCACCAGATCTCGGACGGCCTTGTTGATCAAACCGTACATGCCGAGGCCTCCACCAGGGTTGAGGTCCCACAATCACGAGCAGGTGATGTAAAATTGGTTACTGGATCGGCCGGGTCGCCGCCGCCGAGGGCACGGCGTAGAGCACGCGCAGCACGACGAACCAGGGATAGCGGCTATCGATAATGGTGCCGTCGGGCGCCATCAGCATGCCCGCCGCCGTCGCCGGAACCCGGGTCAGCGCCACCGCATCCTCGACATTGCCGGAAATGGCCGAGACGCTGCCCGGTGCCGTTTCCACCACCAGGGCGCAATGGCCCGGCCAATGGCGCGGTTGCGGCAGATCGGCGAAACGCAGGCCGTCGGCCCAGTCGCGGCCATGGCAGATGAGATCGCCCGGCACCGGCGGGTAGCGCTCGGGCCGTTCGGCCACGAGCCCGGCGGCACGCCCGGCGGCCGCCGCATCGACATAGCTCGCATGATCGGCGGCGTAGGGGAAAAGCCGGCCGGCCCCGGCCAGCCGCATGACATAGGAGATGAAGGCGGCCGACCAGGCGAACTGGCCGTCGCGCGACGCCGCGAAGATCCTGCCCTCGGAATCGTGCTTGCCGGTCCAGGCGGCTTCCGGCAGGCGGCCGCCGAGGCCGATCCACCAATATTCGCCGACGCGCTGCCACAGGCCCGGCGCGCGCTCGGGCTTGTCGTCGGCTTGCGGCCTCGCCTCGTCGAGGCGCCCGCCCCACAGCCGCCATTCGCGCCAGGCGACGGCGATCGCCTCGGCGCGGCTGAAAGGCTCGTACGGTTTGGTGATGAAGGGCGGCAGCGGCGGCGCCGCGGCGCAGCCGCCGAGCAGCAGCGCAAGGATGAGCGCCGCGCCTGCGCGCTTCATGCCGGGTCTACTTGCCGACGCCCTTGTTCACGAATTGCAGCGTGTAGGCGGCGTGCCAGTCGAGATCGGGTTTGTAGACGCCGGCCGCGACCATGAGGTCGAAGAATCCCTTCCAGCGCGCCTCGGTCATGGCGCCGATGCCGAGCTGCTGCGCATCGCCGGATTCGACGATGCCGTGCTCGTTCATGGCGGCAATCGATTGCTTGGCCAGCGCCCGCGGATAATCGGGATTGTCCTTGGTGATGAGGTCGATGGCCTTGGCATTGTCGCCATGCATGAAGCTGCGCCAGCCGAGGATCGAAGCATCGACGAAGCGCTGCACGAGATCGGGCTTTTCCACCACCAGCTTCTTCGAGGTCATCACCATGGTGGCGTAGGAGCTGTAGCCGTAATCGGCGAGCAGGAACACGGCGGGATCGGCGCCGGCGGCGCGCGCCGTGAACGGCTCGCTGGTGAGATAGCCCTGCTGGATGAGCTTCTTGTCGGCGAGGAAAGGCGCCAGATTGAAGGTGTAGGGCCGCCCCTGATCGTTGGTGAAGCCGAACTTCACCACCAGGAATTTCCAGAAGCTGTCCCAGGCGGCGCTGGCGATCAGGACGGGATGGCCCTTCATATCGGCCGGCGAGGCGAAGCCGGCCTCCTTGTGGGCCATCAAAATGTCGGGGTCCTTTTGGAAGAAGGCGGCGACGATCACGTAAGGCGAGCCCTCGCGCACCAGGTTCAGCGCCTGCGAATCGTTGGAGATGATCGCGAAATCATAAAAGCCGGTGGCGAGCAGCAGCGGCGTGTTGACCTGCGGCCCGCCCTGCTTGATCACGACCTCGAGCCCGGCGCGCGCGTAGGCGCCGTCCGCCAGGGCCTGGTAGAAGCCGCCATGCTCGGCTTCGGCGAGCCAATCGGTGCCGAAGGTGATGCGGTCGGCGGCGCGGGCGGGCGCGCCGAGGGCGGCGAGGAGGAGCAGGGCGGCGAGCAGGCGCGGCATGAGCGTTCCCGTGGGCTGTTCTCTGGGGCCGGAGCGGCTCTCCGGCCCCGCATAATTTATCAAGCTCGCGCGGTGCCCGTGTTATGAAATCGCCCGTGGTCTTGTCGCAGGATAGCGCGCCGGGCACCGATGAGGGCTCGAACGCACCGCTGATTCGCCTGAGGGGCGTGGAGAAACGCTACAAGGGCGGCGTCGCGGCGCTGGCCGGCGTCGATCTCGACATCGCCGAGGGCGAGTTCCTGAGCCTGCTCGGCCCCTCGGGGTGCGGCAAGACGACCCTGCTGCGCATCATCGCCGGCCTGGCGAAGCCGAGCGCCGGGCGCGTCGAGGCGTCCGCCAAGGCGGGCGGCGGCGGCATCGGCTTCGTCTTCCAGGAACCGACCCTGATGCCCTGGGCGTCCGTCTTCGACAATGTCTACCTGCCCTTGCAGCTCGCGGGATCGAGCCGCGCGGCGGCGGCGGCCGCGGTCGAGAGCGCCATTGTCCGGGTCGGGCTCGCCGGCTTCGAGGGCACCTATCCGCGCGCCCTCTCGGGCGGCATGAAGATGCGCGTGTCGATCGCCCGCGCGCTGGTGACGGCGCCGCGGCTGCTGCTGATGGACGAGCCCTTCGCGGCGCTCGACGAGATCACGCGCTTCAAGCTCAATGACGATCTTCTGGCGCTGGCCGCCGAGCAGCGCTGGACGGTGGTGTTCGTGACGCACAGCATCTTCGAATCGGTCTATCTCTCGACGCGCATCGCGGTGATGAGCGCCCGGCCGGGGCGCATCACCCGCCTGATCGCGGTCGAGAGCGACGGCCCGCGCAATGTCGCCTTTCGCACCTCGCCCGACTATGGCGCGCTGTGCCGCGCCGCTTCGGCGGCCTTGGCCGAGGGTGGCGCATGAGCGTCGCGCCCGATCTCGAGGTCCGCGCGTTCCCGCGCTGGCTCAGGGTGGCGGTGCCGGTGCTGCTCGGCCTCCTCTTTCTCGGCGGCTGGGAGCTGCTGGTACGGACGCTCGAGATCCCGAAATT
>Ga0134125_10004170_pt1 | contig 16558 bp, 9 predicted proteins | sample KB31751_FD_96464 | JGI IMG/M metagenome (GOLD analysis project Ga0134125, IMG submission 96464) | Terrestrial soil microbial communities with excess Nitrogen fertilizer from Kellogg Biological Station, Michigan, USA - KB3-175-1 | ecosystem: Environmental > Terrestrial > Soil > Unclassified ...
GTTGAGCGTCACCCGGGTAATCACCCCGAGAGCGCCGAGCCCAACCACGGCAGCCTGAAGCTCCGCGGGATTCGATTCGCGGCTGAGTTTCACTACCTCTCCGGCAGCGGTTACCAACTCCAATCCGGACACCGCGCTCGCCAGGTTGCCGTTTTTCTCGCCCGATCCATGTGTTGCGGTGCTGCAAGCGCCTGCGACTGAGATATGTGGCAACGAGGCGAGATTGGCCAGCGCGAACCCCTTGGCATCGATATAAGGACCGAGCCGCCCGTATGTGACACCCGCGCCGACCGTAACGGTGCGCGATGCCGGGTCCAGCGCCATTTCCTGCATAGGTTTCAGTGACAGCAAATTGTAGCGGCTGTCGGCGATGGAGTTGAAGCAGTGCCGGGTTCCCAGCACTCTCAATTTGTTCTCAGAACGGAGATGCGATCGGATCTCTTCGATGTTCGAGGCTTCAGATATATGGCCCGTGCTGTAGGTGATGTTGCCGGACCAGTTTGTGAGAGACTCCCCGGGTAATGCGGTTGAGAGCCGTCCGAGGAAGGGAGCAGCGATGGCGGAGGAGAACACCTGAAGGAACGTTCGTTTACTCACCATCGCTCAAAAGATCCTATCAGAGTTGGTAGCCCACTGCCGAGCCGCGATGAAACCAAGAGAGGCGGGTATAGATTGAATCAGATGAGATGCTGCCTAATCCTGTTCATTCTGTCCGCGATGCTACGTGCGGCGAGCAGTTACACCGCCGAGAAGGTGACCGATCACGGAATCGACGTGATCCGGTTGACGGATGCCGTGCATGATGTCGGCGTGTCCATCGCACCCTCGATTGGCAACCGAGCTTTCGCGTTGAAGGTACGTGGCAAGGATCTGCTCTACTTTCCGCCGCCGGATATCGCGGCATTTCGGGACAGCGGCGCACGGCAACTTAACGGGATTCCGTTTCTCGCGCCGTGGGCGAACCGCATGGCGGAGGGCGGATTTTGGGCAAACAACAAGAAGTATCGTTTTAATCCCGACCTCGGAACGGTGCGCCTCGACTCGAACGACATCGCCATTCATGGGATGTTGACCTCGTCGCCTCTGTGGGAAGTAATTGACCTGGGGTCGGACGGGCATTCCTCGCATGTGACCAGCAGACTGCAGTTCTGGAAGTATCCCGACCTGATGGCAAATTGGCCCTTCGCCCACGAGTACGAGATGACCTATAGGCTGACGGACGGCGTGCTGGAGGTGACCACCAAAGTTAGAAATCTAAGTGCGCAGCCGATGCCGGTGGGGCTTGGATTTCATCCCTACTTCAAGCTCCCCGGCGTGCCGCGTTCCGAGGCGAGCGTCCACATACCAGCTAAAGAGCACGTGGAGACAGATGCGCACCTGGTGGCGACAGGCGAGTTGAAACCGGCTAACCTGCCGGATTGGGTCTCGCTCAAAGATCACACGTTTGATGATGGGTATACGGATCTCACGCGAGAGGGCGACGGCCGGGCCGTTTTTTCCGTTGAGGCAGGAGCCTCGAAAATCGAAGTGCTCTACGGGCCTCGATATCAGGTAGCGGTGATCTACGCGCCGCCGAACCAACCGTACATTTGTTTTGAGCCCATGGCCGCCATCACGAATGGAGTGAATCTTGCGCATTACGGTAAGTACAACCAGTTGGAAACTGTGGCCGCGGGTGGAACGTGGCAGGAGAGCTTCTGGGTGCGGTGGAGCGGTTTGTAGATAGCGGTCACAAGCAGGATGCGGAGAGCCAAGGGCCGCTTGCTGGCGCGCGTGCGGCCCCGAAGATTGAGACGGCTGGTCTTTTCCGCAACCTGCTAGAACGTAATCTTAGCGACCAGTATCATGTTACGCGGGTTGCTAGAGAACGCAAGATCGGGACGGTCGAAGATCGCGTTTCCAGGCGTCAGCATGTTCCGGACGCCTGAGGATTGGAGAATGGCCACCAGGCTAGGATTACCTCCGTCAACGTGGTTGAGGTATCCGCCCGTGAATTGGGGATGATTGAGCGCGTTGCTGAATTGCGCCTGAAATTCAAATTTGACCCGTTCGGTGATCGAGAATCGCTTGATCAGTCCCAGGTCGAGATTATTGATGGGGCGGAGAGGCAGGGTATTCCGTCCGGCGTTCGCGAGCGCGCCATATCCCGCCACTACGTATTTGGCACTCGGATTGTTGGCAACGTATGCCACGGTTGTAGGATCTCCCATAGGAACGGTTGCGCCAGTCGCGTCAATCGCAGACACGTCGGACCCGGTGTTGCCGGCGCCGGAGGGGTTGATAATCGCGCGATCGGGAGCAGGGTCTCCATTCAGGTTTGAATCGACCGCACTCTGGACGGTTGCGTACTCGGGGCTCTCGTATGTGTAAATCGGAGCTACTTCCCAATTTCCGAGTAAGTTCTTCAGAAACCAATTTGAGCTGCTCTTATAAAACGGGACATCGTACAGGACAGTCAACGTCAGGCGATGCCTGCGGTCCAGAGCAGACGAGGAACGCTCCGGTCGCAAATCCTGAAAATCCTGGGCGCGCCGCGGGGTCAGCTGCGTAGTGAAAAAGTCAGCAGTGCTGTCATCAATGTTGTGGCTCCAGGTATAGGCGCCGATCAGTTGCAGCCCGTGCGAGAAGCGCCGGTTCAACTGCAAGGCGAGGCCGTGGTAAACGGAGTTCCCGATGGGAGCATTTTCAACGATAGCCGCTCCAAAGCCAGCCGCGGCAAACGCCGGAAGCTGCGAATCGGAGGGAAAGTCGCCGAGTGTTCTTGTGAGTCCGGCTAACTGGGTTGAGGATGGCTGGGTGAAAAAAGTGGGCAGGCTGTTAGCGGGCGTGACGAGCGAGCCTTCGTTGATTCTCTGCTGCACATCCAGATGAACGCCGCGTGTGCCCAGATAGCGGGCCTCAAAAGTGTAATCATTCAGAAACTGGTGTTGAATTCCGAAATTCCACTGAATGGAATACGGCAGCTTCTGGTCGGGAATGAAAGCGGCGGTCGCGGCGCGCGCGTCCGCTTGGGACAATGGGCCGGTCGATGTGCTGGGGGCGATGCCGCCGTTTGCCAGAAAATTGTTTTGAATGTTCGTCGGATTAAAGCTGAGCAGGTCCACGGTCGTGCTTAGCTGGGGAGGCAGATCGAGAATGCCGATGTTGTCATAGAGCACGTCATAGTTCATGCCGAACCCGGCTCGAATGGAGGTCTTGCCGCTAAATCCTGGAGAATATGCCACGCCGATTCGAGGACCGAAGTTCTTGTACTGCGGCTGCGGCTTAGAGAAAGTGATTAACCCAGGAACATTGGAAATGCTATTGAGCGGCTGCAGCCTCTCTGAGTAAGGGACGCTGGTAAATTCCCAGCGCATGCCCAGATTCACCGTCAGATGTGGATTCATCTTCCATTGGTCGTTGGCGTACAGGTAAGTCGCAATCTGATCGCCGTAGTAAACGGGATTTCCCAAGCTTCGCTGGGCAACTTGGTCCGGCAGCAGATCGAACAGGTAAGATGAAACGTTAGTATACTCATAGTCCCCACGGCTACGCTGGGTAAACGTTGCTGGAGAGATAAACTTCCTGCCATCGAAGCCAAATGTGAAGGTGTGGGCGCCCTTCGTCCAGGTCACGTTGTCCGTGAGCTGATAGGTGTTCTGAATCGTAAATTGCGGCGCTTGCGGATCGGGACCAATCGGAAGATTCAGATCGCTGAACTGCAGGTTCGGAAATGCATCCAGGCCGGGGAAGCTGAGGTTTGGCGTCGGAATCTGCTGATTGAAGCGCAAAAAACCGAGCCGCAGCTCGTTCATCAGGCTCGGGCTGAAGTTATGAAACTCGCTCAGCGTCGCAATGTATACGCGGGTCGGCTGCAGATCGAAGAACGACGGCAACGTTCCGGCGGTGTCGATCGTGTCAACCCGGTTGTATATGAACCGGCCGCGCAATTGGTCGCGATCGGAGATGGTGTAATCGATGGAGCCCACGCCATAGTAAGCGTTCTGGTAATTCGGCGCTGCAATCGGGAAAATGCCAACGGGCACCTGCACAGCACTGCCGCCGGGAGGTCCGACCGTGATCGTAGTGGTTGGCGAGGCAGCCGGTGGGACGTACTTCTGGAGCACGCCTAAGTTGGTCGTGGAGATGCCGGGTATGGCGGCAAGCTGCGAATAACCCGCCGCGGTTGGCGCAAGGAGCGCTGAGGTCGGCACGGAGGCCTGCCCCGTCGGGTTGTACTCAAAAAGAGCGTAGTAGAACAGCTTGTCCTTTTTAATGGGGCCTCCGAACGATGCGCCCAGCCGGCTCTGGTCGAAGCGAGGATTCGTCAAAATTCCCGAATTCGCGCTGGACTGGTCTACCGCATTGAAGTTGCGGTTCGAATAGTATTCGTACAACATGCCGTGCATCTGGTTCGTGCCGCTCTTGATGCTGGTATTGAACTGGCCGCCCGAGGAGTGCCCGAATTCCGCTGAGAACTGGTTCTGAAGCAGCGTGAACTCCGAAACCGCGTCGTTCGGAACGAAAGCCAATGCGCCGGTCGTCGACTTCTCGTTATTATCAATGCCTTCAATGGTGAAATTGTTGTTATACGGCCGCTGTCCGCCGACCGACGGACCTTCCCCGATGCCGACTCCGCCCGCGTTAGCGACACCGGCGCTAAGTAGAGAAAGATTCAAGACGCCTCCGGCGGCAAAACCGGCTGTCGGCAGATCGGCGGCGAGTTTCGTATTGAAATTGGTTTGAATCTGGGCGGTCGACGTATCGATCGGCTGTTCCGCCTCAACAACGGACGTGGTCTGGCTCACCTGCCCGATTGCAAGAGTTACGTTCTGCGTTGCGGTCTTATTCAGCTCGATGACAAGGCCCTTCAAGGTCGCGGTCGTGAAACCCGGAGAGCTGACAGTCAAATCGTAGACGCCAATTGGCAGATTGGTGAAGCGATACTGCCCGTTCGCCTCGCTCAGATGAGAAGTGCGAACCCCGGTTGCCTCCTCCACGGCGTCGACCTTCGCGCCCGGAATCACCGCACCCGTTGCATCCATGATGCTGCCCACCAGGTCCCCGCTGGTAGATTGAGCTTCGGCGAGGCCGGCTAACGCGGATAAGCCGATGAATATAGAAGTTAGAGTAATCGTCCAGTGCTTCATAAATCCATTTCCGATAATAGTTTTCTTCCCCGTAACTGATGTGAGTGTAAATTCAGGAGGGCACTCACTGCTCCAGTCTGGAGCCGAATGCCTTTTCAACGGGAGGCGGCCGGTCTAAATTGCTTCTAACCGGGATCTAACCCAGCGGTTAGAGGATTATAGCAGAGCCTCAACTCTTGGCTCATTGCAGAGTTAGCGCGTGAGCGAGGCTTTGTTGGCCAGCTTGCGGACTGACCCGCAGATACCGCCGCAGGCACTCGAACGAGTTCGCGTTCGCAACCTATCGGAACCGCCGCCGTAGATATGTTAGTTCCGGTTAGGAAGGTGAAGCGATTGGGTACTGGTTTTGGAATTTCCGTGAATGCCGCATCCACAGCAGCGTAGCCGGAAAGGTCCGTTTGCGTTCACCGGCTCGCCGAACGCGTGTTCATCGCGTCAGCCTGGTATACGTTTTTCGGATTCCAGAGTAGCCACCCATCCGATCCAAAGCTCTGCGCGGCCTCAATTTGCGCCTGAATCTCCCGGCTGCCGAAGCGCCGCTTATCGAATGCGTAATCCGCGAATGCCTGTAGCCACGGCCGGAAGCGTATCGGATCGATTTGGGCGCGCTGAGCGGCACGATCCAGCGTCAGGCGGACGATTTCGTAAGGGTGCTCAACAGGATTGCGATAGTTCGGAATGCCAAAGCTAAATCCTGACGGGTACAGCATGGGGGAGATGTAGTCCAGGACGCCCGCCACGTCGTTAATTCGCTGCCCGATTCCGGTATCGCCCTTGTTCCAGCAGATATAGCCGAAGACGTCGGCGGCGAGAAACACGTTATAGGGGACTAGCCTGCGCCGCGCCTCGGTCAGAAAGCCTGTAATGGCTTTCGGCCGCGATTCGTCCGTGCTCGCCTGAGAGAATTCCACACCTTTCGCATCGGGGAAGCGTACGTAGTCGAACTCGATCTCATCGAATCCCGCCTTGGCGGCCTCGACGGCGAGATCGACGTTATAGACGCGGACCTGGGGCAAAAAAGGATCGCACCAGGCCAAACCCTCGCGATCTCTGAAGATTTTTCCGTTCCGTTGGACCGCCAAACCGGGCCGGGCAGTGCAGAGCATATTGTCTTTAAAGGTGACGATGCGGGCGATGGTATAGAGGCCCTGCTTGTGCAGCCGGTCAAGAAGTGAATGCATGTCGGGAACGGTGATGATCTTTTGGGCTCCGATTTCCACGGCAAGTGGTGTGGCCACCTTGAAGGAGACGTACCCCAAATCGCCTTTTACATCGATGACAACGGCGTCGACCGGCGTCGATTGAGCCAACTTCAGAACAGGTTCCCGGACGGATGCGGTTCCAACGCCCCAAAAGGAAAGATAGACGGCGCGTGGAATGAACTGTCTAAGTTTCAGCTCCAGCGGTTTCGGGCTGTGCGGATCTGCTTCGATTTCCGATCGTGTGTAACCGTAAGCCCGGGCCTGAACGGTTGACGCATCTCCATTGATTTGGAATTGTCCTTTGGGACCGGTGCGGATGACCTTCGACCCGGAAGTGACGATGGCGCCAGAAATCGGTTTGGCTGTAGCGGCATCGAGAACAACGCCCGAGAACTCGGAAGCGGAAGCAAAAGAGGCGAAAGCGAGCAGGCATCCGCCCATACGAATTAGAATATTTCGCACCAATGGAGTCGTGCATTGTGGACGGTGCGATTCTCAAGCTTCGATAGCTGGCAGGGGAACAGGTGTCAATAAGCGGAGAATCCGGCTCGTTCAAGGCCGCGCCGGGCTTCCGGATTCTTCATGAAAGTGTTCCAGACGAAACTGGTTCTCAAATTCTCCGCCATTAGCATGGTGATTCCAGTGTCAATGCCAACCACGTCCGTGTCGTACCACTTGGTAAGAGGGTTAAAGGCGTTTACGAATCCGTATTTAGACCAAGCGCCGCCATATTTGCTTCTGATGGTTTTCAGAACTCGTAGAGTGCCTTGCGGCATGAACGGCAGCGATCCGCCGGCTGCACTGGGCACGACCGATCCGTCGATAGGGCCGATTTCAGGCGGCCCTCCCCACACCACATAACCGTATTGGGAATCGGAGGCGGTAATGCCCCAGAGGTCCTCACTGTAATCGGGAAACCGCTTCCCCAGTTCGATGCAGAAGCGGCGGTGAACCTCAGTCGCGGTCATGGAATTCTTGAAGTAATCGGTATAGCGATCGCGTTTACCGCGGAAATCAAACCAGGCTTGTGAGTACTGGTGAATGAAAAGAGGAGCGAACGAGCCTATGTAACGGATACCTTCATATTCGAAGGTCATCCGTTTCCAGGCATCCCAGGCTTTATCGGGAAGCGGGTGGGAACGAGACCCCAGGCCAAGCAGATACATCATCATCAATTCGCTGTAGTAATCCCAGCGATAAGGTAGAAACCCGCTCTCGGGCGACCACCCGTGGGGCAGCAGGGTGGTGTCCTCGGAAAGCCAGGTCCATTCGACGCGATTGAAGATATCGTAAGCGAGGCGAGTAAGTTCGGAGTGGCGGAAGTGTTGGCGGCAGGTAAGAATGCCGCAGAGGAGAATGGCGGTATCGATGGAAGAAACCTCGGAGTCCCAGATTCGCTCGCCCGTGCTGGCGTTGGCGAAATGGTAATAGAAGCCGCGATGGTTGGGCATCTGGGTCCAGAGAAACCGCAAAGCGGTAAGGACACGATCGCGCGCATCCACAAAAGGAATGTAGCCGCGCTGTTGTCCGATACAAATCCCGGTGAGGCCGAAGCCGGTGGCGGCGATGCTTGCGACGGTGCTGTGATCGTCGGTGCGCACGTTGCAGCGGTCCTTCACCAGACCGGTTTTCGGATCAGCCTGTTCCCAGAAGAATTGAAAGCTGGCTTTTTCAAGGTCTTCCAGGAGAGAGTCCTCTTCCGAAGACAGCGCCGGCATGGAAAACTCCGGCGATATTGGGGGCGGCTGGGTTGCTGGAAATCCCGCGGCCTCCGCAAGGGGAATGAAGGTGGTTCCAAGCGCAGACCGCAAAAGCGCGCGGCGCGAAACCAGCATGGGGCCCTTCTGTTCGTCATCCACCACCCTCAATTTAGACGATGATGCCGGAAGGTCATGAGAATCTGACCGTAGGGGACAATGACTCGGAGACAGCAGGCAAACCTGGCGGCCGTGGTGCTGGTGCTCTGCATCGTGGCGGCGCTAGCCGTGTACATCTTTCGCGGCGCGCCGCCGGCGAAGCCTCTTTCGCTTACGGGCGCTGTTCTGGTGCAGAACGCCGATCCGAGAAAACAGGCTCCGATCGCGGATGCCAGCGTGACCGCGACGAATGGCGTAGTGACCGTTTACGCGAATACCGATTCTACCGGCCTGTTTCGGATAACGCTCGACAAGGGCGCGCAGCTGGGACAAGTGGTCACGTTTCGGTTCCGGCATCCAGGATATTTTCCGCTTGATCTGACGCGGATCGCCGGAGATGAGATTTATATTGCGCGCATGTTGCCGCTTCCTCAGCCTCCGCCGGCAGCGTTGGGCCGCCCTGAAGCGGTGCTTGCAAATGTGCGCGTGCGGTATTCGGAGAAGGCCACGACCACGATGAACATCGGGAGCGTTGTCCAGGCGTTCGAAGTCGTGAATACGGGAAACATTCCTTGCAAAGGCGAGGGGGCGTGCTCACCCGACGGCAACTGGCGGGCAACCATTGCGTCGCATGCGGTTGATGCCGGAGCCGGAAACCAGTTTCAGAACGTCCGGCTATCCTGCATTGCGGGACCGTGTGCGTTCACCAAAATTGAATCCGAGGAGTTTCTGGATCACCGCCGCGATTTGAAAGTATCCATCCGCAACTGGTCCGATACGACGACTTACCTTCTTGAGGCCGAGGTAGCGCAGGCTAGAGTCACCGACGTGGTCCGGCAATCGTACCCCGCGAAATTCGGTCCAACGATGAACTTCACGCTGCCCGCGGCTGCGGAAGGCCCCAGCATTTTGGCGGAGATGAACGGCCATGAGATCGTTTACCCGCTGGGGCCCGATCTGATTGTCTCGTGGGCGGATTGCACCGTGAAGGTGAATCCGGATAGCAGCAAGCTCTACCGATGCGATCTTAAGCCTGGGTATCGCTTCGAATAAAAAAGCGGCGGACGAGAGCATGCACTGACCCATCGTCCACCGCTGGAGGGAAACCTGTAAGTAGCTCTACGATTCTCGACGGGCCGCATCGGCATCTTCGGCCAGATCGCGGAGGAGATCAAAGAACTCCCGATCTTGGCCGATAAAGAGTCCGTCGGCAGTTAGAGCCTTGAGCGCTCCCATAGCGGCTCCTTTCGTCGCGGTAGGGCGAATGATGGAAACAGGAGGGAACTTCCGGTTGAGGAAGGGACAGGGCTCCGGCATGATCAGGTTAGCCTGCAATGACTCGGGCTGGTTCTTTGTCAGATCCACAAACGTTACCGTTGCCTTCGTGATGGGATCTGTGTCGGTCAACGGAGTCGCATTCCCGGCTTTATCCTGCCAAGTCTGAAAGTGCATGGTCTCGGTTGGACCGATGCTGAGCAAGACTCGCAAGACCTGGCGACTGGTGACGCGTTGAGCGAGCGAAGGATAAATGCTTGTGCCACCCTGTTCAATAAATGCGAAGTGAAAACCGGCGGTGAAGGCAATCGCTTTGAGATGGTCCGTTGGAGTGGAAATCGTGCTGCCGGCCGTATCGGCATCGGTTCGAGGAATGGCGGGATGCCTTCCAACATTCAATCCCTTGACGGCCTGCGCAAAGGTGAACCCGGGATCGAGATCGGGATTGTTTTTGCTGCTGCGATAACGCGTCCAGAAACTGGTGTCCACACTGAGCTCCGCGAGGTTGGTGAGCCGCATTTTTCCCGCGGAGCCTTCCGCCATACTGCCTGTTAAGGTGCGAAACCTGTTACCGCTGAGGAGATCGATCTGTTCCGTCGAGGCGTTCTTTGAAGCGAGGTAAGCTCTGAGGAACGCCACGTGCGTGAACTCATCGTCGGTGTTGTCGTGAATGTATTCGGCCATGTCCGAATCCAGGATGGTAAGGGCCGCGGTATAGAGCGGGTTGCCCCCCGTGGCTTTCGCGAATTCGTTATCCTGCGTGCCGCCGAGTTCCCAGTATTGCTCCCACAGATCGCTTTCTATGATTTCAAGCGCTGCCAGGAATCTAAGAATGGCAGCATCTCCTCTGGTGAGGCCGCCGCCATCATCCTCATCGGCATCTTCACCAAACGCCGGCAAGCTATTGGCCAGCAAGCCCGCGCCTAGCGTTGCAGTGCCGGTTGCAAATCCCTTCTTGAGAAAAGAGCGCCGGTTGGCGCCGCTCTTCAGATGATTCGTTGAATCGTTCACAGTGTGTATCCTTTCTTGAACGTGTGACGGGGGATCAATTCCAACTCTCGAAATGTTGAATATCTGCCCCTGGGCCGATGTTAAGGGCGAGCAGCCGTGTGCGTGTTATCGAGCCGTAAATTGGTTGTAAAAGGCAGGCGAGCTCAGTGAAAACTGCAATGATTACTTCTATGGCCATTGTGTTTACAACTTCGTATCTGGAAGATGCTTTGGCTATCTTCCGCCAATACAAACAACTTGCCGAGAGGGCGATGGCACAGGTGACAGACGAACAACTGGAGGCCGTGCTTGATCCGGAGATGAACTCAATCGCGCTTATCGCCAAGCATATGGCGGGCAACATGCGTTCCCGCTGGACCGACTTCCTGACGAGCGATGGAGAGAAGCCAGATCGCAATCGAGACAGCGAGTTTGTGGAGCCGCCAGCCACGCGCGCAGAGATGATGAAGATGTGGGAGGACGGTTGGGGGCTGGTTTTCGGCGCGCTAGAACCGTTGACCGATGCAGATTTGGGCCGCACCGTGATGATTAGAGGCGAAGCGCATTCGGTGATGCAGGCGATCAACCGCCAGATGGCCCATTACGCTTCGCATTGCGGGCAGATCATTTTTCTGGCGAAGCATTTTCAGCACGAAAACTGGAAGTCCCTGAGCATACCGCGGAACAAATCGACCGAGTTCAATCGCCGTGTATCGGCTGGAGAAGCAAGCCAGAGGTGACCCGGTGGAGCGTTTGGGCCGATGACCGTGGGGAACAAGAACGATTTCGGCGATTCGTTCATGAAGTCTCCGGCAGAGAGTGCAATTCGACCTCGGGCATCAACTCCTGCATTCCCCAGACGGGCTCCTGGCTGTTCAGTATTTGAAGCGGGTGATGCCGCTTCACTTCCTTGCTGCAGGACTTCCACGAGAAATGCGGTGCGGGGGAAGCTTGTGGCATGCCCTTATCAGCGTTGCACAAATGCATGGCCAATCGAATCTGCGATGCAATACCGCGTTGCAAGGTAAAAATTTTCGTAAACCGGGGTTCCTCGCATTGTTGCAAAATCGCTGGTTTGAGCAATTCGCCACTCAAGATCAGTAAATGCTTGGCGACTACTCGTTCGAAATCCTAATTCCCGAATGCTCGACGACTCTGGAAGTGATCCGTACACAATCAGACAAGCACTTCGCGGCACGTGAGACGAATTCGGTCCTGTTGTTCGGAATGCGCCCGAGCCAGGGCATCCAGCCGATTTTTTCAGGTTGGCAGAAGATAGAGTTTCTCAGAAGTTCTCCAACATCCACAGATTGCGATCCATTGTATGTTCCGGGATCGCCAGGCGCTGACCGTCAGGCGAGGCCTTTACACCGGATAAAAATGCATTCTTCCGCAGCACGGTTGCGTTGCCTCGTAAGTCCACATGCAGGATGGTTCCGTCGCCTCCGGCGCCCACAAATAAGCTATCCCCGTCCGCTGCCCAATTCAAGGAACGCAGATTGCTCCAACCCTTAACCCGAAGCTCAGTTTGAGGCTCCCGACCGCGCAGCAGGAAAATGTAAATCGGACTTAATGGGCCCCGTATCGCGGCGATGCGTGTACCGTCGGGAGAAAGGTCCAGGAACCAACGACGGTCTTTCGGATCGAGTGCGAAGCGTGTGAGCGTGGCCCCACGGCCTTTCACAGGATCGAGCTCGGTGATAATCAGTTCCCGTTGATCATCGGTGGGCTCGGCAAGTGCACAGAGGCGAGAGGAAGTTTTCGCACAAAGGATCTGACTATTTGGCCTGATGTTTGAAACCAATTGCGAAACGCCTCCAGCTACCGGGACTCGCATGAGCAACTCTGCTCCGCCTGGTTTCTCCCTCCGCAGATACAGAACCCACTTGCCATCCGGAGTGACGGAAGCCGTCCCCACAATTCCCGATGTCACAACGAGGGGTTGCGGGTTGACCTCATCTAAACTCTGCCGGTAAATTCCTCCCTTGCCGCTTCGATTCGAGTAAAGAATGAGAGCCTTGCTGTCGGGAGTCCAATCGAGGGATAGATCGACACTTTCGCTCGGCGTGAAATGTCTCGAGTTCAAGATTCGATTGCCACCTCGCCCGAGGTCGGCAATGTAGGTCGAAGACCGGTTGGCCCACTTCAGAAAAGTGAGCTTTCGAGCATCGGCCGTGATACTTAAATCGCTCATGCAGGAGCCGGACCAACTTGTTATCCGCCTGGGCTTCGCAACCACATCACCCGTGCGTCGGTCTAGTCGCACTTCCCAGAAATTGCAAATCTCTCCACCAATAACTTCGGGCTCCGTTTTGGAGTACAGCAGCCGTCCATCAGCGAGCCATAGGACATCAGGGATCTCCTCGGCGTCCTCGAAGGTGAGGACCGGAGCGCCGCCCTTCAAATCCCGGTTTACGAAGCGCGGGCCGTCTGCGCCGTACTGCACATAGAGGATTCGCTTGCCATCCGGTGACCAGACGGAGCAATTAAGGGAGCCATTCTCATCCGTGTCGTAAAGTTTGTGTGCGTTCTGTCCGTCCGCGTCCATCAGCCAAATGTCGCGATCGCCATACCTGCCGCGATTTGTTTCAAAGGAGATCAGCGATCCATCGGGAGAAACCGCGCACGCATAGGCCTCGTCGCGAAGCTTTCGCGCTGCTTCACCGTTGATGAAAAATATCCAAACACTTGTGTTCTGCGATTTCGAGCTGAAGATCTCCGCGCCACCGGCGGGCCGGCTATTAATAACAAATTTCGCGCTATCGGGAAACCAGAACCCAATCTCGAAGTCGATATCCTTACCTTTGAGCTCTTCGGGTAGAGGAAGGATTCGTGTCTCGCCGCTATCGATTAGCTGCAGATGGAGCCCCTGTGCGTCGCCGTAGACAAGCATTTTGCCGTTCGGCGACATCATGCCGCTGCCGATTGGCCGATCTGCGGAATTGATCGTGAGCTGCCGCTGTTTCACTTCAGGCAGGCCAGGCTCGGGCACCGTGCGGCGCATTACAAGCCACGACGCTAGGCTTACGCAAAAGAGAACAAGCGTTGCGGCTATCGCAACTTTGAGCCGCTGGGTGAAATGCCCGCTAACCGGCCTGATTTGCTGCCGCAGACGCTTCAAATCGGCAGCCAGCTCCGAGGCTGTCTGGTAGCGTCGCTCCCGGTCCTTTTCCAAAGCCTTTCCGATAATTCCCTCCAACCGGACCGGAACTTTCGGATTCAGCTCTCGCACCGGCTTGGGTGCATCGTTGAGTATGGCCGCGTGGAGAATTTGCGCGGTTTCTCCGCTAAACGCCCGTTGGCCCACCGCCATTTCATAGAGCACGAGCCCAAAAGAAAACAGATCACTGCGCGCATCCAGCTTCTCGCCGCGAACCTGCTCCGGAGACATATACCCCGCGGTACCCATCGCCACTCCCGTCCGTGTCAGGTTGAGGTCAGAGGCCTGTGGGGAGCCAATTTCGGAATCCGGGGATCGCCCGGGGTACGTGTCTGCAGCTAGAAGCTTAGCCAGACCAAAGTCGAGGATCTTGGCATGACCGTGCCGCGTGACGAAAATGTTCGCGGGCTTGATGTCGCGATGGATGATACCTTTCTGATGTGCTTCGCCGAGCCCTTCCGCAGTTTGAATTGCGATATCGAGCAAGATATCTAGCGGGAGCGGCCCTTTGCCGGCGCCATCCCGGCTGGAGCCAACGCCGGCGATCAAGTCACGTACAGACTGCCCTTCGAGCAGTTCCATGACAATGAACGCTTGCCCGGAGTATTCTTCCACGCCGTGAATGGTGCAGATGTTGGGATGGTTAATGGCGGAAGCAGCGCGGGCCTCCCGCTCGAAACGCTCCTTCGCCGCGGCCTCCTGGGTCAGTTCTTCCGGTAGAAACTTGAGGGCAACGCGGCGTCCGAGCTTGAGGTCTTCTGCCTTATAGACCACGCCCATGCCGCCTCCACCGATTAGCTCCAGAACGCGATAATGCGAGACTCGTTTGCCGATCAGATTCGGAGAGGCTACCGTTCGGTGAGGCGAACCATCGACTGGTTGGCCACTAAGAAAAGCTGGGCCAGCCTCACCATACTCGACCTGCACCATCCAGCGATAGCCACGGCGCGCCAGTGTTTCAATGTATCGGGGCTGATCCGCGGAATCACCGAGCGCTACCCGCAGTCTCTTGACAGCGGCGTTGATGCTGTTTTCGAACTCGACGATTGTATCGTTCGGCCAGAGCTTCTTCCGAATCTCGGCGCGCAACACGACCTCGCCGGGCTGCGCCAGCAGCATCGCCAGAATTTGAAACGATTGCTCCGGTAACCTGATCCTTTCTCCGTCTTTACACAGTTCTCCGGAGCGTAGATTCACTTCGAACTGCTCGAACCGGATGAGTCCGGCGGTCATACGGATATCACTCCGATATCACCCCGATAACATTGAGTCCTTCCATTATCCACGCCACACTCCATGCATGAAACACCCCAAAAGAATTCACATCGTTTCTTCTTTCATGGAGGCCGGGATGCGCACCCGCATCGCGGTTATTCCTCTGATCGCATCGCTCCTTGCGGCGACGCCGCTTGCCGCACAACACCCTCGATTCCGGCTGGTGGATATAGGAACACTAGGAGGTCCCCACAGCCATGGAGAAATCAATGGTGCCGATGTTCTGCTGAACAATTCAGGAATCGTGGCTTCTTGGGCCGATACGGCTATGCCGGATCCGAACGCGCCCGGCTGCGCCGACTGCTTTCTGGGTCATGCGTTTCGCTGGAAAGACGGCGTGATCTCCGACCTTGGTGCGCTTCCCGGCGTCAACTTCAGCGCCGTGGGCTCGATTAACTCCCGCGGCTGGGCGACAGGTCAATCACAGACTTCCATGCTTGACCCCGTCCTCGGTATTCCCGAATTTCGCGCTGTGCTCTGGAAAGAAGGACAGATCCTCGATCTCGGCATACTGGGCTCCGGGACGGAAAGCCTGGGAGCCTTCGTGAATGATGCGGGACAAGTTATCGGATTTTCCACCATTAACACCGAACCGGATCCAGTTGGATTCCTTGGCTTTCCCACTCACACCTTCATCTGGCAAAGCGGACACATGCATGACATTGGAACCTTGGGCGGCGATGACACTTTCACTGACTCAAGCTGCAGCCATCCCCCGGAAGGGACGGTCGCGGGTCAGTCGTCCACAAGTACAACACTGAATTCAGATACGGGGCTTCCTACCTTCGATCCGTTCCTCTGGGATCACGGAAAGATGACCGATCTGGGAACACTTGGCGGTACTTGGGGGTTTGCGCATTGCACAAACCATCGTCGCCAGGTAATTGGTGCATCGAGCCTCGCCGCAACTCCGATAGCTTGCACTGACGGACATCTGACCGGCTGCCACGCATTCTTGTGGGAAAACGGACAAATGCGGGATCTTGGAACTCTGGGAGGTCCCAATTCGGAAGCCCAATGGATCAATGAAGCAGGACTGATCGCGGGCTCCGCAGATTTTCCTCGACCTCAGCCCACAGTGAACCATCACGATGCGGTCATCTGGAAACATGGCAAGATCAAGGATCTGGGCACGGTAGACGGTGATCCCTGCAGCCGGGCGTATGGATTGAACGAACGCGGCCAGGTTGTAGGCGGCTCGTCAGATTGCACTACGGGTTTCCTACACGCATTTCTGTGGGAGGAAGGCGGGCCTATGCTCGATTTGAATAAGCTCATTCCTCCAGGCTCCGGGTGGGTATTGACGAACGCGTTCAACATTAACGATCGCGGCGAAATCCTGGCCAAAGCCGCACCGGAAGGCTTCACGCCGAATGACGACGCGGACCTGGGGCATCTGGCGCTTTTGATTCCCTGCAGGGAAGACGACTGGAATTGCGAGAACCGTATCGAGCGGCCGGAAAGCCTGTTCGGGCAAGGCGTGGCGCTCCGCAACGGCCAGCGGAGTAGCCCGACAGTAGCGGGACAGCCTCGGACGCCTGCGGACAGCGTTGCGGCGTGGCGGGCTCGGTTTGCGAAACGACTCGCCGAACACTGAGAAACTAACCAGAAGCGGGAGTGGAACATCTTGATCGGTTTTCCACTCTGCGTTTTGATTACGTACATGCATTA
>Ga0134125_10004171_pt1 | contig 16556 bp, 17 predicted proteins | sample KB31751_FD_96464 | JGI IMG/M metagenome (GOLD analysis project Ga0134125, IMG submission 96464) | Terrestrial soil microbial communities with excess Nitrogen fertilizer from Kellogg Biological Station, Michigan, USA - KB3-175-1 | ecosystem: Environmental > Terrestrial > Soil > Unclassified ...
GACTGTACTGCGAACAGCATCCTGACCCCGTAACTCGCCATATACGCCATGGCGTTTTCTATCACCGGCATGCGCTTCAGCAACAGAAATTCATCCAGCACCATGAGTACCGGCGCGCCCGATGCCGGCCCCCCGGGGATCTTTTCCATTTCTGTGATCGTCAGCGCGATCATCATGCGCAGCCACCGGAAATGCGTCGAAAGATATCCGAGCGGCAGGCTCAAATACACCGTCATCCCTTCCCGGCGGGTCTTCAGGTCAGAGACCGCGAAGTCTGAATATTCCAGCGTCTCCGTCATTCCCGGACTATCTATCCAGTCGGTGTTCACCGTCGCGGTCGATACCACGTCCGTAAATTCTTTCGGCGAGCTTGTTGCCATTTCCAGCAAATTCTCCGCAAGCCGCGAGACCTTTCCCTCGAAGGCCGTGCTTCTCGTCATCGCCGCCCAGAGCAATTTTCGCCCCGACGGAATATCAGTCTCTCCGTTCTCCTTTAAAGCAGCGACAAGCTCCTGGTCGCCCGCCAACAGTAGCTGCCTGACGGTTACCAGATTGCGCCGCCCCTCATATTCAGGCGCGCTCACAACGTGCAATATCAGGGCGAGCACCATCACCCTCGCGGTCTCGTCAAAGAACGGGTTTTTGCTATCCTCCCGCACAACCACGATTGCATCCGCAATACGGTAAGCCTTGTCAAAACTGCTTTTTTCGTCGCCCTGCAGTACGTCTAGCGGATTGAAATGAGCCCTTAACGATGGGTCGAGATTTCGCGCCGCCTCGAACGGATCGAGAACGTACACTGCCTGCCCCATGCCCTGACAATGCTTCGAGCCCGGCCCCCGACGGGCCGCGGTCACCGTCGCATTCTCGCCCTTCGGGTCGATGACGACCGCAGAGCCCCGCCACTGGGTCAGGGTAGGTATTATTACCGATGCTCCTTTACCGCCCCGGGTGCCGCTCACAAGAGCGATATGGCGATCGTCAGCATGCCCTATCGGTACACCCCTGGACCGTCCCAGCCAGATCTTGGATTTGAGCCGGGCCAGCAGGTCGGTCAGGCTATACTTGGCCTCCACGGCCGCCGGATGCTCCCACACGGCGCTCGCTAATTTGTTTTGCATAACAAGGCTCGCGTTTGCCAATGCACGGCATTCTCCAAAACAGTTTCAGGGTTGTTTATTTTTGCCGTGAAGCATTTATATTCTCCCGGTGTTGTAGCGCTGAAGAGGATGGCTGCGTTATGATCCGGTCCAGTATTGCGGCGGCCCAATTCGTGGTTGCGGCCTGTGAAAACAGACCGTTCCTGCGGACCGCAAGATGGGCGCGGTATAACCGCGCACGCGCCCTTGCGGGACGCGCATCTTGGCAAGGGGACCGCTTCGCGCCCCGTTGCATCCCCCCGACCAGGAGCGTTGCTCCGTGGACCTCACCAGACGCGCTTCGCCTTCTGGACTTCCGACCGGAGCGATTTCATCAGCCCCTGGACCCTCGACCGTTGGAAGACTTCGCTCTCCCCCCGGACCCCCATCGACCAGGCGTGTGCCGCCGTGGATCTGCACAAGGCGTATGCCGCCTCGACCTGCACGAGGGGCCTTGCCCCTGCGACCCGCGCAAGGAGCGTCCCGCCCTTGCATCCCTGGCCAACCGTCAGCCGGCTGGATGCGCCCTCAACAGCCCGGTGCGGTGGCACAGCGCGTGCCATGACAGCGGAGGGAGGCCTGAGCGGTGACGCGGAGCGGCAGCGAGAAACGGCGGACGACAAGACTGGTGCCGATGCGCTTTACGCCGGCTGACGAGCAGCGCCTGCGCGCCGCCGCCGAAGCCTATGGCCAGTCATTGGCCGCCCTCACCCTCCATGCGATCCTGGGACTCCCCCTGCCCCGCACACGCCGGCCGCGCATCGAGGAAAAGCGCCTCGCCGAGTACCTTGCCGCCGTCGCGCGCAGCGCCGACGCCATCCGCGCGAGCCTGGCCGAGCTCGGGAAGTCCGGCTCCAATCTCAACCAGATTGCCCATAATCTCAACGCCGGGTTTCCACCGGAGCGTCTGATGAACGCGTTAGAGGCCGCCCTGCAGGAGCATGCGCGCCTCGTGGCCCTTCACGAAGAGCTGCTGAAGGACGCTCAGGAGCTGCGAACCATCGGCATGCGCGCCGGCGGTTACGAGCGCCGGAATTCTCCGCAGGAATCCTGATCCCCCTTTCTCATTCCCCCCGAGGGGACGCCGGGGCGGGCGGGTGTCCCCCCACGGCGGCCAAAGGCCCCCTCCCCCCGCAAGAGGGAATTCAAAGCGCATCCGCTGAATTCCCCCTTGCGCCATCCCCCTCCTGCGCTTCGAGGCTGCACGTTGTCTTTCCGGCAGTCAGCGGTTGACTGTCTGGCACCAAAAGGCTGACCTTCGGCTTTCTGTAGTACATCCGGCAGTCATCGGCTGACCGTTGGGCATCAGCAGGATACCGGTTGACTGACCGCTGTCTTTCGGGTAGGCTACCCTGACTAGCCGGCCCTTCCTCTTGCGATCTTCCACACCGGGAATTCAGCTTTGCCAATCGTCGCCTTCGCCAACTCCAAAGGCGGTGCGGGAAAATCAACCTCCGCCGTCATCCTCGCCACCGAGCTCGCCCTGAAAGGCGCGGCTGTGACCGTCCTCGATGCCGATCCGAACAAGCCGGTGTCTGAGTGGGCGGGGAGGGAAGGGCGCCCGGAGAACCTGACTGTCATTGCGGATATATCGGAGAAGACGATCATCGACGAGATCGAGGCCGCGGCCCAGAAGACCCCTTTCGTGATCGTTGATCTTGAAGGCACGGCCTCGATGATGGTGGCCTATGCGATCAGCCGCGCGGATCTCGTGATCATCCCGATGCAGGGATCGCAGCTCGATGCCAAGGAAGCGGCCAAGACCATCAGGCTGATCAAACAGCAGGAGCGGGCGTTCACCAAGCGGATTCCCTATGCGGTCCTGTTCACGAGGACGAGCAGCGCGATCCGCCCGCGCACGCTGCAGCACATCCAGGACGAATTCCGGAAGCACGGCATACGGTGCTTTCAGACGCAAGTCCATGAACGGGAAGCGTACAGGGCGCTGTTTTCGTTCGGCGGCACACTCGAATCCCTGAACCGCGGGCATGTCAGCAATCTCGATTCAGCGGTCGGCAACGCACGCGCTTTCGCGGCCGAGGCTATCTCGATGCTGCGCGAAGTCGCGGAAACCCCAGCTGCGCAGGTGGCCTGATGTCGGAACGCGCCAGTATTTTCGGAGATGCGGGCGACTTCGACATCTCCGGCTTTTCGCCGCAGAAGCCGAAGGCCGAGGTACCGCGCGAACGGGTCCGGCAGGTGTCCGAGAAATCCGAATTCAGAAGCCGAGAGCCGGAGAAAAAGCCGGCAACGAAAGAGCCGCGGCGCTACCGAACCGGGCGCAATGTGCATCTCAACATCAAGGTCCGGCCCGAAACGCACGCATCCTTTTATGAGATTGCAGACCGGCAAGGCTGGGTCTTGGGAGAAACGCTGGAGCGCGCCGTCGCCGCGTTGAAGCGGGAGCTTGACGATTCCTGTACGGGATTGAAAGGCGCTCCGGGCGGATCGGTCGCCGATTAAGACAGATTAAGATTCAGCGGCTGCTTTTAACCGTTGGCTGTAATCGGCAGGCTGAAGCGGCCCGGTGGCTGATTTTGAGCGATCTTGGCAGCGGCACCAAAAGACCGTAGAGGCAATTTCTCTGAGGCCGTGATATTCGCTTCGCACCATCGGGGAGCGGCCGAGATGATCGCGGAATTAGATTGTTCAAATTCGAGAGGCGATGAACCAGCTCGCGTTCGATGGCGCGCTTCGCCATCGACCTATCCGGTTTTTTCTACAGAAGCGATGATGCCGGATCATCGGGATGATAACCTTCACGCCGGAATTCATGAACCGGGTTATGCGGGTTCATTGAATTCCGTCGCGAAGCCGTTAGCTGAGGGCAGGGGGGTGTTTTGCGGTTTCGCGAATTCTGGAATTTCTTCGGGCGTTGATTTCCAAGGGCGCATGCGTTGTTTGTTCAAAGGCGCGGGTTTGGGCTTTGTTGATAACAAGGCCGCGGCGGCCGCCACTTGGCCCGCGACCGGCCGGGGAAGAGCCTTCCTGCGGATTGCTGATATTGACGGCCGGCGGATACCGATCAGCTTTGAGTGCCCGGAATTTCAGCACAGCCATGATATTGCGAAACTGATCGGCGCGCCTCCCGACGATCCGGTGCTTCCCGAGATGCACCCGTTTTGCGAACCGGTCAGTATAGGTTTCCGGACAGTCCGCTGCTTCGCGTTTCGGTTTTTCAGTTAAGGCGAGATTCGTGCATTAGTGGGCTGTGCAGGCGGAACCCGATGCCAGGCCGGACGACAATTACGGTGCCCGAGATTTCCGAGCGGCTTGGCCTCTGTGAAGAGACTGTGTACGAGCTGCTGAAAAGCAAGGAGATTCCCAACATCCGCTACGGCCGCCGCTATATCGTCTCGCGCAACGCCTTCGAAAACTGGGAGCGCACCATCGGCATGGATTCGCGCCAGAGCGGGAAGGTAGCTTAGAATCGGCCTATGGCAGTCTTCAAGCGCAAGCTGAAATCCGGCGGCCATGTCTGGGCCTACTGGTTCGACGCGCCGGGCTCGACGCGCGCTGACCGCAGGCAGATCAGCCGCAGCGGCTTCGCTTCGAAAAAGGAAGCGCAGGATGCGGAAGCCGCAAGGCGGATTGAGGCGCAACGCCATGCGGAGTTGCAGGAGAATACGCCCGGCCAGGTGCCCGGCACGCTTGGCTCGCTCCTGGAGGAATTCTTCAGCGAACACGGCGCGAAATCCCTTGCGGCCAAAACGCTTCAGCGCTACAGAGAGATGGCCGACTATCTCGATGCCGACCTGCGCGGGCTTCCCCTGACGGGCATCAAGCCTCTGCATCTTTCCCGGGAATGGAACCGTCTCCTGACATCCGGGGGCAGGGGGCGCAGATTGGGCAAACCGCTTAGCCGCAAGACCGTGCGCAACATCGCCGGCGTGGTATCGAGCGCGTTTACTCGCGGCCTGCGCTGGGGAATCGTCGCGGCGAACCCTGTGCCGGCAAGCGAGCCTCCGGTGCCGAAGAAAAAGGAAGGCGTCGCGCTGACCACGCAGCAGCAGGAACTCCTGATCGCTGCGGCGCACGCGCCGTGGGGCATGGATGTTTTCCTCGAACTCGACGCGGCCACGGGAGCGAGGCGAGGGGAGCTGCTCGGGCTTCAGTGGTCCGACTTGACGGATAACCGGCTGACCATTGCCCGGTCGCTGTCGCAGGTGGGCCAGCAGGTTTTCGTGAAGGAACCGAAAGGCAAGAAGCTCAGGTCCGTGGCCATTCCTAAATCCGCGCTCAAGGCGCTTGAGGCGCACCGGCTGCGGCAGCAGGAATTCCGCGAACAGTTCGGAGAGACATATCGGGGCGATTACATTTTCTGCAATCCGGACGGCTCTCCCCTGAAACCCGATTCGATCTCGGCGGCCGTGTCACTGCTGTTCCGAACTCTCAAATTGCCGAAAGGCGCGAGCCTGCATTCGCTCCGTCACACGCACGGCTCGCACCTGCTGGCGGCCGGTGTTCCGCTGACAGATGTCAGCAAGCGCCTCGGCCACGCGAACCCGCACGTTACCGCTACCGTTTACGCGCATGCATTACCAGGACGGGACGATCTCGCCGCGCAGGCATGGGAAGAGTTTCAGAAGCGGGCGACAAATGAACCGGCTGAGCAGCAGCACGACCGCAAACCGCAGTGAGCGACGGCCGGCCTTTAAAACATTCACCACTGGCTGTGTTATCTTCAATTTCACGCAATTAAGTTTTTTCGCCGGCCCAATTCAGTTGCATTGCGACGGCTCTGAGGAGTGGTGGGTGATGGTATGCCTGCCGTGATGCATGAAGCCCGAAAAGATCCTCAGCTACCTCGTTCCTGCGGGAAAGGGACAGGAAGAGCCCGAGAAGGTTACCGGCACTGAAGTCCCACATGCCGGAAGCTTGTTCTCCATGCTCGCCAGCGTCTTCGATCATTCGGATGTTGAATGCAAGGTGCCCATCCGCTTCATCACGGATGGAACTCAGCACAATCCGGTGCGCGATGAAATCCGGGAGTTGCTGAAACATCCGACGCTCGCCAAGGGCAGGCACCTCGCGGAACGACTCCGCGACGTCTCGACGGGCAAATCCGGGCTGGGTCTTTTCTTTTTGATGGTGGGACATGAAGGCGCTCAGCACAAGATTGTCCTGTCGCGCTTTCCCACTGACGAGGGCATTCTGGCCGAACAGAATGAGAGTTCCCTGCAGATCGAGTTTGTGGAGCGCATTTTCATGAAGAGCGCCAAAAGCTATAAGGCTGCGACCTATAGCGGCAAGTCGATTGATGCCGGTTTCTGGGACGGGCTTGCGGTTGACCGGCAGATCAGCGCAGCCCAGGATCAGGTAGCGCACTACTGGATACGCGAGTTCCTGATTTCCGATTTCAAGACGACCTCGAAAGCGGGAAGCAAGCGTCTCGCGGTCGCGTTCAAAGACGCATCGAAAGCGGTGGCCTCGATTCAAGAAAAGGAGGAAATCCTGGCGGCGATTTCGATTACGAAAAACTTTTACGGGAAGACCGTTTCAATCCGCGGGTTGTCTGACAGGCTCAATCTTTCCGTCTCTGCGCGAAAAGCCATTGAGGATCAGGTCCCCAATGCGGCTCTGCTCGACGACACCTTCGTCCTCGACTCCGAAGAATTTCAGCATCATGCCGCCTACGCGAGCGTTGAACTGGATCAGGGCGCCATGCTCACAGCGCCGGCAGACAAATTCGAGGAATGCTTCAGCCGGGAAGCAGTGGACGGAAAGGCCGAGCATTACCGATTCACGACGGAAGGCCGCATCATGGACGAGCGTCTGAAAGGCCGCCGATGACAGCCGGGGAATTGCGCTTTCGATACACGGCTCGTTACACGGACATTCTTGTTCCGCTCGGTCGGCGCCTCGAAGATTATCTGAAAGGCGTTGTCGGGGACCAGCCGAGGATTGACCGCATCTCGGTCCGGGCGAAGGGAATAGACCGCTTTCTGGCGAAAGCCGCAAAAGAGGCCGATGGCGCTCCGAAATATTCAGACCCGCTCGACCAGATTCAGGATCAGATCGGCGCCAGGATCGTGACCTTCTACCTTTCCGACGTCGCGAGGCTGGGCGCCACCATCGAGAAGTACTTTGGGTCCGTGGAAGTCCAGAATGTCGTGCCCGACTCGCCGCGAGAATTCGGTTATGAGGGCCGGCATTACATCCTTTTCATCCCGGACGACGTTAAAGATCCCGCGACGAACGCCGAAGACTGTCCGACCTTTTTCGAACTGCAGATCAAGACCCTGTTTCAGCACGCCTGGGGAGAAGCCGACCACGATCTGATTTACAAGCCTTCCGGGGTGCTGACGCCGGATCAGAGGCGCCGTGTTGCATTCACCGCGGCGCAGGCATGGGGCGCAGATCGCATGTTTGAAGAGCTCGCCCAGGAACTCACACCATCGTCCCAGATCCACTGAAACTGGAAAATGTGTTAGCCCGTGTTAGCGCGATGACTGTATGTGATTGAAAAGATGGTAGCGCTAACGGGAATCGAATGGGTTAGCTGTTGTCTCAGTTCGGTTCAGTTCGGTCTAAGTAGTTCATTTTCAGTCTCGCTCGTTCACGACGAATCCGGTACAGAGCTATATAAAACGCTGTGGTGTGACCTTGGTGTGACCGCAGAGGCCAAGGATCTCTTCGGCTCTTCGGAGGTGGTCCGATGAGCCGATCTGAGGTGTTTTCGGCAGGTCATGGGGCAGACGCCTCCAGCATAGTTGAATTTCCTGCGGGCGGAGATTTTCAGCGGATCGGGCCACTTCTCGCTCGTACTTTTCCCGACGTAGTCGTCTCTAAGCGTCAGATGCGGAAAGTTGAGTCGATCGAGTGCGTTCGACTGAAGCGGGAAACCGCTCGCCAGAATCTCGGCTTCTCATCTCGGCCGTTCGTGCTCTGCGGTCTGCCGGTACGTCGCCCCGAGGCTGGCAGCCTGTTGCACGAGCGGCGAAACGGTCACTTCGTTCTGCAGGTCACTGGTCACCCAAGCTACGGTCTGCCATGGGGACAAGATCGACTTGTTCCGATCTTCCTCGCGACTCAGGCGGTCCGCCAGAAATCACCCCAGATCACCTTCGAGAGTGCTGCTGCCATGCTGGACACGTTCGGCATGCAGCAGGGCGGGTCGCAGTACCGGCGTCTGGTTGCCTCGTTCCAGCGAATCTTCGGAGCAACGATTTTCTTTGGAACCGATTGTCAGCGGGAACGGGCGACTGTCGTCCACCGCGCCCGGTTCAACTTCATGACCGAAGCGCGGATCTGGTATTCTCGCGATCCCGATCAGCAACTCCTGCCCGGCGAGTGCCAAAACATGGTTGTGCTGAGCGACGAGTTCTATCGCGAGGTTCAGAATCATCCGATTCCAACTGACCTCGAAGCCGCCAAGGCACTCTCGGCGTCCCCGGCAGTTCTGGACCTGTTCACGTGGCTGTCGTACCGATGCTTCACGGCGAAAGGAAGAGAACGGGTGCCGCTGTTCGGCGAATTCGGCTTGGTAAGCCAACTCGGAAGTGTCGAATACGCGCGTCCTCGCAAATTTCGCGAAAAGCTTGACGGCTGGTTGACGGTCATCAGGACGATGTGGCCGGAGTGTCCAGCGTTCATTGATCGGGATGGAACCGGTCTGATGGTGGATCGGGCGCGCGCAGTGCTAGCTCAGGAGGCGGTCAATGCCCGATAGTGCAAAAAAATTAGTAATGTGGCCGATTACTCTTTCGGAGATCGAAGACATCGTTTCGGCGCACTTGGGGCCGGGCCGAATCCGGAGCAATGCAGCCATACCTTGTTTGAGTCGACAAGTGTCGATGTATCTGGCTAAGCATGTTGGAGGCTGGAGTCTTCCAAAGATCGGTCGCTTCTACAATGGCCGCCACCACACGACGGTGCTGCATGCCGTTGCAAAGATCCGAAGACTGCGGGAGACGGACGAGGCATTTGACGCACTGCTTGACGTACTTACGGCGGCGCTGACATTGAGCGGAAAGGGGCACAATCTGGGCAGAGTAATGTCGCCGTCAGCGCACTCTGAACTCATCGACGCCGTTGCCGCGCGCGTGATTCAGTGTTTGAAAGGCTCCGACCCGTGGAGAAAACGACTTTCAAAGCCACGACAATAGAGCTCAATGGGCTTCCTCAGACTTCCCCATTTATACAATTCAGTGTTGGCCTAACGTGGGCGACGCTGCTTACCGATAAATCCAATGTTGATGACACTGGCCGAAACACAGACACCTGAGCGCGCTCCAGTAACCGGCTCTGGGGGCGGCCAATTTAAATGAGATTTTTTTGCGCAGCTTGCCACTATGTATACAGAGCCGACGGCCTTCAAAGGGAATCGCTCCTATCAACGCCTCGATCGGCAGAAACTTGTGAGTCGCGCGCGCCGAAAGGCTTTGGACATGTTCTGTGGAGCCGGAGGTGCCGCGAAAGGGCTGCAACGGGCTGGTTTTCATGTGACCGGCATTGATATCAGCGCACAGCCACGCTACTGCGGTGACGAGTTTCACCAGGCCGACGCGGTAAACTTCCCGCTTGACGGATTCGACCTCATCTGGGCGAGTCCGCCGTGCCAGTATTTTTCAACCATGAGAGTTATGGCCAACGCTCGCGGTCATGTTGATTTGCTCCGCCCCACACGTGAAAGATTGCAGGCAGCGAGATCCCTTTATGTAATCGAGAATGTTGTGGGCTCACCAATCGAATTGAGGCAACCATCCCTGTTCACTGGTGTCACGGGTATCATGCTTTGTGGCAGCATGTTCGGGCTGAATAATGGAGAACATGAACTTCGGAGGCATCGGCTTTTCGAATCGAATGCTCCGTTGAAGCAGCCGTCTTGCAGACACCGTTTACCAGTAATCGGATTCTATGGTGACCACGCGCGCTCGATCCAACCCACCGTCGCAGGCATCCGTCAGCGCGGCGGAGATATAGATGGGGCGAAGAATAAACTCAAGCTTGTAAAGGAGTTGATGGGCATCGACTGGATGACATGGCGCGAAGCGACCCAGTCAATTCCGCCTGCCTATTCGGAATTCATCGGCCGGCAGATAATCGAATCAATGTGAGGTCGATTTATTGACGGATTTTTCGGTGTATCTCGTCGTGATGTACGTTGCAAAGTGTGACGAGGTTTTCCACGGTATTCTGCCCTTTGTCCTTATGATGCTGCTTATGGTGCAGCTCCAGCATCTTTCTCGGATCATCTGGAGACAGCATGGCTCGGCTCCATCCGCATTCCACGCATTTGAAGCCATCCCGCTGAAGAACGGCAACGCGGACTGCATCTGGAATGGCCCGGTCATGTTCGTAGGTTTGTCGATCCTCTTCGAGAACATAGACACCGATCGCCAGATCCTCGCGCCCGCTATTTTTGGTGACAATGGGCCACCCTTGTTCGGTTCGCAGTTCACGGACACGACGCGCCCATTCTTTCTTGTCCTTGGCGAGATACTTCAGCTCCTCGCCTGTAATTTCCTGGCCGACGTTCTTCCTGAAATATTCGATGATTTTGTCGGATACCGAAATTTTCTTGCGCCTGACGTCATTGAGGACGTTCCAACGGTGCGCAGCAGTCCGGTCTTCCTCGGTCCGCATCAAGACGTACTGATCAGGTTTGATTCGAGAAGGATCAACGCCGAGAACTGACTGAAGGCTCTCAGTCTCGCCGGCGTTATGCGCCTCGCCCGCATCCTCTGCCATATCGCGAAATGTCACGCCAGAATAAATCCACCATCCGAACTGGACCCGTAGCTCGCGGACACGACGCGCCCATTCCCCAATACCCGAAACGACCATCAACTCGTCTCCGTCAATGACTCTTTTGGGATACCGGACCAGATACGCAATGATTCGTTCACGAGCCGAGCCAGCCTCGCTCTTGGGTATCAATGAACAGCCGAGATCTCGAAGCTTGTGGAATGCCGGAATCAGCGAAACGACTTTTCCGCGAACATCAGATTTCTTCAGCTCGGCCGCAAAGTTGGTCAGAAGCTCAACAAGCGCGCTTCTGGTCCATTCAGGCTCATCGTTGGGTTGCGATCGACGCGCCAATACCCACCTCCCTCTCGGCTTGTGTGGCTCGCGTGCGCGCCTTCGTTTTCGATCTCGAGTTCCGGGATGATGAAGATAAGGTATTCAGTGCGTCTTTGACTACTTTGGCAATGGCTCCGCCTAGATCAGGCGGTACCGCATTGCCAATCTGACGTGCAATTTCCGTTTTGCTGCCCTTGAACACAAAATCATCGGGAAAACCCATGAGGCGGGCGGCTTCGCGGTGAGTAATGGGCCTGTGCTGCGAAGGGTGAAGATAGCGGCCTTTTTCGGGTTTGAAAAACTCGGTTCGGATGGTCACTGAGGGTCGATTCCACCAAAGCCGGCCGAAAAGGTCCGTACCGCCGGAAGTCTTTCTGATCCAGCACGCCGGTGTTAGGTGGCGGGCATTCTTCTGCAAGTCAAAGCGATTACCGCCGGGAGGGACCGCCCGATAGCGTGCGAGGCTTTTCGGAGTCGGGTTTCTTCCGAAATGAAGATCGAACGGCGGTTTACAGCCAATTTCTGTCCCGGACGGTCTGCCGAGGTCACCGATCACATCTCGCACTGTACGCCAAGGCTTCAGGTTCGTCTTCAACTTGGGCGCAGCATGGCTTTGTGATGGAGGTAGTATGGGCGTAGCTATCGAATCAGCGCGCCACCCAACTACAACGGTGCGCCTGCGGGTTTGGGGCGCGCCGTAATCCGCGGCGTTAAGAATTTCGGCGTAAATTGTGAATCCCATGTGGCGCGCCCGGCGCTCTATCTGGAGTAGTTCCTCCGAGCGGAAAAGCTCGCTGACGTTTTCCATGACGAACAATTTAGCCCCGCAGCGCTCCACTACATCCAGATACGGTTCCCACAGAGCCCGACGCTGGTCTCCGGCTCGTTTCTTGTTCAACAGACTGAAACCTTGACAAGGAGGCCCGCCAACCACGACGTCGGACGCGGGAATAACAGGATTGCCCTCTAGCCAGTCTTCGATATTTCCGCAAACGACTTCACCCCCGAAGTTTGCACTGTGGGTTTCGATGGCGGATCGGTCGTTGTCCACCGCCAATACACATTCGAATCCGCCGCAGAAACGCGGGTCGATGAAGCCAAGGCTCATGCCGCCTGCCCCACAGAATAAATCGATAAGCTTGAATGTCATTTGAGGGCCACCCGTTGATGCGTGTCAGTGCAGCCACTTTCGAGAAAACGGGTAAGCCGCCTTTCGAGGAGGTTGCTGTCCTTTATTTTGCAGACCCAGAGCGTCAGCACTTTCCAGCCATCCTTCCGCAGTTGTTTTTCTGAGCGTTTGTCCCGCACGCGGTTCCCCGTAATCTTGCGAGACCAGAATGCAACGTTTGAACTCGGAAGCTTTCCGCGAGGACAAGTATGTCCATGCCAGAAACATCCGTGAATGAATATCGCGCGTCTTCGAGCTGGGAATACGATATCCGGGGTGCCTGGCAGATCTCGTCGGTGCAATCTGAATCGATAGCCGAGGCGATGCAGCATGCTGCGCACTAAGCGTTCCGGGGCACTGTTCTTGCTGCCAACTGCCCGCATGTTCTCGCTCCGTTGCTGCGGTGTTCGATTGTCGGGCATTGCTACTCATTGATCGGCCGTGGCTCCGCAATCCGCAGATTGGACGTTAGACGTTTGTTGAAAGTAAGGGGAAGTTGAAGCGATTCCTCGCGATTATGCTCCAAAAACGCAAGGATCGCCCTGTGTCCTATCCACGCCATTGAAAGGTTGTGACGTTCGGCGAGAGCGGCGAGTTCTGAGTACTCCGCATCAGACAGGTTTATCGACACTCGTTGTTTTGTCGTCGGCATCAGGGCAATGGCAGGTGCTGCACCGTGCTTCATAGTGCTACACCCCAATGGAGCTGTCAAGCGGGCTCGCTCCAACACGAAACGTACGAAACTGTCCTATAATCTGGAAGTGGAAGAAACTGCGACACTTGTCATGGAATTCAATGGACAAGACGAGATCTGCCTTCCACCGTCCGCGTCAGATCTGCTGGAATCGATGCGTGCTATTGGCTACTCGTTTGAAAGCGCCATCGCGGACCTGATCGATAACAGCCTCTCGGCTGACGCGCACCGGATCGAAATACACTTTTCCCCGTATGATCACCCGTACGTCGCGGTCTTAGATGACGGTCTGGGGATGTCCCCGGGCGAAGTCACTTCTGCAATGCGGCACGGAAGCCGCGATCCCCGACTCCTGCGCGACCCTCGCGATCTTGGCCGATTCGGACTCGGATTAAAGACAGCCTCGCTTTCTCAGTGCCGCCGATTGACTGTTGTGTCATTGAAGAATGGCAATCTCAGCGCACGACGCTGGGACTTGGATTATGTAGCGCGGCGAAAAGATTGGATGCTGCTCCAACTCTCTGACGCCGAAATTCAAAAGCTGCCGTTACTCGATGAACTCCGCGCGCAAAGCCATGGAACAGTCGTCGTGTGGGAGCATTTTGATCGACTCGTAGCTGACGGAACGCAGTTAGAGCGAGCGTTTGGCAACCGATTTGATCTTGCCCGCGCCCATCTGTCGCTCGTGTTCCACCGGTTCCTAAACCCGCCTGCCGGCACGCCGGCAGTGAAGATTAGTATCAATCGTAATCCGCTGCAGGCAATCGACCCATTCTTAAGTGCCCATAAAGCCACGCAGATCCTCCCCACAGAGCAATTCAAGATTGGGCACGAAACAGTGATTGTGCGGCCGTTCCTCCTTCCGCATATCTCAAAGCTCACGGCAGCGGACCTCGAGCTTGCCGGGGGAGAGGAAGGCCTACGTCGAAATCAGGGCTTCTACGTATATCGCAATCGGCGTCTGATTAGCTGGGGATCGTGGTTTCGATTAGTCCGGCAGGAGGAACTCACGAAACTTGCGCGGGTTCAGGTCGATATCTCGAACACCCTTGACCATCTCTGGCAACTCGACATCAAGAAATCGAAGGCATATCCGCCGGAATCATTACGCGAAGGGCTGAAGCAGATCATCGACCGAATCACCGACGGCAGCCGTCGTGTCTACACCTATCGCGGGCGCAGAACTCCCGACCCGATTATACGGGCATGGGAGCGTACGGTCGAACGCGGCGGAGTCGTTTACCGGATCAATCGTGAGCACCCGCTCGTAGCGGCGCTTGAGAGCATATCGTCTCAGCAGGAATCGTCCTTGCTCACCGAATTTCTGAAGGTCGTTGAGGAAACACTGCCGTTCGACGCCGTGTACGCGGACATGGCAGCCGAGCGGCGGCCGAATGCCGACTTGGGTGCCGAACAAAACGAGGGGCTGCTTTTCGCGCTTGCGGAGAATATCGTTACGAGCCTCGGCCCGGGCACAGCGGAAGCAGATCGCTTTTTGGCGGCGCTACCGAAGACAGAGCCATTCAGCAGTGCTCCCAAAATAGCGCAAGCCATTATGGATAGGTTCAAATCATGAGCAGTGAAAACGCCCGTTTACTGGAGCGCACGATCATTGTCTCGCTCCCAAGTGACCGCCCGCCCACAGAGCAGGAAATTGGTGCCCGCGCGGTGCAACTGCGCGCGGCGTTCCCGGTCACCGACGACGAGTTCGATGGATTGTTGAAGCGATTGCACGCCAAGATGGCAATCGAAATGGACATGGGCGTGTTCCTTGCCGCCGATCACCGACCGTGGCTGAACGCGCGAAAGCCCGAAATCGATCCCTTCTACTGGGCGCGGTTTCAGCAGCTCCTCGAAAAGAAAGACTGGCCTCCGAAGGTCATCGCCACCTTGGATCGTGTCACGGACGAACTCTTGGACCTGATCGGCAATCCGGCCGAGCTTAAATCGTGGGGCCGGCGCGGTCTAGTCGTTGGCGATGTTCAGTCCGGTAAAACGGCGACCTACACTGCGCTTTGCTGCAAAGCCGGTGACGTTGGCTATCGCCTGATCATCCTGCTGACCGGTACGCTGGAGAGTCTCCGCCGTCAAACGCAAGAACGCCTCGACGAGGGATTTGTAGGCCTCGACAGCTCGGGCGAGCTCACCAAAATTCGCACCGGACGTGCAGTCGGCGTCGGGTTAATCGATCCCCGAAAATCGGCAGGCGTCTTCACGTCCCGCGAGAAGGACTTCAGCAAAAGCCTTCTGAATGCGCTGGGATTCCGGCTCGACGCTTTCCACATTCCCGTCCTGGTCGTCGTAAAGAAGAACAAGCGGATGCTGGAAAACCTCGAGACATGGCTTACGGAATTCAACGCAGGGCCGAGCGGGCGTATCGATGCCCCAGTCCTCGTGATTGACGACGAGGCCGACAGTGCGTCTGTCAATACGCGGGCCGCGACCGAAGATCCGACCACCATCAATAAGCGTATTCGCTCCCTGCTACGTCTGTTCACGCATTCCAGCTATATCGGCTTCACTGCAACGCCGTTTGCGAACGTGTTCATTGATCCGGATACCGAGGATGAGATGTTCGGCAGCGATCTATTCCCCCGGGATTTCATCTACGGGCTCGAGCCCCCCACCAACTATCTGGGGCCCCAAGCGGTCTTTGGAGACGATCCACGCCGAAACCTCCTCCGAGCGATCGACGATGCGGACGATATTTTCCCCGAAAAACATAAGTCGGATCTCCTTGTACAAGCGCTTCCGTCCAGCCTTCAGGAGGCGCTCCGCGCGTTTCTGCTGACAACCACGGTGCGAGATCTGCGAGCCGAAGGGCCGACGCACCGGTCCATGCTCGTGAATGTGAGCCGCTTTACGAGTGTTCAGGATCAGCTCGCGACAATCATTCATACGTGGCTCGCTCAGGTACAACAGGACATTCGCAACTACAGCCAACTTCCGCCGGTGGAAGCGCTCAAGAACTCCAATCTCGCAGCGCTCCATCGAACATGGCAGGCTGAGTTTTCCGATCTCGGCATCCCGTGGGAAACGATTCAGCCGCAGCTGGCAGCCGGAGCTCTTCCAGTGGTCATTCAGGCGGTGAACCAGCGCACAGGCGCTGCGAGTTTGGATTACGCCAAGCACCGCGAAAATGGATTGCGCGTCATCGCAGTCGGTGGGAATAGCCTCTCACGAGGATTGACCCTGGAAGGACTCAGCACCAGCTACTTTTATCGCAATTCTCAGATGTACGACACGCTGTTGCAAATGGGGCGATGGTTCGGGTACCGCGATGGCTACGAGGATCTCTGCCGAGTCTGGCTCACTGACGACGCTTCGCACTGGTACGCGCACATCAGCGTTTCATCGGACGAACTGCGCGCAGAATTCAAGAAGATGCGGGCACAGGGGCGCACGCCCAAATATTTCCGCCTAAAAGCCCGGGCTCATCCCGACTCCTTTATTGTCACCACTAAGAAAAAAATGGGGAACGCAAGAACGGTGGAGCGGGTAATCTCGATCAGTGGTCAAAGTATTAAAA
>Ga0134125_10004172_pt1 | contig 16555 bp, 13 predicted proteins | sample KB31751_FD_96464 | JGI IMG/M metagenome (GOLD analysis project Ga0134125, IMG submission 96464) | Terrestrial soil microbial communities with excess Nitrogen fertilizer from Kellogg Biological Station, Michigan, USA - KB3-175-1 | ecosystem: Environmental > Terrestrial > Soil > Unclassified ...
ACGATATTTGGCTACGCGGCGGCCTTGGTTCGTTCGGCTTCGGCCACGAACAGGTCGTGCAGGTCCGAGATCGCGTTGTGGGCCGGGGTCGAGCGGCGGCGCTGGAGGACGAGGAGCACGCCGGTGCCGTCTTCCTCCAGCGGCCGGTAGGCGATCTCGCCGCTGCGCTCGAGCGGGTCGCCGATCACGCTGTAATCGGGGAGGACGGCGACGCCGAGGCCGGCGGCGACCATCAGCTTGCCCATCTCCGCCCCGTCGGCGGAGTAGGAGAAGGTCGGCTCGCGGCCGTCGAGTAGACGCATGACGTAGCGGTGCATCACGTAGCCGGCGCGCATCGCGATCAGCGGCTGTTGCCAGAGGTCTGCGGTGCGGACTGTCGCCGCGCTCGCCAGCTCGTCGTCCGGGCGCAGGCAGACCACCGGTCGGCCGCGCAGCAGCTCGGTCGACTCGAACTCGGGCGGCATGTCGTCGCCCTCCAGGTAGTTGACCAGGCCGAGGTCCATCGAGCCCTCGAGCATCGCCCGGTGGATCCCCGTCTGCTGGGCGCTGAGGATCTCCACCTGGGTGGTCGGGTGGGAGTCGCGGAAGGCGTGGATCGTCGGCGCCAGCAACGGCACCGTCGCCGCGGTCACGGTGCCGACCCGCACCGTTCGGCTCTGCTCCTTGCTTGCGTCGGCAGCCCGCTTCAGGTTGTCGGCGGCCTCGATCACGGCCAGCATGTGGGGGAGGAGCTCGCGCCCGTACTCGCCCACGGTCGCCCCCGAGCGGCGCCGGTCGAGGATCTCGACGCCGAGCTCGCGCTCCAGCCGGCGCACGTTCTCGCTCAGCGCGGGCTGGGAGATGTGCAGGTTCTCCGCCGCGCGCCGGAAGGAGCCGAAGCGGGCCACGGCGGTGGCGTATTCGAGTTGTTGGATGCGCATCAGGGGGTGGTGTCGGTGATATTCACCAAAGTTGACCGACTAGGTAAGGAAAGACTATAGGGCTACTCGGTATTCCGATTTGACATCGCCCCGGGGTGGCCCGCATCATGCGTCCCCGCTTACGTTGCTTTGTCGATCAACTTAGTAAGGAATAGACGGAGATGCCCAGACCGATCCGCCTCAACGCCTTCGACATGAACTGCGTCGCCCACCAGTCCCCTGGCCTCTGGCGGCACCCCGAGGACCGGGCCTGGGACTACCGCAAGCTCTCCTACTGGACCGACCTCGCCCAGCTGCTGGAGCGAGGGCGTTTCGACGGTCTCTTCATCGCCGACGTGCTCGGCATCTACGACGTCTACGGCGGCAATCGCGACGCGACCATCCGCCACGCGACCCAGGTCCCGGTCAACGATCCGGCGATGCTGGTCTCGGCGATGGCCGCGGTCACCGAGGGCCTCGGCTTCGGCCTCACCGCCTCGATCTCCTTCGAGCACCCCTACCCCTTCGCCCGCCGGATGTCGACGCTCGACCACCTCACCGAGGGCCGGGTCGGCTGGAACGTGGTCACCTCCTACCTGAAGAGCGGCGCCGAGAACATGGGCGAGGCCGACCAGCTGAACCACGACAACCGCTACGACGTCGCCGACGAGTACCTCGAGGTCTGTTACAAGCTCTGGGAGGGCAGCTGGGAGGACGACGCGGTCCTCCGCGATCGCGAGTTAGGCATCTTCACCGACCCCTCGAAGGTTCACGGCATCGACCACGAGGGCGAGTTCTTCAAGGTCCCCGGCATCCACCTCTGCGAGCCCTCGCCGCAGCGCTCGCCGGTGATCTACCAGGCGGGCGCCTCCTCCCGCGGCCGCCAGTTCGCCGCCGAGCACGCGGAGGCGATCTTCACCGCCGCGCCGACCAAGGAGATCCTCAAAGAGGTCGTCGGCGACATCCGCCGGCGCATGGTCGAGGTCGGCCGCGACCCCTACGACGCCCGCATCTACACGCTGATGACGGCGATCGTCGACGAGACCAAGGAGAGGGCCTGGGCCAAGCACGACGAGCTCGAGCGCTACGCCGACGACGAGGGCGCGCTCACCCTCTTCTCGGGCTGGATGGGCGTCGACCTCTCCCGGTACAGCCTCGACGACCCGATCGGCGACGTCGACTCGAACGCGATCCACTCCGCCGTCGCCGCCTTCCAGCAGGCCGACCCCGAGGGCGGCGAGTGGACGGTCCGCGACATCGCCCGCTGGGGCGGGATCGGCGGCCTCGGCCCGCGCACCGTCGGCTCCGCCGCCGAAGTCGCCGACCACATGCAGGAGTGGATCGACTACTCGGACGTCGACGGCTTCAACCTCGCCTACGCGATCACCCCGGGCACCTTCGTCGACCTGGTCGAGCACCTGATCCCGGAGCTGCAGCGCCGCGGCGTCGCGCCGACCGAGTACGCCCCCGGCCCGACCCTGCGCCAGCGCCTCTTCGACGGCGGCCCGCGCCTGCCCGAGTCCCACCCCGGCGCCTCCTACCGCCGGCTCGGCCGGACGCTCACGGCGGGGGCCGCGGCGTGAGCGGCAACCTGCGCTTTCACTGGTTCCTGCCCACCCAGGGCGACGGTCGCGGCCTGATCGAGACGGGCGACGCGCCTCCCGCGGGCGTCGCGGGCGGCCTGCGCGAGGCCTCGATCGCCTACCTGACCCAGGTCGCGACGGCGGCCGAGGACCTCGGCTTCGAGGCGGCGTTGACCCCCACCGGGGGCTGGTGCGACGACGCCTGGGTGGTGACCGCGATGTTGTCGGAGACCTCGGAGCGGCTGAAGTTCCTGATCGCCTTCCGGCCCGGCCTGGTGTCGCCGACGCTGGCCGCGCAGATGGCGGCGACCTTCCAGTGGCACTCGCAGGGGCGGCTGCTCCTCAACGTGGTGACCGGCGGCGACGCCGACGAACAGCGCGCCTTCGGCGACTTCCTCGAGAAGGAGGAGCGCTACCGGCGGACCGGCGAGTTCCTCGAGATCGTCTCCCGCCTCTGGGACGGAGAGACCGTCAACTTCGCCGGCGAGCACCTGCGCGTGGAGGGGGCGACGATCCACCGCCTGCCCGACCCGCGGCCGGAGATCTACTTCGGCGGCTCCTCGGCCGCCGGGATCGAGGTCGCCGCCGCCCACGTCGACGTCTACCTCACCTGGGGTGAGCCGCCCGCGGCGGTCGCCGAGAAGATCGAGCGGGTGCGCGCCGCGGCGGCCGAGCGCGGCCGCGAGGTGCGCTTCGGCATCCGCCTGCACACGATCTCCCGCGACGACTCGGCGAGCGCCTGGGCACAAGCCGAGCGTCTGCTCGACTCGGTCCCGGCGGCGACGATCGCCCAGGTCCAGGCCCACCTCGCCCGCTCGGAGTCGGAGGGGCAGCGGCGGATGCGCGAGCTGCATGGCGGCTCGCGCGACTCGCTCGAGGTCTACCCCAACCTCTGGGCCGGGGTCGGGCTCGGCCGCGGCGGCGCGGGCACGGCGCTGGTCGGCTCCCACGCCGAGGTCGCCGAGCGGATCGAGGAGTACGCCGACGCCGGGATCGAGGAGTTCGTCCTCTCTGGCTACCCGCACCTGGAGGAGCTCTACTGGTTCGGCGAGGGCGTCCTGCCGCTGCTCGAGCGGCGCGGCCTCTGGCGACCGCCCGACCCGACCGGGCTCGCCTTCTCCGGCGGCCGCCAGGGCACCGCCGTCCCCTTCGCCGTAGGAGCCCAGCGATGAACGCGCCGGTCCAGCGCGTGGCGATCGTCGGCGGCGGGGCCGCCGGGGCGCTTGCCGCCGTCCACCTGCTGCGCGAGCCGCGCGAACGTGGCGGGCTCGAGATCGAGCTGATCGACCGCACCGGCACCTTCGGCGCCGGGGTCGCCTACGGCACCGAGGACCCGCTGCACCTGCTGAACGTGCCGGCGGTGCGGATGGGCGCGATCCACGGCCATCCGGAGCACTTCCACGAGTGGCTCGCCGAACGTGGCGAACCGGTGGCCGAGGAAGCCTTCCTCCCGCGCGGCCTCTACGCGACCTACATCCGTGACCTGCTCGCTCGCGCCGAGCGCGAGGCCAGCGGCGCGCGGCTGCGCCGGCGCGGGGGCGAGGTGGAGTCGATCGCCGAGCTGACCGGCCCGGGAGTCGCGCCGCTGGAGCTGACCCTCGCCGACGGCGAGCGGCTCGAGGCCGACCGGGTGATCCTGGCCCTGGGACCACTCGGCGCCGGCGACCCGATCCGGGTCCCGCCCGAGCTGAAGAAGTCAGGGGTCTATGTCTCGGACCCGTGGGCGGGGGGCGCGCTCGAGGAGGTGCGGAGCGACCGCTCGGTGCTGATCGTCGGCACCGGCCTGACCATGGTCGACGTGGCGCTCTCGCTCGGGGAGATCGAGGACGGGCCGCGCATCCGCGCCGTCTCCCGTCACGGCCTGGTGCCGCGTCGCCACCGCCGCGACCTGACCAACCTGCGCCGCTTCCACATCCCGATGGAGACGGGAGAGCTGGAGCCGGTGGTCGCCGCCGTCTTCGCCCAGATCTGCCGTGTCTCCCGGCAGGGCGACGACTGGCGCGACGTGATCGACTCGATGCGTCCGATCTCGCCCCAGCTCTGGCGCTCGCTGCGGCGGGAGGACAAAGAGCGCTTCCTGAGCGAGTTCCAGCGGCTCTGGGACGTCCACCGGTTCCGCATGGCGCCGGATGTGGCCGATCGCTTCGAGGCGCTGGTGGTCTCCGGCCGGCTGGTCACCGAGGCGAGCGCGATCGTCTCGGTCGAGCCGCACGGGCCCCGCGCCCGCGTCTTCCTGCGCACCCCCGGCTCGCACGAGCTCGACACGGTCGAGGTCGACCGGGTGATCAACTGCAGCGGCGCCGGCTGCGACCTGCGCCGGCAGGCCCCGCCGGTCCTCGCGGGATTGCTCGCCGCCGGGCGCGCCCGGCCGGATGAGCTCGGCCTCGGCCTCGACGTGAGCGAGGAGGGCGCCGTGCTCGACGCCGAGGGCGCCGAGTCGGAGCGGATCTTCGTCGTCGGCAGCCTCCGCAAGGGGGTCGAGTGGGAGGCGATCGGGGTGACCGAGATCCGCGACCACGCAGGCGCGATCGCGCGCAAGATCGGGAGGACGGGCGAAACCGAGGAACTGCCGCTGCCGACCGAGATCCGCCCCGCCGTCGCGGGCGCCCCGACCGAGTGGGAGGCGGCATGACGGCCCGTCGGCTCGGCCTCGTCGACGCCCCGGCGCCGGACGCGGTCTCCCTCGCCACCGACGAGCTGGCGGCCGGCCGCATGGTCCTGCTGCGCGACGACTGCGAGCGCCGGGGGGAGGGGGACCTGCTGATCGCGGCCGAGTTCGCCGACGCCGCGGCGATCAACTTCATGGTCACCGAGGCGCGCGGGCTCGTCTGCCTCGCCCTCTCCACCGAGCGCTGCGCCCGGCTCGGTCTCGAGCAGATCGGCAACCGCGGCAACCGGTCCTCGCTGGGCGACTCGGCGATGGTCTCGATCGAGGCGCGGGAGGGGGTCACCACCGGGATCTCGGCCGCCGACCGCGCCCGCACGATCGCCGCCGCGGTCGATCCGGCGAGCGGCCCCGAGGATCTCGTCCAACCCGGTCACGTCTTCCCGCTCCGTGCCCGCCCCGGCGGCGTGCTCGAGCGGGCGGGACGGACCGAGGCCGCGGTCGAGCTCGCCGACATCGCCGGACTCCGCGGCGGCGGCGTGCTCTGCCAGCTGATGCGCGACGACGGCCACATGGCGCGCGACGAGGATCTCGACGAGTTCGCCGTCCGTCACGGCCTGGCGATCCTCACCGTCAGCGATGTGGTCGAGCACCGGCGCGCCGCCCGCCCCGACGCGCCGGCGACGCAGGCGGAGACCGGCAGGCTGATGCGCGACGTGATGGGCCACTTCGCCACCGGCGTCTCGGTGGTCACCGCCCGCGACGCCGACGGCGCCCCGGTGGGGACCACCGCCAACGCGATCTCCTCGGTCTCGCTCGACCCGCCGCTCTTGCTCGCCTGCCTGGCGCACAGCTCCGAGACCCTGGCGGCGATTCGTGAGAGCGGCACCTTCGCGGTCAACGTCCTCGCCGCCGAGCAGCGCCACCACTCCGATCGCTTCGCCCGCAAGGGCAGCGCGGTGGGCGTGCACGAGGTCGAGTTCGCAGACCACGGTCACGGCATGCCGGTGCTGCCGGGGGCGCTGGCGACGATCGCCTGCCAGGTCGAGTCGATCTACCCGGCGGGCGACCACGAGATCGTCGTCGGCCTCGCCCACCACCTGGAGCACCGTGAGCCCGGGGCCAGGCCGCTGCTCTTCTACCGCGGCTCCTATTCGCAGATCCAGATCGAGGAGGACGAGCTTGCCGCGTGATCAGTCGACGTCGGTCGCCAACGGCGCGACCGACGTCCATCTAACGGTTCTGCTGGGATCGACCACGCCGCCGGGGCGTCTGCACCGGGCGGTCGGCGGGGCGATCGAGCGCGCCGCCGGGCGTGGGGTGGAGGCCGACCTGTTCGACCTCGGCGCCCACTCGATCGGCTTCGCCGACGGGACGCCGGCCGAGGACCTGACCGACGACACGGCGACCGCGATCGCCGCGATCGAGTCGGCCGCGGCCCTGATCGTGGCGACGCCCATCTACCGCGGCTCGCTGACCGGCTCGCTGAAGAACCTGCTCGACCTCACCCCGGTGCCGGCTCTGCAGGGCAAGGTGGTCGGGATCGTCGCGATGGGCGCCTCCGACCATCACTACCTGGGGGCGGAACGGCACCTGCGCGACGTGCTCGCCTTCTTCGGCGCGGTCGTGATGCCGGTCGCGGTCTACCTGAACGGCGGCGACTTCGAGGACGGCGTCCCCGGCGAGCGGGCGGCGACGCTGCTCGATGAGCTCTTCGCCGCGACGACCGAGACCGCCGCCGCCCTGGCCGGCACCGCCGCCGGCCACGAGCCGAGCCCGCTGGCCGCGAGAGCGATCAAACCGCGACCCGCCGCGTCCGCCCCCGCCGATCCCCGTCCGACGACCGCCGCCCGCTGATGCCGACCGCCGAGATGCCGACCGCCGAACTGCGCCTGGCCGCGCCTCCCGCCGCGCCGCGTCCTGCCGACCCCCCTCCGCCCGCGGACGTCGACCACGACGCGCTGCCGGACAGCTCGGTGCGCGCCCTCGTCATCGACTCCCACGCGCCCTCGCGGATCGGGCTTGCCGCCCTGCTCGAGGAGCAGCCGTGGATCGAAGGCTGCCTGCTCGCCTCCGGCAGCGAGGAGTCGGTGGCGCTGACCCGCCGCCATCGCCCCGACGTGGCGATCCTCGACATCTCCCAGACAGGCCCCTTCGCCGGCTCGGTCACGGCGATGATCCGCGCCGCCCATCCCGGCATCCAGATCCTGCTCAGCTCCCGTTGTCGGACCTCCCCCGGCGCCCCGCCCGCCAGCCTCGGCGCGGTCGGCTTCCTGCCCGCCGGGATCACCTCCGAGGACGTCGTCGACCAGGTCCGCGCCGCGGTCCTCGGCGGCGAGCCACTCGCCCTCGACGCCCCGCCGCCCGCCGGGTGCCCCGAGCTCTCCGATCGCGAGCGCGAGATCCTCGTCCTGCTCGGCACCGGGCTGACCAACCGCGAGATCGGCGAGCGCCTCCACCTCGGCCCCGACTCGATCAAGAAGAGCGCCACCGCGCTCTACCGCAAGCTCGGCGTCCGCAACCGCACCGAGGCGGCCCAGCGCGCCGCGACGGTCCTCGCCGCCTGACCCGAGATCACCGACAAGACCTACCAAGGAGCACCTCCGATGAACGACCAACCGCTCAACTTCTGCGCCTTCGTGATGGACACCCCGTCCCACATCATCCACGGCCTCTGGCGTGACCCGGAGGGCGAACAGCTGCGCTTCAACGAGCTCGAGCTCTGGATCGACCTGGCGCAGCGGCTCGAGGCGGGTGGCTTCGACGCGGTCTTCTTCGCCGACGTGATCGGTCTCTACCACGACTTCCGCGGCGGCCCGGACTTCCACGAGGAGCTCGGCCTGCAGATCCCCTCGAACGACCCGATGGTGATCATCAGCGCGCTGGCCGCCGCGACCGAGAACCTCGGCCTCGCCTTCACCCTCGGCTGGGGCCAGGTGCCGCCGTTCCAGTTCGCGCGGCAGGTGTCGACGCTCGACCACGCCTCGCGCGGGCGGATCGCCTGGAACATCGTCACCGGGGCGAACCCGAACGGCTGGCGCAACCTCGGCCACGAGGGGATGCCCGCGCACGACGAGCGCTACGCGATCGCCGACGAGTACCTCGAAGTCCTCTACAAGCTGTGGGAGGGGTCGTGGGAGGAGGACGCGCTGCTCGCCGACCGCGCCTCGGGCGTCCACGCCGACCCGTCGAAGATCCACCCGATCAACCACGTCGGCGAGCACTTCAAGGTCGAGGGCCCGTTCCTGGTGACGCCCTCGCCGCAGCGCACGCCGCTGCTCTTCCAGGCGGGGTCCTCTCCCGTCGGCCGTGACTTCTGCGCCCGCCACGCCGAGGCCCAGTTCATCCAGAGCCCCTCGCCCGAGGACGCCCGCAAGCAGATCTCCGAGACCCGTGACCTGCTCGAGCGGAACGGCCGCACCCGCGAGGAAATCAAGTTCTTCCAGGGGCTCTCCTTCGTCGTCGGCGCCACCGAGGAGGAGGCTCTGCGCAAGGAGCGCGAGCTGGACGAGAAGATCGACGACGACGGCATGGTCGCCCACATGGGCGGCGCGATCGGGGTCGACCTCGGCGGCCTCGACATCGACGACCCGCTCGACGCGCAGTCGACCGAAGGCGTGCAGGGCATCCTCAACTGGTTGAAAGAGAGCGCCGGGGGCGGCAACCCGACCGTGCGCGACGTGATGCACCTGATGAGCCGGCGGACCCGCGTCGTCGGCACGCCGGAGCAGATCGCCGACCGGCTCGCCGTCTACCGCGAGGCCGGCGTCGACGGGGTGAACGTGGTCAACGCGACGATCCCCGGCTCCTACCAGGAGTTCATCGACGAGGTGATGCCGGTCCTGCGCGAGCGCGGCCTGGCCAAGGACGGATATCGCGAGGGCACCCTGCGCAACAAGCTCTTCGGCCACGACCGCCTCACCGAGCGCCATCCCGCCGCCCAGTACCGCGGCGCCTTCCGCAGCCCAGAACCGGAGGCGATCGCCGCCTGACCCCACCCCGCGGTCGTCCTTTGGCCCGCCTCGCCCGCGGCGGTCGTCCTTTGGCCCTCACAGCGGGCCTTAGGTCGACCGCACCAGTGGGGCCCGGGCCTTAGGTCGACCGCGCGGCGGGGGATTGCTGACAGGCCGTTTCCCCGATCGGGTACATCTACCCTGCTTTTACTACTTACTTGGTCAACTTAATCCAGTATGGGTCCCAAGATGAACCGAAAAGATAAGAATCTCTCCTCCCCCAGCCCGGCGCGCGCACCGAAGCGCGCGCTCCACCCGCGAGCCTCCCTCCGCGCCCTGCGGGCGCACTTCGCCGTCTTCGCCGCCGTGGCGATGGCGAGCCTGCTGGCCGTCGGACTCTCCGCCTGTGGCGGATCGTCGGCGACCGGCGCGGGGGGAGGCGCGACGGATGGCTCCGGCAACGGCGCCGTCCCCGGCTCCACCGATACCGCGGTCAACGTGGTCGGCACCGAAGGCGCGACCGCCCCGACCGGCACGCCGAAATCGGGCGGCACGATCAACTACGCCCACGAGATGGAAACCCCCTGCCTGACCGGTGGCTGGATCCAGGAGGCCTACATCGAGCGCCAGTACGCCGACAGCCTCGTCTCGATGACCAAGGGCGGCAAGATCGTCCCCTGGCTGGCGACCTCGTGGAAAACCTCGCCTGACCACCTGACCTGGACCTTCAACCTGAAGCCCGGGGTCAAATTCACCAACGGCGAACCGCTCGATGCACAGGCCGTGGTGGACAACTTCTACGCCTGGTTGAACCCGGAAACGATCAACCCGACCGTCCAGACCTACATCGGCGAATACTTCAAGTCGGCCAAGGTCGTCAACGACACGACCTTCCAGCTGACCCTCTCGAAACCGTACGCGCCGCTGCTCCCGGTGATCTCGCAGGGTTACTTCGGGATCCTCTCGCCGAGCACCTACAAGGGCGGGGCGGAAGCCGTCTGCAACGAACCGATCGGCTCCGGTCCGTTCATCGTCGACAAGTGGACGCACGGGCAGAACATCACCTTCTCCCGTAACGACGACTACAACTCGGCGCCGCAGAACGCCGTCCACCAGGGCCCGGCGTACGCCGAGAAGCTGATCTGGAGCTACGTCAACGACCCGACCACCCGGTACGGCTCGCTGACCACCGGCCAGTCGAACGTGATCTACGACGTCCCCGGTCCTGACTGGGCGACGGCGCAGAACGAATTCGAAGTGCAGCAGTACATCACCCCGGGTCGTCCCGACACGCTCGACCTGAACACGATCAACGGGCCGTTCAAGGACCAGAAGGTCCGCGAAGCGTTCGCCTACGGTGCCGACCGCGAAGCCGCCGTCGCCAGCGCCTTCGAAGGCAAGACGCCCTACAACGGCAACGGCGCGCTCTCCCAGACCACCCCGAACTTCAACCCGGATCTGGAAGACACCTGGCCCTACAACCCGGAGAAAGCCGAACAGCTCCTCGACCAGGCGGGCTGGAAGAAGAACGGCGACGGCGTCCGTGAAAAAGACGGCAAGCCGCTCGACATCCTGCTGATCTACGGCGCCAACTCGATCATCACCAACGAAGGCGCGACCGTCCTCCAGGACCTGCAGGCGCAGTGGAAGGAAATCGGCTTCAACGTGACGCTGAAACCGCTCGCCTTCGCCGAACTGTTCGCCGCCGAGTACACCAAACCGACCTCCTACGACGCGACGATCGGCTACTGGACCTCGCCCACGGCCGGCGTGATGCTGATCACCTGGCGGCCCTGGGACGGCAAGGAACCGAACTCCTACAACTCGCCGTTCTACAACGACCCCCACCTGATCGACCTGATCGAAAAAGGCAACGCCTCCTTTACCGAGGCGGAGAAAGACAAGTACTACGGCGAAGCACAGGAGATCGTCACCAAGGAGAAAGCCGCCGTGGTCGGTGTCTACACCCAGGAAACCACCCTGGCCGTGGAACCGAATCTGAAAGGCGTCTGGCTCGAGGCATCCCAGGGCGAGCCCGTCTTCGCTGACGCCTACTTCGAGGATCAGAGCTGACGATGGCCACCTACGCGGAGCCAGCGGGGGGTGCGGCGGTCGGCGTCAAGCCGCGTCGCGCCCCCTGGGCGAAGCGGATCGCCTGGCGCATCCTCGGGGCGATCTTCGTCCTCTGGGCGGCGGCCACCTTCGTCTTCTTCGTCCAGCAGCTGCTGCCTGGGAGCCAGGCGACGCTGATCCTGAATCAGCAGACCGGTAACCAGCAGAGCTACACCGCCGAGCAGCTCGCCCCGACCGAAGCCAAATACGGCCTCGATCAGCCGGTGCTGACCCAGTACTGGGACTACATCAAGGGGCTCAGCCACGGTGACCTCGGCAACTCCTACTCGCAGTTCAAGCCGGTGACCGAGATCATCGGCGAACAGGTCGGGCCCACTCTGGTGCTGACGATCACCGCCTTGATCGTCGCCTGGATCCTCGCCCTGGGAACGATCCTGCTCACCTCGAGACGACGAAAGTCGGTCTCCACCCTCGGCTCGGGGTGGGAGATCTTCAGCGCCGGCCTGCCGTACTACTGGCTCGGGGTGATCCTGCTCGTCGTCTTCTCGATCGAACTGAAGATCTTCCCGGTGCAGGGCGGGACCTCGATCGAGGGCCTGGTGCTGCCGGCGCTGACCCTGGCGATCCCGCTGGCCGGGTTCATCGGCCAGGTCACCCGCGACGAGTTCGAGAAGGTGCTCGACCAGCCCTTCGTCACCTCGGCGCGGGCGCGCGGCATGGGTGATCTCGCGGTGCGTCTCAAGCACGTGCTGCGCCACTCGGTCCTGCCCGCGATCACCCTCTCCGGCTGGGCGATGGGCGCCCTGATCTCCGGCGCGGTGATCGTCGAGAACGTCTTCGCCCGGCCCGGGATCGGCAACATGATCGTCGGCGCCGCCGAACACCGCGACGTGCCGCTGGTGAGCGGCGTGGTGATGCTGGTCGCCTTCATCTACGTGATCTCGAACATCCTCGTGGACATCGCCTACGCGATCGTCGATCCGAGGTTGCGCGGATGAGCGCCACGCCGGACATCAGCCGCCCCGGGGCGCCTGGCGGCACCCCGGGATCGGCGAGATCGGGAATCGCCATCCCCGAGTGGGTGCGATCGATCCGACCGGGTGTCGCCCTGGCCGGGCTCGTCGTCGCCTTCTTCGTCGTCGCGATGATCGTGCCCTCGCTGCTCACCGGCCAGGACCCCTACGCGGTCAACCTCGAGCAGACGCTGCAGTCGCCGTCCTGGTCCCACATCATGGGCACCGACCAGTCGGGCCGCGACCTCTATGCGCGGATCGTCTACGGCGCCCGCGAGTCGCTCCTGATCGGGCTCGGCGCCACCGCGCTCGGGATGGGGGTCGCGATCGCGCTCGGCGTCCTCGCCGGCCTCGGCAACAAGTGGGTCGACGGGATCATCAGCCGCGGGGTCGAGGTGATGTTCGCCTTCCCGATCCTGCTGCTCGCCCTGCTCTTCGTCGCCGTCTTCGGTCCCAGCGTGACCACCGAGATCGTCGCGGTCGGGCTCGGCACCGCCCCCGGGTACGCGCGGATGGTGCGCGGCCAGGTGCTCGCCGTGCGGGACTCCGGCTACGTCGAGGCCGCGCGGGCCCTCGGGCATCCCTATGGCTCGATCGTGCGCCGCCACATCTTCCCCAACGCGATGCGACCGCTGGTCGTCGTGATGACGCTCGGGGTCGGCCAGTCGATCGTCTGGGCCTCGGGGATCGCCTTCCTCGGCCTCGGCGTGCCGCCGCCCTCGCCCGAGTGGGGAGCCCTGCTGAACGCCGGGCGCAACTACATCACCCAGGCCTGGTGGCTGGAGGTGATGCCGGGGGTGGCGATCGTCCTCTTCTCGCTCTCCCTGACCACCCTTGGCCGCCACCTGCAACAACGCCTCGAAGGAGGAGTGAACCGATGAGCACCGCTCCGACCCCGATCACGACGGGCGGGCTCCGTCCCGCCGATCCCGAGAACGACCTCCTGCGAGTCGAGAACCTCCAGGTCGGCTTCGGCGAGAAGCGCAACGTCACCGAGATCGTCCATGGCGTCTCCTTCTCGCTCGCCCCGGGCGAGTGCCTGGCGATCGTCGGCGAGTCGGGCTCGGGCAAGAGCGTCACCGCCCGCACCCTGGTCGGGCTGACTGGCGGCAGCTCGCACGTCAGCGCCGACCGGCTGGAGTTCGGCGGTCGCGACCTGCTCTCGTTCAAGGACCGCGACTGGCGCGGCCTGCGGGGCAAGGACATCGGCTTCATCCTCCAGGACGCGCTCGTCTCGCTCGACCAGCTGCGGCCGGTCGGCAAGGAGATCGACGAGGCCCTGCGGCTGCACGACTGGGGGACGAAGAAAGAGCGCGAGGAGCGGGTGATCGAGCTGATGGAGCTGGTCGGCATCCCGGAGCCGGCGGTGCGCGCCAAGCAGCGCCCGTATGAGCTCTCCGGCGGTCTGCGGCAGCGGGCCCTGATCGCCTCGGCGATCGCGATGGACCCGCAGCTGATCATCGCCGACGAGCCGACCACCGCCCTCGACATGACCGTGCAGGCGCAGGTGCTGGAGCAGTTGCAGCAGGCGAAGGCGCGGGGCAAAGCGCTGATCCTGATCAGCCACGACCTCGCGGTCGTCTCACAGCTCGCCGACACCGTCGCGGTGATGTTCGACGGCGACATCCTCGAGTACGCGCCCGCGGGGCAGCTCTTCTCCCGCCCCGAGAACGCCTACACGCAGCGGCTGATCGAGGCGATCCCGAGCGCCGACTCGCGCGGCGCGCGGCTCTCGCCGGTGGTCCGCAGCCACTCGCTCGGCGAGGCGCGGAAGTACGAGACCACTGATGCGCCCGTGTTGAAGGCCGAGCGTTTGTTGAAGAAGTTCCGCGGCCCCGACGGGGTCGATCGCACGGTCGTCAACGATGTCTCCTTCGAGCTGAAGCAGGGGGAGACGCTGGGGATCGTCGGCGAGTCGGGCTCGGGCAAGACGACGACCGCGCGCCTCGCCCTCGCCCTGCTCGAGGTCGACGGCGGCGGGGTCACCCTGGCCGGCGAGGAGTGGTCGGGCCTGCCCGAGCGCGAGCGGCGCAAGCGCCGCAACGACATCTCGGTCATCTATCAGGACCCGCTCAGCTCCTTCGACCCACGCTGGACGGTCGAGCAGATCATGCTCGACGCGCTCGGCGAGGGATACGACAAGAAGGCGGCGCGGCGGGTGCGGATCGCGGAGCTGCTGGAGATGGTCGGGCTGGAGCCCGAGCACCTCAGGCGGCGGCCCCTGCAGCTCTCCGGCGGTCAGCGCCAGCGGGTCGCGATCGCCCGGGCGCTCGGCCCGCAGCCGCGGGTGATCGTCTGCGACGAGCCGGTCTCGGCGCTCGACGTCTCGATCCAGGCGCAGGTGCTCGACCTGCTCGCCGACCTGCAGCAGGAGCTGAACGTCTCCTACCTGTTCATCTCCCACGACCTCGGCGTCATCCACCACATCTCCGACCGGGTGCTGGTGATGAGCGACGGCAAGGTGGTCGAGTTCGGCGACGCCGACGACGTGCTGCTGCGCCCGCACCACCCTTATACGCAGAAGCTGGTCGCCTCGCTGCCGGTGCTGGAGCGGCCGAAACCGACCGGTCCGCGACCGTTCGGCCGGCCGCCGCGCGCCGCCGGCCCGGAGTTCACCGAGGAGCTTGCCGCGTGAGCGCAACGCCAACCTCCCCCTCAGCTTCCGAGCTTAACGGCCATATATGGCCCTTAAGCTCGGAAGCACCGCGGCTCGGGACGCCGGGGGAGGCGCTGGCGGCGGCGCGCGCCTTCGCCGCCGAGATCGCCCCGGGCGCGGTCGAGCGCGACGCCGAGCGCCGCGTCCCGGTGGCCGAGCTGGAGGCGCTCGGGCGCACCGGCCTGCTCGCGCTGGGCGTGCCGGTCGAGCGCGGCGGCGCGGGGGCGGGGGCGGTGACGATCGTCGAGGCGATGCGGATCATCTCCGCCGCCGACCCGGCGATCGGCCAGGTTCCCCAGAACCACTACATGCTGGTCGACGCGCTGGTCCGCTACGGCGACGTCGCGCAGAAGGAGCTGCTGCTCGGCGAGGTCGTCCGCGGCGCCCGCTTCGGCAACGCCTGGTCCGAGCGCGGCGGCAAGCATCCGCTCGACACCAAGACGACCCTCAGCGAGACCCCGCGCGGCCTGCGCCTCGACGGGCGCAAGTACTACTCGACCGGCGCGCTCACCGCCCAGTGGGTCCCGGTGCTGGCGCGCGACGAGACCTCGGGCGCGCTCACGCCGCCCCCCGGCAAGGACGCCCTCGCCTTCGTCTTCCTGCCCCGGGACACCGAGGGCCTCGAGGTCGACCAGGACTGGACGGCCTTCGGCCAGCGGGCGACGATCAGCGGCACGACGAACCTGAACGATGTCAAGGTCCACCCGGGCTGGGTGCTTCGCTTCTCGTCCGAGAAGCCCGCCGACACCTTCGCCGCCTTCGGCCAGATCCTCCACGCGGCGGTCGACGTCGGCATCGCCCGCGGGGCGCTCGACGAGGCGGCCCGCCACCTCGGTGCCCACAGCCGCACCTGGTTCGAGGCCGGGGTCGAGCGGCCCGCCGACGAGCCCTACGTCGTCGCCCACTTCGGCCGGCTCGAGGTGAAGGTGAAGGCGGCCGAGGCCTTGCTGGAAGCCGCCGCCCGCCAGCTCGACGCGGCCTACGCCGACCCCACCCCGGAGCTGATCGACGCCGCCCGGATCGGCGTCGCCGCGGCCCGCGCCTGCGGCGCCGAGACCGCGCTGGAGGTCTCCTCCGACGCGCTCGACGCGCTCGGCTCCTCGGCCGCCGACGCCCGTTACGGCCTCGACCGCCACTGGCGCAACGCCCGCACCCACACCCTCCACGACCCGACCCGCTGGAAGCACGTGCACCTCGGCCGCTACCGGCTCGACGGTGTCCTGCCCGGCCCCGATAACCCGCTCGTCTAGGAAGGACACTCCCAAATGCCCCGCCTCCGCTTCAACGCCTTCTCGATGAACTGCGTCTCCCACATCCACCACGGCCAGTGGACGCGCCCCGACACGCGCCAGATGGACTACACCGATCTCGACGCCTGGATCGAGCTCGCCCAGATCCTCGAGCGGGGCAAGTTCGACGCTCTCTTCCTCGCCGACGTGGTCGGCACCTATGCGGCCTACGGCGGCAACCGTGACGCGGCGGTCGAAGAGGGGCTGCAGACGCCGGTCAACGACCCCTCGCTACTGATCCCGGCGATGGCGGCGGCGACCGAGAACCTCGGCTTCGCCTTCACCCAGTCGGTGCTGCAGGAGCAGCCCTTCAACTTCGCCCGCCGGCTCTCCACCCTCGACCACCTGACCAAGGGGCGGGTCGGCTGGAACATCGTCACCTCCTACCTGCCCGACGCGGCGCGCAACCTCGGCTACGGCGGCCTGCCGTCGCACGAGGACCGCTACCGGCGCGCCGAGGAGTACATGCAGGTCGTCTACAAGC
>Ga0134125_10004175_pt1 | contig 16549 bp, 16 predicted proteins | sample KB31751_FD_96464 | JGI IMG/M metagenome (GOLD analysis project Ga0134125, IMG submission 96464) | Terrestrial soil microbial communities with excess Nitrogen fertilizer from Kellogg Biological Station, Michigan, USA - KB3-175-1 | ecosystem: Environmental > Terrestrial > Soil > Unclassified ...
ACTCGACCTGCCCACCAGCCAAAACCAGCATCAGCCGACCTCCCAGAAATCACCCAACTCGCAGGCAGAATTCCGGTCGCTACCCCGGACAGAGCCGCCAACTATTTCCGGGGCAAATAGCTACACCTCGAACGGCTCCACGCGCACGGCGCGCGCCAGCTCCTCGATGACCGCGCGCGCGGCGCTGCCCAACCCCTGATGCAGGAACGTCGCCGCACCCGCCGCGGCGCCCATGATCGCCGCGTCTTCGAAGCTCGCCCCCTGCGCCCACGCGGCCGCGAGCGCGCCCATCATCGCGTCGCCGCAGCCCTCGCGGTAGCCGCGCTCGAAGCGCGGCGGAATGAGCAGCCATGCGCGCTGCTCGTGCAGCACGAGCGCCGGAAGCTCGCCGCGCGTGACGATCGCGCTGCCCGCGCCCGCCGCGCACAGCCGCTCGGCCGCGGCGCGCAGCTCTCGCGGCTCGGACACCGGGCCACGGACGTAGGCGGCGAGTTCCCAGTCGTTGATCTTCACGAGGTCGGGTTTGCCGGTGAGCGCGCTGTCGAGCCGCGGCGGGGAGAGGTCGACGAGCGTGCGCACGCCATTCGCGCGCGCGTCGGCGACGAGGTCGCCGTAGACGCTGAGCGGGAGCGCGTCGTCCGGCATCGAGTTGGCGACGACGAGCCAGCCGCACGCCAGCGCCTCGGCGCATGCGAGCGAGAAGAGCGCGTCGAGCTCGTGGCGCGACGGCGGCTCGCTCGTCGTGAACGCGAGCACGTCGCGCTCGCCGGCGCGCCGGTCGACGACGTAGCAGCCGCTCTCGCTCGTCGTCCCCACGAGCCGCCGCTGGCCGGGCAGCTGTTCGAGCAGCGGGCGCAGCAGGGCGCCCGCCTCGCCGCCGACGAAGCCGCACAGCACGGGCTCGGCGCCGAGCTCGCCCGCCGTCCGTGCGACCCACACGCCTTGCCCGCCGGCATGGAAGTGGACCCGCTCGCGCGCGTCGTCGCCCTCGCGCTCGATCGCGACGGTGAGCAGCGGATGCGGTCCGAAGATCGCGACGCGGGCGGACACGGGCCGAGCGTACGCGCCCCCGCCGAGCGGCGCGACCGGCGAGCGCCCGCCGTCGGCGACGCGGGAAAAAATCGTTGCGCGTACAATGGATCGGCAGATGGCGCTCCAGATCGAGAACCTCGTCAAGCGCTATCCGACCGGCACCGAGGCGCTCAAGGGCGTCGACCTCTCCATCTCCCCCGGCCAGTTCTTCGGCCTGCTGGGCCCGAACGGCGCCGGGAAGTCGACGCTGATCCACTGCACCACCGGCCTCGCCGCGCCGACGTCGGGAGCGATCCGCGTCTTCGGCAACGACGCCGTCTCGCACTACGAGCAGGCGCGGCTGGCGGTCGGGCTCGCGCCGCAGGACCTCAACCTCGACTGGTTCCTGACGGTCGAGGAGACGCTCGACTATCACGGCGGCTACTTCGGCATGTCCCGGCGCGATCGCCGCGACCGCTGCAAGGAGCTGCTGGAGGCGTTCTCGCTGACCGACAAGCGCGAGGAACGCACGCGCACGCTGTCGGGCGGCATGAAGCGTCGGCTGATCCTCGCGCGTGCGCTGATGCACCGCCCGCGGCTGCTGATCCTCGACGAGCCGACCGCGGGCGTGGACGTCGAGCTGCGCCTGGAGCTGTGGCACTACGTGCAGCGCATCAACGCCGAGGGCACGACGATCCTCCTCACGACGCACTACCTCGAGGAGGCGGAGCAGCTCTGCGACCACGTGGCCTTCATCAACGGCGGCGAGATCGTCGCGACCGGGACGAGCGACGAGCTGGCCGAGCGCTACGGCGTCTCCTCGCTCGAGGACGCCTACCTGGAGCTGGTCGGGCGCAAGGAGCTCTCGCGCGCGCACCTGGCGGCCGAGGAGGCGGTATGAGCACGGTGGCCGACAGGCCGGCGCCGCCGCGGGCGCCCGAGCGGGAGCGCGGCGGGGCTCTGCGACTCAGCCCGCGCCAGATCCGCTTCCTCGCGCTCGTGCGGCGCGAGTGCAACCGCTTCATGAAGATCAAGCGCCAGACGGTCGGCGCGCCGCTGCTGGAGACCTTCCTCTACATCTCCGTCTTCGGCGCCGCGCTCGGCTCGCGCATCCACACGCTGCACGGCTATCGCTACATCGTCTTCGTGATCCCCGGCCTGATCATGATGGCGTGGGCGATGAACGCGTTCTCGAACAACGCGTCATCGATCCTGCAGCAGAAGTTCCAGCGCTCGATCGACGACCAGCTCTCCTCGCCCGCCTCGCCGATCGAGCTGCTGCTCGCCTTCTCGCTCGGGGGCTTTCTGCGCGGGCTGACCGTCTCGGTGCTGACGTTCGCCGCCGCGCGCGTGCTCGTCGACATCCCGCTCGCGCACGTGCTCGTCCTGCTGCCCGGGCTGTTCCTCGTCGGCTTCTTCTTCTCGCAGCTCGGCGTGCTCGTCGGCGTGCGCGCGGAGCAGTTCGACGACGTCGCGGTCTACCAGCAGTTCGTGCTGATGCCGCTGATCTTCCTCGGCGGCACCTTCTACTCGGCCTCGCTGCTGCCGGAGCCGTTCTCGACGCTGACGCACTTCAACCCCGTCTACTACATGATCGGGCTCGTCCGCTACGGCTTCCTCGGCTACCGCGACATGAACATCGCGGTGGCGCTCGTCGTGCTGGCGGCCGCGACGCTCGCGCTGTTCGCGGTCAACCTGCGCTTGTTCCTGCGCGGCTACCGGCTGCGCGCGTAGCGCGGGTGGGCGCGGGCGGGTCCCCCTACGGGACGAGCACGACCTTCCCGACGTTGCGCCGCTCGGCGATGATGCGGTGCGCGTCGGCGGCGCGGGCGAACGGCACCACGTCGGAGACGAGCGGTCTGATCGTGCCGTCCTCCATCAGCTCGGCGAGCGGCTCGATCCACGGCGCGAGCGTGCCGCGATCGTCCCACAGCCGCAGCATGTTGAGGCCGATCACGGCCTTCGAGTCCGACATCTGTCTGATCAGGTCGAAGCCGCGCAGCATCGGCAGCGCCTGGCGGCCGGCGCGCAGCAGGTTGCGCTTCTCGCCCTGCTGGACACTCGAGGCGCCGAACGCGACGAGGCGGCCGCCGACGCGCAGCATCCGGTAGGAGCGCTTGAACGAGCTGCCGCCGATCGCGTCGAGCACGACGTCGAAGCGGTCGTTGAGCTCGTTGTCCCAGCCGGGCTGGGTGTAGTCGTACGCGCGGTCGACGCCGTTGGCGCGGATCGCGTCATGCTTGGCGGGCGAGGCGGTGCCGTGGACCTCGGCGCCGTAGCGCTTGGCGATCTGCGTGGCGGCGATGCCGACGCCGCCGGCGGCGGCCTGCACGAGCACCGACTCGCCGGCTCTGAGGCTGCCGAAGCCGAGCAATCCCGCCCACGCGGTCGCGTACACGACGGGGATCGCGGCGCCCTCCTCGAAGCTGAAGGCGTCGGACAGCGGGACGACGTCCGCCGCCGGCACGACGACCTCGGAGGCGTAGCCGCCGAAGCGGGTGCCGGCCATCACGCGCTGGCCCGGATCGACGCCGGCGACGTCGGAGGCGACCTCCACGACGGTGCCGGCGACCTCGTAGCCGACGACCATCGGCGGCTTCGGCGCGTCCGCGTAGAGGCCGGTGCGCGCCATCGTGTCGGCGAAGTTCACCCCGGCGGCGGCGACCTCGATCCGCACGCAGCCCGCTTGCAGGGCTGGCGCGGGGCGCTCCTGCACCTGCAGGACGCTCGGATCCCCGTGCTTGGTGATGACGACGGCGCGCATCGCCCGCGCACCTTACTCGGGTGCGTCAGCCGGCGAAGCGGTACCCGACGCCCGGATCCGTGCGGATGTACCGATTCCCGCCCGCCTCGTCCGCCGGCTCGAGCTTGCGCCGCAGGTTCGCGATGTGCGTGCGCAGCGTGCGCACGTCCTCGGCGTAGGCCGGCCCCCACACCTCGCTCAGCAGCGCGCGGTGGGTCATCAGGCGGCCGCGGTTGCGCGCGAGCGTGCGCAGCAGGTCGTACTCGATCGGCGTCAGGTGGATCGCCTCGCCGTCGCGGCGCACGACGCGCGCGGCGAGGTCGATCTCCAGGCCGTCGACGGCGATCGCCGGCTCCTCCCCGCCATGGCCGGCACGTCGCAGCGCAGCACCCAGGCGCGCGACCAGCTCGCGCGCCCCGAACGGCTTCGTCACGTAATCGTCCGCGCCGGCCTCGAGCGCGCGCACCTTCTCCTCCTCGTCGCCGATGGCGGACAGCACGATGATCGGCATCTCGCTCCACGCGCGCAGCCGCTCGCACACCTCCACGCCGTTGCCGTCCGGCAGGACGAGGTCGACGATCGCGGCATCGGGCGGGCGCGTCGCGGCGGCGTCGAGCGCCTCCTCCGCCGTCGCGACGGCCACCGGTTCGAAGCCGGCGTCACGCAGGATCACCTTCAGCGCGCGCAGGATCTGCAGCTCGTCGTCGACGACGAGGACGCGCCGCGGCGGCGCGCTCACCGTGCGCCTCCGGCCTGGTGGGCGGGCGACTCCCGCGCCGGTGCGACGTCCTGGACGAGCGGCAGCTCGACGACGAAGGTCGCGCCCTGGCCCGGCAGGGACTCGGCCCACACGCGCCCGCCGTTCGCGTCGATGAAGCCGCGCACGACGGCGAGCCCCAGGCCGGAGCCGGTGTGACCGTCGTCGGGAGCCCGGGTACCCCCCACCCCGCCCCCGCCGCCGCGGTAGAACGGCTCGAAGATGCGCTCGCGCTCGGGCGCCCGGATGCCCGGCCCGCGATCGACGATCCGCACGAGCAACCGCGGCCCGACCGCTCGCGCGCGCACCGCGACCGGATGATCGCCCCCGTGGCGGACCGCGTTCTCCAGCAGGTTCGCGAAGGCGCGCTCGAGCTGCGCGGCGTCGGCGCGGATCAGCGGGAGGTCCGGGTCGATCGCCACGCTCCAGCCGGGCGGATGCGGCGTCTCGTCCATCGCCGCGCGCAGCACCTCCTCGACCGAGCACCACTCGGCGCGCGGGGCCGCCGCGCCGCCCTGCAGGCGCGAGAGGTCGAGCAGCTTGTCGACGAGACGCGACATGCGCGAGGACTCGCCGACGACCGCCGCCGCCAGCTCCTCGCGCTCCGCCGTGCTCAGCCGTGGCGAGGCGAGCGCCTCCCCCGCCGCCGCGATCGCGGTCAGCGGCGAGCGCAGGTCATGCGAGACGGCGCGCAGCAGCGCGGTCTTGAGGTCGTCGCTGCGGCGCAGCGCCTTCGTCTCGACCACCTCGCGCTGGAGCGCGTCGCGCGCGAGCGCCGCGCCGAGCAGCGCCTCGAGGCTCGGCAGCACGCGCTCGCGCAGGCGGCCGAGCGTCGCCTCCGGGGGGCGACCGGTCAGCCGCACCACGGCGATCTCCCGGCCTCCGTCGTGCAGCGGGATGCGCACGGCGTCGTCCGCGGGCGTGGCGGAGGCGGCCGCCAGCTCGATCGTCGCCGCGGGCAGCTCGAGCGCGGCGGCGAGCCGCTCCGCGGCCGGCCCAAGCGCGTCGTGGACGTCGGGGCCGCTCAGCAGCAGGCGCGCGAGCTCGGCGGCGAGGTCGGCCTCACGGCGGCGCTGCCCGGCCTCGTGCGCACGCGCCCGGGCGACCTCGGCGAGGCTGCTGACGATCGCCGCCGCGATGAGGAAGACGCACAGCGCGACGACGTTCTCCGAGTTGGCGATCTCCAGCCGACCGGTCGGCGGCAGGTGGAACCAGTTGAACGCGAGCGCGCTCGCGACCGCCGTCGCGAGCCCGAGCCACATCCCGAACCAGGTCGAGACGAGCAGCACGGCCAGCAGGTAGACGACCCCGGTCGAGACGGCCGGCATGACGCTGCGCAGCGGATAGATCGCCAGCGTCGTGAGCGTGACCGCGAACGCCGCCACCGCCACGCCCACCGCCACCGGCGGACGCTCGTCGCGCAGCAGGAGCGAGGAGGATCGCCGCACCATCGCGCTGAGCGTACTGCGGGCTCGTGCATGGCGACGCCTCCCGGGGATGGGGGACGAGAGACGTCGCCTCCGCCATGGGGGCCGAAGCCGCTGTGGCGGGAGAGCGGACAGGCGCGCGCGTCTTGGGGGAACCGGCGCACGTGTCCGTGCTGCACAGCTCGCCCGCGATTGGGGGGATGGAGCGGCCGTGCGAGGGGCGCGAAGCTAACAGACGGGTTGGTCGGCCACATCCACAGGTGGCAAATCGCCCCGCTCTTTCCGATCTTTTCCGGCGCGCGTCGGCGCGCCGACGCTCGCCGGGATTTCACCGTGAATGTTCAGGTGAAGGGGACCGCGGGACGACGGCCCGCGCCCTACGGGAGCGCGCCCGGAGGCGCGAGCCAGACCGACTCGAACTCCATGACCTCTGCGAGCGTGTCGTAGCCACGGTCATAGTGGATGACCGCAGCACCCATCTCCTGTGCGGCAGCCCCGATCAAGTAGTCGATCACCGGAAGCCGCTGCGAGCCCGCCGAGCGGTGTGCCAGTGTCCGCATCGCGTCCTCGGCCGCGCGCAGCACGCCGGTCGTGAGCGGCGCTGGACGAAGCGCTGACAGCTGCGCCGCGAGCGAGTCGAACGTCACCCCATCGCGCGCCGTGTAGAGGATCTCCATACGTGCCGGTGGCGCGAGCCGCAGTCGATCCGCTCGCAGCGCGTCCTGCCACGGCCCACGGATCTGCGGGTGGCTGGCCCGTGCGAACGCGGAGGTGTCGATCAGCAGCGGCAGATCGCCCCAGAGACCGGAGCGACTACCGGAGCGGCCAGGCATCACGCTTGCTCTCGCGCAGCGCGTCCCAATCCAGCCCCGTATCCCCCTCCTCGAACCGCTCCGCGAGCTGCTCGAGGAGCTCCCGGCGCTCTGCCTCGCTCTGCGGTACCGCCGCGACGTGACGCGCGCCGGCGATCGCCAGTTCGCGCACCTGACGGGAGCGCGAAAGCCCAGCCGGCAGATGAGGAGCGGCGGCTTTCAGAGCGTCGGCCAGCTCAGGATCCTCCGTGACCTGAATGCGGTGATGGCGCGTCGGCATGCACCGCAGTGTACCACCGGGGTACCACTGCTCCCAGTGGCGCCGCTAGGACTCGAACCTAGGACCAACGGATTATGAGTCGCGGGGTTGGGGGCTGACGGCCGCTTGATGCCGATGGATGCTGGGCGATGCGTCCCGTTCAGTCCATTCGATCCCGCGATTCGAACGTAGGCTGGAACGTAGAGCCGTGAGCGTACAGGTCGACCGGTGGCTCGTCGGCGTCGCCGACGTCTCGCGCGTCGGGCGCTGAGAAAGGCGGCGGGTCCGGACTGGCCGGTACGCGGACAGGCGGCTCATCGGGTCTCTCCGGAAGGCGTGGCGCCTGGGCGCGCCAGGGACTGATCGACTGGACGATCTCGCCGTAGAAGGCGATCGCCTGGGATCGGGTCTCGGAGACAAACGACCCTCGCCCCTTCCCGCGTTTGCTCCCCATCGGTGCGGCTGCTGCGAGCGTGAAAGATCTCGGCACCCGTCTCGCGTCACTCGGCGAGAGGAGGGCGCGCGGATCGTCGCGAGCGTTCGCGAGGAGCAAGCTTGTCGTCTCGCGCACTCCCTGGAACGCGACGTCGATACGCAGGTCTCGCGAAGCCTCCGGGATCTGCCGCAGGAGCCAATTGATGCGTGAGAGCGGCCGGCCTTCGCCTGGCGCGTCGACCGTGACGCTCGAGATCGTCCGCCGCGCTCGAAGGTCTACCCGGAGGTCGAGTGGAGCGACTGCATCGGGCACGCGAACCGATCCGACGAGCGCACCCTCGTCGGCCAGCACGCGAACGAGCCCCTGCACGCGCTGCTCCGCGGACTGTCTCCGCGGCCGGACGACGGAGACATCCGCGCCGAGGTCCTGCGCGAGTCCAAGCGCGAGGTACTCCATGAACTGGTCCCAGCGCTCACAGACCTCGCGCGGCTCTGAATCGGCGACGCGCAACGTCCCGTCGTGTCCGGCGTCGCGGACGGCCACCCAGGAGGAGCCCATGTCGGTGAACCCGCTTGCGCCGGATGCCTCGTGGTCGAGGTACGCGATGAGCTCGCCCAGGATCCACGCCTGATCGGGGTCTGAGATGCCGCGGAACCGGTGCTGAACGACAGCCTCGGTGATCACGCGCCACCACGGGAGATGCAGCAGTCTCGTCGTCCTGAGCTTGCGCCCATCCACTCGCACCGGCGAGTCCGTCGGCTGTGCGGTGATCACGTTGGAGATGGTGAGCACGCCATCGAAGCCGTTCGCCCGTGCGATGTCGAGGTATCGCGAGACCTGGTCCGGCTGCAGCTCTGCATCGCCGGTCTTGACCTCGACGAGCAGGGTGAACCGCTTGGTTCCCCGCTCCACGACGACAGCGCCGTCCGGAATGCACGTCTTGCCGTCGAGATCCTTGAACTGCACCTCGGTGAACGTGCGGATCCGCCCCTTCGGGGCACCCAAGGGGCCGAACAGCGCATGTCCGAATTCCGGAACAGCTTGAGCGACAGCGAGGAGTGAGCTTGTTGCACGCCGCTCCTGCTCCTCCTGGCCGCGAATGCCCACGGTCGGGATGAGCCGTGCGGGATGCCAGTTGGCGGTCAGATCATCCGTAGTGATCCCCACGGTCGCGGGGACGCTAATGCTCTTTCTTACGGAGCGCGCCGGTTGGGTGCACGATCAGAGACGCACGACGTTCAAGCCCGGAACAGCTTCGAAGTCCCCGTCCCTGCGTCCATAGCTCAGCCTCCCAGTCCAAGGCCGTCGCAGCGATCCAGGCATCTTGCACCCCCAGCTTCGTGAGGCCTCTATCGCGCATGGTCGTCACCAGCGCGGCGAAGCGCGCGGCGATGCCTCGTGTTATCGGCAGCGGCTCTGAGGCTTCGGCCGCCCTCAGCGTTCCCGACGCCGCGCGCGAACGTCCGCATCCGTCGCCGCGAGCACGCCCATCTCGAGTTCGGCCACCGTGACCATGGAGACCGCAACCTCGCGCCCACTCGGGAATCGCCCCAGCGGACGGCCTCCCTCGCGGGCGATGAAGACCGACGTATCGAGAACCGCGCGTCTCAGAGGTCCGCGATCGTGTCGGGCTGAAGCTGTTGGAGATCCTGCCGCAGGCCTGCATCAGCCTGCGCGCCCCGGATGCGTGCCTCCATGATCCCGGAGTCGACCCAGGCTCCTGTCTCCTCGCTCGGCACCAGCTGGGCAACCGGCTGGCGATCGACAAGGACACGAAGGTGCTCGCCGCGCTCGGCGCGACGCAGTGCCGCACTCGTGTCCTCGTGCAGCTCGTGTGCGGTGATGTCGGTGGCGCGTGCCATGGCCAGAGAGCGTATCGGCGAACGTCCACGTCCTCCACCCGATCTACGTTGGTCGTCCGTCCGCAAAGGCTCAGACGACACACGCGACGACCGCTGGGACGTAGACGCGAATTGGCGCCCTGCGCACGCCGGAGCGGAAAGCAGGCGCTTTGCAGGAACTTCGAGTGGCGCCGCTAGGACTCGAACCTAGGACCAACGGATTATGAGTGGCTGGGCTGGTGGCTGACGGCCGCTTGATGCCGATGGATGCTGGGCGATGCGTCCCGTTGGGTCCGTTGGATCCGGCGATTCGAACGTAGGCTGGAACGTAGCGCCTGACCACACGCAGGCTGTAGAGATCGTCTGCCGGGGCGCCTACGCTTCATCGCATGCTCACGGTCAGCGAGGCAGCACAGCGAGTCGGTCGCACCCCGGGAACGGTTCGTCGGTGGATCCGCGAAGGGCGCTTGCCTGCGGAGGCCCAGCACGGCCACTCTGTGATCGATCCCGCCGATCTCGCCGCGATGCGCGATGAGCTCTATCCGATGCTGCCGCTGCCGCCGGAGTGGCAGCGACTCGAGGACGGGACGCCGGCTCCCAACTGGGTGGCGGCCGTGGCGTTGTCTCGCCAGGGTCGGTGAAGCTCGTTGTCGATGCGAGCGTGGCGGTCGCCGCCAGCGCGAACCCCCTCGGGTTCGCACGCTTCCGTCGCTACGAGCTGCTCGCCCCGCCTTTGATGTGGATCGAGGCGCAATCCGCTCTTCACGCGATCCTCTGGCGCGGCGAGCTGCGTCGCGAGCAGGTCGAGCCGATGCGGTCCCGAGTCGTCAACGCCCCGGTCCAGCGCGTCGAACCAACGGAGCTCGTGAACGAAGTGTGGAAGGTCGCCGACGAGCTCGGCTGGGCCCGGACCTATGACGCCAACTACGTCGCCCTTGCCCGCCTGCTCAGATGCCGCGTCGTCACACTCGACCGACGGCTTCGCCGCGGGACCGAGCGCTTGGGCTTCGTCGTCGGACCGACCGAGCTCGACTGACTCTTCGCACGGACCCGATCCGGAGCTGGAACGGCCGTCAGTCCTCCGGTCCGAAGTCGGGTCCTGGCGCGGCCGACACGAAGTCTCCCTCGCTCATCGCCTGCAGCCCTGGCCCGTACAGCGCCGCGAACTCTCGCCGGTATTCGAGCTCAGATGCCAGAAGGTGAAACGACCTACTGAACGTAGACGCCCTGCGGCGGCTCTTCCTGCCTTGTCCCGAAACAGTGCGACTTGCAGGGACTCCCAGTGGCGCCGCTAGGACTCGAACCTAGGACCAACGGATTATGAGTCCGCTGCTCTAACCAACTGAGCTACGGCGCCGTAGCGGGTTCGACGCTACCAGAGCCGGGCGGGTGGGCGCCGGTGGAACCGCGACGCGCGGGCGGGCGGCGGTCTACCGTCAGCGTCATGACGTCAGGCGCGCCGCTGCTCGTCTCGCAGCCCAACCTCATCGCCCGCACCTTCGCGCCTGCCAGCCGGCAGACGATCGCGCTGGAGCACGCGTTGCGCCGCACGTGGATCCCGATTGCGCGCAACTGGCGGATGACGCCGCGCGGGGTCCGCATGCTCCAGCGCGTCACAGAGCCCGGGCGGCGAGTCCCGATCCTCAGAGGCAGCGTCGTCGAGCACACGCGCGTCGCCGGCGTGGCGGCCGAGTGGGTGCGCGGGCCGCGGGCGCTCGGCGCCGCCGCGCACGATCCGGACAGCGCCGTCGTGCTCTACCTCCACGGCGGCGGCTACGTGTTCGGCTCGCCGCGCACGCATCGCAACCTCGTCTCGCGCATCTCGCACGTGACCGGCCTGCCCGCGCTCTCGCTCGACTACCGCCTGCCGCCCGTCGCGACGCTGCCCGCGCCGATCGAGGACGCGCTCGCGGCCTACCGCCACCTGCTCGCCGAGGGTCACGCACCGCAGCGGATCGTCGTCGCGGGCGACTCGGCCGGCGGCCACCTCGCGCTGACGCTCGCGCTCCACGCGGTCGAAGCCGGTCTGCCGTCGCCGGCCGCGCTCGTGCTGCTCTCGCCCTGGACCGACCTGACGATGTCGGGCCCGTCGATGACCGCCAACGCGGCGCGCGACCCGTTCATCCAGCCGATCGCTCTGCACCGCGCCGCGCGCGTGGCGCTCGCCGGCGCCGACCCGGCCGACTGGCGCTCCTCTCCCCTGTTCGCGCCCGACGACCTCGTTGCACGCCTCCCGCCGACGCTCCTCCAGGCCGGCTCGACCGAGGTGCTGCATGACGACGCGACGCGCACCGCGCAGCGCCTCGCGGCCGCCGGCGTGCCGACCGAATTGCAGATCTACGCGCGCCAGCCGCACGTCGTGCCGTTGTGGAACGGCACGCCCGAGGCGCGCACCGCGCTGCGCGAGATCGGCCGCTTCGTGGACGAGACGCTCGCGGGGCCGGGGACCGATGCACCACCGGTGCCGAGCGAGCGCGACGCGGCCGCGGCCGCCTCGCGCGAGACGACGACCGCGTAGCGCTACGGCGCGAGCCGCCGCGCGAGGGTCGCGTCCGGCGCCATCGCAGCGCGCACGAGCGTGCCGCGGACACGGACCGCGGTCGCCGACCCGCCGGGCAGGCGCGCGCTCCAGCCGTGCAGCGCGGCACCGAGCGCGGCGGCCTGCGCGGCGGAGCCCATCCGCACCGCCAGCAGCGCCGCGTCGCGCGAGCGGCACGGCACGCCGCAGCCCGCCCCGCTCGACGCCCCCCGCCGCCACAGCGCTTAGCGGCCGCCGCGCCAGCCGGCCGTCAGCTCGCGCGCCGCCACCACCCCGCTCTGCGGCGTGAGCAGCGCCGCCAGGTCCTCCTCCCCCAGCGTCGAGCTGGCGAGCAGGCGCCAGCCCTGCCCGGGCGCAGGCGCACCCGCAGGCCCGACCCTCACGGCCGCCGGCTGCCGCGCCCTCAGCCAGCGCCGCGGCTGGAGGATCTCGGCCGTCGTGCGCGGAGGCCGCGCCCGCTCGGCGACGTCGACCAGCGCCCAGCCGCCGGCGTCGGCGTCGCGCAGCGCCTGCACGAACTGCTCCCCTTGCAGGTAGGGGAAGATCAGCTCCCGCACCGTGTACTGCGGCAGCGGCGTCCCGCTCGTCGCCTGCGTGAAGCCCGCGAGCGCGTCGCCGAGCGGCGTGGCGCTGGGCCAGCGCGCCGCGTAGCGCTCCATCACGAGCGTCGCGGTCCCCTCGACGAGCGCCTGCTGCGCGGTCGAGGCGTCGTCGTCGCGGCCGCCCTCGAGCCGCTGGAGGTCGACGTGCTGGTCCTCCAGCGCGTGCGTCAGCTCGTGCGCCAGCGTCACGTCGTCGACGCCGGCGCCGCGCACGAGCGACAGGCGCCTGCGGCGCGGGTCGTAGTAGCCGGCGACCTGCTCGCCGTACACCGAGGACTCGATCCGCCGCAGGTCGGCGCCGGCCGGCAGCAGGCCGAGCAGCGTCAGCAGCTCGGCGCTCGCCCGGTGCTGCGCCGCCGGCTCGCGGTCGTAGTCGGCGAGCCCGTCGCGGCGCGCCTGCGCCGGCGAAACGACCGCCACCGGCACCGGCCGCACGAAGCGCAGGCCGCGCAGCGTCTCGACGCGCCGCTCGATCAGCCGCACGTGCGCCGCCGAGACGGTCGCGCCGCCGGCGCGGGCGGAGCGCGCACCTCCCCCGCCGAGCGCGATCCCACCCGCCGCCAACAGCGCGGCCAGCAGCAGGATCAGCACCTCGGGCGTGCGGGAAACCGGCGAGTCGGACCGGGGGTGCGTGATTGGATACTCACTTCGACCACGGAGGAAGGGACAGCATGGCGCAACCGGCAGCGATCGTGACGGGAGCATCGAGCGGGATCGGCTTGGCGATCGCGCGCATGCTCGGCGAGGAGGGCTACGCGCTCACGCTCGCCGCGCGCCGGCCCGAGAAGCTCACCGAGGCCGCCGACGGGCTGCGCGCCGACGGCTTCGAGGTGCAGGAGGTCGCGGCGATGCTGGCCGAGGAGGACGCCGTCGCGCAGGTCGTCGGCGCCCACCGCGATCGCTACGGCCGCCTCGACGTGCTCGTCAACAACGCCGGCGTCGGGATCGGCGCGCCGGTCGCGGAGATCCAGACGAGACGGCTCGACATGCAGCTCGACGTGAACCTGCGCTCCTACGTCCTCTTCTACCGCGAATGCATCGAGCTGCTGCGCACCGCCGCGCAGGAGACCGGCGGGGCGCAGGTCGTCAACACCTCCTCGATCTCCGGCAAGCGCGGGCAGGCGTGGCTGTCGGTCTACTCGGCCACGAAGGCCGGCGTCGTCGGCTGGACGGAGGCGATGAACAAGGAGCTCGCGCCCGAGGGCATCAAGTCGTGCGCCCTCTGCCCCGCGTTCGTCGACACGCCGATGACCGACTTCGCGAAGGCGAACGGCGTGGCCGCCGCGCAGATGATCACGACGCAGGACATCGCCGAGGCGGTGCGGATGCTGCTCAAGGTCTCCCCCGCCTGTTTGATCCCCGAGATCATCTTCGAGCGGCCGGGTGATGCGCTGTGAGACTTGGGGTTCACATCGGCTATTGGGGCCTTGGCCTGACGGCCGACGAGCAGCTCGGAATCGTGCAAGAGGCCGAGCGGCTCGGCTACGACTCCGTCTGGGCCGCGGAGGCCTACGGCTCCGACACGGCGACGGTGCTCGCCTGGCTCGCCGCCGGCACGAGCAGCATCAACCTCGGCTCCGCGATCTTCCAGATCCCCGGCCGCAGCGCCGCGATGACGGCGATGACCGCCGCCACGATCGACACACTCTCGAACGGGCGGATGCGCTGCGGGATCGGCGCCTCCGGCCCGCAGGTCGCCGAGGGCTGGCACGGCCAGCGCTACGGGAGAATGCTCCAGCGCACGCGCGAGTACGTCGCGGTCGTGCGGATGGCGCTGGCGCGCGAGCGCGTCGAGTTCCACGGCGAGACGCTCGAGCTGCCGCTGCCCGACGGCCCCGGCAAGGCGCTCAAGCTGACGATCGCGCCGGTGCAGGAGCGCATCCCGATCTATCTGGCGGCGATCGGCCCGAAGAACACCGCACTGGCCGGCGAGATCGCCGACGGGTGGATTCCCACGCTGTTCGCGCCCGAGCACGTGGCGGAGTTCAGGACCCACCTGGAGGAGGGCGCGGCGCGCGCCGGACGCTCGCTGGACGGCTTCGACATCGCGCCGACGGTCAACGTGCTCGTGACCGACGACCTGGCGAGCGGGCGTGACGCGATGCGCCCCTACCTCGCGCTCTACATCGGCGGGATGGGCTCGCGCAGACAGAACTTCTACAACCGCCTCGCCGTCCGCTACGGCTTCGAGCAGGCGGCAAAGGAGGTTCAGGACCTCTACCTGGAGGGCAAGCGCGAGGAGGCGGGCGCGGCGCTGCCCGACGAGCTGATCGACCTCGTCTCGCTCTGCGGCCCGCGCGAGCACGTGCGCGAGCGCCTCGCCGTCTACCGCGACGCCGGCGTCGGCACGCTGATGGTCACGCCGATGGCGTGGACGGCAGCGGAACGCCTGTCACAACTGCGGCTGGTCGCCGAGCTGGCGGCCGAGTCGTAGGCGCCGGCGGGCTGAGGATCCCGAGCAGCGCATCGACGACGCGCGGGTCGAGCTGCGTGCCGGCGACGCGCCGCAGCTCGGCCTCGGCCGAGGCGGCGGACCGCGGCGGCCGCCACGGACGCGGCGAGGTCATCGAGACGAACGCGTCGCAGGCGAGCAGGACGCGCGAGGCGAGCGGGATCGCGTCGCCGCTGAGCCTGTCCGGATAGCCGGCGCCGTCGAAGCGCTCGTGCTCGTGGCGCACGATCGGCGCCGCCTCCGCCAGCAGCGGCAGGCCGCGCAGCATCCGCTCGCCGATCAGCGCGTGCTCCCGCAGCACCGCGCGCTCCTCGTCGCGCAGCTCCCCGGGATGCGAGAGCAGCACGGCCGGGACGCCAACCGTGCCGACGTCGTGGAACAGCGCCGCGAGGTAGAGCGCGCGCAGCTCGTCGTCGTGCAGGCCGAGCGCACGGCCGGCCTGCCACGCCAGCTCGGCGATCCGCCACGACTCGGTGCCCGCCGCCGCCGCGCTGCCGACCGCGACGCGGTAGAGCTCGCCGAAGCCGGCGCTGCGGAGCCGGTCCAGCAGGCGCCGGCAGGTCAGCGCGCGCCCGAGCTGCTCGGCGATCGCCTCGGCGAGCGCGCGCTCCGCGATCGCGTAGGCATGCGGACGGTCGGAGGCGACGATCAGCCACCCCCACGTGCGCGTCTCGTCACGGATCGCGACCGCGAGCTGGCTGCGCACGCGCGCGCCGTCGATCCAGCGGGCCTCGACGTCGTCCTCCACGATCGCGGGACCGCCGGCGGCAAGCGCGCGTCCTGCGATCGGCTCGGCCGCGAGCGCACTCGCGGCGTCGCCCGTGTCCTCCCCCGAGCTGAGCGCGACGAGGCGCACGCCGTCGTCGTGGTCGAGCCCGACGACGGCGGCGCCGACCGTGTCGAACGCGCCCGCGAGGAAGGCGACCGTCGTCTCCGCCAGCGTGCGCTCGTCGCGTCCGCCGGGAAGCGCCCTCGCCAGCCCCGCGAGCAGCGCCAGGCGGTTCGTCGTCGCGGTCGGCCCGGCTCCGTGGCGCTCGCGGTCGTCGCGCCCGGCCGAGCGGCGCGCGTCGTCTCCCAGGGGCCCGCCGTTCGTGCGCTTCGTCTGGCGCAGCGCGGCGTCGGCGCGCAGGATCAGCTCGTCGACGCTGCGCGCCGGGGCGCCGAAGGTCGCCCAGCCGATGCCCGCGCCGAGGCGTTGCTCGCCGTCGGAGCCGAACGGGATCTCCGCGACCGCGCGCGTGAGGCGTTCGGCCAGCTCGCGCGCCTCCTCCTCGCCCGCGCGCACGGCGATCACCGCGAACTCGTCGCCGCCCTGGCGACAGCAGACGTCCTCCTCGCGCAGCGCGTCGCGCAGCGCGACGGCGACGAGCCGCAGCGCGTCGTCGCCGGCGAGGTGGCCCAGCTCGTCGTTGATCGCCTTGAAGCCGTCGAGGTCGAGCAGCACGAGCGAGAACGGGTCCTCGTAGCGCCGCGATCGGGCGACCTCGGCGGTCAGCGCGCGCATGAACATGCGGTAGTTGCCGAGGCCGGTGAGGTCGTCCAGCTCGGCCATCCGCAGCGCGTCGGCCTCGCGCCGCAGCAGCGCCGCGTGCTCGCGGCGCAGGCTCGCGAGCGCCCACGCGAGCGTCGCGCCGGCGAGCAGCGCGACCGCACCCGTGCCGGCGCCGATC
>Ga0134125_10004176_pt1 | contig 16549 bp, 18 predicted proteins | sample KB31751_FD_96464 | JGI IMG/M metagenome (GOLD analysis project Ga0134125, IMG submission 96464) | Terrestrial soil microbial communities with excess Nitrogen fertilizer from Kellogg Biological Station, Michigan, USA - KB3-175-1 | ecosystem: Environmental > Terrestrial > Soil > Unclassified ...
CACGGCCACGATGTTGAAAAGGAGGATGGTGGAAATCGCGTAGGCCGTGTCGTGTTCGTCTGGCTGGATGATCGGCGTCACCGCGGCGATCGCCGAGGCGCCGCAGATGGCCGTGCCCACCCCGACCAGGACCTTCAGTTTGTCGTGCACACCGAGCCAGCGGCCCAACGCCCACGCACTGAAGAAGGCCACGCTCAGGGTGACCACGGTGACCGAAAGCGAGCGCATCCCGGTAGCCACCACCTGATCGAGGCTCAGCCCGAAGCCCAGCGCGATGATCGACGCCTGCAGCACGGTGGTGCTGGCAAACGTGATGCCCGGGACAAACCGCGTGTCGGGCGCCAACACGCTGCGCACCAGCAAGCCCAGCACCATGCCGAACACCGGCCCGCCGATCAGCGGCAGGCCGCGACCCAGCAGCAGCGCAAGCACGGCAAGTGCGGCCGCCAGCGCCAGGCCGGGCAGAACAGTGCGTGGATGCGTGGGTGACAAAGCGGTGGCGTGCATGGGGATTCCGTGGGGACCCGTGCATTGTGGTCGCCGCCGGCGATCAACAAAATTTCGAATATTTGATGTGGCGTATAAGATGGAATGATGATCAACATCAGCCCGCGGCAACTCGATGTCTTCGTGCAGGTGGCCTTGCACGGCAGCGTGCGCATCGCCGCCGAACGCCTGCACCTGACCCAGCCCGCTGCCAGCATGGCGCTGGCCGAAATGGAGCGGCAGCTCGGCTCGCCGGTATTCGCCCGCGAGCGCGGGCGCCTGCGCCTCAACACCCGCGGCCGCGAATTGTTGCCGCTGGCGCAGGAACTGCTGGAACGCCACGCCGACTTCGCGCGCCGCGGCGGCGAAGGCGTGGAGCTGGGTGGCGAGCTGCGCATCGGCGCCAGCAACAGCGTGGGCAATTATCGGGTGGGTGAACTGCTGGGCGATTTCGTGCGCGCGCACCCGCAGGTGGCCGTGCGCCTGCGCGTGGGCAACACCGCCACGATCGCCGCCGCCGTGATCGACCACAGCCTCGACGTGGGCTGCGTCGAGGGTCCGGTGACGCATCCCTCGCTGGAGATACGCCCCTGGCGCGATGACCGGCTGGTTGTGTGCGCGCCGCCGGACCATCCGCTGGCGCGCAAGCGCGGACTGAAACCCGCCGATTTCGTGGGCGCCCGCTGGGTACTGCGCGAACCGGGCTCGGCCACTCGGGCCACCAGCGAGCGCGTGCTGTCGCAATTGCCTCCCGGCGAAACCGTGCTGGAGCTCGATCAGATCGAGGCGATCAAGCAGGCCGTGGCGGCGGGATTGGGCATCGCCTGCCTGCCCGAGGTAGCGCTGACCGACGCGCTGGCTACTGGTCGGCTGAAGGCGCTGAAAACCCCGTTCCTCGACCTGCGCCGCAAACTGTCACTGTTGCTGCACAGGGAGAAATACCGCGGCGCCTTGCTGGATGCATTTCTGCGCGACGCCGGCACCGGCCGCTGAAGCACTCCCGCTGCTTTTTCGGGGGCAGCTTCTGGGGAGCGATTTCAGTCGCGATGCTCCTTCCTGCTCTTTCGCCCCTCTCCCACTTGCGGGAGAGGGGTTGGGGAGAGGGGCGGCGAACACCGAAGAAAAGCGTCGCGACTGAAGTCGCTCCCACAGGTATCAGGCGGCGGCGTCGCTGATCTCGGCCAGCAAGGCGGCTACCTGCTCGTGCGTGTGGGCGCGCAGCAGGCGCGGCGCGTGCTGGCGCAGGGCGCTGCGGTCCAGCGTGGCCAGGCGGTCGCGCACCAGCAGGATCTGGCCGGGATGCATGCTGAACTCGCACAGGCCCAGTGCCAGCAGCAACGCGGTGAAGTTCACGTCGCCACCGATCTCGCCGCACAGGCTCACGGATTTGCCTGCGCGTCGGCCGGCGCCGATCACGTGTGACAGCACCCGCAGCAGCGCGGGCTGCAGCGGGCTGTAGATGTTGTCCAGCGCGTCGTTGCCGCGATCGGCGGCCAGCACGTATTGCGCCAGGTCGTTGGTGCCGATGGCCAGGAAATCGGCGTGCTCGATCAGCGCGCGCACGTTGATCGCCGCGGCGGGCACTTCGATCATCGCGCCCAATGGAAGCTTTTCGGGCAGGTCGATGTTCTCGCGCTTCAGCTCCTGCCGCGCCAGCTTGAACAGCGTGCGCACCGCGATGAGTTCATCGGGCTGGGTCACCATCGGCACCAGCACGCGCACCGGGCCGTAGCAGGCCGCGCGCAGGATGGCGCGGATCTGGGTGGAGAACACCGCCGGATAGCGCAGCGACAGCCGCACGCCGCGCACGCCCAGTGCGGGGTTTTCCTCGCCCTGCATCACCAGTCCGGCCGCGTCGGCCTTGTCGGCACCCAGGTCGAGCGTGCGGATGGTGACGGGCAGGCCGCCCATGCCCAGCACCAGGTCGCGGTAGGCGATGAACTGCTCGTCCTCGGAGGGCAGATCCTTGTGCCGCAGGAACAGGAATTCGGTGCGGTAAAGCCCCACGCCATCGGCGCCGCGGGTGCGCGCCAACGCCACGTCGGCGGGACTTTCGGCGTTGGCGAGCAGGCGGATGTCCAGGCCGTCGCTGGTGCGCGTGGGCGCGTTCGCCAGCAGGGCCAGGCGGCGGCCTTCGATGACCGCCTCGCGCTGCCAGGCGCGATAGCGGGCCAGGTCCTGCGCGGTGGGATGCACCACCGCTTCGCCGCGCTCGGCATCCAGCAGCAGCAGATCGTCGTCGTGGATGTGCGACAGCGCGTCGCGCGTGCCCACCAGCATCGGCAGGCCCAGGCTGCGCGCCAGGATCGCGCTGTGCGAATAGGCACTGCCGGAACTGGCGACCACACCGAGCAGGCCATTGCCGGCCAGTTGCGCCATGTCGGCGGGCGCGATGGAATCGGCAATGAGGATCTCGCCGACCCGCGCGGCCAGCTTGCGCTCCTCCGGGCTGGTCTGCCGCTGCAGCGCGGCGATCACCCGGTTGATGACCTGCTCGACGTCTTCCTTGCGGCTGCGCAGGTAGGGATCGTCCATCGCCTCGAACATCGCCGACAGCCGCTCGCGCTGCTTTTTCAGCGCGGCGCCGGGGCGGTAGTGGCCGACGCGCACCAGGTCGTCCAGCCCCTGCAACAGCTCCGCGTCATCCAGCAGCAGGCTGTGCGCATCGATGAACTCGTTGACCTCGCGCGCCAGCGCGCCCTGCAGTTTGCCGCGCAGCTCGCGCAGCTCCTGCCGGGCCATGTCCAGCGCGCGATGCAGGTTCTCCAGCTCGCCCTCGATTTCCTCTTCGGCCAGCGGCCGGGTATCGACGGCGTAACGGCTGGGTTGCACCAGCCGCGCCCGACCCAGCGCCATGCCGCGCGCCGCGATCGTGCCGGGCAGCAGGTGTCTCACGCTTGGCCCCCTTTTGTGCCAAGCGCGGGATTCGGGATTTGGAGAAGCGGTGCACGGGAGGTCATGCCGCGACGCCAGTGGCGCGGCTTTTGTCGTTCCGAATCCCGAATCCCGAATCCCATCCCAGTCACGCTCCCTCGTCGAACTTGCGCTCGAACAGTTCGGCCACGGCGGCAAGCGCCAGCGCTTCGTCCGGACCGTCGGCGCGAATGGTCAGCGGCGTGCCCATGCCGGCGGCCAGCATCATCACGCCCATGATGCTCTGCGCGTTGACCTCGCGGCCCCGGTTGACCAGCCATACGGTGGCTTTGAAGCCCTGCACCAGTTGTACCAGCTTGGCCGACGCGCGGGCGTGCAGGCCCAGCCGGTTCGATACCACGATGTCCTGTTCAAGCATAAATAGGGTTACGCATGATCGATGAAGATTCCTCCGCGGCCGCCGCTGGCCGCGATCTCGGCCAGTTCGTCCAGCGATTTGTCCGCATAGTTGAGTACCCGCAGCAGCATCGGCAGGTTGAGGCCCGACACGCAGCGCAGGTGGACGCCCAGCGCGCCCAGCGACAACCCGATGTTGCACGGCGTGGCGCCATAGAGATCGGCCAGCACCAGTACGCCATCGCCCTGGTCCAGCTCGCGGGCATGGCGTGCGGTGAGCGTGCGCATCACGTCTGGATCGGCCTGTGGCGGTATTTCCACTGCCAGCACCCGCAACGGCAGTTTCGGCATGACGTGATGCGTGGCGGAAATCAGTGCGTGGCCGACCGCTTCATGGGTCATCAACAGGACGCCGACGCTCATGCCCGCTTCTCCACAAGCACGGTGGAACCTTCGCTGGAAACCGGGGCGATAAAGCTTTGCCGAGACATCGTCGTCAGTCCAGCTCGCGATGGAAGGTCAGCACGCCGTCACGGCGATGGCGGTAATGCGCCGCCAGCTTTTCCACCAGGTACACCGACCGGTGGCGCCCGCCGGTGCAGCCGATGGAAATAGTGACGTAGCTGCGATCGTCTTGCTCGAAACGCGGCAGCCATGCGTCCAGCCAGCGCGCGGTGTCGGCGAAATACTCGCCCACCAGCGGTTCGGCCTCGAGGAATTCGCGCACCGGCGCGTCCTTGCCCGAGAGCGGCCGCAATTGCGGTTGCCAGTGCGGATTGGGCAGGCAGCGCGCGTCGAACACGAAATCGGAATCCAGCGGCAGCCCGCGCTTGAACGCGAACGACTGAAACATCAAGGTCAGGCCTTCGGTGGCCTGCGCATAGCCGGTGGCCACCAGGCGCCGCAACTGGTGCACGTTCAGTTCGCTGGAATCGATCACCTTCTCGGCAATGGCCATCAGCGGCCGCAGCAGGCGGCGCTCCTCGGTGATCGCGTCGCCCAGCGAACGCCCTCGCGACGCCAGCGGATGGCGGCGGCGGGTTTCCGAGTAGCGCTTGATCAGCACCTCGTCGCGGCAATCGATGAAGATCAGGTGCACCTGCACGCCGGCGCCGGCCAGCTCCGACAATACATTCGGCATCTGCGCGAAATCGACGCCCCGGTTGCGCACGTCCACGCCCACCGCGATGCGCCGGTGGTTGCCGCCCTTGCCCTGGATCACCGCGTTCACCAGCGGCGCGACCAGGGTGGTGGGGAGATTGTCGACGCAATAGAAATCCAGGTCTTCCAGCGCGCGCAGCGCCACCGTCTTGCCGCCGCCGGAGACACCGGTGAGTACGATCAGGTGGATTTCGTGCGGGTCGACGAGGGGATTCAGCAGGGGAGTGTTTTCGTCGTTCATGCGTTCACCATGGGGGCAGTCGGTGCATCTGGTGCGCCTGGCGGTCGATGAAGGTCTGTGCCGGATCGATGCCCTTACTTTTCAGTGCGTGGTTGCGGACCGCCGCCTCGACCAGCACCGAGAGATTGCGGCCCGAGGCCACGGGAATGGTGATCATCGGCACCGCCACGTCGAGGATGTCGCGATGGCCGATGTCGCCGGTGATGCGGGTCATGGCATCGACCTCCTCGCCATCGCGAAGTGGCTTGAGGTGCACGATGAGGCGCAGGTATTTGGACGTCTTTACCGCCGTATGACCGAACATCTCGCGCACGTTCAGGACGCCCAGGCCGCGCACTTCCAGCAGGTCCTGCAGCAATTCGGGGCAGGTGCCGTCGATCACGTCCGGCGCGATGAGGGTGAAGTCGGTGGCATCGTCGGCCACCAGGCGATGGCCGCGGCTGATCAGTTCCAGTGCCAGTTCGCTCTTGCCCGAGCCGGCCTCGCCGGTGATCAGCACGCCGATGGAGAAGACTTCCAGGAACACGCCGTGCAGGGTGGCCTTGGCGGCCAGCATGCGCGCCAGGTGGTATTGCAGGTAGGTCAGCAGCTCGTGGCCGCGCTTGGTGCTGCTCCACAGCGGGGTGTTGGTTTCCTCGGCCACTTCGCGCAGGTCGGACGGTACCGACTGGTCCTTGGTGACGATCAATGCCACCGGCTGGTGCGCGGCGATCTTGTGGATCACCTCCCAGCGCTGGCGCGAATCCAGCGCATCGAGGAAATTCAGCTCCTCAGTACCGATGATCTGGATCTTGTTCGGATAGATGACGTTGAGGTAGCCGATCAGCGACGGTCGGCGGGCCTGGGCCTCGCCAGGTTCCAGCGCGCGCGATTCACCGCGCATGCCCGACACCCAGCGCAAGGCCATGCGCTCGTAGACGTTGTCGTAGAGTTGGCGGGCGCTGAGCCGGTCCAAGCGTATGTCCCTCGCGGTTACCGGTCGGGCGACATGCCGCGACGGTGAAGGGACATTGTGCCAGCTTGGCGGAAAGGACGTTCGGGTGGACGGCTTTTTCTGGCGCCGATGAGAGGTTTGAGGCGTGCACCTTCGACTTCGCCGCTGCGTGGCTACGCTCGGGTGAACGGGGCCTGCCTCGCTGCGGATACTCATAACCGAGGGCTGGGCTCGGCGACAACGCGGCGAAGTCGAGCCGCGTTGCCGCCGTTCGGCGGGGTCAGCCGTACTGGCGTTCTTCGCGCGCCTGGCGCTGATGCTTGTCGCTGATTTTCTCGCGATGTTTGCGTAACTGGTCGACAAGCTTGTCGAACAACACGTCGATGGAGGCGTACATGTCGGCCTCGGCGGCTTCGGCGTGCAAGGTGGCACCGGTGGTGGTGAGGGTGCCCGAGGCACGCTGTTGCAGCTTGTCCACGGCCAGTACGACGGCCAGGCCGATCAGCTTTTCGTCGAGGCGGGTGAGACGGTCGAGCTTGCCGGTGACGTGATCGCGCAAGGCCGGGGTGACTTCAATCTGCTGGCCGCTGAGTTGGAGTTGCATGGGTCGCCTCCTCTGGTGCAGTGCCGCGTTGCGCGGCGGATGGAGATGCCGTGGGGTCGGCATGTCCGTTGAATCACACTCATGTAGTGGGGACGTTTCGCGCGTGGGCAAGTTCCCGATGGCGCTCAGCAGGCGCGCTGGCGTTCGCTGGAGCTGGGTATGCGCAGGCCCTCCCGGTATTTGGCCACGGTGCGGCGCGCTACCTGAATGCCGCGGCGTTGCAGTTCTTCGGCAATGGCCTGGTCGGACAAGGGCTTGCGACTGTCTTCGGCGCCGATCAGCTTGCGCAGCATGGCCTGGATCGCGGTGGCCGATGCGCTGCCGCCGTCCTCGGTGGAGACGCCGCTGGAGAAGAAATATTTCAGCTCGAACGTGCCGCGCGGCGTGTGCATGTATTTGCGCGTGGTGACCCGTGAAATGGTCGATTCGTGCATGCCCACTTCCTCGGCCACCTCGCGCAACACCAGCGGGCGCATGGCCTCGGGGCCGTAGTCTAGGAAGGCGCTCTGCTGGCGCACGATGGCGTTGGCCACTTTCATCAGGGTTTCGGCGCGCGATTCCAGGCTCTTGATCAGCCAGCGCGCCTCCTGCAACTGGCCGCGCATCCAGCTGGCGTCTTCGCCGCGAGCCTGGGCGATCAATCCGCAATAATGCTGGTTCAGGCCCAGCCGGGGCTGGGCGTCGGCGTTGAGGCTCACGCGCCAGTGGTTGCCGTCGCGCAGCGCGTACACGTCCGGCGCCACGTATTCCACCGGGGTGGTGTCCAGTGCCGCGCCGGGGCGGGGGTCCAGGCTGCGGATCAACAGGGCAGCGGCGGACACGTCCTCCTCGGTGGCGCGCAGGTGACGGGCGAGTTTGGCGATGTCGTTGCGCGCCAGCAGTTCCAGCTCGCTGTCGATCAGCCGCAGCGCCAGGTCGCGGTGGGGTGTGGCCGGGTCGAATTGTTCCAGCTGCACCCGCAGGCAATCGCGCAGGTCGAGACTGGCCACGCCGACCGGGTCGAAGCCCTGCAGTTGGCGGCGCACCGCCTCGATCTCCTCCACGCTGGCATCGAGGCTGGCTGGCAGGGCTGCAAGTACGGCGTCCAGCCCTTCGGCAAGGTAGCCGGCAGGGTTCAGTGCATCGATCAGTACCGTGGCGATGGCGTGCTGGCGCGGGTTGAACGAGGACAGGTTGAGCTGCCACATCAGGTGTTGCTGCAGGGTTTCCGGCGCCGCGTTCTGCGGCTCGAAATCTTCGTCCCCGCGTGAACCCGACGAACTGCTGGCGCTGCTGCTGTTGCTGCTGCTGGAGAAGTCGATCGGCGATTCGGCGCTGCCGCCGGTGTCGGCCCAGTCGTCGGCCGGATCGTTGACATCGTGCTCGATGCTGGCCGTTTCGGCGACGCCCTCGGTGACTTCGTAGTCGTCTTCGTCGCCCGCTGCTTCGTCCTCGGCCTCGTCGGCGAACTCCAGCAGCGGATTGCCTTCGGCGATCTGTCGCAGTTCCGCCTCGAGCTCCAGCTGCGACAACTGCAGCAACCGGATCGCCTGCTGCAATTGCGGCGTGAGGGTCAGCTGCTGATGAAGGCGAAACTGTAATGCGGGTTTCATGCCAACGTGGTCGAGTGAGCTGGCAACCATCCTAACCGGTCGCTGGCGAGGCGGCCATACCGTGATGGTGGTGTTTTACGCCGGTCGGCCGAACGCGATCCTCAGAGCCGGAACTCGCGCCCCAGGTAGACCTCGCGCACCTTTTCGTCGGCCAGGATGTGCGCGGGCGTGCCGCGCGACAGCACCTCGCCGTCGTTCAGGATGTAGGCCCGGTCGCAGATGCCCAGCGTTTCGCGCACGTTGTGGTCGGTGATCAGCACGCCGATGCCACGCTCTTTCAGGTGGCGCACGATGCGCTGGATCTCGCCCACCGAGATGGGGTCGACGCCGGCGAACGGTTCGTCCAGCAGCATGTAGCGCGGCTTCGCCGCCAATGCCCGGGCGATTTCCACGCGCCGCCGTTCGCCACCGGAGAGGCTGATGCCTTTTTGCCCGGCGATATGGGCGATCTTCAGCTCGTCGAGCAGGTTTTCCAGTTCGGTGCCGCGCTGGTTCGCATCCAGTCCGGTGCGCAGTTCCAGCACCGCCATGATGTTGTCCGCCACGCTGAGCCGGCGGAACACCGAGGCTTCCTGCGGCAGGTAGCCGATACCCAGCTTGGCCCGCGCGTGCATGGGCAGGCCGGTGATGTCCTGCTGGTCCAGCTTGATGCTGCCGGCGTCGGCTTCGATCAGTCCAACCACCATGTAGAAGCAGGTGGTCTTGCCGGCGCCGTTGGGGCCCAGCAGGCCCACGACCTCGCCTTCACGGATCGAAAAACCGAAATCGCGCACGACCTTGCGCGCGCGGAAACTCTTTTGCAGACCTTCGGCGGAAAGCATCGGTTACGGCGTTCCCGGCGTGGCGCTGCTTTGCGCCGGAGCGGGCGCGGCCGTGCTGGTTGGCGCGGGCGTGGCGGGCTTGTCGGCGGGTGAGGCTGCCGCCTTGGCCTTGGGCTGGAAGGTCATGTGGACCATGCCGTCGCCATTGCTTTCGCCGGTCATCTGGCTGGTCTGCGTGTTGTAGGTGAGGGTGTCGCCGCGGGCTTCGCCGCGTCCCTTCTGCTTCACCACGGCGTTGCCGGACAGTACGGCGTAATCCTTGGCGGCGTGGTAGTCGATGGTGGCCGCCTCGCCCTGCATCAGGTTGCCGTTGTCGTCGAGCTGTTCGAGATGGGCGGGGCTGCCGGTGATGACCACGCGGTCGATCTGGCTTTCGCCATCGAAGTGGACCTTTGCCTCGGCGCCGGTGGCCTTCAGCGAGCCCTGGCGGATCACCACGTTGCCGGTCAGGGTGCTGACCGTATTCGGCTTCTGGAAGCCCTCGAAATGCTTGGCGTCGACCTGCATCGGCTGCTCGCGGTCGCTCTGCCTGGCGAAGGCTGGCGACAGCGCAAGCAGCCCCAGCACGAGCCAGGCGGCGCTAGCGCTTGCGCGGCGGGAACGTGGCGTGGACGTCATCGAGCAGCTCCAGGTGTTTGTCGTTGAGGTTGGCACGCATGCCGAGACCGGTGATTCTAGTGCCCCCTTGCACCATCTGCGCCGCTGCGGCCGTCTGCATGCGGTTGTCCTTGGGCCAGGCGGTGACATCGGCGGTATGCAGTTCGGTGCCGGGCGTGTCGTCATAGGCGGCCCGGTGCATGTAGACGGGGCCTTGCAATTTCAGCAGCGTGCCGGCCTTGTCGACCCAGCCGTACAGCGACTCACCCTTCCAGTCCGGCACGCCGGGCTGGTTCGAAGGCAGGTCGAAGGTGGGCGAGTTGATGTACAGGGAATCATCGCCTTCGCGTCGTTCGACGTGCGGCGCCACCAGGTGGAAAGCGGCAAGGCCTTCGGAGTTGTATTTCGTGACGCGCGCATCGGTGAGCGTGTAGCCGGAACGCGGCGGGCCCACGAAGTCGTTGGTTTTCGGCGGCGGACCCATCCACAGCAACAAGGTCTGGGCGAGACCTGCAGCAAGCGCCAGCCCCACGATCGCCACCGGCAGGCGGCGGTCGCGCAGGTAGCGGCGGATGTTCACTGCCAGCGCTCCCGTTCGGCATCGGCCTTGCCCTGGGCCAGCAGGATCAGGTCGCACACTTCGCGCACGGCGCCTTCGCCGCCACGCCGGCTGGTTTGCCAGTGCGCCTGCGCGGCCAGCCACGGATGCGCGTTGGCCACGGCCACCGCCAGCCCGGCCATGCCCATCGGGGCCAGATCGGGCAGGTCGTCGCCCACGAAGGCGGCCTGCGCCGGCGTCAGCTTCAGCGCTTCGAGCAGTTCGCGCAGGCAGGCGCGCTTGTCGCCCTGGCCCTGATAGACGTGGGCGATGTCCAGCTCCTCGGCGCGCAGCGCCACGGGATGGCTGATCCGTGCCGTGATGATGGCCACCTGCACGCCGTTGGCCTGCAGCCGTTTCAGGCCCAGCCCGTCGTGCACGTGGAAAACCTTGGTTTCGCGGCCGTCCTCGCTGTAATGCAGGTGGCCATCGGTCAGCGTGCCGTCCACGTCGAACACCGCCAGGCGGATGGCGGCGGCGCGGGCGAGCAGGTCGTCGGGGAGATGGGCGAGATAGCTGTCAGTCATGCGCGGTGGCTGGTTGGCGAGCGTGGTCGAAGGCTCCATCAAACCACGCGGGCACGCAGCAGGTCATGAATATTCAACGCGCCGACCACGCGCTGATCGTCGTCGACCACCAGCAGGGCATGGATCTGGTGCTTTTCCATCAGCTGCGCCGCTTCCGCCGCCAGCTTGTCCGGGCCGATGGTCTTGGGCCCGCGTGTCATCAATTCGGTAACGGTGGCGCCGCGCAGGTCCACGCCCACGTCGTCCAGCGCGCGGCGCAGGTCACCGTCGGTGAACACGCCCAAAAGGCGGTCGTCCGCATCCACCACGGCGGTCATGCCCAGGTGCTTGCGGGTCATCTCGACCAGCGCGGTGGTAAGGCCGACATCCGGCGCCACGCGCGGTACATCGTCGCCGGTGTGCATCACGTCGCTGATCCGCAGCAGCAGGCGGCGCCCCAGGCTGCCGGCCGGGTGCGAGCGGGCGAAATCGTCCGAGGTGAACCCGCGCGCCTCCAGCAAGGCGATGGCCAGCGCGTCGCCCAGCACCAGTGCCGCGGTGGTGCTGGTGGTGGGCGCCAGGCCCAGCGGGCAGGCTTCGCAGCTGATACTGCCGTCCAGGTGCACGTCGGCCTGCCGTGCCAGCGAGGAGCCGGGTTTGCCGGTGATCGCGATCAGCGGTATCCCTTCGCGCTTGAGCGTGGGCAGGATGAACAGCACCTCGTCGGTTTCGCCGGAATAGGACAACGCCAGCACCACGTCCTGCGGCATGATCATGCCCAGGTCGCCGTGGCTGGCCTCGCCCGGATGCACATAGAAGGATGGCGTACCGGTGGACGCCAGGGTGGCGGCGATCTTGCGCGCCACATGCCCGGATTTGCCCATGCCGGTGACGACCACGCGGCCGTGGCAGTTCAGGATCAGCCGACACGCCTCCACGAAATCGGCGCCGATGCGCGGCTCCAGCGCACCGACGGCCTCCGCCTCGGTCACGATGACGGCCCGCGCATGACGAATGATGGCGTCGGGCTGCAGCGAGACGGTGGCAGGCGAGGCGATGCGTGCGTTCATGGGAGCTCGATTAATAGAGTCATCGTGGCGTATTGCCGATCGGCCGGGCGACGAGGCGGCTCATCGTCGTTTCTGCGGCATGAAATTTCCACTATCATGGCCGATTAGCATTTTACCGTCATAAGCCGTTGGGCAGTGTCGAATTGCCTAGGTTATGTGCCATCAGTCGTGAAGCCCATGGATTCTGACCGCATCAAATCGCTGATCGAAGCCGGGTTGCCGGGCGCACAGGCCGAGGTCAGTGGCGCCGATGGCGTCCATTTCGAGGCCACCGTGCTTGCCGATCAATTCGCGGGCAAACTGCCGCTGGCCCGCCACCGGATGGTATACGCCACACTGGGTGAGCTGATGGGTGGGGAAATTCACGCACTGGCCCTGAAAACGCTGACGTCCGAGGAAGCGGCGCGCCGCTGAAGTCGCCGCGCTTCCGATACATCTTTTCGAAGGACAACAATGGCCAAGATCCTGATCAGCGGCGGCGTACCGCTCCACGGCGACGTGGGTATTTCCGGTGCGAAAAACGCCGTGCTGCCCATCCTCGCCGCCTGCCTGCTGGCCGACGAACCGGTCAGCGTGGGCAATGTGCCGCACCTGCACGACGTCACCACCTTCATCGAACTGCTCGGCCAGATGGGCGTGCAACTGGTGCTGGATGACCGCATGAAGATGCACGTCGACCCGCGCACCACCAATACCTGCGTGGCGCCGTACGACCTGGTGCGCACGATGCGCGCCTCGATCCTGGTGCTGGGCCCGCTGGTGGCGCGCTTCGGCCAGGCCGAGGTGTCGCTGCCCGGCGGCTGCGCGATCGGTTCGCGGCCGGTGGATCAGCACATCCGCGGCCTGCGCGCGCTGGGCGCGGACATCAGCGTGGAAAACGGCTACATCAAGGCCCGCGCCAAGCGGCTCAAGGGCGCGCGCGTGCTGATGGACATGGTCACCGTCACCGGTACCGAGAACATCATGATGGCGGCCACCCTGGCCCAGGGCACCACGGTGATCGAGAACGCGGCGCAGGAGCCCGAGGTGGTCGACCTGGCGCACTGCCTGATCGCGATGGGCGCACAGATCGAGGGCATCGGTTCCTCCACGCTGGTGATCCACGGCGTGGAGCGGCTGCACGGCACCGATTACCAGGTGCTGCCCGACCGCATCGAGACCGGCACCTTCCTGGTCGGCGCGGCGATCACCGGCGGCAAGGTGCGGGCACGGCATGCGCGCGCCAACACGCTGGACGCGGTGCTGGCCAAGCTGGAAGAAGCCGGTGCGCATATTTCCACCGGTGAGGACTGGATCGAGCTGGACATGGGCGGGCGGCGGCCGAAGGCGGTCAACATCAGCACCGCGCCGTATCCCGCGTTCCCCACCGACATGCAGGCGCAGTTCACCGCGCTCAACTGCGTGGCCGAAGGCACCGGCGTGATCACCGAGACCGTGTTCGAGAACCGTTTCATGCACGCGCACGAGCTGCAGCGGCTGGGTGCGGATATCCACCTGGAAGGCAACACCGCGGTGATCAAGGGCGTCGGACAGATGAGCGGCGCGCCGATCATGGCCACCGACCTGCGCGCTTCAGCCTGCCTGGTGCTGGCCGGACTGGTGGCCAATGGCGACACCACCGTCGATCGCGTGTACCACATCGATCGCGGCTACGAGAACATCGAGGAGAAGCTTGGCACCCTGGGCGCGAAAATCCGCCGACTGCCGAACTGAATCAGCCACACATGAAAAAAGCCCGGCATGCCGGGCTTTTTTTTGGCGGCGCAACCCTCAGTCGACGTGGTAGCTCAGCAGTTCCATCTCCACGTTGCCGCCATCGTGCTGCGACAGCTTCACCGGCAACGGGTAGCGATCAGGCACGTACCAGGCGCTGAAGCCGCGGTCCGCATCGGTACGTTCCACCCGCTCGGCATCGAAGCTGCCGGCCGGCACCTTCACGGTCTCCTTGCCGGTTACCTTGAAGTTCTGGGTTTCGACCTGCTGTTTGACGGCAACCGGCAGGCTCACGCTCTTGCCGCCATCGCGCAGCGCCATGCCGATGGCCAGCGCCAGCGTGTTGCGCTCCACCAGACCGGGTGCGGCGGGGTAGGTTTTCGCGCCCTTGCCCTCGTCCACGCTGACCTGCTTTTTCGCCCAGTCCACGCGCAGATGGCGCTGCTTGCTCTTGATGGCCGACGTCAATGCGTAGTCGTAGCTCACCGCCTCGGGCACGTCGCCTTTCCAGCGGAAACGCGAGCTTTCTTCAAGATTGGCCGCCAGCAGCGCTGCCATGCCGCCACTGCCTTTGATGCTCTTGCTGTAGACCCATTCGCCGTCGCCGGCCGGGCGCAAGGTGACCTTGGCGTCGCCCAGGGACATGCCGCCCTGGGTGACGCGATAGGTGGCGGTAAAGGCCGTGGGCGTTTTGGCGGCAGCGGCCATGGCCGTGCTGCCGAACAGCAGCGCAGCGCCAACAAGCGGAACGAACAGGGAGCGGATGATCATCGGTCGAGTCTGCCGCGGCCGGGCTGAACCGCGCGTCAAGACAGGTGCAGGCCGTGTTCGCCCAAGGTCAGGGGCGTGCGCAGTGGCTGGCCATCCAGTTGCGCGCCGTCGTCGCTCCAGCGCAGGCGGCGACTGGCCATCAGGCTCAGCACGGTCGGCAGCAGGCGGTGTTCCAGTGGCAGCAGCCGCTGTGCCAGCGTGTCCTCGTCGTCGTCGGGGTGGACGGTGATCCGTGCCTGGGCGATCAGCGGGCCGCCGTCGAGTTCGGCGGTGACGTAATGCACGCTGGCGCCATGTTCGCGGTCGCCAGCTTCCAGCGCGCGGCGGTGCGTGTGCAGGCCGCGGTATTTGGGCAGCAGCGAGGGGTGGATGTTGATCACGCGGCCGATCCAGGGGGTCAATGCTTCGCCATCGAGGATCCGCATGAAGCCGGCGAGTACCAGCATGTCGGCGCCGCTGGCAGCGACGCGGGCGAACAGCTCCAGGTCGAAGCTTCGCCGATCCGGATAGTTGCGCGGATTCAGTGCCAGCGTGGCGATGCCGGCAGCTTCGGCCAGCCGCAAGGCATGCGCGCTGGCCTTGTCGCTGCCCACCAGCACGAATTCCACCGGCAGTTCGCCACGGTCGCGCGCGGCCAGCAAGGCGGCAAGGTTGCTGCCGCGACCGGAAGCGAGCACGGCTACCTTGAGTGGGGCCGCGCTCACTTGGCCTGCGTCAGTGGCGTCGGTGGAAGAAAGTGTGGCGATCAACGTCGATACTCAGCCGATCCGCACGCGCTCGTCGCCCGAGATGGTTACCACTTCGCCGATCACCGCGCTGGCCAGCCCGTGCGTGGTCAGCAATGTCGAAGCCGCGACCACCGCGTCGGCCGGCAGGATCACCGTGAAGCCCACGCCGCAGTTGAATGTGCGCCACATTTCCTCGCGCGCCACGTTGCCCTCGCGCATCAACCAGTCGAGCACCGGCGGCAAGGTCAACGCCGACGCCTGCAGCGCGATGCCCAGACAGTCCGGCACCACGCGGATGATGTTTTCCTTCAGGCCGCCGCCGGTGATGTGGGCCATGCCGTGCACCCGATCCGACTGCGCGCGCAGCAGTTCCAACATCGGTTTCACGTAAATGGTGGTCGGGGCCATCAGCGCATCGGCCAGCTTCACGCCGCCGAGGTCCAGGTCCAACGGGTTGCCGGCGCGCTCCAGAATCTTGCGGATCAGCGAATAGCCGTTGGAATGCGGGCCGGACGAGGCCACGCCCAGGATCACGTCGCCGGCCACGATGCCGGCGCCGCTGAGCATGCGCGATTTTTCCACCGCGCCCACGGTGAAGCCGGCCAGGTCGTATTCGCCCGGCGGATACATGTCGGGCATTTCGGCCGTCTCGCCGCCGATCAGCGCGCAACCGGCCAGTTCGCAGCCCTTGGCAATGCCGCCGACCACGGCCGCGGCGGTGTCCACGTCCAACTTGCCGGTGGCGAAATAATCGAGGAAGAACAGCGGCTCGGCGCCCTGCACCAGCACGTCGTTGACGCACATGCCGACCAGGTCGATGCCGATGGTGTCGTGGCGGCCGAGCATCTGCGCCAGCTTCAGCTTGGTGCCGACGCCGTCGGTGCCCGACACCAGCACGGGCTCCTTGTAGCGGCCGGAGAGGTCGAACAGGCCGCCGAAGCCGCCCAGCCCGCCCATCACTTCCGGGCGCTGCGTGCGCTTGACCAGTGGCTTGATGCGTTCGACCAAGGCATTGCCCGCGTCGATGTCGACGCCGGCGGCGCGGTAGGTGAGGGCGTCTGACATGGCGTAAACCGGCTGGATGAAACGCGCAAGTTTAGCAGTTATGTGGCGGTGGCTGGCCGTTGGTGGCACGGACTTTTCCATCCACGCCATGGCCGTCATGGACGCTGGCAGCGCGATTGGGCAGACTTCCCGCAGTAGTCCGCCAAGAATCCATGCTTATGCGCCTGTCCCGTCTGTCATTTGTCGCCCTGTTGCTGGCGTTTGCGGCGTGGTCGCCGCTGCGTGCGCAGACCTCGGGTTCGCCGTATTCGGTCACGGTACCGGTCAGCGACACCAGCACCGGCTCCCTGTAACGGCCGCTCAAGTCGAACAGCCCGCCGAAGCCGCCCAGGCCGCCCATCACTTCGGGACGAACCGGGCGCTTGACCAGGGGCTTGATACGTTCGACCAGC
>Ga0134125_10004177_pt1 | contig 16547 bp, 17 predicted proteins | sample KB31751_FD_96464 | JGI IMG/M metagenome (GOLD analysis project Ga0134125, IMG submission 96464) | Terrestrial soil microbial communities with excess Nitrogen fertilizer from Kellogg Biological Station, Michigan, USA - KB3-175-1 | ecosystem: Environmental > Terrestrial > Soil > Unclassified ...
CAGCGCTGCTAAGGTGCATGCGTCCGCGAGCCGCGGACTGCCGCTTCACAGCATTCTTTGGACGCCAGTACAAAAAAGATCGACGGCAGGGAGGACCGCAGACAGGACAGCACAGGCGAGCGCCGGCGCCTCTCGCGTGTCCGCCACGACGACCGCGGAAACGCATACGTCGAGTGGATCGATGCACCCGCCGACCTGGTCGAGCGGCCCAAGCTGGAGGTCGAGCGGCAGCCGGGCGATTTCGCGCTCGAGACCGAGCGCAGCGCCTACAACCCGTACGCCAATGGCGCGGGCGCCGCACGCAAGTCCTCCGGCAACACGACACGCACGGACCTGCGCAAGCTCTCCGAGTGGATCAAGATGATGCGCGAGCTCGAGGAGCGCAAGCGCACCGGTGGCGGCGACGGCACGGCCGGCGGTGAAGAATAGCGAGCCAGACCCTGGCCCCGCGGCATTCGTTCAGGGTTTCCGCCGATAGAGCTACGCAGACCGCTCGATGTGAGCGAGCTTGCGCGCGTTGCTGAGGCGATAGAAACGCCGCAGCTCGGTGAGCACCTCCCCTTCCGTGCCGGCCCCCCGGCGGCGCAACGATCGCTCGAGCCGCCGGCAGAACTTCTCGGCGTAACGGCTCGCCTCGCGGTAGAGGTCCTCGCGCCCCTCGGCCAGACGCGGATCGATGCGCGTGCGCTCGAACAGAATGCGGCGCAGCTCCGCGGGGAATCGGCCGGGGAGCTGACGGCGCAACAGCCAGTAGCTCGCGACGTACTTGTCGACTTCGGCCTGCATTTCCAGCTCGAGTATCGACACCGCACGATCATGGCCGGCGTTCCAGGCGAGATAGAGGAAGTGGCTCACGCCTTCGAGCGCCTTGCAGTAGTCTGCAACGTTGCCGTCATGCAGCCGCACCAGCGGACTCTCGCGTTGCAGTCTTTCCAACAGGTCCGGGTCGAGGTAAAGGGAGATCGCGGCTGCATCGCCGGCGGCCGCCGGCTGCGCGACGATCAGGTCCTCCTCGGTGGTCCGGCTGCGGACCGCTGCCGGCAGCCACTTGCGATCGGTGACGAGAAAGTCATACACGTCGTGAGCAATGCTCACGTCGTATATGTCCCCGATGAGCTGCTGCAGTTGCGTGAGGATCATGAGTCAGTGGGCGAACTGCGTGCCGCCCGCGCTCGTCGGATCGACACCGAGACGCTTGAGGAGCGCATAGCTGCGCCGGCTGCCGGTTTTGAGCCAGATCTCGTAGAGCCGCAGGATATCCTTGTCCGAATGGGTGTAGGCGGTCTCGGCAAGCTCGTTGAGCGCATCGACCATGGGCTGGAATTTCTCCGACAGCTCCGCGAAGACACCACCGAGCACCCTACCCTTGCCGCGCGAGAGGGATTCGGCAAGCACGCCGTAGGCGCGTCCGCCCATGGCGATGTGATAGTCGATGTCGATCAGCTTGCGGGCGAAGCTCTGCGCGAAAAACCCCGCGATGAAGAGCGAGACGTCACCGAGCCGCTGGAGATTGCGATTGCGGTCGCCGGCCGAGCGCGCCTCCAGCGCCTCCGACAACATGACCACCAGCGGCTTCAGACGCGGGCCGTCCGGCGTGAGGTCGAACAGCGCCTCCGAGCGGGAGAAGAGGGTCAAGAGGTTGACGACGTAGTGCTCGGTCTGGTCCTCGACCGAGAGCTGCTGGCTCGCGAGCGCGCCGTGCAGGGCATCCCTGAAGTATTCCTTCAGGTTGGCAACGGGCTGCACCCGGCAGGATGAGTGAGTGTCAGACATGGCTGTTACAGGCCTCCTCAGTACGCCTCCTTATGAATAAAACGGCAGCAGACGGATAAAGTTCACCTCACATAAAGGGTGAATTCCGTGATGCATTGTCCATTGGCCGAAACTCGCGTGGGACGCGGCGGGCGGCCAGCCATGTTTATTCGCCGTTCAGCTTTGGCAGCCGCAGGGGCCGAGTGCTAGAAGCTCGGCCAGCTGCATACAGTCGGCTACGTCCAGGTCGGCCGGCCGGAGGCTCGCGGGCCAGGGTGTTTCACTGCGGTTCATCCATGCCGTGCGCAGGCCTACTGCGCGTGCTGCTTCGACGTCGAGATAGGGGTCGTCGCCGACGTAGAGAATGTTCCGCGCCTCGAGACGCAAGCGCTGCGCGAGTTGCTGGAAGCAACGGGGATGTGGTTTCGCAACGCCAATCTGACGCGCGTTCAACGACACGCTGAACAACGATGCAAGTCCAATCAGCTCCAGGTCGGCATTCCCGTTGCTGAGGGATGCAAGGGCGTAGCGCGTACGCAGGCGCTCCAGCGCGGGGTGAACGTCCGCATAGGGCTGCAACTCGTTGCGCGCCGCGAAGAACACCTCGAAGGCGCGCTCGGCGATTTCCTCCTCATAGCCGCACTCGCGGGCATGAGCCGCCAGCGCCGTGATGCGCAGGTAGGTGAAATCGTGGGCATTGTGCGGCTCGCTGCGGGCAAGCCGCTCGCGCGCGATGCGCATCTGCTCGGCCGACACCCGCTCGGCGATCCGCGGACAGTGCTCGCGCAGCCATTCCTGCAGACGCTCCTCGGCGCGAAGGATCACCGGTCCAACATCCCACAGTGTATTATCGAGATCGAAGGCGACTGCGCAGATGTCGCCAAGCATGGCTGCACCGGCTTCGGTGCGGCCCAGGCTCAAGGTTTCCGTCGTCATGCTGTGAAGGTTACCATCCCATGTCGGATCTGACCCTGGTCATCGGCAACAAGAACTACTCTTCCTGGTCGCTGCGGCCGTGGATGCTGCTCAAGCATCTGGGCGTCGAGTTTCGCGAAGTGCTGATCCGCCTCGACATGCCGACGACGAAGGACGAGATCGAGAAGTACGCGCCGAGCGGGCGCGTGCCCGTGCTGCTCGACGGCGACCTCTCCGTGTGGGACTCCCTTGCGATCTGCGAATACGTAGCGGAGCTCAGCGGACGCGGGTGGCCGCAGGACGCTCGCGCCCGGGCGGTGGCCCGCTCCGTCTGCGCGGAAATGCATTCGGGGTTCGCCAACCTGCGGATGGAATGGCCGATGAACGCGCGCGCGCGCAACCGCCGCACCGTGAGCACGCCGGGACTGGAGGCGGACGTCGACCGGGTCGATGAGATCTGGAACGACTGCCGGCGGCGCTTCGGCGCCGCGGGCCCGTGGCTCTTCGGGGAGTATTCCATCGCCGATGCGATGTATGCGCCGGTCGTGCTGCGGTTCAACACCTACGGCGCGCGCGTCTCCGAGACGGCGCGCTGGTACATGGCTGCGGCGCTGGAGGATGCCGCGCTGCAATCCTGGCTCGCGGCCTCGAAGATAGAGCCGTGGACGCTGGAGCGGTCGGAGATAGGGTGAGGGCGGTGCCGGGTGCCCTGCCGCCATGGATGGCCGGTGGTACGGTCCCAACTCTTACCCATACGTCGCGCGCCACTCCGCGCGATAAGACATGCCCAACGACATCAGGCGCTCCAGCAGCTCCGGATAGGCGATGCCGGCAGCGCGAGCAGACTCGGCGAAATCCTCGGCCGCTTCCAGATTGGGGTTGGCATTCGCCTCGAGCGCGTAGACGTCGCCATTGGGGGTCGCTCTGAAATCCATGCGCGCGCAGCCTGAGAGACCGAGCGCCCGGTAAATTCGACGAGAGAGTTTGTCGAGTCGCGTGAGCACGTTCGCCGGCAGATCCTCCGCCGCGCGCGTCGTGATGCCGTACTTGGTCTGATACCGCTTATCCCATTTCACCTTGCGCGTGGCGATCGCCGCCAATGAATCGGGCATCGAGCCGAATACCATTTCCCAGACCGGCAGGCGCGTCAGCCGGTCGTTGCCCATGACGCCGACATAGAGCTCGCGGCCCTCGATGTACTCCTCGACCAGGGCGTCGGAGCCTATCTGCTCGTGGACGAACTCGATCCGTTCCTTGAGCCGTGCGGCATCCTCCACCACCGAGGCCTGCGCAATGCCCAGTGAGGCGTCCTCGACGGTCGATTTCACGAACAGCGGAAAGCGCAGCTTGCGCGGGACGCGGATGCGGGCGCCGCGCTGGAAGACGGCGAACTGCGGTGTCGGAATGCGGTGGAAGGCGAGGAGCTGCTTGCAGAGCGGTTTGTCACGCGACAGCAGCAGGCCGCGCGGATTGCAGCCCGTGTAGGGCTGGCGCATGAGCTCGAGGAAAGCGACCACATGCTGGTCGTAAGTAACGATGCCGTTGAATTCCTCGAGCAGGTTGAAGACGATGTCAGGCTGCCACTCCGCGATGCTGCTGCGCATCTCGGTGAGGCTGTCGAGTACGCCGAGGCAGCGGACATCATGGCCGTTGGCGCGCAGAGCGCTCGTAACATCGTACTCGGTACGCCACTCCTCGATTTCCTTGTCGGTGTGACCCTCGAGGTTCTCCGGCGGCACCAGGCTCGCGTGCACGACGACGAGCGTGCGCAGTTTTTTCATCGTTTTTCTGGCATCTCTGTTCGCACGGCAGCCTCCGTCCGCGACGGGCGGAGAAGGCGTTAAAGGCGCAGATGCGGTGTCTCGCCTTGCGAATAAAGGCCCGCAAGCCGCTCGAGCAGCCAGCGCGCGCTGCGGATCGCATCGCGCCTGTTGCCGCGCACGTAGAGCTTCAGGGTCTCGCTGCGCTCGATGAGCATGCGGACGATCTGATGCACACTATAAGGCTCGAGGCCCAGCTGACCCGACACGGACGTGATGAGCGCCTTGCGGTTGGCGCGCAGCAGGGTCGCGGCGCGCATCGCCCCGCGGCGCATCGGCGGTGGCACGAAGAGCCTGCGCAGAAATTCGTCAGCGAGTCCGCGGCAATAGTAGCGTTGGCGGGCGAGCTTGCGGCGATAGTGCTGAGCCAGGGTGCGCGTATTGGTCTCGATGGGCTCGATGCGGGTGCGGTTGCGGACGGGCGCCCGAAGTCCTCGCACCCCCGCCACCAACTCGTCGACGGCGCTGAGTTTCTGGAACGCCGGCCAGTCCGCGTAGTTCTTGCGCCAGCCGGAACGCGGCGTCAGCCAGACAGCGAACGTCTCTGCGAAGTCCTCCGTCGGGTGGGACTGCGCGTACCACTCTCCCAGGTGATGCACGTAACGGCGGCTGCCGGGGCGGGCTTTGTACCGGGCCGGATACTGGAGGGAGGCAGGGCCGAAGATCTCCCGCCAGCGTTTGCGCCGACGCAATCGATAAGCGTTGTCGAGTGCATGTCCTGCCTCATGGCGCAGGATACGCATGAACCAGCGCGTATTACCGCCCTCCACTTCCCGCATGATGCGGCGCTCGAGGCGCTCGAGGCGCGGGTGCGCAAGGTAGAACGGTATCGCGATACCGGGCACCCCGTCCGGCGAGAACCACTCTTCCGACAGCCACACGTGTGGCTGGAAGCGGAGGCCTCGAGCTTCCAGCTCCGAGTACAGGCGCCGCACGCGGCGCTCGACGCTCGAGCCCTGGAGCCGCAGGCCGAGATCGCAAAAGCGCAGCGACAGCAGGCTCTCGTCAGATAGACGAGTCCATCCGGGATTCACTCGGGAGGTGCGACTGCGCTGGGGAGCCACGGCAACGCAAGCCTACCCGTTTCCGGCCCGGCTGTCTGGCCTGGTGGATGCGGGTTTCCGCGGTCCGGCCGGAGCGCACCGCTCAGCGGATCTGCAGTAGGAAATGCTCCAGCAGATGGTCGGCGCAGGCTTCGATCAGCTCGCGCCTGAGGAGGCTCTCGCGCCACGGGGCAGGGATCGCGCCCGCCCCGTAGTAGGCGCCGGCCAGTTGGCCGCAGGCGCTGGCCGCGACGTCCGAGTTGCCCCCTTCGTTGGCCGCGTGGAGCACGGCATCACGAAAATTGTCGGTCGCGGCGAAGGCCTCGAGGGCGACGGCCAGCGCCTCCGCCGCGGCGCCCCGACCTTTCATTCGCGGAGGAACCGGGACCTCGGCCAGAATTGCGGACTTCTGCCGGCCGGAGAGCGCCAGAAAGAGCGCGCGTGCCAGATCGCGGCAGGCTGCCAGAACGGCAGGAGCCTGGCAGGTCGTGCGGGCGGCATCGCTCGCCAGCTGCACGGCCTCCTCTTCCGAGGCGAAGAAGAACATCACCATGGGGGCCACCCGCGAGAGCGGCTCCGGGTCGTGCTGGTGGGGGGAGTGCGAGCCCGAGAAGAGCTGGCGCCGCCACTGCGCCATCGCGAGGGCGCGAGTCGTGCTCGCAGTAATGCCGAGGCATTGGCCCGTGGCGGAGAGGTAGCCCTCGAGCTGCCAGCGCCGGTAACGGTCCACCTGATCGCGAGCGTCGAAGCCATTGGTGACGAGCAGGCTGTCGGCGAGACAAAGGGCCATCGCCGTATCGTCACTCCAGGCGCCCCTTGGCAGATCGAACGGGCCACCGCCGGTCAGATCGCCCACGGGCGTGAATGTGCCCGGCCGCCGGTATTGGGTCGGGGCGGCAACGGCATCACCGGTGGCCAAACCGAGCAAGGCCCCCTGGAAGCGCTCCCGCAGGCTGCGTGCAGCCGCGAGAGTGGCCGGAGCCAACAGCGGATCGGGAGTGGCCGGCGCAGACTCCCGTACAGGCACGGGGATCGGCGGCGGCTGCATGGCTGGGATCGGCGGCGGCTGCATGGCCGGGGCCGGGGTCGGGGTCGGCGCGCGCAGCGGCGGTGCGGCCGGCGCCGCGAGTGAGAAATCCAGGTTGCGCGAAATCCACTTGCGGACGTATTCGGCCTGGGCGTCGGTCTCGGGCACACTCGGCCAGAACTTGGAGCGCTCGGACTGCTGCCAGAGCCTGGCGAGCTCATCGAGCGCCTGCTCACCGTTGAGCCCGCGCTCGACGAGAAAGCAGCCGACCACCATACCGGTGCGGCCGATGCCCGCGCGACAGTGCACGTATGCAGGCCTCCCGGAGCGCAGCGCATCGTGCAGGCAGTCCAGGATCTCCATCATGTGCTCCCGCTTCTCGGGCAGGCCGTGATCGCGAATGGGCTTGCGCAGGTACTCGACGTGGAAGGGGAGAGCCTCATCGTAGGACTCGACCTCGCTCGGCTGCGTGAGGTCGAGAAAACATTCGACGCCGGCAGCGAGCAGCGCGCTTAGACGCTGACGCGTAGCATCGGCGGTGAGGCCGCAAGGATGCTCTCCGGCGAGAAGCAAGCCGGGCAGAGCCCAGTAGGTGTTGGGAAGCGGGGAAGCAAGCAGTGGGGCTTCCACTTGCGGTCTCTCACTCGCTCGGGCCGGGGGCCTCGCCGGTGACGTACCTGAGAGCCGCCGGCAAATCCCCTTGCAGGCGGGCACCCTCGATCAAACCGTCCTCTTCTTCGAGCGTCATGGGCATGACCGCACCTGAGCTCGGCGGGATGCACGAGCGCTGCGCGTCGAGAGCCGCGAAGTCGAAGTGACGCGGATCAGCGAGATGCTCGAGCTCGACGTGGCGCAGAGCGGAAAAGATGCTCTCGGTGCGACCGGGGTGCGTGTGCTCCCAGGCCCCGAGCATTTTCTTGATGGCGACGCGTTGCATGTTGTCCTGCGAGCCACACAGCTTGCACGGAATGATTGGGAAGCGGCGGCCACGCGCGTAGCGCTCGATGTCACGCTCGGCGACGTAGGCGAGCGGGCGGATGACGATATGCCGTCCGTCCTCTGAGAGGAGCTTGGGAGCCATGGCTTTGAGGCGACCGCCGAAAAACAGGTTGAGGAACAGGGTCTGGACGATGTCGTCGCGATGGTGGCCGAGTGCGATCTTGGTTATACCGTTCTCGGCGGCGAAACGGTACAGAGCGCCGCGGCGCAGGCGCGAGCACAGTCCGCAAAGCGTGCGCCCCTCAGGGATGACGCGCTTGACGACGCTGTAGGTATCCTGCTCGATGATGTGAAACGGGACGCCTAGAGAAGTCAGGTACTCCGGCAGCACGTGCTGCGGAAACCCCGGCTGCTTCTGGTCGAGATTGACCGCGAGCAGATCGAAGTCGACGGGTGCGCTGCGCTTCAGCGACAGGAGTATGTCGAGCAGGGTGTAGGAGTCCTTGCCGCCCGACAGGCAGACCATGACCCGGTCACCCGCGGCAATCATGCGAAAGTCTTCGATCGCCTTACCGACGGAGCCGCGCAGCCGCGCCTGCAGGCGCGCAAGAGTGCGCGAAGGCTTGCCTTCCGCCTTCGCCCGTGCGGCGATGATCGGGGACACTTCAGTCGTGTCGGATGCGGTTCTCTGGAGGCGGCCCGGCATCTAGGCGGCGGCCTCGCTGGGCGCCGCTTCCAGATACTTGGCCTCGACGTAGCGGATGAAGACGGAGGCCGAGAGGGGCTTGCCGGTGGCGCCGCGCAGCAGGTCCTGCACGGGAACCTTCGCGCCGAGCCCGTGCACATGAGTTCGCAGCCAACCGAGAAGCCCTGAGAACTCGCCACGTGCAAGCTGCTCGTCGAGCGCGGGCACATCGTTGCGCAGGCTCTCGTAGAGTTGGCCCGCGATGACAGCACCCAACGCATAAGAAGGGAAGTAGCCGAAGGAGCCGACCGCCCAGTGCACGTCCTGCAGACAGCCCTCGCCGTCGTTCGCCGGGCGGATGCTCAGACGCTCCTCCACGCCCGTGTTCCAGGCCTCAGGCAGATCGCGCACCGCGAGAGAGCCGCTCAGCAGCTGCTTCTCGAGCTCGTAGCGCAGCATGATGTGCAGGGGGTACGTGAGCTCGTCCGCGTCGACGCGAATCAATCCACGGCGCACGCGAGTGAGATGAGCGTAGATGTTCTCGATGCTCCATTCCGGGCCGCTGACGCCGAAATGCCTGACGATGAGCGGCTGCACATAGCGCACGAAGGGGCGGCTGCGGCAGATGATCATCTCCGTGAGCAGAGACTGACTCTCTTCCAGGGCCATGCCGCGGTCGCGGCCGACGGGCTGATCCCGCCAGTCCTGGGGCAGCCCGAGGTCATACATTGCATGGCCGGTCTCATGCAGCGCGCCGAGCAGACCCGAGAAGAGATCGTTGGGATCGAATCGCGTGGTGACCCTAATATCGCCGGGGACTCCTTCCGTGAAGGGGTGCTCGCTTTCGTCCATGCGGCCACGATCGAAGGGGAAGCCGATCTGCTTCATCACTTCCACGATGAGCGCGCGCTGCTTTGCTGGCGGGAATTTCCCGCTCAGAGGCGCAGGCGGCCGGCTCTCCTGGAAGGCGATTGCCTCGCGGATGAGCGAGGGCAGGCGCCGGGAGAGTCCCTTGAACATGGCGTCGATATCGGCAGTGGTGATACCGGGGCTGAACTCGTCCACCAGCGCGTCGTAGGGCGCAAGGTTCAGCGCCTGCCCGAGCAGTGCCGCTTTGTCGCGGACGAGGTGAACGACTTCTTCCAGGTGCGGCGCGAAGAGCTCGAACTTGCCCAGCTGGCGGGCCTCGAGCCAGCGGACCTCGGCTCGCGAGGTGGCGCGGGCCAGGCGCGAGATCAGGGAGACGGGCGTGGCGATGGCGTGATCGCGCTGGCGGCGCATTTCGCGCAGGTTCGCCACCTGCCAATCCTGCAGGCCCTGGGTATTGGCCTGGGCGCGGTCCAGCAGACGCGTGATCCGCGGGGCAGTGAGGAGCGCGTGGTGCTCTGTCTCCAGCGCCGCAAGCTGCTCGCCGCGCACATCCGCGCTGCCGCGAGGCATCATGACTGCTGCGTCCCAGCGAAGGAGCGACAGGGCTCCGCGAAAAGCGTGGAGTCGCTTGAACTCCTGCTCTAGTTGTTTGTATGGCGAGGCTGACATGATCTCTTCTCTGGTCCGTCCACTCCGTACCAGGCCAAAGCGGCCCTGAAGCTGCCCCGACGTGGCGCATCGACGCCCGAGTGGGGTGGCCGGAAGCGGGAGAATGGGCATAGTCTACCAGTGAGCGGCGGCGGAGCCGGACGACTCTGGAATTTATTACTTTAAAATCAAAGGCTTAGTGTCAAGCCCGGGCGATTGACACTCGGAATGGGGGGTTGGCGTTCCCCGAGGCACCGGGGCTGCGGCGGATGACCTAAAAGACGAAGTGACGCAGTTCCGGCCACCGGGCCACGACGATACCGATACCGATCGAGACGATGATCAGCAGGGTGAGGGTGAGTCCTATGGCGAAACGTTGCATTGGCGGAAGGCTGACGCTTGCGGGCGCAAGCTCCATGATAGCCCCATGGAGCCGCACATGAATTTCAGCGTCTGCCTGCTATCTGCGGAGGTGGCACCGCTTTCCAAGACGGGCGGGCTCGCCGACGTGGCCGGCGCGCTGGCGAAGTACCTGGCTGCGGGCGGGCATGACGTGAAGCTGTTCACGCCTCTTTACACATTGATCGACCGCGCGAAATTTCCGATGCGGCCGGTCGACGGGTTACAGCAGGTGCCGCTGCAGGTCGGGCCTCATCACTACGTCTTTTCTGTCTTCACGACACCGCTGCCGGGCTCGGACGCCCTCGTACACTTGATCGATTGTCCGGTGCTTTATGCACGGCCGGTGATTTACACGACCGATCCGGATGAGCACCTGCGATTCCTCGCCTTCACCCGCGCGGTGCTGGCGACTTGCCGGCACATGAAGTGGTCGCCGCAGATCCTGCACTGCAATGACTGGCATACCGCCTTCGGCCCCCTCTTCATCAAGGCGATGCTCGAGGCCGAGCCGCTGTTCGCGCGTACCCGCTCGGTGCTGACGATTCACAACATCGGGTATCAGGGCGTATTCAGCTCGGCGGCCATCGCGGATCTCGAGCTCGGCCCGAAGAGCTATCTGCTGCACCAGGACGACCTGCGTGTAGGGAAGATCAACCCGCTGCGCCACGGCATTCTGTATGCCGACGCAATCACCACGGTGAGCCCCACCCACGCACGCGAGATCTGCACCGATCAATATGGGATGGGCCTGCAGGATTCGCTTCTCATGCGGGAGGAAGCGCTCACGGGCATCCTCAACGGCGTCGACTATGAGATATGGGATCCCCGCAATGACCGCTACCTGCCGGAGCACTATGACCCGGGCAGGCTATCGATCAAGGCGGCGCTGAAGCGCGCGTTCATCGAGCGGCTGGGACTGACAGTACCCGTGACCACGCCGCTCGTCGGCATGGTGAGCCGGCTGGCCGCACAGAAGGGCATCGAGCTGATGTTCGAATCCCTGCCACAGGTGTTGGAATGGCGAGACCTCGGCTTCATCGCCCTCGGAAGCGGGGACGTGCAGTACGAGCGCTTCCTCACCGAGCTCGAGCGGCGCTTTCCGGGGCGGGTGGTGTTCCGGCAGGGCTATGACGAGGCGCTGTCGCATTGGATCGAGGCCGCCTGTGACATGTTTCTCATGCCTTCGCTCTACGAGCCCTCCGGGCTCAATCAGATGTACAGCCTGCGCTACGGCACGGTGCCGATCGTACGGCACACCGGCGGTCTCGCGGACTCCGTGGAGCACTATGACCCGGAGACCGGCGAAGGCACCGGCATTGTGTTCAACGACTTCGACTCCGAGGCGCTCGAGTGGGCGCTCAATATCGCGCTCGACCTGCATGCGCAGCCGGAGCAGTGGCAGCGCGTGGTACGTAACGGAATGGCCAAGGACTTCTCCTGGAACAAACAAGGCGGGAAGTATCTGGAGATCTACCGGCGCCTGATGACATGAGCCCGCCCGGCTGCAGCCTGCGGCGGGGCGCCTCTCAATAGAAGAGCTCGAGACTCTGGCCGTCGAAGTCGACGGTGGAATGCTTGCTCTCGCGCCATTGGGGCCTCACGAGTGTCCCGTTCCAGGCGGCGATCTCAGCCTCCAGGCGCGCGACCTCCGATGGCCGGACGGCGGCGATGTTGTGGGACTCACCGGGGTCGCCGGCGAGATCGTAGAGCATCCCGTGTCGGCCCTGCGGCCCGATGGCCGGCACCACCTGTCTCGCTCTGCGGCCATACAGAGCCTCATCGGCCGGCTCACGGGATCTCATTCCGCGAGGCGCGATGTCGCAGAGCCACAGCTTCGAGTCGGCGTCACGCATGGCGAAATCCACGCCGTCGCGCCAGTAGAGCTTCGGGTTTGGAATGCCCGGGTCTCTGCCATCGAGGAAAGGGAGCAGATCGACGCCATCATAGATCCGGTCCGTCGGCAGCTTCGCGTGAGCCAGCGCAGCCGCGGTCGGCAGGATGTCGAGACTCGATACCTGCCGGTGGTCGATGTGCGCCGCGGGCAGATGGCCCGGCCAGGAAACGATGTAGGGGACGCGAATGCCGCCTTCGGCGAGCCAACGCTTGTAGCCCGATAGCGGCGCGTTCGAGCATGCCCCGCGCAGGTCTCCCGGACAGCCGTTGTCGCTCAGAAAAATCACCAGCGTGTCTTCGTAGATACCGTCCTTCTTCAGAGCCGCGATGACTGCGCCGACGCCGTCGTCGAGGGCCGCAACCATGGCCGCGTGAACTCGCTTTCCCGGATCCTTGACCTCGCGAAAGCGATCGACGTACTTCGCGGGAGCCTGAAGCGGTGCGTGGGGAGCATGCTGCGCCAGATAAAGAAAGAAAGGACGACCGCGATTGCGGTCGATGAAACCCACTGCCTCCCTCGTCAGCGCATCCGTCAGGTACTCGTGCACTCGAACGACCTTGCGGTCGCGCATGATGGGATGCCGCTCGCGAATTCCCTGGAGCAACGCTTCGAGACGGCCACCGTCTCGCATGGCGGCAAGGCCGCCGGCGGGAATCCGTATGTCCCTGCCCTGCGGCCCGATGTACTCATCACCAGGCTCGGGATCGATGATGTAGTCCGAGCCGGAGCCCATGCCGAAGAAATAATCGAAGCCGCGATCGGTCGGGTAGTAGCCCGCCGGTTGACCCAGATGCCACTTGCCTATCGCTCCGGTCACGTAGCCCGCCGACTTCATGACCTGCGCGATGGTGACCTCGCGCAGTGACATGCCGCCGGTCCTGTCGCGTCCCACCGGATTGAATTCGTAGCCGAAGCGCTGCTGGTACCTGCCCGTCATCAGGCCGGCACGGGACGGCGCACACACCGGATTCGTGACATAGCCGTCGGTGAAACGGGTGCCGGACCCAGCCAGGGCATCGATGTTTGGCGTGCTTGCAAGTTTGCTGCCGTAAACGCCCGTATCGCCGTAACCCAAATCGTCGGCGAGGATGACGATGATGTCAGGCTTTCTCACCTGTGCGAGCGCCGGTGAACAGCAGGACATGAGCAGGATAGCGAGCACGGCATGGCGGACGGCTCTATGCGCGAATGTCATCACTACCCGACTCCTACTCCCGCGGGAGCGGGCGAGCGCGGCGCCGCGAGTGCCGCCAGGCTATCCGAAGGTCTGCCGAAGAGCTGGATGAGCCGCGCCGGCCAGGAACGCGCGCGGGCAAAGTCACGCGCCATCGAGCCCCACTCGTGGAATGCGATCACCAGCGGGTTCAGGCTGCCGACCGGGTGCACCAGCCCATAGACGATGGGGGTCTCGGGCCGCTCGTCCGCGAAAGTGCCGAAGAGCCGGTCCCAGACGATCAGAATCCCGCCGTAGTTGCGGTCGAGGTACTCGCCGTTGGAAGCATGATGTACGCGATGGTGCGATGGCGTGTTGAACAGCCACTCGAAAGGCCCGAGGCGGCCGATCAGATCGGTGTGCAACCAGAACTGGTACGACAGGTTGAGCGCCTGCATGCCGGCCACCGCGAGCGGATTGAGCCCGAGCCAGTACAGCGGGAAATAGAAGAGCCAGTTGCCGGAGAAGATCTCCGTCGCCCCGAGCCTGAAAGCGCTCGCAAGATGGATGTGCTCCGGCGTGTGGTGCACGATGTGGGAAGCCCAGAGCCAGCGCACTTCGTGCGACAGCCGGTGCATCCAGTAATAGGCCAGTTCCACGCCGACGAACACGGCCGTCCAACCCCAGAGCCTATTCAAGGGGACGGTGGCGAGCCTGTGGGACCAGACGACCAGCGCGAGCGGAAGGACGGTGAGCGGTCTCAGCAGCTTCAGTGGCAGGCGCAGGACAAACACTCCGATGCTCGCCCACATCTCGCGCCAGGGATAGGACCGCCCACGGGCAATGAGATACCAGCTCGCCTCGATCGCGATGGCTGCCACGATGACGGGCCACCGCCATCCATGCAGCGCATGATGCAGGTGGATCATTACCGATCTCCTCCGACGGCGGTGCCCGTGCGGGCGCCCCAGCGGCCGGCGATCCACCGTTGCCCAGCGTCAGCTTGGCGGACTGTGCAAAGCGTCCAGGTCATCAGTAACGCAGCAGCGCCGGCGCCGGTATTGAGCGTCTTTGACATGTTGATATCTCTCCTGTCGAGCAGTGATACGGCCGGTCCCCTCCCCTCCCCCTGGGATGACCCCGCGGGGGATTTGGCCCTCTCGCGCGTATCGACGCATGCGGCCTCCGACCGGCGGCCGTTCTTGCCGACAAACGAGGTCCCGATATGAGTTTTCCCACGCGTTGCCCGCTGCTCTCTGCACCCTCATCTCCTGGGGCCAGTCATCGGCGTCGGCGCAGGACCGTCGTTGGAGCGCTGGCCGTGGTGCTGGGATGCGCGATTTCCGCGCCAGCTGTGTTGGCGCAATCCGCGCCGGTGCTCTCGGGCAAGTGGCAGCTCTCCTGCAGCGGCCGCAAAGGCGAAGTGCGCCAGATCTCGCTCGATATCGAGCAGCAGGGATCGGCGCTGACCGGCAGCTACGCCGGCGGCCGTCGCTCCGGTCAATTGACTGGCAGCGTGCAGGGTAACCAGGTGTCCTTCGAGCTCGCCGGTAAACGCAGAAGCGCGAGTTTCACCGGCACCGTGACCGGCAACACTCTGCAGCTGCACACCGCGAAAGGCGGAGTTTCCTGCACTGCCACGCACCAGTAGTAGGAGAGCGCATTGCGGGAGATGATGTTCGTCCCCGGAGGCACTTTTCTCATGGGCTCGGACCGGCACTATCCGGAAGAAGCGCCGGCCCATCGTGTCGCAGTCGATGACTTCTGGATCGACCGGGACCCGGTCACCAATGCCGACTTCGAGCGTTTCGTACGGGGGAGCGGCTATGTGACGCTCGCCGAGCAGGCCCTCGATCCGACGCAGTATCCGGGCGTCGCGCGGCATCTGCTGTCGCCTGCCTCGTTCGTCTTCTCACCTCCCCGGCTCGCGATGGGGGCGACCGACTGGCGGCAGTGGTGGCAGCTCGTGCCGGGCGCGAGCTGGCGTCGCCCGTATGGGCCGGAGTCGTCGTGGCGTGGCCTCGAGGACCATCCAGTCGTGCACATCGCCTTTCAGGATGCGCTGGCGTACGCACGGTGGGCTGGAAAGGATCTGCCGACCGAGGCGGAGTGGGAGCATGCTGCGCGAGGAGGCCTGGAGGATGCGGAATACGCGTGGGGTGAGCTCTTCACGCCGGGCGGGCACCACATGGCCAACACCTGGCAGGGCCGGTTCCCCCATGAGAATAGCTTGCTCGATGGATTCGAGCGCACCTCGCCGGTGCGCAGCTTCCTGCCGAACGGTTATGGGTTATATGACATGATCGGAAATGTCTGGGAGTGGACCTCCGATTTTTTTGCGCCTCGCCATCCCGCGCCGCCCGCGAAGGCCTGTTGCGTGCCTCGCAACCCGCGCAACTCGAATCCCGCGGGCAGCTTCGACCCCGACCTGCCGGCGATCGGCGTTCCTCGCCGCGTCATCAAGGGCGGCTCGCACCTTTGCGCGCCGGAGTATTGCCGCCGTTACCGGCCGGCTGCGCGCCAGCCGCAGTCGGTCGATAGCCCGACCTCGCACATCGGATTCCGCTGCATCGCTCGCGATGCCGCTCAGGTGTCGCGAAGTTGATTCATCGCCGCGGTTGGCGGCGCCGGTAACCTCGTGCCGGAGGGTCCGCCATCGCCCGGTCACGGCAAGGAGGAGGAGCCGGAGCGTTGCTCGCGAGCGCGGCGCTCCGCCATCAGGCGCCGGCGGCCGTCGGGCGAGATCGCCGACAGGGCATCAATGAGCGGTCCGCTGAAATCCTCTACGAAGCCATTCCAACTGAGGCGCCATGCGGCGAGTGCCTGGCCCGCGGCGCGCGGATCGAACGGCTCGGCTGCGATCTGGCGGGCGAGCTCACGGCGGGCGGCAGCAACCCGCAGAGCCGACTCTAGGTAGTGTGGCTTGTCGCGCGCGAGGACTTCGCGGAAGGCCGCCGCATCCTGCGGCGAGAGAATGGCCTGTGCCCGCTCGAGGGCATGCGCCATCGGTGCGCTGGCAACAGGACTCGCGGCAGAGCCGATCCGGCGGCTGAGGAAATGCCCGGCGATCAGCGCCGCCAGAAAGACGTTGCACAGCACCGAGAGCGACAGCGCCAGCCAGCGCCAATCGAAGCTCCCGCGACGGTCGGTAGGGGTGTTCATGATCAGTCGGCCAACATTTGCAGGGGCGCAGGCTGCAACAACGCTGTGAGGTCCTCGGGCGCAGCAGAGGGCGAGTAGTAGATTCCCAGGGTGAGACCCGCTGCCACCGCCAGACCCGCCGCGGTCGCGAGGCCGAGCCATCCCACTCGATGCGGCCGGTAGCGGCTCGCGGCCGGCGAGTGGGGCCCGATGAGTCCGGCCACACGTACGGGCGATGGCGGTCGAATACGACTGGCC
>Ga0134125_10004178_pt1 | contig 16547 bp, 19 predicted proteins | sample KB31751_FD_96464 | JGI IMG/M metagenome (GOLD analysis project Ga0134125, IMG submission 96464) | Terrestrial soil microbial communities with excess Nitrogen fertilizer from Kellogg Biological Station, Michigan, USA - KB3-175-1 | ecosystem: Environmental > Terrestrial > Soil > Unclassified ...
ATGGTGCAGGTCGCCAAGGACCTCGCCGCCAAGGGCGAGATCATGCTGGCCGGCGCCGGCGGCGACGACGAGCTGATCTACTGATGGCCGAAGCTCGTAAATTCACCTTCGAGACGGAGTTCGAGGGCGGCGCGCGCGGGCTCGGCGCCGATGGCTACAAGCGCCTCTACTCGAAGGACGAGGCCGAGGCGCTGGCCGCCAGCGCCCGCGCCGAGGGCGAGGCGGCCGCGATGCAGCGCGCGGAGGCGGAGACGGCCCGCGCGCTCTCTGCGATCGCCGACGCCGCGAAAGCGGCGCTGGCGACGCTGGCGGCGGCCGCCCACGAGCACCGCGCCGGCGCGGCCGGGCTGGCGCTGGCGTGCGCGCGGCAGATCGCCGACGCCGCCTGCGAGCGATTCCCCGAGGCGCCGCTGCAGGCGGCGCTGGCCACGCTGGCGCGCGAGGTCGAGGCGACGCCGAAGCTGATCCTGCGCGCGCCCGCGCCGCTGCTGGAGCGCCTGCAGGCGGCGCTCGCCGAGACCGCCGAGGCGATCGGCTACGGCGGCCAGATCATCGCCAGGGCCGAGCCCGCTCTTCCGCTCGCTGCGTTCGTCCTCGACTGGGGCGATGGCTCGGCGGCGTTCGACCCGGCCGGCGCGGCGGCGCGCGTCGCCGAGGCGCTGGAGGGCGCGCTGGCCGCCGAAGGCCTGCACGCGGAGGCGCTCGCCCTGCCCGCCGCCACCGATCCGCACGACCGGACCCACGAGACCTGACCCATGCCTGACAACGACGAACTGAAGCTCGACGAATTCGCCCCCGGCGACGGGATCGCCGCCGCGCCGGCCGAGATCGAGGAGAAGACCGCCAGCGATCTCGCGCCGGTGTTCGACGTGCCGGTGAACATCTCGGCGGTGCTGGGCCGCGCGCACCTCTCGGTCGCGCAGCTGCTGCAGCTCGGCCAGGGCAGCGTGCTGGAGCTCGACCGCAAGGTCGGCGAGGCCATCGACATCTACGTCAACAACCGCCTGGTCGCGCGCGGCGAGGTGGTCGTGGTCGAGGACCGCCTCGGCGTGACCATGACGGAAATCATCAAGGACGGGGATTCCGCGGCCTGACGGGGCCGCGGGTACGCATAAGGAGGACGACACAATGCGATTGCTGGTTGTCGGGAAGTTGAGCGGTCAGCTCTCCAACGCGGTGAAGCTGGCGATGGCCGCCGGGGCCAAGGTGGCGCACGTGGAGACCTGCGAGGCGGCGACCTATGCGCTGCGCGCCGGCCAGGGCGCCGATCTCTTGATGGTCGACTACGAGCTCGACATCGCCGCGCTGATCGCCGCCAACGAGGCCGAGCGCATCCGGGTGCCGGTGGTGGCGTGCGGCGTCGGCGCCGATTCCAAGCGCGCCGCCGATGCGATCCGCGCCGGCGCCAAGGAGTTCATTCCGCTGCCGCCGGAGACCGACCTGATCGCCGCCGTGCTGGCCGCGGTCGCCGACGACAACCGCCCCATGGTGGCGCGCGACCCGGCCATGCAGGCGGTCATCGCGCTGGCCGATCAGGTGGCGGCCTCGGAGGCGTCGATCCTGATCACCGGCGAGAGCGGCGTCGGCAAGGAGGTGATGGCCCGTCACGTCCATGGCAAGTCGCGCCGCGCCGCGCGGCCGTTCATCTCGGTCAACTGCGCCGCCATCCCGGAGAACCTGCTGGAGAGCGAGCTGTTCGGGCACGAGAAGGGCGCCTTCACCGGCGCGGTGGCCCGGCGGATCGGCAAGTTCGAGGAGGCGAGCGGCGGGAGTCTGCTGCTCGACGAGATCTCCGAGATGGACGGGCGCCTGCAGGCCAAGCTGCTGCGCGCGCTGCAGGAGCGCGAGATCGACCGGGTCGGCGGCGGCAAGCCGGTGAAGGTCGACATCCGCGTGATCGCCACCTCGAACCGCGACCTCGCCCAGTCGGTGCGCGACGGGGCGTTTCGCGAGGACCTGCTCTATCGGCTCAACGTCGTGAACCTGCGCCTGCCGCCGCTGCGCGAGCGGCCGGGCGACATCGTGGCGCTCGCCGAGCACTTCTCGAAGAAATACGCCGCCGCCAACGGCATCCCGGAGCGCCCGATTTCCGCCGAGGCCCGCCGCCGGCTGGTGTCGCACCGTTGGCCCGGCAACGTCCGCGAACTGGAGAACGCCATGCACCGCGCGGTGCTGCTGGCGAGCGGCGCGGAGATCGAGGAGCACGCGATCCGGCTGCCGGACGGCGCGCCGATGCCGGCCTCGCCAGGCGCCGAGACCGCCCGCGCCGCGTCTGTCGCCGCGGAGACCGCAGCGCGGGCCTTCGTCGGCCAGACGGTGGCAGCCGTCGAGCAGCAGCTGATCATCGACACGCTCGGCCACTGCCTCGGCAACCGCACCCATGCGGCCAACATCCTCGGCATCTCGATCCGCACGCTGCGCAACAAGCTGAAGGAATACACCGACGCCGGCATCGCCGTGCCGCCGCCACAAGGCGCGGCGTCGGCCGCTTAGCGTTCCCCTCCCCCTCGAGGGGAGGGGTCAGGGGTGGGGGGCAGTTCGGGATTGGCAAGAATGGTTGAAGCGGCGCGCTCACGGCTAGTCGGCGAGAGCCCCCCACCCCCAACCCCCTCCCCTCGGGGAGGAGGGGGCGCTACGCGTCGCGGCCTCGTACTTGGCGCGGCCGCCAGCGCCTGCGCAGGCCCAGCGCTGGGCGCGGGCGACCAGCTTGGGCCGCGGTACAGCGCCAATGGGCTTTCGGACAGCGACGCCCGAGCATTCAGGAACGGGCTCGAGTCGATCGAGGACCGGTCCGGCTCGCGGCTCGGCATGGCCGCGTTGGACGTCCATAGCGGGGCCGATTTCGGCTATCGCGCCGACGAGCGGTTCCCGATGTGCAGCACCTTCAAGGCGATGCTGGCCGCGGCGGTGCTGGCCAAGGTAGACGCCGGCGCCGAGCGCCTCGACCGCTTCGTGCGCTACGGCGCGGCGGACCTGATGTCGTACGCGCCGGCCGCCAAAGCCCACCTGGCGCAGGGCGGCATGACGGTGGCGGCCCTCTGCGAAGCCGCCGTCGAGCTCAGCGACAACACCGCCGCGAACCTCCTCCTGCGCAGCGTCGGCGGGCCTGGCGGCTGGACGAGGTACGTGCGCACGCTGGGCGACCGCGTCAGCCGTCTCGACCGCGCCGAGCCCGCGCTGAACTCGTCGATCCCCGGCGATCCGCGCGACACCACCACGCCGGCCGCGTCCCTCGCCGACCTGCGCAAGGCGGTGCTCGGCGACGCGCTGAAGGTCGCCTCGCGGCAGCGGCTGCAGGACTGGATGATCGCCTGCAAGACCGGCGATGCGCGGCTTCGCGCCGGCCTGCCGCGCCACTGGAAGGTCGGCGACAAGACCGGCACCTGGAGCGCCGAGAACGCTTACGCCAGCAGCAACGACATCGCGGTGGTCTGGACCGAGACGCAGCCGATCCTGATCACCTGCTACGTCACCGGCCGCGACACCGTGCCCGGCAAGGTGCGCGACGCGGCGATCGCCGACGTCGCGCGCCTGGTCGCCGCCACCTTCAGGGCCGCCGCCCGCCGTGGCTGACCTGTCGCTGCCTTCGGCGCTCGGGCAGGCGCCTAGCGCCCGGGAGATCTGGGGCTGGGTCGCCCGCGGCGAGGTTGCGCTGGCGATCGGCATCGTCGGGATCATCGTCCTGCTGATCCTGCCGATCCCGGCGTTCATGCTGGACATGCTGCTGGCGCTCTCGATCACCAGCGCGGTCCTCATCCTGATGACCTCGCTGTTGATCAAGAAGCCGCTGGAGTTCACCGCCTTTCCGACGGTGCTCCTGATGGCGACGCTGTTCCGGCTGGGCCTCAACATCGCTTCGACGCGGCTGATCCTCGGCCACGGTCACGAGGGCACCGACGGCGCCGGCCACATCATCCAGGCTTTCGGCGAGCTGATGATGCACGGCAACTTCGTCATCGGCCTCATCGTCTTCGCGATCCTGGTGATCGTGAATTTCGTGGTGGTGACGCGGGGCTCCTCGCGGATCGCCGAGGTCGCCGCCCGGTTCACCCTCGACTCGATGCCCGGCAAGCAGATGGCCATCGACGCCGACCTCTCCAGCGGGCTCATCGACCAGGAGGAGGCCAAGCGGCGGCGCAAGGAGCTGGAGCAGGAGTCGACGTTCTTCGGCGCGATGGACGGCGCATCGAAGTTCGTGCGCGGCGACGCCATGGCCGGGCTGCTGATCGTCGCCATCAACGTGGTCGGCGGAATCCTGGTGGGCGTCGTCCAGCACAAGCTGCCGCTGAGCCAGGCGTTCTCCAGCTACACGATCATGACGATCGGCGACGGCCTGGTGAGCCAGATCCCGGCGTTGATCATCTCGATCGCCGCCGGCCTGCTGGTCTCGAAGTCCGGCGTCGAGGGCTCGGCCGACAAGGCCCTGGTCGCCCAGCTGGCCATGAACCCGATCAGCCTCGGCATGGTCTCCGCCGCCGCCGGCGTCATCGCGCTGATCCCGGGCATGCCGATCATCCCGTTCGCTGCGCTCTCGATGGGCGCCGGCGCGCTGGCGTGGCGCCGCTCGCAGTCGGCCGCCCGGACGATTGTCGAACCGCCGAAGCCGGTCGAGGCCAAGGAGGAGCCGATCTCGGCGAGCCTCGCCATCGACGACGTGAAGATCGAGCTCGGCTACGGCCTCCTGCACCTCATCAACGACCTCGAGGGACGGCGGCTGACCGACCAGATCAAGGCGCTGCGCAAGACGCTGGCGGCCGAGTTCGGCTTCGTGATGCCGCCGGTGCGGATCCTCGACAACATGCGGCTCAACAACCAGGGCTACGCGATCCGCATCAAGGAGATGGAGATCGGCGCCGGCGAGGTGCGGCTCGGCAAGCTGATGGCGATGGACCCGCGCGGCGGTCAGGTGGAGCTGCCCGGAGAGCACGTGCGCGAGCCGGCGTTCGGCCTGCCGGCCACCTGGATCGACGAGAGCCTGCGCGAGGAGGCGGCGTTCCGCGGCTACACCACCGTCGATCCGGCCACGGTGCTGACCACCCATCTCACCGAGATCCTCAAGGAGAACATGCCGGACCTGCTCTCCTACGGCGAGGTGCAGAAGCTGCTGAAGGACCTCTCGGCCGACGAGAAGAAGCTGGTCGACGACCTGATCCCGGCGGTGGCGACCGCAAGCACCGTGCAGCGGGTGCTGCAGGCGTTGCTGCGCGAGCGCGTGTCGATCCGCGACCTGCCGACCATCCTCGAAGGGATCGCCGAGGCGGCCCCGCACACCGCCTCCATCGTCAGCCTGGTCGAGCAGGTCCGCGCCCGCCTCGGCCGCCAGATCTGCTGGTCGAACCGCGGCGACGACGGCTCGGTGCCGATCATCACCCTGTCGCCCGACTGGGAGACCGCGTTCGCCGAGGCGTTGATCGGCCAAGGCGACGACAAGCAGCTGGCGCTGGCGCCGTCGAAGCTGCAGGAGTTCATCCGCGGCGTGCGCGAGACCTTCGAGCGCGCCGCCTTGCAGGGCGAGAGCCCGGTGCTGCTGACGAGCCCGCTGGTGCGCCCTTACATCCGCTCGATCATCGAGCGCTTCCGCGGCCAGACGGTCGTCCTCAGCCAGAACGAAATCCACCCGAAGGCGCGGCTGAAGACCGTCGCGTCGATCTAGCGGGGCCGTAAAAAGACTCAAGCCCGTTCGTTTCAGGCCTGGAACGATCTTGGCAGGAAGCGGTTTGGGTCACCTGGGGGGAAACGCCTTAGGGAGACCATGATGCGTTCAGCTTTCCCCCTCGTCGCGGCTAGCCTGGCCCTCGCGGTCGCCGGTCAGGCGCTCGCTCAGGGCGCCGGTTCGACCATGTCGCCGAGCCGCGGGTCATCGGCGCCGCCCAGCTCGACGGCTTCGGAGCCGCCGGCGACCTCCGAGACGCCATCGACCGAGCCTTCGACCGCGCCCACGTCGCCTTCGACCTCGACCGCCCCGTCGGCCTCGACGTCGGGAGCGAACACCAGCGCGACAGCCGGCGGGGCGACCGCCTTCACCGTCGGCGAGACCGTGAAGGACAACACCGGCGCGCCGATCGGCACGATCACCAGCCTGACCGGCGCGGGCGCCAGCCAGATGGCCGTCATCAAGATGGGGGACCAGAGCTTCCAGGTTCAGGCCAACCGGCTGGGGTCGGCGAACGGCGCGGCCGAGATCAACATGTCCAAGGCGCAGATCCAGGGCATGCTGAAGGGGGGCGCCGCGTCCGGCGGATCGTCGGCGAAGTGAGCCGCCGCAGCCTGCATGCGGGCGGGCTGCTCGCGGGCGTGGCGGCGGTGGCTGCAGGCTCGTTGCCGGCCGCGGCGATCGCCGCCGTCCCCGCGACAGTCGCATCGGCCGGACCGGCGCGTCCGGCCGAGAGCGGCGCGCGCGACTCCGCCGCCACGCTGGGCCCGCTGGCGATCGGCGCCGACGTGCGCGACGCCACCGGCGCCGACATCGGCCACGTGACCCGCCTCACCACCGACAAGGCCGGCCGCCGCGTCGCCGAGGTCCGCAACGGCGAGGCCACCTACGCCATTCCGGTCGACAACCTCTACGCCCGCGACGGGGCGGCGTTCAGCACGGTGACGCTGGACGCGCTGAAGCACGGCTGGAAGCCCCGCTGAGACGATCGGTCCGTCGCCGGCGTGTCCGCCGCGCCATTGCGGCCGGCGGTCCGCGCTGGTAGCCATGCCCGCCATGAGCGGTTCACACGCCGCGCGGGGGCAACGCGTCATGGGACCAGCCGGAAGTTACGCACGGGGCTACCGGCGCAGCTGGCTGTCGAGCATCCTGACGTTCGAGACGATGATCACCGGCCCGGTGATCCACCTCGTCTACTGGGCCGGCCTCGGCGTCATCCTGCTGGCGGCGTTCGGCGTCGTCGGCGCCTCGCTCGGCGTCGGCATCCGCGCGATCAGCGAGCGCAGCTGGGAAACGCTGCTGGTGGTGATCCCGGGCCTGGTCGGCGGCCTGTTGATCGTCCTGGCCGGCGGCCTCCTGTGGCGCGCGTTCTGCGAGTTCTACGTGGTGATCTTCCGCATCGGCGACGACCTCGGCGCCTTGCGCCGCGCCGCCGACGAAGAGCAACGCCGCGGCGGCCCGCCGACCGCCTGATCTAACGCCTCAGCGCCGCTTCCCACGCCTCGGCGGCGGGTTTCGGGCGGCCGGCGTCGTCGAACAGCAGCGGCGCGTCGGACGCGTTCTCCCGGCGCAGCCAAGATCGTGAATCCTCCAGCCCCCAAAAGGTGAAGTCGAAACGCTGGCCGCGCGGCAAGGCGGCGAACGCCGAGGCGGCCTCGGCGTAGAGGGCCCCCTGGCGTCGGCGCAGGTCGTCGCGCGAGGCCATGAAGCCGCCCGCGTTCGCCAGCGAGACGTCCATCTCGGAGATGCGCACCTTCAGCCCGAGGCCGGCGAGATCGTTCAGCGCCGCGGTGATCGCGCCGGGCGCGAGGTCGGCCGGCACGTGCGTCTGCGTCCCGAGCCCGCCCAGCGGCGCGCCGGCCTTCAGCAGCGCCTCGGCGAGCCGCAGGAAGGTCGCCCGCTTCGCCGGGTTGGTCTCGAGGTTGTAGTCGTTGAGGAACAGCACCGCGCCCGGGTCGGCGGCATGCGCCAGCTCGTAGGCGATCCGCATGTGATCGAGCCGGCCGAGGCGCTGGCTCCAGAGGCTGTCGCGCCAGCCGGCGCCATCGTCGGTGACCGCCTCGTTGACCACGTCCCAGCCGACCGCGCGGCCACGGTAGCGCCCCACGACGGCGTCCACGTAGGCGGCGAACGCCTGGCGAAAGGCGGCCGCATCGAGGGCTTCGAAGAACGCCGGCTTCTCGGCGTACCAGACCAGCGTGTGGCCGAAGAGGCGCAGGCCGTGATCGGCGGCGAAGGCGGCGATGCGGTCGGGCGCGTCGAAGCGGTAGGAGCCGTCGGCCTGGACGACGTACTCCATCTTCAGCTCCCACTCGGGCGTCAGCTGCGAGACCTGGGCGGCAACCAGGCCGGCGAACGCCGGGTCGTCGAGCTGGGCGGCCTGCACGCAGGTGCCGACCGGGAACGGCGCGACTCGCTTCAACGGGGCGATGGCGAGCGGCGGCTGGCTCTCGGCCTTCTGCCCGCACGCCGCCAGCGCCAGCGCCGAGAGGGCGAACCCGCGGCGGTGGAGGCGCACTAGCGGCGCCCCGCCGCGCGCCTCAGGCCGATTTCGTCGAGCGCGGCGGTCTCGCGGCGGGCGGCTTCGCGCGCCTCCGCGGCGCGGGCGCTCTCGGCCACCTGCTCGTACTTCTTCAGTGTCTCGAACGCCTCGGCGAGCGCCTCTCTGGCCCCCGCCTCCTCGGTCGTGACGAGCTCGATGGCGCGCCGCGCCGCCGCCTTGCGCTGCTTCAGCCCCTCGTTGAAGGCCGGCAGGCGCCAGGCCGCTTCGGAATCGGTCCTGGCGAACGCCAGCTCCGCCTCGCCCTCGGCGGTCAGCGCGACCAGCTTCAGCTCGGCCTGCGTGCGCCGCTCCACGATGCCGGCGAGGCGCGCCTGCAACAGGTCCAGCTCGAAGCTGGAAAGCTTGATCAGCTGGTCGGCCCACCTCATGCCGGCGCGCGCTCCAGCACGGCGTCGAGCCGGTCGAAGGCGTCGGCGAGGCTGGTGTAGTCGTCCTTGTCCTGGGCCAGGAAGGCTTCCAGGCCCGGATTGAGGGCGATGGCGCGGTCGACCTCGGCGTCGGAGCCGGCGCGGTAGGCGCCGATGCGGATCAGCTCCTCCATGTTGGCGTAGGCCGCCAGGCTGGCGCGGGCGCGGGAGGTGGTCTCGCGCTCCAGCGGCGTCTGGCAGCCCGGCATGGTGCGGCTGATCGACTTGAGCACGTTGATCGCCGGGAAGCGCCCGCGCTCGGCGATGGCGCGCTCCATGACGATGTGGCCGTCGAGGATGCCGCGCACCGCATCGGCGATCGGCTCGTTGTGGTCGTCGGCGTCGACCAGCACGGTGAAGAGCCCGGTGATCGGGCCGGCCACCGCGCCGTCGGGACGGATCGGACCGGGCCCGGCGCGCTCCAGCAGCTTCGGCAGCTCCGAAAACACCGTCGGCGTGTAGCCCTTGGTGGTCGGCGGCTCGCCGGCGGCGAGGCCGATCTCGCGCTGCGCCATGGCGAAGCGGGTGACGCTGTCCATCAGGCAGAGCACCTCGAGGTCCTGGTCGCGCAGGAACTCGGCGATGGCGAGCGTCATGTAGGCGGCCTGGCGCCGCTTCAGCGCCGGCTCGTCGGAAGTGGCGACCACCACGATCGCGCGCGACAGCCCCTCGGGGCCCAGCGTCTCCTCGATGAACTCGCGCACCTCGCGGCCGCGCTCGCCAATCAGGCCGACCACAACCGCGTCGCAGGCGGCGCGGCGCGCCAGCATCGACAGCAGCACCGACTTGCCGACGCCGGAGCCGGCGAAGACGCCGAGCCGCTGGCCGCGGCAGCAGGTGGTGAAGACGTCCATCGACCTGACGCCGAGCTCGAGCCGCTCGCCGACGCGGCCGCGCGAGTGAGCGGCGGGCGGCGCGGCGCGCAGCGGATAGGCGGCCAGGCCCTGCGGCAGCGGCCCCTTGCCGTCGATCGGCTCTCCGAACGCATCGATGACGCGGCCCAGCCAGCCGCGCGTCGGGCGCACCGCCGCGCCCTCCGGACGGATGCGGATCTCGGCGCCCGGCGCGACGCCCTCGAGCGGGCCGAACGGCATCAGGAGGGCGCGTGTCTCGCGAAAGCCCACCACCTCGGCGTCGAGCGGCGGCGCGCCGCGGCGGTCGACCTCGGCGCGCGCGCCGATGGCGAGCCTGGTCAGGCCGCCGCGCGCCTCGATCAAGAGGCCATTGACGGCGGCCACGCGGCCCGAAACCACCAGCGGATCGACGCGCTCGACGGCGGCGATGAGATTGCGCAAAGTTTGAGCCGCCCCGGAAATCAGCGCGGCGATGGTCGCGCGCCGGGGCTTAAGCTTTGGCTAACCGCCCGCGCCTCGGACGCTCCGATTGGAAGGTTCGCCTACAGGAGGCTAGCGATAGCCCCAGGCCACGATCGGATAGCCAGCCACGTCCTGGGCCTGGCGAAGCCCCTGGCGGACCGCATTGGCGTAGCAACCGCCCGGCGGGTCGCCGCCCTTCGGATAGGCGGTTTCCGCCGCGTCGCAGACGTCCCTCGCCGCCTGCGAGATCCTCGCCTTGGCGAGGTGGGCCCCGTAGCGGGTGGAGAGGTCGAGGTCGCCCAGCGGCACCACCATCGAGACCCGGTCCAGGCGGACGCGCGCGCCGGTGGTCGGCTGGGTGACGTAGAGGTCGGCGCCATAGACGGTGATCGAGTCCGCGGTGGTTCCGCCGTAGCGCGAGTAGGGCTGCGCCTGGGCGGAAATGGCGGTAAGCGCGAGCGAGGCGCCCGCCAGCGCCAGGCCGGCCACGACGCGACCGGATGCGCCCAGTTTGTTGCCGAACATGCTTTCTTCTCCGAGACGATTCTCAAGGTGGCGGAGGGCGGCGGCGCCTCGGAAAGAACGACCCCGCTCCGCGGCGGTTCCGGCAAACTGCGGCCCCGCTTCTCGGCGATTCACGAAAGAGTCAACGCGCCGCGACGATCCGGCCCCACGCGCACGCTTGCCGGGGATTCGCAAATCAGCTTAACGATTCGGCCCAGGTCGGCTTTCACCATTAACCTGTCTTAAATTAACTCGTCGGTAATCTGGTGGACGAGCATTGGGGCAGATTCGGTCCGTTCACGATAAGTTTCCGCCAGATGAGCGGGGAGGGGTAGATGCGCGTTCTGTTGATCGAGGACGATAGCGCGACGGCGCAAGGCATCGAGTTGATGCTGAAGTCGGAGGGCTTCAACGTCTACACCACCGACCTTGGTGAGGAAGGCATAGATCTGGGCAAGATCTATGACTACGACCTCATCCTGCTCGATCTGAACCTGCCGGACATGAGCGGCAGCGAGGTGCTCCGCACGCTGCGCGTCGCCAAGGTCAACACCCCGATCATGATCCTGTCGGGCACCAGCGAGATCGACACCAAGGTCAAGACGCTGGGCGGCGGCGCCGACGACTACATGACCAAGCCCTTCCACAAGGAGGAACTCGTCGCGCGCATCCACGCCGTGGTGCGCCGCTCCAAGGGCCATGCGCAGTCGGTGATCCGCACCGGCGACATCACCGTCAACCTCGACGCCAAGACCGTGGAGGTGAACGGCATCCGGGTGCATCTGACCGGCAAGGAATACCAGATGCTCGAGCTGCTCAGCCTCCGCAAAGGCACGACGCTGACCAAGGAGATGTTCCTCAACCATCTCTACGGCGGCATGGACGAGCCGGAGCTGAAGATCATCGACGTCTTCATCTGCAAGCTGCGCAAGAAGCTGGCCGCCGCCGCCAACGGCAAGCATCACATCGAGACGGTGTGGGGCCGCGGCTACGTGCTGCGCGACCCGCAGGAAGGCGCGGTCGCCGCTTAAAGCGGCGCTTCCGTCCAGTCATCGATCTCCACGGTCCGGGCGCCGCTCGCCAGCGACGCCTGGGTCGCCTTCGACAGCACGAGCGCCTCGATCGCGCGGTCGGCGTCCAGAAGCACCGGGTCGGCGCGGCGCTCGATGCAATCCACGAACCGCCGCAGCTCGACCGCGTAGGGATTTTCGCCCTCGAGCTCCACGTCGTGGGGAGCCGAGCGGTCGTCGCCGACCGTGAAGCTGGAGAGCGGCGGCCCGTTCGCCGCGAAAACGTTGCGCAACTCGTAGACCGCATCCTCGAACAGCGCGCGGAAGCCGGCCGTGAACGGACAGCCGATCGGCGCGAGCCCGCTCGCCTGGACGCTGGCGCTGCGGCCGCCAACGTAACTGAGCAGCGCCGAAATCTCGCCAGGGCCGCCCCTCGCCTCGCCCGCGGGGCTGGCCGTGAGGCGCGCCGGCGGGCCGAACAGCCAGTTGGCGAAGTCGAAGTCGAACGTCATCAGCTCGGTCGACGGCTCGCTGTAGTGCGCCTTGTGCTCGGGCGAGCCGGGACGCAGGTACGAGCCCAGCCGCCAGGCCGCGAGGCTCATCAGCCGGCCGTGCGCGCCCGAATCCGCCAGCGCCTTCACATGCGCGTAGGGCGCCGCCGAGCGCATCAGCAGGCCGACCTGCAGCAGCCGCCCGCCGGCGCGCGCGGCGTCGCGCATCCGCCGCGCCTCGCCGAGGTCGAGCGCGAACGGCGTCTCGCAGAACACGTGCTTGCCGGCCGCCAGCGCCGCCAGCACGAACGGCGCGTGCTCGGCGGAGGGCGTGCAGACGTCGACCGCCTCGACCGCCGCGTTCTCGATCAGCGCCGCCGCGTCGGCATAGGCGGCCGCGCCGCACGTCGCGGCGACCGCCTTGGCGCGCGCCTCGCTGCGGCTGAAGACGCCGACCACCTCGACGTCGTCCATCTCGCCGAACACATAGGCATGCTCGGCGCCCATGGCCCCGGCGCCGACGATCGCCACGCGCACCATCACGGCGCCTCCTCTTGCTGGGCCGCCGCCCTACCGGACGCCTGCGCGCAACGGCGACAGGAGCGGCGGCGTGCTATCGGAGCCAGTTAGCCACCCGAAGCCCCTCTACCCGTCCGAACTCGCGCTCGTTGTCGGTCACCAAGGTTGCGTCTAGGGCCAGGGCGTGCGCCGCCAGCAACATGTCGTTTGCGCCGATCGGAGTCCCTGCTCGCTCGAGCGCGGCTCGCAGATGACCGTAGTGAACGGCGGCCGCGGCTTCCAGGGGCTTGACCTCCAGTTCGGCGAGAATCCCCTCGAGTTCCGCGAGAAGCCGTCGTGAGCGCCTGCGTAGCGCGCCGAAACGCAGCTCCGCGGCGACGATCGCGCTGACGAAAACGTTCGTCTCGCCGACCCTCGCGATCCGCTGCGCCAAGGGTCCTTGCGGCGCCCGCATGAGGGCGGAAACGATGTTGGTGTCGAGCAGGTAGCCGGACAATTAGAGATCTACCGGCTCAGCCGCCAAATCCTCGATCGGGCCGAGGTCATCGTCGATCGGCGTCATCTGAGCCAGATAGGCAAGCAGACCGCGTTTTGGGGCGGGCTCCAGCACCAGCCGCTCGCCTTCCTTGGTCAGCACGGCTTCGTCGCCCGGCATTTCAAACTCGCGGGGTATCCGTACCGCCTGATTGCGGCCGTTGCGGAACAGTTTGACGCGGCGCGTCTGCATGCGGGTCAGGCTAGCATATGCCTTGGCATATGTCGACGCCCGCAATCGCGGTCAAGACAGGGCGGCGCGGCGGGTCCATGCTGGGCGGCATGGACGACGCCGCATCGCTGGCTGGCCAGAGGATCGCCGATCCGCTGGAGCGGGCGATGGCCTATGTCGAGGACCACGCGTTCGAGCCGCTGTCGCTGGCCGACCTCGCCGCCGTCGCCGGCCTCTCGCCGTATCATTTCGGGCGCGAGTTCAGCGCCCGCTACGGGCTGACGCCGATGGCGTTCGTGCGCGCGCGGCGGCTGGGCCTCGCCGCGAAGACCCTGGCCACCCCCAACCCGCCCAGCCTGGTGTGCCTGGCGTTCGACGCCGGCTTCGAATCCCAGGAAGGCTTCACGCGCGCCTTCAAGCGCGCCTTCGGCGTCAGCCCCGGCCGCTATCGCCGCGGCGCCGCCCTGCCCTCGGAGACCGTCGCCATGACTGACGCCCGCTCGGCCGTCCGCCTCGCCCAGGAGCCCGCGCCCGTGAAGAAGCCGGCGCTCAGGGTCGCCGGCCCCAGCGCCGTGTTCGGCGAGGACAACAAGGCCGGCATCCCGATGCTGTGGCCGAAGCTGATCGGGCAGCTGCCGCTCGCCGGCCAGCTGGGCGACGTCACCTACGGCGTCGGCTGGGCCGCCGGCGGGTTTGAGGGCTGTTTCAACTACATGGCCGCCGTGGCGATCACGCCCGACGCGACGGCGCCCGAGGGCCTGGAGACAAAGGACATCCCGGCGCAGAACTACCTCGTCTTCCGGCTGGAGACCGACGCCTCGGACCTGCACACGCAGATGCAGGCCGCGCACCGGCAGATCTGGGGCGAGCGCGTGCCGAAGTCGGGGCTGAAGCTCGCACACGCCCCCGACCTCGAGGTCTACCCACCCGGCTTCCAGCCGGACCGGCCGAGCCGGATCGAGTGGTGGATCCCCGTCGAGGCGTGAGCCCGCCGGCGCTCAATCCGGCTTGCCCGCCGCGCCGCGCAGCTGCGGGACTGGCATGATCATGATCAGGCATGGGTTTTCGGGCCCCCAGATCTCGGTGAGCTCCTCAAGCCCCTTGAAACCGACCGCCTCATAGAAGCGGCGGGTGCGGTCGTAGGGCTCGTAGCCGGCCGACGGCCCTTGCGTCTTCACGGTCAGGAACGGCTTGCCGAGCGATCGCGTCGCGTCGCGCGCGTGGCCGATCAGCGCCCGGCCGACGCCGCGGCGGTGCGCACGGGGGCGGACCGCCAGCAGATGCACGTCGAGGGCGGCAAAGCCGGTGTCGATCAGCACCATCAGGCCGAGCGTCTCGCCGTCGTCTTCGGCCACCCAGGCCCGTTCGCGTTCGGCGGCCTCGGCGTATTCGGCGTTGGATTGCGGTATGCCGAACCACTCGGGCAGCTCGGCGAGGGTGGACGCACACTCAGCGCCGGCAGCGCGGCGCACGATCTTCAGGGTCATCGGATTGTCTCGACAGGATTGGATAGAGGCCGCAAGCGGCCGTTCGCGCCCGCGGGCGCGGCGGATCGGGTGGGGGTGGTCGCGTTCCTGTCGCGGCGGGGCATAGCCCGCGGCTCGGCAACCGCGCAAGACGAAGTTCACCCGTGCCTTCGTCCGCCGACCGACGCTCAGACCCGCTCGGCCACGCCGAGGATCGCGTGGTCCTCGCCCTTGCGGACGACCAGCTCGGCGACGTCTCGCGCGGCCACGATGTGCTCGCGCAGGTTCGGCAGGTTGATGGCCTGCCAGACGCGCACTGCGAAGGCTCTCGCCTGCGGCTCGGTGAAGTGGCGGAACTGCGCGTAGAACGAGGCGGGATCGTGCTCGGCGGCGCGCCATAGGCCGATGAGCCGCTCGGTGAACCAGCGCTCGAGGTGCGGCTCCTCGGCGTCGAGGTAGATCAGCGCGTCGAGCCCGACGGCCGCCGCGCCCTCGTGCAGCGCCAGTCCCTCGACGATCAGCACGTCGGCCGGCCCGATCCGCCGCGTCAGCGCCGGGTCGATGTCGTAGATCGCGTGCGAGTAGCCAGGGAAGTCCGCAGGCCCGCAGCGCACAGAGGCCAGCGCCGCGCGCATGGCCGCCATGTCGTAGCTCTCGGGGAAGCCCTTGCGCCCGAGGATGCCCCGCGCCTCCAGCGCCGCGTTGTTCATCAGGAAGCCGTCGGTGCAGGCGGTCTCGACCGCCGCGCCGCGGCCGGCCAGCGCCTGCGCCAGCTGGCCGGCGAAGGTGCTCTTGCCCGCGGCGACCGCCCCAGTGACGCCCACGAGGTAGGGCCGCGCGCAGCCTCGCCGCGCCTCGATCTGTTCCGCAATGCCGGCGACGCCCACCATCTAGGCCGCACCATGACAGCAAATTGGGTTGGCGTGGCAAGCGCGGGCGCCGCATTCTCGGCGGCCGGGGTGGCAGGAGATACCGAAGATGGCCGACGGCGCGATGATTTCGGCCCACGAGGCGCGGCTCGCCGAGGCGCGGGCGAGAGCCTATGCGACGCCGCTCGACGAGTTCCAGGTGCACGCGATCGACCACTTCACCTCGGACACGCTGTGGCCCTGGTTCGAGCGGCTGCGCGCCGAGGACCCCGTTCACTACACCGCCGACAGCGAGTACGGCCCCTACTGGTCGGTCACCCGCTACGCCGACATCGTCGCCTGCGAGAGCGACGTGGCGCGGCTCTCCTCGTCGCAGAAGAACGGCGGCATCACCCTCTTCGAGCCGCCCGAGGCCGCCGACGAGGCCCAGCGCGAGGCGCAGCGGGACGAGTCCCGCGCCAACTTCATCGCGCTCGATCCGCCGATGCACGACGCCCAGCGCAAGGTGGTCGCGCCGCGCTTCTCCACGCCCTCGCTGCAGGAACTGGAGCCGCTGATCCGCGAACGCGCCGCCCGGATCCTCGACGAGCTGCCGATCGGCGTGGAGTTCGACTTCGTCGACAAGGTGGCGATCGAGCTGACCAGCCAGATGCTGGCCACGCTGTTCGACTTCCCGTTCGAGCAGCGCCGCATCCTGCCGAAATTCTCCGACATGCTGCTCTCGGGCCCCGCCGATACGCTGGAGGAGAACCAGGCCCGTCAGGCCGAGATGTTCATGACGCTCAACATGTTCGTCCCGCTGTGGGAGAGCCGCACCGGCAACCGGACCGGCCGCGACCTGGTCTCGCTCTTGGCCAACGACCCGGCGACCAACGGCGGCCACGACCCGCAGAAGTACATGGGCAACATCATCCTCTTGATCGTCGCGGGCTCGGACACCACCCGCCACTCGATCACCGGCGGTCTGCTGGCGCTGAACCGGCACCCGGCCGAGTACGACAAGCTGCGCGCCAACCCCGCGCTGCTGGAGAGCGCCGTGCCGG
>Ga0134125_10004179_pt1 | contig 16545 bp, 17 predicted proteins | sample KB31751_FD_96464 | JGI IMG/M metagenome (GOLD analysis project Ga0134125, IMG submission 96464) | Terrestrial soil microbial communities with excess Nitrogen fertilizer from Kellogg Biological Station, Michigan, USA - KB3-175-1 | ecosystem: Environmental > Terrestrial > Soil > Unclassified ...
CCGGCGGCGCGCGCGCCCTGGCGGCGATCCTCGAACGCGTGGTACAGGCCGATGACGCCGAGATACAGGAACAGCAGCACCAGCTCGGAGGTCAGCCGCGCGTACCAGGACCACCTGGTCCCCCGCATCGGCAAGCCCCACAGTGAGCCGGTGACCAGGGTGATGAAAGTGAACGCCGCGCCGATCGGCGCCGACTCCATCGCCACCACTTCGGCCAGCTTGATCCGCCACACCAGCGCGATGAACGAGGCCACGCCCATCACCGCGTAGCTGAACATGCTCATCCACGCGCTGGGCACGTGGATGAAGATGATGCGGTAGGCGTCACCCTGCTGGTAGTCGGCGGGCGCCAGCACCAGGCCGCCATAAAGCGCGATCGCGCCCAGCAGCAGGGCCAGCGTCATCGCCCACGGCTGCAGCGTTCCGGCGAAGCGGTAGAAGGTTGGCGGCGAGCTGAGCCGGTGCAACCAGAGGGGGATCCAGTTAGCCATAGGGATCACGAATCCAGGGCAATGCGAAGGGCGGCGGCGCAGGCCAGCGGCGCCAGTACCACGGCCAATACGAGTGCGGCGGCAAGCCAGCTGATCGGTGCCAGCCAGGGCAGACCCTGCTGGGCGGCAGCTACCGCGCCCGCGGCGAAAATCACGGCCGGCACGCACAAAGGCAGCAACATCAAGGCGAGCAGCATACCAGAGCGCCGGGTGCCGACCGTCAGCGCAACCAGCACCGCGCCCAGCAGGCTGAGCAATGGCGTGGCCAGCAGCAAGGCCAGCAACAGCACCGGCATGACCGCTGCGGGCAGGTGCAACAGCGCGGCCATCAGCGGCGAAATCACGATCAGCGGCAGGGCGATGGTGACCCAGTGCGCCAGGATCTTCATACCCAGCATCAGCGCCAGCGGCTGCGGTGCCAGCACCAGTTGTTCCAGCGAGCCGTCCTCGATGTCGCTGGCGAACATCGCATCCAGCGCCAGCAGCATCGCCAGCAACACGGTGACCAGCACCACGCCGCCGGCGATCCGCTGCAGCAAGGTGTCCTCCGGCCCCAGTGCAAACGGGAACAGCATGGTGACGATCAACGCGTACAGTACCGGCATCGCGATGTCGCCGCGACGGCGCCAGGCCAGCGTGAGGTCGCGCCGCAGCATCGCGGCGCAGGCGGTGGTGAGGCCTGGCCGGGTCATGCTTCTACCCCCTCCCCTGCCAGGGGTTGGAGCTCAAGCGTGGAATGCCAGGGCTTAGTCATGCATGCGGATCCGTCGCGGCTCGCCACCATGGAAACTCACCGTGCCGTGGCTGGTGACCATGGCGGCGCCTCCGGCATCGGTGTGCCGTCCCAGCATGTCGTTCACCAGCGCGATGCCGGCGCGGTCGAGGTTCGCGTAGGGTTCGTCCAGTAGCCACAGCGTGGCTGGCAGCATCGCCAGCCGGGCCAGCGCCGCGCGCTTCTTCTGCCCGGCCGACAGGCGGCGCACGGGCTCGTCCTCATAACCACGCAGGCCGATCTCGGCGAGGAGGGACGCACTGTCCATGCCTTCGCGCGTGCCATGCAGCCCGGTGGCGACGCGCAGGTTCTCGCGCGGGCTGAGGTCGGCCTTGAGGCCGAGCTGGTGGCCGAGGAACAGGATGTCGCCGGCGCAGAGGTCGCGCTGCAGCGCTTCGCCGCGCCACAGCAACTCGCCGGCGCCCAGGTGGAGCAGGCCGGCGAGCATGCGCAGCAAGGTGGTCTTGCCACTGCCGTTGTCGCCCTCCACCAAGGCCAGTTCACCCGCGTGCAACTGGAAATCCAGCGGCGCGAACACCGGTTCGTCCTGGCGATGGAAACTCACGGCCCGCGCTTCGAGCAGGGGCGCAACGGTACGGGCGGCAGTCATCTCCGTGATTGTCCGCAATGGCGTGGCCGCTTGTCCATGTGGCGCAGTGCCGCTGAGAGGTTGTGCTTCTCAACCTCCCAGCTCGGCCATGGAATGGTCGGACGCGGATCGGTCACGTAAGTGACTGATCCGCGTGAGCGGGTCCGGGCATGTACCGGACGTGCGATAGAAGAAAACCACAGGAAGTGGTTTTCTTCACAAGCTCTGAGTCAGTCCAGCGCGCGCAATGTGGCCGCGCCTTCGGCCTCGCCGTGCACGTAGGCAAGTTGCCCATGCGTCCGGGCCAGGTGGTCCAGCGTCGCCACATCGGGGCCGATCGCGAACAGGCTCGGTTCGCTCCAGCCGCTGTTGCCCACGCCGATGGCCGGCAACACGATGCAGTCGGGCAGCGCCTGCAGTTCGCTCAGCAATTCGCGCTGGGCGGCGAGGTTCTCGGCGGGCGGGCGTCGGCGCGCCTGCGGGTTCCAGGCGGTGATGAAGGCCCACGAGCGTCCTCCCACGACATCGACCAGTGCGCTCGGCAAAGGCAGGTCGACGCGTATCGTGGCCCAGCTGACCGTATCGATGCAGACGTTGTAGGCGGTGGAGCGGAAGGCTTCGAGCAGGGCCTCATCCATGACGCAGTTCCGGTAGCGGAGCCAGGGTGGAACGAAAGCGTTGCGCGGCGGCATCGAGGTCGATCGACGCCACGCTGCTGTTCTCGCGCAGCAACTGTTCCAGCAGTGCGTCCTGTGCCCGACCGCGTTCGAGCGCGTAACGGTAGGGAAGATGGGTAAAGGTCACCATGCGATAACGCGCCATGTAGTGGGTGGGAATGTGTGCGGCCAGCAAGGCGCCGAGCTCGCGTTTGGCAAGATAATGCGGATCGGCCACCGAGTCGCGCATCTCGATGTAGTTTTCCAGCGCCATGTGGGCGATGGCGTCGGCGTTGGGCTGGCGCTGGCGCTGGAACTCGGCGAATACCCCGGCGTGGTCGCCGGGCGTTTCGGCCAGCAGATTGGCCAGCACCACGGTGTCCTCGAAACCGCAGTTCATGCCCTGGCCGTGGAACGGCACGATCGCATGCGCGGCATCGCCGATCAGCAGGGCGCGACCATCGAGGTGCCAGCGCTCCAGATACAACGTGGACAGCGTGCCGATGGGGTTGTGTTCGAAATCCTGGGCGAACCGCGGCATCAGCGGCAGCAGGCCGGGGAATTGTTCCGTGAAAAAAGCCGCAGCTGCCGCGGCATTGGGCAGGGTGGCGAAACTAGGCGCGGCGCCTTGGCTCGGCAGGAACAAGGTGACCGTGAAGCTGCGTTCGGTGTTCGGCAACGCGATGCACATGTAGCTGCCGTGCGGCCAGATGTGCAATGCGTTCGGCTCCAGTGCGAAGCCGTCGCGGCCGTCACTGGCTTGCAGCACGGCCGTGGGCAGGTCGCTTGCGGGAGGGATTTCCAGTTCCTTGTAACCGTGATCCAGCGGCTCGATCCGCTCGCCCAGCGGCGTGTGCGCGCTCATCGCGGCGCGCAAGGCCGAACCGGCGCCGTCGGCGCCGATCAGCAGGCCGGCCGACCGTTCGCGCTCGACGCCGTTGGTATCCGCCAGCCGGAGGCGCTGCCGGTCGAAGTCCACGGTGGTCAGCGCCTGGCCGAAGTGGAACTTCGCGCCAGCGGCTTCCGCCGCATCCAGCAGCAACGTATTCAACGCGCCGCGCGAGACCGACCAGATCACTTCGCTGTCGTCGATGCCATAACGCTGCAGGCTGTGCTGGCCATCGCGGTCGTGCACCATGCGCCCGCGCATCATCACCGCGCGTTGCAGCACATCGTCGGCCAGTCCGGTGCTGCGCAAGGCATGCAGGCCGCGTTCGGCCAGCGCCAGGTTGATCGAGCGACCCCCGGCGAAGCCGGCATGGCGCGGATCGGGCCGCTTCTCGAACACATCGACCGCAAACCCGCGTTGCGCCAGTTGCTGCGCCAGCAGCGCGCCGACCAGGCCGCCGCCGATGAGGGTGATGGGGTGTTGCGACATGCTGCGATCCGTGGAGGGAATCCCCCCACTGTTCCGCAAGCGGGCTCAGACTGCAATGCCGCCGTGGACGCCGTTCGTACCGCTCGTCCGTGGATGGATCGGCGCGGTGCTCAGAAGCTCATGAAATAGCCGCCGTTCACCGGCAGGTTGGCGCCGGTGATGTAGCCGGCGTCGTCGGCGGCCAGGAAGCACACGGCGCGGGCAATGTCGGCGGGCGAACCGAGCCGGCCCACCGGGATGCCGGCGATGATCTGTGCGCGCACTTCTTCCGCCACGGCGGCCACCATCGGCGTATCGCAATAACCGGGCGACACCGTGTTGACGGTGACGCCCTTGCGTGCCGTTTCGCGCGCCAGCGCCATGCTGAAGCCGTGCACACCGGCTTTTGCGGCCGAATAATTGGTCTGCCCGAACTGGCCGGTCTGGCCGTTGACCGAGCTGATGTTGACGATGCGGCCGAAACCACGCGCGGTCATGCCCTCGATCGTGTTGCGGCACATGTTGAACACGCCGTCGAGATTCACCTGCATCAATTCGTGCCATTGCTGCGGCGTCATCTTGCGCAGGCTGGCATCGCGGGTGATGCCGGCGGCGTTGACCAGGATGTCCACGCCGCCGTGCTGTTGCTCGATGCGGGCGACCAACTGCTGGCAGCTGTCGAAGTCGCTGATGTCTCCCGGCTCGAACGTGACCGTATCGGCGACGTCCGCCATTTCCTGACGGAAGGCGGCGATGCGCTCGTCGCGCGCGGCCAGGTCGACGGCGATCACCTGCCGACCCGCCTGCGCCAATTGGCGGCAGATTTCACTGCCCAGGCCACCGATGCCGCCGGTGACCAGCGCAACGCGTTTCGGGGAGGTCGCTTCGTTCATGGGGTGCGTTCCACGCATGCTCATGCCGCAAAGCAGCACGAATCATGCTGCAGTTGCGATAGGGGAAATCGGGTACGCAGCACGCCGTGGCGTGCCGCGTAGGTGGTACGGATCAGCCGGCTTTCTTGCTGCTGCGGCTGGTGCTTCCGGGCGGGGTCGGAACGACCTGCGCGGCGGTGTTCATCAAGCCTTCCTGCATCGCCTTCCACGCGGCCATGTTGCGCTCGGTGAGGTCGTTCAGGGTGTTCCAGGGCGTTTGCCCCATCAGGCTGTTCAGCTGGCTGCGGAACTGCGTCTGCTGGTCGAGAAATACCTGCAGACTGCGCTCGAGATAAGGACCCATGAAGCCTTGCAGCGAATTGCCGTAGAAACGGATGATCTGGCTGAGCAGCTCGGGCGAGAGCATCGGCTGGCCCTTGTCCTCATGCTCGGAGATGATCTGCAGCAAAACCGAGCGGGTCAGGTCCTCGCCGCTCTTGGCGTCCCTGACTTCGAAATCCTCGTTGTCGAGCACCAACTGGCGGATCTCTTCCAGCGTGATGTAGCTGGAAATCTCCGTGTCGTACAAGCGACGATTCGGATACTTCTTGATGATGCGTTTGGTTTGTGCCATGCAGGACAAGCTAACAGAAGGTATTGCATTGCACCAGTTCCAAGGGCTGGTCCATGTTGCACTTGCCGAGCGCAGCAATTGGTGGTTGGTCAATGACCTGCGGCACCGCTGGCGTTGCCGAAAGGCGGCTTGGCGAGCCATAACAGCGGGATCATCGCCACGAACATCACGGCGCATACCAGGTACACGTCGTTGACCGCCAGGGTGAGCGCTTCGCGGGTGATCAATCGCTCGACCACGCCCAGACTTTGCGGCAGTGAAAAGCCGCCGTGCTGCAATTGCTGCAGGAAACCGTTGGCCGCCGGCGCGGCCGGTGTGATGTGCTCGGTCAGCACCGCGTGGTGATAGTTGCCACGGTGCTGCCACAGCGTCACCGTGGCTGCGGTGGACACGCTGGAGCCCAGCGTGCGGCAGAAATTGGCCAGGCCCGACGCGCTGGCAATCTGGTCCGCCGCCAGCCCCGACAGGTACATCTGGTTGAGCGGGATGAAGAAGCACGCGATGCCGATGCCCATCACGAAGCGCGGCAACACCAGGGTGGAGAACGAGGCCGAACTGTCGAAGCTGGCGAACCAGAACGAGGTGCCTGCGAACACGATGAACGCGAACGTCACCACGGCGCGCAGTTCCAGTCGCTGGATATTGGCGCCGATCACCGGCGCCATCAGGAACGCCAGCACGCCCACCGGCGCGCTGGCCAGCCCGGCCCACGTGGCGGTGTAGCCAAGCGTGACCTGCAGCCACAGCGGAAACACCACGTTGATGCCGAAGAACGCCATCATGCCCAGCGACAGCGCCACCACCGCCACGGTGAAGTTGCGGCCCTTGAACAGGGACAGCTCGATCACCGGGTGCTTGGCGTACAGCTCCCACACGATCAGGAACGTCAGGCACACCAGCGCGGTGATACCCAGGGTCAGGATCATCGGCGAGGCGAACCAGTCGTTGTCGTTGCCGTTGTCCAGCATGAACTGCAGCGCGCCCACGCCCACCACCAGCAGCACCAGGCCGATCACGTCGATCGGCATCTTGAAGGTCTTGGTCTCGCGTTTGCGCAGCAGCGTCCAGGTGATGATCGCCGCCAGCGCGCCCACCGGCACATTGATGTAGAAGATCCATGGCCACGAGAAATTGTCGGTGAGCCAACCGCCCAGGATCGGCCCGAAGATCGGCGCCACCACCACCGTCATCGCCCACAAGGCCAGCGCGATGCCCTGTTTCGCCTTCGGGTAACTGGCCAGCAGCAGCGACAGCGACAGCGCGACCATCGGGCCGGAACCGGCCCCTTGCATCAGCCGGCAGATCACCAGCATCGGCATGCTGGTGGCCAGACCGCACAGCATCGAGAACAGCACGAACAGCAACACCGATCCGACGAAGGTTTTCACTTCGCCGAAGCGGCGTGCCAGCCAGCCGGTGAGCGGCTGCATGATCGCGCTGGCCAATGCGTACGAGCTGATCGTCCAGGTACCCTCGCTGGGGCTCACACCCAGGCTGCCCGCAATGTGCGGCACGGACACGTTGACGATCGTCATGTCCAGCACCTCCATGAAGGTGCTGAAGGCGACGGCGATGGTCAGCAGTACCAGCGCGCCGCCCTGCAGCGGCTTCAGCGGTGGTGCGTCATCGTTGGGTGTGGCGGCCATGCGGTCGGCCCGGTTCAGTGGATGTCGTCGGGAAGATTGGCGCGAATGACCTGTTCGGCTTCCGCGTCGGCCTTGCTCGCCATCTGCTCATAGACCGTGGTTTGTGCCACCGGCTGGTTTGCCGGCGCCGCTGCCAGCACCCGTCCATCGTCATTCGTGATGTCCACCTTGACGGTGGTGGAGAGGCCGATGCGCAGCGGGTGCTTGTCCAGCTCGTTGTTGTCCAGCGAGATGCGCACCGGTACACGCTGCACCACCTTGATCCAGTTGCCGGTGGCGTTCTGCGCCGGCAACAGCGAAAACACACTGCCGGTACCTGCGCCCAGGCCGACCACCTTGCCGTGGAATTCGGCGTCGTCGCCGTAGGTATCCGATTCGATGGTGGCGGGCTGGCCGATGCGGATGTGGCGCAGCTGGCTTTCCTTGAAGTTGGCCTCGATCCACAGGTCGTGCAGCGGCACCACGGTCATCAATTGCTGCCCGGGTTGCACGCTGTTGCCGAGTTGCACGCTGCGCTGGGCCACGTAGCCGGACACTGGCGCATAGATGGCGTTGCGTTGCGCCGCCACCCAGGCAGCGCGGAAGTTGGCACGCGCCTGCATCACGGCGGGATTTTTCGCCACGTCGGTGCCCTGGATTGCCGCGTGCGCCGCGTCGGCCTGCGCCTGGGCCGCGGTGACGGCAGCGCGGGCCTGCTCCACGCCATCGCGCAGATGCTGCACGATCTCGGGCGATTCGGCGTGTGCAGCCAGCAGGGGCAGGTGGCGTTGAAGATCGGCCTCGACTTTCTTCAGGTCGATCCGGCTGGCGGCGAGTTGGGCGTCGGCGCCACTGGCCGAGCTGGTCTGCTGGCGCACGCCGCGCACGGCTTGCGCCAGCGCGCTGCGTGCCTGTTGCAGGCGGATGTCCGCGTCGGTGCTGTCCAGCTTCACCAGCACCTGGCCGGCTTCCACCCGCTGCGTATCGTCGGCGAGGATCGCCACCACCGTACCGGGCACCTGTGCCGATATCGCCACCTGGTTGCCGCCGACGTAGGCGTTGTCGGTTTTCACCCGCTTGGAAAACACCAGCAGCCACAGCAGGAACCAGGCCACCGCTGCCAGCACGAAGAGCCCGCCGACGATCAACAGCACGCGCCGGCGTTTGCGCGGATCGGTGGCCGCCATGCCGCTGTCGTCGGCCTGGGGTGACTTGTCGGACTCAGTGGCGCTCATGATCGGCAGCTCCGGTGGAAGAGGAATGGGGGGCGCAACGGGACGTGGGTAGCGTGTCGGTACGCCGGTAACCGCCGCCCAGCGCCTTGATCAGCGCCAGGTCGGCGCTCAATGCCTGCGATTGCAACTGCACTGCGGTGTCGCGCTGTTGCAGCAGTTGCGCTTTTGCCGCGAGGCTTTCGCGACCGTCGCGTACGCCCTGGCGAAGCCGGGCCTGCGCGGTCGCCAGCAACTGGCGATCGGCGTCCAGCTCGCCTTGCTGGGCGTTGCGTCGCGCCGCCAGTTGCTCGGCGTTGAGCGCCTGGGTGGCGACATCACGGGCCGCGCCGAGCACGGCGCTGTTGTATTGCGCCACGGCGCTGTCGAGCTGCGCCTTGCTCAGGCCGTAGTTGGCCTTGAGGGCGCCGCCGTTGAAGATCGGCAGGTGGAGCGCGGGCGTCAGCGCGAACGTGCGGCTGCCGAGCGTGAACAGCTTGTCCATCTCGATGCTGGACAGGCCCGCCATGGCGGAAATGCCGATGTCCGGGAAGAACGCCGCTCGCGCCGCGTCGGTTTTATTCAACATCGATTCCACCTGCCAGCGGCTGGCCACGATGTCCGGGCGACGGGCAATCAGGTCGATACCGGCGTCGGTGGGGATGCCGCGCTCCACCGTCGGCAGCTGTCGCACGTGCAGTTCGGGCAGCTCCGCCGGGGCGATCCCCAGCAGCGCGGCCAGGGCCACCCGGCGGATCTGCGCCGAGCCTTCGATCGCCACGCGCATGCCGTTCAGGGCCGCCACGCGTGCGTTCGCCTTCTGCGTCTCGTCAGGCAGGTCCACCCCTTGCCTTACGCGCAACGCCGCGATCTGCGCCAGTAGCTGCTGCGTGGACAGCATCTGCTTCACCAGCTGCAACCGGGCCTGATCCGCCTGCCAGCCGAAATAGGTATCCGCCACGGCGTACTGGATCGCCAGCGCGGCGGCACTGCGTTGCGCCTGGGCGGCATGGGCCTCGTCCAGCGCGGCCTCGACCGTGGCGCGTTTCTTCCCCCACCAGTCGAAGTCGTATTGCAACTGCAGCCCGATGTCGGCCTGGTTGTACCAGGTGAAACCCAGGAACTCGCTGGGAATCAGGCCGTGCTCGCTCATGCGCTGGCGCGAGACCTGGGCGTTGCCGTTGATCGACAGCCCCATCTGCGCCGCCGCCAGCCGCACCGACTGCTGCGCGCTCTCTACGCGCGTCTGCGCCAGCGCGATATCCGGCGATTGCCGCACCGCCTGCTCGATCAGCTTGTCCAGCTGCGGATCGTTGTACTTTCGCCACCATTGCGCCGCCGGCCAACCGGCGCGGACCGGTGTGTCGAGGCCGGCTAGCGGTACGTCGTCGCACAGTACGGGGTGGTCCAGTTTCGCCGGTGCCCGCGCGCACGCGGCCAGTGCCAGCACGATCGTCGCGGTCAGCAGTGGCCGGCTACGGAGCAGGGCATGCTTCATCGGATGTCCTTCATGGATGGGTGTCTTCGCTCAACCGGTCGAGGTTGTCGGCCAGCTTGCGCAACAGGCGGTCGAGGTGGCGTTTATCGGTGGCGCTGAAGCCGTCGAACATCGTGTCGATGCGCGGAAACATCGGCGGAAGCATCTTCTGCACGAAACCCCGGCCGGCGGCGGTGATGCGGATCACCACGCGCCGACGATCCGCTTCGCTGGCACTGCGGGTGATCAGGCCGCGCTTGACCAGCGCGTTGGCGATGCGCGTCATGTTGGTGGCGCCCTGGGTCGCGAATTCGCACAACTCGCCCGGCGTGGAGCTGCCATCGGGCCGGCTGTACAGGATCATCAAGGTCAGGAATTCGCTGTGGTTGAGCTTGTGCGGCTTCAGCTTGAACGCCAGTTCCTCGCTCATCCCTTCGCCCACCATGAGCAGCAGCCGGCACAACCGTGCCTCGGTTGCCGGCATTGCGGGGATGATCTGGCTGACGCGGCCGATGCCTTCGTCCATCAGAGCGATACATGTCGTCAGCTTTGCCATTTCACCAGCGGATATTTCATTGATGAAGTAAACATAGCAAGGCACGACGAATGCGTGCAAGCGGGCACTCAGGCGTCGTGCTTTCCGAAGCCGAACAGTCGGTGGGCGTTGGCCGTGGTGGCGGCGGCGATTTCCGCCTCGGATTCGTCACGCAAGCCGGCGATACAGCGCAAAATATCTGCCACCCGCGCCGGTTCGTTTCGCTGCCCGCGGTGCGCGGCGTCGGGTTGGTCGGGGGCGTCGCTTTCCAGCAGCAGAAAGTCCAGTGGCATATGACTCACGATGCGACGCAATCGCTGGGCGCGGTCGTAGGTCACTGGGCCGCCGATGCCGAGGCAGAAGCCGATGTCCCACAGGTGCTGCGCCTGCTGCTCACTGCCCGAAAAACTGTGCACCACGCCGCGCAGGCCACCAGTGCGGCGCAGGGTGAGGACGGCTTCCTCCAGCGCGCCACGCGCGTGCACGATGACCGGCAGGTCACGCCTGCGCGCGACGTCCAGCTGGCGCGCGAAGATGTGCCTTTGCAGATCGTGATCGATGCCGTCGACGTGAAAATCCAGCCCGATTTCCCCAACGGCGACGGCGTGATGGTCGTCCAGCCATGAAGACAGTGCGTCCACATGCGTGGGGGCATCCTCGGCAAGAAACATGGGATGCAGGCCGTAGGCGGGATGGGTCTGCGGGTAGTTGCCGCACAGGTCGCGGATGCGCATCCAGCTGGTTCTGTCGGTGGCGGGTATCACGACATGGGCAATGCCGGCTTCGGTTGCGCGCGTCATGACTGCATCGAAATCGGATTCGAAGCTGCCGTCATCCAGATGTGCGTGGCTGTCCACAATTTTGATCATTGCGTTATCCAGAAGGACCCGAACTGCGAATTCGATGTGAAAATCAGGCAAGGGCGCAAGCTAGGCCCGATTCAGTTGATTCAATGTTCAATGGAAACACGGTTATGGCGACGCATGGGCGTCCCCGAGGATCGTCGTTCAGGACAGTCGTTCGAAAACAACCGTTAAAACAGAGGAGAGGGTCTGATGAAAAGCTTGACGATCAATGCACTGACTATCGCTATGGCTGCGGCGCTGTCGCTGGGCCTGGCCGCCTGCAATCGCAATGCGGACGCGGGAACGTCCGCCGACGGGGGCACGGCTCCTGGTGCGGCGGTGGCCCAGGTGGAGGCTGACAACTACGGAAAGGTGGTGAGCGTCGATCCGGTACGCAAGACCGTCAACAACCCCAGGCAGGTGTGCAAGGACGAAGTGATCACCCACACCACGCCGCCCAAGGACGAGCACCGCATTGCGGGTACCGCGATCGGCGCCGTGGCTGGCGGCCTGCTGGGCAACCAGATCGGTGGTGGCAAGGGCAAGACGCTGGCGACGGTGGCCGGTGCGGTGGGCGGTGGTTACGCCGGCAATCGCATCCAGGCCAGCCGTCAGCACGCCAACACCACGTCCACCGTGGAGCGGCACTGCGACACCGTCAACGACACCAGCACCAAGCTGGTGGGCTATGACGTGCGCTACGAATACAAAGGCGTCACCCGCACTGTCCGCATGGATCACGATCCGGGCGATCGCGTGAAGGTGGAGGAGGGTGTGACGGCGGTTTCCGACGCCCGTTGAGTCGATCGAGGTCATCGATCGGAGGGCTTTTCCCTAAGGAGTGATCGACATGAATGCACTATCGAGCAAACTGGCGCTGACCGTGGCGATGGCTGGTGGTCTCGCGCTGGCCGGTTGCGCCACCCCCTATAACAATAGTGGTAATTACGGTTATCAGGGGCAGCCAAGCGGGCAGGGCAGAAACGTGCGCTGCAACACTTGCGGCGTGGTGCAGGAAGTGCAACAGGTCTACACCCAGGGCAACAGCAGCGGTGGCACGCTGGGCGCCGTGATCGGTGCGGTCGCCGGCGGCGTGCTGGGCAACCAGGTGGGCAAGGGTGATGGCCGCAAGGCGGCGACAGTGGCCGGCGCAGTGGCCGGTGGCGTTGTCGGCAACCAGGTTGGCAAGCGCAGCGGAAGTGGCGACGTGGCATACCGTATCGTGGTGCGGCTGGATAACGGCCAGTACGCGACGGTCACGCAGCGGGAAAATCCGGACGTGCGCAACGGCGACTACGTACAGGTGCGCGGCGACCATGTCTATCGACTTTGATTCTCCGATCGTATAGACGTCCAGACGTCTGGACGTCCAAAAAGCAAAAGGCCCTCGTTCGAGGGCCTTTTGCTTTTTCGTGGTGCTCGCCGCGTCAGTTGACGGCGTAAAAGCGGTGTTCGCCAATAGTTGTGCCGGCGCGATTGACCGACCAGGCCGGCGTGATTGCGACAGTGGCGAAATGGTCGGCGCGCGGTACCAGTATCTTGCGTTCGGCAATGGGCAGTTGCCAGTTCTGGATCGAGCGGCCGGCGATCTGCCATGCCTTGTGGAAGGCATCCAGGTTGGTGATGTCGAACGAACCCGGGGTCGTGGTGGTGGCGAACTGGTGAGGCGCCGTGACGACCTTGCATACGGTGTCGCCCCAGCGTCCGCGTTCGCGTCGGCGCATGGCGACTTCGGCAACCGCAAGCTGGCCGAGGGTCGGTTCGCTGCGTGCTTCCAGATAGACCGTGGTCGCCAGGCAAGCCTGATCCGCAACGGGTTGCGGCAGCAAGCTGGTGAGCCACAACAGCATGGAAAGTTTCATGGATCTGCCTCCAACGTGCTGTACGCGCAGCCCTGCAGGCCTGACGCGCCGTTGCGGTGGACGGGCTGGCAGGCCGTTCCACCTGGATTGATCGCCAACCGGTGTATGCGGTTGAACGTTTTGCCACGGGTTTGTGGCGGGTCGAGCGGCGGAGTCATGCCGATCGGTGAGTGCTGCAATGGCGCTGCGCGTGCCGTAGGGCCGTGTTGCCTGCAACTGCCAGCTGTGGTGTCAGCTGGGTATTCCATCCGGCTTTTGGCCGGGTCGCGCCGATCCGGATTCATCCGGTTCGTCGCGTACATCGGCATCCCTTTTTCCGGATGCCGCGATATTCGATCGGCGGAGCCTAGTGGCGGATTCTGCCAAAGGCAAGTGCCGCCGTGTTCCATTCAGCGTGTCCTCACACTTCGTCGACATCGACAGAAAATGCAAATAGACGTCTGGACGGCTGATGTCTCAGGCGGGCCAACGTTCGGTTGTTGTCATCAGCAATGACCGGTTGTCGTTGTCCAGCGTGATGCAATTGTCGACGGCGCTCGCGACGACTTCATCGCTGAGCACAACCAGTGCTTCGATGGCGCTGCCGCTGGTCACGTCCAGCACGATGCCGACCTCCTGATCGCCGCGACGCAACGTCTCGCCCGGAGCGATGGCTCGCGACGCCGTGACGCTGCAGAGATGGCGTTTGCACCCTCCGCGAAAATGAAGTCGCGCCACGATTTCCTGGCCGGGATAGCATCCCTTGTCGACGGCAACGGCTTGCAGCCGCTGCAAAGACAGCATCGGCGCAACACACTTGTTCAGCGCCTCATCGGGCAACCACGGCCAGCCGAGCTTCAACTGCATGAGGTGCCATTGCGCGTCGCCGCCGACCATGGCCGGCACGATACGCAATGCGTGTGAGCCGCAACCCAGCGATATCGTCTCGCCCTCGATCCGGACATCGTGCAGTGTCTGCGCTTCGCCGGTGGCCAGGGCGGCAGGCGATGCTCCGCGAAGGGTTACACGCGAACGGAAGACAAAGCGCCGCAGACCATCGGCCATGTCCGCGGCCTTGCCGCCGCGCAACAGCAGCAGGAGCTTGTCGTCGGCGATACGAGCGAGATGGAACAAGGCGCGCACGCGTCCCTGTGGATCAAGCCACGCACTGAACGTCCACCGGCTGATCGCCAGTTCGGTCACCTTGCTGCTGAATTGCGCCTGCGCAAACGCAACGGCATCGGGGCCTTCGATCAACAGGATTTCGGCGTCGCGTGTAATGGATGGCATAGCTCGTCGATGTGTGGGCATGCGTGGCGCGACACAAGCGCTCTCCCGCGAGGCAGGGCAGGGGCCAGGTTGTGCTGGTTTTGCGCAAGTATTAACCTTCGCTGGCTAACAAGACGACCATGTCCGAAACCCATTCCCCAGCACCGTCCTCACCTGCATCCGCTCCGGCGGAGGTTGTCGTGCCGGCGACGCCGGGTACGGACAAGGCCTCGCCAGAGCGGCCGGCGCCGGATCCCACCCGCTATGGCGATTGGGAAAAGAACGGACGCTGCATCGACTTCTGAATTTCGCTGTGGCGTTGTCGCCGCTGACAGCGGCGAGGCGGCACGGACATCAGCGATTCCACACAGGATAGCCGCCATGGCAGATATGCAACGACCGCTCTCTCCCCATATCCAGGTCTACCGATGGCAAGTGCAGATGGTCAGCTCCATCCTGCATCGCGCCACCGGTATCGCCTTGTCCGTCGGCAGTCTGGTCGTGGTGGGAGGGCTGCTGGCGCTGGCCGCCGGCGAAGAACAGTTCGACTGCTTCAAGACCTGCGCCGGCAGCCCGCTGGGGCTGGTGTTGCTGTTCGGCTGGAGCTGGGCGTTGTTTTATCACCTGTGCAACGGCCTCCGCCATCTGCTGCAGGATGCGGGCGCCGGCTACGAGATCGTGCAGTTCGTGCGCTCGAGCTGGTTGTCGGTGGCTGGCAGCATCGTGTTGACCGTGCTGGTCTGGGCCTATGTGTTGATGGCCGGAGGTGCGGCATGAACGCGAAAAGTGATGTCGTGAAGGATCGCCGCCATCCGCTGAAGGCCGCGCGCGGTCTGGGCTCGGCCAAGTATGGCGTGGGTCACTGGTGGACCCAGCGGGTGACTGCCGCGGCGCTGGTGGGGCTGGGCATCTGGTTCGTGATCCTGGTACTCGGCCTGCTGCATGCCGACTACGCCAGCGCGCGTGCCGCGGTGGCGCGGCCGTGGAATGCGCTGCTGCTGATCGCGTTCGTGCTCACCATGTTCTGGCATGCCGTGCTGGGCCTGCAGGTGGTGGTGGAAGATTACGTGCACACCCGCTGGAAGGAAGTGGTGCTGCTGGTGGCGATCAAGTTCCTCGCCGTGCTCGGCGCGCTCGCCAGCGTGCTGGCCGTACTGCGCATTGCGCTGACCCCTTAAGACGAATACGCGAGGCCGCCATTTCATGGAAAGCTACAAGATTCAGCAGCATCTTTACGACGTGATCGTGGTCGGCGCCGGCGGCGCGGGCCTGCGCGCCACCTTCGGTCTGGCCGAGAAGGGCCTCAAGGCCGCCTGCATTACCAAGGTGTTTCCCACCCGCTCGCATACGGTGGCTGCGCAGGGCGGCATTTCCGCCGCGCTGGGCAACATGGGCGAGGACGACTGGCGCTTCCATTTCTACGATACCGTCAAGGGTGGCGACTGGCTGGGCGACCAGGACGCGATCGAGTACATGTGCAAGCACGCACCCGAAGCGGTGATCGAGCTGGAGCATTACGGCGTGCCGTTCTCGCGCACCGATGAAGGCAAGATCTACCAGCGCCCGTTCGGCGGCATGACCACCCACTATGGCAAGGGCACCGCGCAGCGCACCTGCGCCGCGGCCGACCGCACCGGCCACGCGATTCTGCACACACTGTACCAGCAGGCGCTGGCGCACGACGCCACGTTCTTCGTCGAGTACTTCGCGATCGACCTGATCTTCGATGAGGAAGGCGTTTGCCGCGGCGTGCTGGCGCTGGACATGAACGAGGGCACGCTGCATTTCTTCCGCGGCCAGGCCGTGGTGCTGGCCACTGGCGGTTACGGTCGCGCGTACTTCAGCGCCACCTCGGCACACACCTGCACCGGTGACGGTGGCGGCATGGTGCTGCGCGCGGGGCTGGCGTTGCAGGACATGGAGTTCGTGCAGTTCCATCCCACCGGCATCTATGGCGCGGGCTGCCTGATCACCGAGGGCGTGCGCGGCGAAGGCGGCTTCCTCACCAATTCCGAGGGCGAGCGCTTCATGGAGCGCTATGCGCCGAACGCCAAGGATCTGGCTTCGCGCGACGTGGTCAGCCGCGCGATGACCATCGAGATCCGCGAAGGCCGTGGCGTGGGTGAGCACAAGGACCACATCTTCCTCAACCTGATGCATCTCGGCCCCGAGGTGATCCACGAGCGGCTGCCGGGCATTGCCGAATCGGCGCGCATCTTCGCCGGTGTGGACGTCACCAAGGAGCCAATCCCGGTGTTGCCCACCGTGCACTACAACATGGGCGGCATCCCCACCAACTACCACGGCGAAGTCGTGCAGAAGCGCGGCGACGACGTGGATGCCGTGGTGCCCGGGCTGTTCGCGATCGGCG
>Ga0134125_10004180_pt1 | contig 16541 bp, 19 predicted proteins | sample KB31751_FD_96464 | JGI IMG/M metagenome (GOLD analysis project Ga0134125, IMG submission 96464) | Terrestrial soil microbial communities with excess Nitrogen fertilizer from Kellogg Biological Station, Michigan, USA - KB3-175-1 | ecosystem: Environmental > Terrestrial > Soil > Unclassified ...
GACGGGGCGGGCGGGCTGCAGTACGTGATCACGACACTGGATGACTCGACCCAGCCGCCCACCGATGTGTCGCCAAGTCCCAATCCGGCGCAGCCCTGGACGACGGGCCAGCAGGCTATCGACCTCGGAATGGGCACGACGGTACAGATTTCGGGGGCCCCGGCGATCGGTGATACCTTTTCGGTGTCTCCGCTCAAGAGCACCAGCGTCAATATGTTCGATACGCTGGATCAGCTTGCCGCGGCGTTGGAGTCTCCTTCTCAGGGCGACCCCCAGTCCGGCGCGAACCTTCAGAACATCCTGAATTCCGCCATGCAGAAGCTCGCCACCAACTACGACAACGTGCTGACGGTCCGCTCGTCGATCGGGTCGCGCATGAACGAATTGACGGCGCTGGACAACACCGGCACGCAGAACAATCTGGGTTACACCAAGGCGCTTTCCGGCCTGGAAGACCTGGATTATTACGACGCCTCCATGAAGCTCAGTCTGCGCCAGATGGCGTTGCAGGGGGCGACCGCCGCCTTCCAGACCATCCAGAACCTCAGCCTGTTCAAGATGAACAGCCGGTGATGGCGCGGTGGGGTGACATGAGCATGTTTTCCATTGCAGGAAATGGGCGCTGTTTCCTCAGGCTTCGGAGGTCAGTGCTGGCGTTGCTGCTGGTCGGCCTGTCGGCCTGTTCGACGACAGGCGAGACCTTTCGCTCCGCCGGGCTGGATCGAATCGTCGTGGGACGCACGACGCTGGCGCAAGCCGCCGTCGACCTCGGGGCACAACCCGTGGATACGTGGCAGCAGGGCGACACGCTCCTGGCACGCTGGGCCTACAAAGGCACTGTGGCGACCGATGCGGTGTATTTCCGTGAGGAGGTCTGGCTGCGATTCGGACCCGACGGCCGGTTCATGCGCACTGAACGCGCCATCAACGTGCCGCCGCAGCATCACACGCGCACGGCGCAGGAGGCCGATCGCGAAGCGGCCGAAGCCAGGGCGCGCACTGCGCCCCCCGCTGCCACGGCTGTCGACCCGACCGGTCCGGTCCTCGATGGCGGGGCGCAATCACTGGCGATTCCGGTGCCTCCGCCGCCCTCCGTGGAGCCAGTCGCATCAAGCCCTGGTTCCGGGGACGGGGCGTCGATTCCGGGCGCCACTCCCGCTGCTGAGCCCCTGCTGCCGGCCGGTACGCGCATCATCCCGGGTGCCACCTATCCGGTAGGGAGCGGGGGCCGGTGAGTTACAGGCCGGCCAGGGCCCGGGCGATGCGGGCCATGGCCTGGTAGGCGTCCGAGAACAGTCCCGTCAGGAAGTCGCCGCTTTGGGGCAGGACGATGGCCAGCATCACAAGGCCGGTCGCAAGGGAAATCGGGAACCCCACGGCAAAGACCGAAAGCTGCTGGGCCGTGCGATTCAGAATGCCGAGCGAAAGATTGATCGACAGCAGGACGATGATGAGCGGCAGCGCGAGGAGCATGCCCGAAATCCAAAGCTGCCGGCTCCATTCGATCAACGCGCCCCAGCCGTTCGGATTCAGCGAGCTGCCGATCGGCAGGAATTCGAAGGTTCTGACCAGCCCGTCGAGCATCAGCAGGTGCCCGTTGACGGACAGGAAGATCAGCATGGCGACCAGGTTGATGAAACGCGACAGGACGGCTGTGTTGGCGCCGGTGGCCGGGTCGAAGAAGGACGCGAATGCCAGACCCATTTCCAGGCCGACGAATTCACCGGCCATCATGGCTGCCGTGAAGACCAGGCGTACGCACAGACCCAAGGCCAGCCCGATCAGCACCTGCTGGCTCGCAATCAGCAGGCCCGCCCAGGAGGCTGGCGCGACTGCGGGCAAAGGACCCAGCAGCGGGCTGACGATGAAGGTGATGACGACGGTGAGTCCGATCTTGACCCGCACCGGGATCGTGGACTCTCCGAAGATAGGGGCCGTGGTCACGAGCCCCCCGATGCGGCACAGCGGCCACAGCAGTGCCGTGAGCCACTGGTAGAGCTGGTCCAGGTGGAGTTCGATCACGGCCGGGGCGGCGCGGCCTAGCTGGCCAGCCCGGGGATGGTATTGAACAGCGTCTGGATGTAGTCGACCATGGTCGAAATCAGCCAGGGCCCCAGCAACACCAGAGCCGCGCCCACGGCGAGCAGCTTGGGGATGAAGGACAGCGTCATCTCGTTGATCTGGGTTGCCGCCTGGAAGATGCTGATGACCAGACCGACGACGAGCGTCACCAGAAGCAGCGGCCCGGCCATGATCAGGGCGACCTTCAGCGCCTGATAGGTCATCGACATCACGGCTTCCGAGTTCATGGGGGGCCTCTTATTGGTAGAAGCTGCGAGCCAGCGACCCCAGCAGCAGGTGCCAGCCGTCAGCCAGCACGAACAGCATGAGCTTGAAGGGCAACGAGATCGTCACCGGTGGAACCATCATCATTCCCAGCGCCATCAGGAGGCTGGCCACCACCAGGTCGATGATGAGGAAGGGAATGAAGATGGTGAAGCCGATCTGGAAGGCGGTTTTCAGCTCGCTGGTGACAAAGGCTGGCACCAGCACTCGCAGGGGCACCGACTCCGGCCCCTGCAGCGGCCCCACGTTGGCCATGTCGGCAAACAGGCTCAGGTCGGATTCCCGGGTCTGGTGCATCATGAAGGTCTTCAACGGCTGGCTGCCGCGGTCCAGCGCCTGCTCGAAGCTGATCTTGTCCTGGGCGAGCGGCTGGTAGGCCTGCGTGTAAATCTGGTTGAAGACGGGTGACATGACGAAGAAGGTCAGGAACAGCGCCAGCCCCACCAGCACGGAATTGGGGGGTGACACTCCGGTGCCCAGCGCGTTGCGCAGCAATCCCAGCACAATGATGATGCGCGTGAACCCGGTCATCATGAGCAGCGCCGCGGGCAGAAACGACAGCATGGTCAGCATGACCAGCGTCTGGATGCTGAGCGACCAGGTCTGCGATCCGTTGGGGCCCGGCGTAGCGGTCAGGGCAGGCAGCGTCGCCTGGGCCAGGCTGTTGGTGGGCCAGATCAGCGCCAGGGTGAAGATTGCCAGGGCGAGCAGGGGCCAGTGCAGCGCCCGATGTTGGACTGGGACGGCCGGAAAAGCAGCGACCGCCATCAGGTACGGGCCACGGCCTTGTTCAGGCTTCCGGCGAAATCCGCAGGCGCCACGGGGGCGCCCGGTGCGTCGGTCGGCAGCGTGTGCAGCAGCGTGATCTGTTGGGCGGTCACGCCGACCACCAGCCGTGCGTCCCGCACCTGAACCAGCGCGATGGAACTGCGCGCACCGAGGCGCAGGGTCCCCAGAACCTTGAGGTCGGTGCGGTTGATGTGCTGTCGGATCCAGCCGCTGCGCCGTGCCATCCAGGCCAGGCCCAGCAGCAGCCCGACAATGAACAGCAGCGCGAGAATGACTTGCAGCGTTTGGGCAGGGGTCATGGCGTTTCAGTAATCGGTGATTCGGCGCCAGTCGCTCAACGCCGGTTGTTCAGCCGTGCGATGCGGTCCGACGGCGTAATGATGTCGGTGACCCGGATGCCGTATTTTTCATCCACCACCACCACTTCGCCTTGCGCGATCAGGTAGCCGTTGACGTAAATGTCCATGGGTTCACCGGCCAGCCCGTCCAGTTCCACGACGGAACCCTGGCCGAGCTGCAGTATGTTCTTGATGGTCAGCCGGGTGCGCCCCAGTTCGACTGAGAGCTGGACGGGGATGTCCATGATCATGTCGATGTCGCTGTCGGCGCTGTTTTCCTGGCTCACCAGCGGCTGGAAGACCTGGGCTGCGGCCGCCTGCGCGCTGCTGCCGCTTCCTGCCTGGGTCGCGGCCGTCTGTTCGGCCAGCGCGGCCGCCCAGTCGTCAGCGCCGCCCAGGCCGGACGCCTGGGTCGGTTGGTTGTGTGCCGATTCCTGCTCGGCCAGCGCGGCCGCCCAGTCGTCTTCCGGCGCGCTGGCGGGCGCTTGTTCCGGTCCTTTCGGGTCCTGGATGTCGTCGTCTTTGTGGTCGCTCATTTCGGTGTGCGGGCTATCAGTTGGTCGGAATCCGCGGGGGTGGCAAGAGTCTTGCGGACCCGCAGGGCGAAGCGGCCGTTGAAGGTACCGTAGGTGCAGTCCAGCACCGGTACGCCGCCGACTCGGGCGACCACGGTGGGCTGGATTTCTACGGGCAGGATGTCGCCCACCGCGAGATGCAGCAGCTCAGCGATGGAGGTTTCAATATGGGCGAATTCAACCGCCAGCTCGACTTCGGCGCTGCGTACTTCGCGCGTGAGCTGCTGGGTCCATCGCTGATCGATGGAGTCCGCGGCGGCCTGCTGCAGAGGTCGCGTGAGCAGGTCCCGAATGGGTTCCAGCATGGAGTACGGCAGGCAGACGTTGAGCTTGCCGCCGGAGGAACCCAGTTCGATATTGAACGAAGACACCACGACGGTATCGTTGCCCGAGCTGATGTTCGCGAACTTGGTGTGCATCTCCGAGCGGATGTATTCAAACTCCAGCGGGTAGATGGATTTCCACGCCTCGCCGTAGCATTCCAGCGTCAAGGTGAGCAGGCGGCGGATGATGCGCTGTTCCGTGTTCGTGAAATCCCGTCCCTCGACCCGGGTGTTGTAGCGCCCGTGCCCGCCAAACAGGCTGTCGATGACCAGAAACACCAGATTCGGGTCGAAGGTGAACAGGCTCGTGCCGCGCAGAGGCTTGAGCGCCACCATGTTCAGGTTGCTGGGAACCGGCAGGTTCCGCTCGAAGTCGGAATATTTCTGGATCTTGATCGTGTTGACCGTGATGTCGGCGTTGCGGCGCATGAAGCCGAAGAACATCGAACGCAGCCGCCGCGCGAAACGCTCGTTGATGAGTTCCAGCGTTTGCATGCGGTGACGCGCCACCCGGTCCGGCGAGCCCAGATCGTAAGGGCGCACACCGTCCGTGGCCTCGGCCGGCTGCTGCCGTTCAGGAGTCTCCTCGCCGGTGACGCCTGCCAGCAGCGCATCGACCTCGTCCTGGGAGAGCATGCTGGAATAGGGCATCTACTGCACCACGAAAGCGGTAAACAGAACATCGGCCACCTGCGGGCCGGCCAACTGCGCCACGAAGGGATGCGACAGTGCGGTCTTTATGGCGTCCGCCAGCGCCTGCCGCCCCTGGACGGTCTGGATCGCCGGAAGCTGTTGCGACGACAGGACCTTCAGAATGCGGTCACGGACCTCCGGCATGTAGTCGCGGATCTGCTTGCGGGACGCTTCGTCGCTCATCCGCAGCGTGATGGCCGTGTACAGGATGCGATTACGCGTTTCACCGTACAGCGTCACGGTGAAGGGCTCCAGTTCGGCAAAGATGGGCGCAGGCACGGCGGGCGGGGGCGTGGGGGCATGCGCCTCTGATGCGGCCTGTGCCGCAGGGGGGGCGCTGGTGATGCCGTTCCGGTTCATGAAGAAGATCGTGCCTCCGATGGCGGCGCCGATGACTACGATGAGCAGAACGATAAGTTTGAGGAGCCTTCTTAACATGATTCCGGAGTGAGCTGTCGCGGCGGGTTGGGGGGCAAGGGGCTGATTGTAACGCTCCATCGGCGGGCGTTACATAGGCGCTCAGACGAAGGTGTCCACCAAGGCATCCGGATGTCGTGCGGGGTTGTGAGGGCGGGAGGACAGCGGCGCGATTCCCGCCGTGTTCGTGTCCAGGCTGAAGGATGTGCCGGAAGGGTTCTGCGAATTCGGCGACTGTTGCGCAAAGCCTTGCTGCCCGGATTGCTGATCGCTGACGTTGGCCTGGCCCAGAGACAGGCCCGCCTGGGCGAACTGCTGCGCCAGGCCGGGAAGGGCATTTTCGAGCGCTTGGCGGACGTGCAGGTGAGGTGAGACGAACGCCGCCTGGGTCATCGAGTCGCCGATCTGCAACGTGATATGGACGGGGCCCAGCTCAGGCGGGTTGACGTGCAACTGCACTGTGTGCGTGCCGTTGATCCCCGATTGCGCCAGCGTCACCATCTGGCGGCTGAGATCCTGGGCCCATTGGGGTGACGCCAGTGGGGTCGGGACGGCCAGCGTGATGACGGGCGTTGTCGCCGGCATCGCCGCCGCTGCGGGCGCCAGTCCGGCCGTCGCGAGAGGGGCTGCGAACATGGGCGCCTGGCTGTCATCGGCGGTCGTCGCCTGGTTCGGCTTGGGGACTTCAGTGAGCGCGGCCAGCAACCCGCTGGTGCGCGGGTTCTGGCTGGCGTCGGCCGGCTGGGCCGTTGCGGCCGATTGGGCTGCTGCTGTCGAATCACGGCGCCCGGCATCGTAGCCAGCATCGACGGGGGTGCCTTCCTGAACCGTGAGCGCGGCCGTCATCGCAGGCAGCGATTCAAGGGCTTGGCCCGGTGTCGCGACGGCCGGCTTCTGCGTCCGGGGGGATGGCGCCGCATCGGGCGGTATCTGCATTGCGGCGGCGACGTCCGATAGCAGGGTTACCGCAGCGGTTGTCGCGATCGGGGATGCGCCTTGTGCGGCTGTCGCCGCGGGTTCCGCCAGTGCGTCAGCGGGCTGACCCGCGGTCGGGGTGCCCGCCACTGCCGCTGCCTGCGGCAGGGCTTGCATGATGGGCAGCGCGGTGCTGTCGAGGATCAGGGCGAGCGTGGAATCGGGGTCCAGCGGGTCCTTGGTCTTTCCATCCCGGGGTTCCCCCGCAGGGACGCGGGATGCCGTCACGGCACCCTTTGCGGCCACCGGATGTCCCTGTTGGCGCGAAAGGACTGTGGAAAAGCTGCGGGTGCTGCCCGGTGCGCCGGCGTCGCTGGTGCGCGCCGAAGCCTCGGTCGGAGGGGGGCTGGAGCTGGTCGCAGGAAGCACGGGCATGTTCATGGCTTGAGCTGTTCAATGAGACTGCCGTCGCCGATACAGGCTGGCTGCGGCCTCGTCGCTGGCGCGTTGTTCGCGGCGCTGTTCATGGTATTGAGACTGGCGAATCTGACGGGCCTTCAGTGCCTCGTAGGAGTTCAGCCGCCGCTTTTCATCGTGCCACCGCTTGCGTCCGGCCTCGAGCCGCGTATCAATCTGCGCGATGATCCTATTTTGCTGGGAAATGGCCTCGTCCAATGTGGCGATAAACTGCCTAAAGTTGTGGTAATTCGAGGCGGTCACGCCACCCTCGGTCGTGGATTGCAGCCGCTGCGTGTAATCGGTGCGATAGCCGTCCAGCGTGGCCAGTTGGCCCTGCGCTTGCCGTCTTTCGTTGCCGAGCTCGGCCAGCGTGCGGCCGGCGGCATCCAGCTTGTCCTGTGCCAGGTTGATCAGGACGTCCAGTGGCGTTTCAGGCGCCATGGCCCGCTTCCTGGCCCAGTGCGCCGGTCAGCGCGGAAACCGCCCCCGGATAATCGACGCGCACGTCGATTCCCTGCTGCAGATACTGCTCGAGCCACGGGAAGCGTTCGATCGCCCGGTCGATTTCCGGGTCATTGCCCGCGGTGTATGCACCCACCGCGATCAGGTCGCGGTTGCGCTGGTAGCGAGACACCATGCGCTTGAACCGGTGCACGTCGTGGAACTGGCGTTCGGGCACGATGGCCGACATGACGCGCGAAATCGACGCTTCGATATCGATGGCCGGGTAATGTCCCGATTCAGCCAGGCTGCGCGAGAGCACGATATGGCCATCGAGGATGGCCCGGGCCGAGTCGGCAATGGGATCCTGCTGATCGTCGCCTTCGGTGAGCACAGTATAGAAGGCTGTAATCGAGCCGGCGGGCCGATCCCCTTGAGGAGCTCCGTTGCCCGCCCGTTCCACCAGGCCCGGCAGTTTGGCGAACACCGAAGGAGGGTAGCCCTTGGTGGCAGGCGGCTCGCCGATGGCCAGCGCGATTTCGCGCTGCGCCATGGCGTAGCGCGTGAGCGAATCCATGATGAGCAGGACGTGCTGCCCTCGGTCGCGAAAGTATTCGGCCAGCCGCGTAGCGTAGACGGCGCCCTGCAGCCGCAGCAAGGGCGATACGTCCGCGGGAGCGGCCACCACCACGGAGCGCGCCAGTCCGGTCGGGCCGAGGTTCAGTTCGATGAATTCCTTGACCTCCCGGCCACGCTCTCCGATCAGCCCGACCACGATGACGTCGGCCTGAGTGTAGCGGGCCATCATGCCGAGCAGCACGCTTTTGCCCACGCCCGAGCCGGCGAACAGTCCCATGCGCTGGCCGCGGCCAACTGTCAGGAGACCGTTGATCGCGCGTACGCCCACGTCCAGGACCGTGTCCACGGGCGCGCGCGTCAGCGGGTTGATGGGCAGGGACGTCAGCGGCGCCATTTCGAGGCCGATTGGCAGCGGCTTGCCGTCCAGCGGGCGGCCTGCTCCGTCCAGCACGCGGCCCAGCAGGGCCTGCCCCACCGGCAGGTGACGTGTCTGATCCGCGCCGAGCGGACGTGGCGATTCCCACGCACTGGTGGTCGGCAGCGGTACCGGGTCCAACCACAGCTTTTCCGCCGGCAGAACCCGCGCGCCCGGCTGCAGCCCCGTGATGTCGCTTTGCGGCATGAGAAACAGGGTGTGCGCCTGGAAGCCCACGACTTCGGCGTCGGCCCAGAGGTCACGTCCCGGTGAGACCTGCACCTTGCAGGCGGCGCCGACCGGGAGCTGCAGGCCCGTGGCTTCCAGCACCAGGCCGGTTGCGCGCACGACGCGACCCTGGCTGCGGGTGGCCTGGCGCGCACTGACTCGACTTTCGCAGGCGGCAAGCTGGGCCCTCCAGCGTGCGCCGGCCGACTCCAGCAGTTCGCCGGCGCCACTCATAGCGAACCAGGCGCTTGACCGAGCGCGGCAATCACCCGAAGCCAGCGGGTTTCCAGCGTGGCATCGATCGAGCCGTGGAGTGTCTCGGCAATGCAGCCACCGTGCGTGAGCTGTTCGTCCGCAACGAGCTGGTACTGGCTGACATCGGGATTCTGTCGCAGGAAGGCCTGTACGAGTTCCAGGTCATCCGGATGCAGGCGCAGGATGATGGCCGCGCCCTCGCGAGGGGACGATTGGAGCACGTCCTGGACCAGATCCAGGATCTGGTTGGGGTGGTCCCGCAGATGGCTGCGCAGCACCTGTTCCGCGATGCGCGTCGCCAGATGGATCAGAGCCTGACCGACCTCCTGTTCCAGGCCGTTGAGCGCAGCGCCGCATGCGTCGGCCAGTGCGTCCAGGCGTCCGGCCTGCTCGCGGGCCAGTGATGCCCCTTCGGCGTGCCCCTGTTTCATGCCGGCCTGAAACCCCGCGGCGCGGCCCTCGGCGCGGCCTTGTTCCATGCCTTCGGCATGGCCTGACTCCAGTCCCTGGGCGTGACCGGCGCGCTGCCCCTGTTCGAACCCTTCCTGGTAGCCGCGGGCGCGGCCCTGCTCGTGGGCCCGCGTCAGCGTTTCGGCCGCGCGCCGTTGCATTTCCGCCTTGCGCTGTTCGGCATCCCGGTCGCTTGCCCGCCGCATGGGGTTGGCGCGCAGGGCGTCCAGCGATTCCATCTCCCAGCGCTGCCAACGGGCACGCGTGGCGAGATCGGCGGAAGGTCCCGGCTTGTCAGACATATTCGTCGTTGCCCATGCTCAGATTGATCTGGCCGGCATCGGCGAGCTTGCGTGCGACCATGAGAATGGATTTTTGTTCAGTTTCCACGCGTGACATGCGCACCGGACCCTGGGCTTCCAGGTCGTCGCGCAGAATCTCCGCCGCGCGATTGGACATATTCTTGAAGAACTTGGCACACAGTTCTTCGCTGGCACCCTTCAGCGCGATGGTGAGCGATGCGGTGTCGATTTCCTTCAGGATGAGCTGGATGGCGGCGTCTTCCACGTCGACCAGATTGTCGAAGACGAACATCTCGTCCACGATGCGCTGGGCCAGGTCGGCGTCCAGTTCGCGCAGGCTGCTCACCACGGCTTCCTCTTCGGTCGAGTTCATGAAGTTCAGGATCTCGGCCGCCGTACGCACACCGCCCATCTTCGAGCGCTTCGCGCCCTGGCCGGAGAGCACCTCATTGAGCACCTCGGTCAGTTCGTGCAAGGCGGCAGGCTGGACGCCCCCGAAGGTGGCAATGCGCATCATCACGTCGTTGCGCAGGCGTTCGTTGAGCAGCGCCAGAATGGCAGAGGCGCGATCGCGTTCCAGGTGCACCAGGATGGTGGCGATGATCTGCGGGTGTTCGTCGGCGACGAGCTCCGCGACGTTGCTGGGCTCCAGCCAGTTCAGGGCGTCGATGCCCGACGCCGAGCCGTCGTCGCCGGCCTCCAGGATGTCCTCGATGAGGCCGGCGGCGCGATCCGTCCCCAATGCCTTGGTAAGCACGGACCGGATGTAGTCGTCGGACCCCAGTGTCACCGCCATGAATTGATCAGCCTCGCGGCGGAAGTCTTCAAGGACTTTGTCCACGTCCGCCCGCGCGACCTGCTTCAGGTTGGCCATGGCCAGCCCGATCTGCTGGACTTCGCGTGAAGACAGATACTTGAACACTTCGGCGGCCGCGTCTTCACCGATGGACATCATCAGGATGGCGCAGCGGGACAGGTCGGCTTCAGGATTTGGCATTCTTGGGGTCCATCCAGGATCTCAATACCATGGCGACCGCGCGCGGGTCGTTCTTGGCGAGATTGCGAGCAGTGTCCAGGTTGTCCTCGTAGCGGTTCATTTCCGAGGCGCGCATCTCGTCCTGGCGGCGTTGTTCGCGCATGTTCTCCAGGTGGGCCTCGTTTTTCACGCGCTCCACCTGGGCATTGGCGAATCCCTGGACGATGGGGCGAATGACCGAGCGCCACAGGAAGAACAGTACCACCAGGATGAGCAGGACCTTGAGGATCTGCAACGCGAGATTGCGGTAGGCGGGGTCTTCCCACGGCTTGACGGACGGTTCCTGGTCGGTGAATTCGTTGTTGACCACGCTGAGCGTATCGCCGCGGTCGGCAGAGTACCCCATGGCCTGCTTGACCAGGGCGTTGATGTTGGCCATTTCTTCGGGGGCCAGCGGCTCGGCCGTGCCGTCCTTGTCGCGATAGTTCACCACGACGGCCACGGAGAGCCGTTGCAGCGTTCCCATCTCGTGCTTGACGTGATCGATGGTGCGGTCCACCTCGTAGTTGACCGTTGCATCATTGCGGACCGACTTGGGTGTGGCCGATCGGTCGCCGGTTCCCAATGCCTGGGTGCCGCTGGGGGTGGCCGGAGGGGGAGCCGCGTTCTGGCCGTTCTGTCCCTGTGCGGGTTGTTGCGGATTAGGGGGGGTCACCTGAACCGGGGCCGTGGCGCTGGCGGGGGCCTGATTGGTCAATGCGCCCGGGACCCCCTGAGGCGGCAGCACGTCGCTCTGCACGGCGTCGCTGGTCTGCTTGCTCCGGACCGCCGCGGTGCCCGGCGTCTCATTGGGGCGGTAGGTCTCCGAAGTCTGTTCCCGCTGTGCGAAGTCCACTGTTGCGCTGACCTGTGCGCGGACGTTGCCCTGGCCCACGATGGGATTGAGCAGCGTCAGGATGCGTTGCGTGGTGCGTTGTTCGATGTCATTGATGAAGTTCCGCCGGGTGCTGTCCAGGCCGGCGGTCCCCCCCGGCGTGGATAGCAGGTGGCCGTCCTGGTCGACGATGGAAACATTGGCGGCATTGAGCTGAGGCACGCTGGAGGACACCAGCCAGGCCACGGCCGAGACCTGCGCTTCGCTCAGTGAGCGCGCAGGGAAGAGCGTGAGCAGTACGGAGGCAGTGGGCGCCTCGCGGTCGCGCACGAACAGGGACTGCCGGGGGATGGCCAGGTGGACGCGCGCCGATTTGACGGGCTGCAGCGCTTCGATGGATCGCGCCAGTTCGCCTTCCAGTGCGCGCTGGTAGGTCACCTGTTCCGTGAATTGACTGGCACCGAATTTGGGTGCGTCCAGCAGCTCGAAGCCGACATTCCCGCCCCGTGGCAGCCCCTGTTCGGCCAATTCCAGGCGCAGGGTGTACACCTGGTCCGAAGGCACCAGGATCGTGCTGCCGTTATCGGCGAACTTGTAGGGGATGTTGCGCTGGTTCAGGATGTTGACGATGGCCCCGCCATCGCGGCTTTCGACGTTCGAAAACAACGTGCGGTAATCGGGTTCGCGCATCCAGAGCGCCAGCACCACGAAAATCGCGATCAGCGCCGCGCCCAGCCCGAGGAGGACTGGCCGTGGCAGTGTGTTGAGCCGGGCCAGCACCGGGTGGTGGTTCATCCAGTCGGCGACAGTAGTCATTGAACCGGCGGGAGGATTTGAGTCGCCAGGACGGACCGAGGCCGGGAACTGAGGGTCGGGAGGGTGGGCATGCGGTGTGGCGAAATTAAAGGACGGTGGCGGCCATTATGGCCGTGATGGGGCTTGCGGCATGTCTGGAAAAACCCCGGTTTTGGGGCATAGTTAGGGCTATCCCGGCAGGGGTTGGGTTCCTTTGATGTCAATTGGCGGAATTGCCCGCCTTTGGAGGGCTTAATGGCGAGCTAGCCGAATCGAGCGCTGATTTATAGTACAGGCCGGTGCTTGAAATCAAGCGCGTGGTCGCTGGGACCGCGGCATTTTTCACATCCAACAGGAATTCCGCTTTTCATGATGACATCCCAGGCCCTCTCCAGTGTGGAAAGTCTGCTGGCGCAGATGCGGTCGGTTGCGCGTGCGGCCCAAGGGGTGGATCAGCCGGTGCGGCCCGACGGCCCATCAGGAGCGTCGGGCGGCTTCGCAGCGGAACTGACGCGATCGCTGAACCGCGTCTCACAGGCCCAGAACGCCGCCAACGCGCAGGCTCAGTCCTTCGAGCTGGGTAATCCGGACATCGGCCTGAGCAATGTCATGATCGATCTGCAGAAGGCCAACCTAGCCTTCCAGGCGACGGTCCAGGTCCGCAATCGCCTGGTCGACGCCTACAAGGAGATCGCGAATCTGTCGATCTGACGCCTAGTCGGGGTCGGGTGGCGGCCGCACCGGTTCCTGATCCGAGTCGAGCGCATACAACCAGGCGAGCAACTCCGCAATCGCTACATAGAGCTGAGGCGGTATGTGCGCATCCAGATTGACCTGCATGAGCAGGCCGACGAGTTCGGGTGATTCGTGCACGTAGAGGCCGTGTTCTCGGGCTGTTCGCACGATGGTGTCGGCCAGTGTCCCGTAGCCCTTGGCCACCACGCGTGGCGCCTGGTCGGAAGGATCATAGGCGATCGCGACCGCGCTGGCGCGAGCGGGATCAGGCTGCGGGTTCTGCATGGGATCGGGGTGCCGGCGCACCGGCAGATTCTTCGTGGCTGGCGACCGAGAGCTGACTGGCCTGGAGTCCCTTCGCAAGCAGCCGTGTACGGAGCGCTTCGATGGACGCGCTCAACCGCTGTGCGGATTGGGGAGCGGCAAGCCGCATGACGAGATGGTCGCCGGCCAGACTCAGGCGTGCCTGGATGTTGCCAAGCGTCGGCAGGCTGAGCGTCAACTGGGTAGCCCAGTGGTTATCTTCGAAATCCCGGTGGCCCGAGTCGCCGGCGTCCCGGCGCCTGACCTCCCAATGCATTGCGGCACCTGGCCACGCCTCGCCCTGCCAGGCGAAGCCCTGATTGGCCAGCACGTCGAGCTGCTGGCGCACCAACCCTTGCGCCTGGCCGTCGATGCCTGGAACGGCGGCTGATGTGGCGAGGGAAGGGCCGGGGAGAGGATTGCTCGCCTGCTGGGGAAGGTTGGTCCCCTGATGTGCGGCGCTCGTCTCGACGGACGGCAATGCTCCCGGAGAGGCGTTTCCCGGGTTGGAGGAGGCCGCCTGGTCTGAGCGCTGCGCTGTTTGCGCGGACTGGGGCGCGATCTGCCCCTGGGGCTCCTGGCGTAGCGCCCGGGGCGTCGATTGACCAGCCGCGAGTTGTGCCAGGTGCGATTCGTAGAAAAGGCCGCTGGTCTGTACCGATTGCATCAGGGCTGTGGCCAGCCGGGCGACCAGGGCACCGGGCTGATTCAAAACCGCGGCAAGCGGCCCCCCGGCCGGGCCAGCGCCCGCTGTCTGGATCGGGTTTCCTGTGGCTGGGGAACCCGCGGGAGGAGAGCCCGTACCGGATGAACCGGCGGGGCTGGAAGCCGTGCCGGAGGCCGGTTCGGCGGTTGGGCTGGCACCGGCCGCGGACGGAGACTGCGGCGATCCGGGCAGCAGTGGCGCCTGGGCCCGGATCGCCGGCTCAGCCTCTGGGTAGGCATTGAGCAAGGCGAGGATGATGCGGGCGGCATAGCCCAGCGTAGTGGGAGCCGATTGGGTGACGCTATGGAGTGTGGTGGCGCGCCCCAGAAGGTTGTCCAGCTGCATTTCCCGCGTTGCCTTGCCCACGGCCGCGCGCTGTTGATCCTGGGTTGCCGCCTGGTCCACTGCCTCGCGGGTGCTGCGCTGGGGAGGGTTTTGTAGAGCGCCGGGGTTTTCCGGATTGCCCGGTGGGGGGACGGCCAGCGGGCCGGCGCCGTTGGCGAGGCTGGCCTGCTGCCCCAGCGATGTCCCCAGCGCCGCGTCGAGCCGCTGGACCAGCAGCGTGCTGAGGTTCGAGGGCGCACCGATGCTCATGACCTACCCTGGCCGGACACTGGAATAGTAGGCCTGCAGAACGCTGCGCTGGCGCTTGAACGAGCCCAGCAGATGACTGAGCCGATCCAGTTCCGGCGACACCAGTTGCCGGATGTGGGCATCGTTATCCAGGATGCAGGTCAGAAGCTCACGCCGGGCGTTCTTCTGATCGTCGTCCAGCGGCCCCAGGGCCCTGAGGTGTTCGACGGCATCCTGGTATTGTCCGCCGAGGGCGACCAGGTCGTCCCATTGCTGACTCCGTGCCTTGTCGAGCATTTCGGCCGACAGCGTCGCGATCGTGCGGTAGTGCTGCAAAAGTGTGGTGTGCGGCGAAACCAATTGCGCTCTTCCTGAATCAGGGGGTGGCGGCCGGCAGGCCGAATTGCGGGTCGGCCGCGATGTGCCAGGCTTCCGCGAGATTGCTCAGCAGCGCTTCAGCCGCATCGAGCTTGGCTTCGTCCTGGTGCAGGTTGGCCTGCATCAGATCACGGACGACAAGTTCGTAGGCGGCAATCAGATGGCGGGCCACTTCCCCGCCCCGTTCCGTGTCCACGCTGGCTTTCAGGCCCGATTCGACGATATCGATAGCCTTGGACAACGCCTTGCCTCGTTCGGCGACATTGCCGTTGCGCAGGTGGTGGCGGGCCTGTGCCAGCGCCGTCTGGGCACCGCGAAACAGTAGCGAAATGAGGCGCTCCGGGGAGGCGCCCATGACCTCGGTTTCGAGGCCGATATTGGCGTAAGACCCGGTGGCCCGGGCGGCGCGTGAACGAGGTGCGTAGGTCATCGGCACAGCTTACTTCGAGTTTTTGGTTCCGTTCAGCGCGGTGAGCTGCTGAGTCAGGTAGCTGCTCAGCGAATTCATCTGAGTCACCATGCTGTCCAGTTGGGTGAATTGAGTCCGGTAGGTGGCCATGCGCTGATCGATCAGGCTGGAGGTGGCGTCGTACTGTTTCTTGATGTCGGCGATGGTCTTGTTCAGGCCGTCGGTGGTGGTCGAGAAGATGCCGCCGCTGCGAGTGAAGGTGTCGGCCGCCGCCCCGACGCGCGTCCCTATGCCTGTGCTGCCGGTCAGCAGTGATTTTACGCCGTTCATGTTGCCGGACAGCGCCTTGTCGAGTTTGGTCTGGTCGACCTTCAATTGGCCCGAGGTCGGATCCGTCGTGATTCCGATGGATGCGAGCGTGGTACCGGTCGTGGAATCGATGGCACCGGTGAGCGCGCCCTGCATGCGGGTCTGCACCGAGCGCGCCACGGAGTCTCCCGTCAGGACGGAAGAGGTCTGGCTGTCCACATCGAATGCCGTGAGCGACTTCATCGTGCTCTGCAGCGTGTTGTAGGCCGAGACGAAATCGGTGATGGCCTTTTTCGCCACGCTGTTGTCGCGGGACAATGTCAGGCTGGTTGCGGTGGTGGTGATCTTGTTCAGCGAAAGCGTCACGCCGTCGATGACGTTGTCCACCGTGTTGGTATGGCTGGTGATGGCAATGCCGTTGACCGAGAGCGTGGCGTCCTGAGCCGCCTGGACCTGTATGGCGGGGTTGCTGCTGGTGGAGCCCGACGCGTCCGTGGTGATGGAGGTGCCCAGGAAGGCCTGCAGATCGGCGTTGCCGGCGACGCTGATCTCGCCGACGGCCTCCTGTGTGCCGGTGGCGCGGCTGGTGAGCAAAAGGCGGTAGGGGCTGGCGCCGCCATCGTTCACGATGGTGGCATTCACGCCAATGTCGGTCTTGGCGTTGATGGCCTTCACCAACCCGTTGAGCGATGTGTCGCCTCCGGTGAGGTCCAGTGTGTGGGTCTTTCCGTCGGCTGTCGTGATGCTCAGCGTGCCGTCGGTACCGATCGCAGTGGTGCGGTCGCCGCGCCCATCGAAGACCAGCGTCTGGGACGTGGCGAGCTGGTCGACCTGGATGGCGTATTGACCGGGGATCGCCGTGGTAGTCGTCGTGGCTGAAATGGCGTCCGAACCGGTTGCCGAGGTGATCGCGCCGTAGCTATCGGACTTGGCGACCACCTGCGCCGCTACCTGGAAA
>Ga0134125_10004181_pt1 | contig 16538 bp, 21 predicted proteins | sample KB31751_FD_96464 | JGI IMG/M metagenome (GOLD analysis project Ga0134125, IMG submission 96464) | Terrestrial soil microbial communities with excess Nitrogen fertilizer from Kellogg Biological Station, Michigan, USA - KB3-175-1 | ecosystem: Environmental > Terrestrial > Soil > Unclassified ...
ACGGCGATCGAGGTTGCCTTCGATTCCCAAGGCGGGATACTTGTTTGGAACCACGCGGACGGACCAGCCCGGCTTGTCGCGCTCACTTCCATTGCGGTAAGCGAGGATTTCGGGCGGAGTTTTGCTCTCATTGCCCGGACAGAATGGGCAGAAGCCGCCTTTGAGAACTACTGTATGTCTTGTGAAATCGCTCGGCCGACGTGCTCGATCGGTGGCGATAATGACCCAGCGTCCGCTGACGGGGTCCTTCCTAAGCTCGGGCAACTCTTGTCCTTTCCCTGCGGGCTACTCTCATTTTATGACATGGTAAAAGCATTCCTGAACAGGGTTATATCGGCAGAATCGCCGAGATCATCATTACTTTCGATATAAACACTAATTACATCAAAGCGATGCGGCGGCACGGAGGCATGCGAATGAGCGTATTGGCGCAGATACTCGCGCGCGAGAGAAGAGAGCGTCGCCCGCTTGTCTTCGTCGACGGCAGCCTCGGCGGGCAAAAACTTGCGAGTCGCACGCGTTTTGACCTCGACGAAGCAGAGCGTTTCCTTCTCAAACGCAATCAGATCGATATCGCCGGGACGACGAGGAGACCGATAGTCCCGGGCGATGATCGTAAAGCCAAGCTTTCGCAGGTGGAAGTAGGCTTCATCCTCGCCTCGCGCTCCAAAGGCGAGATGCGGTGCGATTTTGGGAGTACGTCCGAGAAACGTGGTGAGGCGGTCGAGGGCACGGATAGTGGAGCGAAGCAGCATTGTTGCGGTTTTGTCATTCCGAACCGCCTGAGTTTGGCGGCGAGGAATCCCTACGGTAGCCCATACTGCTTGAATTTGGATAGGGATTCCTCACCGCAAAACCAGCGGTTCGGAATGACAAGCGACTAGCTCTGTACCTGAGCAATGCACTTTTCGAGTACGTCGAGCGCGTAATCCGTCTGCTGCTCGCTGACGATCAGCGGAGGCGACAGCCGGATTGAGGTCTCGCCGCACCCGAGGAGCAGGACGCCGTTCTCAAACGCGAGATCGACGATGCGGTCGCGATCTTTTGAAACCGGCGCTTTGCTCTGCTTGTCTTTGACGATTTCGACTGCGAGCATAAGTCCCTTGCCGCGGACATCGCCCACCATTGGGTGCTTCGCTACCCACGTCAGCATGCGCTGCTTCATCTTGTCGCCGAGCTTGGCGGCGTTGGAGAGACCCTGGCGTTCAATCACATCCATGCTGGCTAGGGCGGCAGCGATCGCTACGGGATTGCCGCCGAAGGTCGAAGCATGCGAACCCGGAACCCAGTCCATCACATTAGCGCGTGTCATCGTAATCCCGAGCGGCATACCCGATGCAATGCCCTTCGCGATGCAGACCACGTCAGGTTCAACGCCCGTATGCTCGATTGCCCACCACTTTCCTGTGCGGCCGGCGCCAGATTGGACTTCGTCCGCGACGAGCATAATGCCGTGCTCGTCGCAGATGCGACGCAACTCGCGCAGAAACTCCGGAGGAGCGGGAACATAGCCGCCCTCGCCCTGAATGGGCTCCACAAAAATCGCGGCAAGCTCTTCGGGAGGAACTGTCGTCTTAAACAGCCGCTCCTCGATGAACTTCGCACAGGCTAATCCATAGTCGCGCTCGCTTTTGCCTTCTCCGAAGCGGTAGGTGTAAGGAAATGGAACGTGAGTCACGCCGGGCACGAGCGGAGCGAATCGACGACGTTGTTGCGGCTTCGATGCCGTCAACGAGAGCGAGCCCATGGTGCGCCCGTGAAATGCTCCGTAGAAGGCAAGCACGCCCTGGCGCTTCGTGTGATAACGCGCGAGCTTCAGGGCACACTCGATTGCTTCGGTTCCGGAGTTTCCGAAATAGAACTTGTGCGGACCTTTCATCGGGGCAACGCGGCTGAGTCGCTCGGCAAGCTGCGTCATCGACTCGTAGTAAAAGTCGGTGCCGGACATGTGGATCAGCTCGGCTGCTTGTCGCTGAATTGCGCCTACGACCTCGGGATGACAATGCCCGGTGGAGGTGACGGCTATCCCGGCAGAGAAATCGAGGAACTCGTTTCCATCGACGTCCTCGATGATGGCGCCGTGTCCCCGCTTCACCACCAGCGGATAAGAGCGCGTGTAGCTGGGCGAGATGAGGCGGTTGTCGTCGGCGATGATGCGCTTCGCATTCGGGCCGGGAAGCGCCGTTGCGATTTTGGGAAGGGCAGATTTCGTCTCTGCCGGACGGGTCATGGTTTCGGTAGCCATGTGGAGTTCTCCTCGCGAAGGAAAGCACGGAATTCGTGCGTTGCAACTCGCGGGCAGTTGAATGCCCGCATTTTTGGCGAGGTGAGCCGGGTTAGTCGCCGGCGAAGAGATTCGGACGAACGTTAGAAGGAAGCACAGCCAGATAGCGGCGCGGTCCGGCCAGATACTTGAGCCAGCATGCCGCAGCCCCAAGCACGCCAACGCTGATCAGAGCCAAATTGTGAATTGCGCTCAGCATTGCTTCCAAGTCGATTATACCGTCGGTCGAATCAGGACCGGCGACCGCCCTCGGTCGGGTGTTTCGCAGCTTAGCGAATGTCTCGCCGTTTTGAAGCTCAACAAGTAAACCCGCGCGAGGGCGCGCGTCGGTCCAAACCCTCTCACGCCACGTTCGCGGAAGCATTTTCCGATTGGTCAGCGACTTCGTCCGGCTGCTCTGCTGCGGTTTGCGGCAGATGCAGCACGTCATTCAGTTTCGTGATCAGAAAAGCCAGACTTCCTTTGGGCAGAGTGCAGGTCACGTGCTCGAGCAGGGGATCGTGAATCTCCTTGTAGCCGGTATGCAGGATGATCGGAATTGCCGGATTCTCTTCGCGAAGCAAGCGAGCAACTTCTCCACCCGACATACCAGGCAGGCCGTAATCGAGAATCACTGCATCAAACTTGATCTGCCGGAAGAGCTCGAAAGCCGAGGCGCCGTCCTTGGCCGACACGACATGGAAGCCTCGCCTCTGCAGCATGATCTCCATTGGCTTGAGGACGGCAGGTTCATCGTCTACGCATAAAATCACGAAGTGGTTCTCGGCCATTTGGTCCCCTTACTACCTTTGACGCAAGAATATGCGCCGGGGACGTGTGCCACAAGAAACCGAAAGGTCATGTACCCGGTTAACTGTGCATCTCCTGTGTAAAGTTTTTTGAAGCTCTGGAAAACCGGGGACGCTCTATTAGGAAGTAGTTCTTTTGCACTACTTTGGCACGAGGCTAGGGCGACCAACTTTACAGGCGAAATCCGGATGGCGCGTAAGCGCTGTCTTTCGTAGCATCTCTGAACCAAGAGGAAAATGGCTACGCTTACCCAGATCCCCACCCATCCAAAAACGGAGGATAAGCACCGCTTTCAGGTTGGGACCAGTTTCGGGCTTGTCTATCTGTTTTGGGGATCAACTTACCTCGCCATAGCCATCGCGGTACAGCATTTTCCCGCGACGGTGCTCGGTGCCCTGCGCTTCCCAATCGCCGGAATGCTGATGCTCGGCTGGTGCCTGGCCACGGGAAAAAAGGTGTCGATCTCCAAGGGCGATGCCCTGCGCCTGCTAATCGTGGGAGTGCTTCTGCTAACCGGCGGGAATGTGGTCCTGTCATGGACTGAGCAGTACATCAACAGCGGGCTGGCAGCAATGATTGTCGCGGTTGTGCCCATCTGGGTCGCGTTGATCGAAATGTTGATCGGCGGGGACCGCTTGAATGGGTTGGGATGGACGGGCTTGCTACTGGGGATCGGCGGCCTCCTTGCTCTATTGTGGCCGGATATAACCACCGGGACGGCAATCGGCAAGCGCGATCTCGCCGTATGCCTGGTTCTGGTGCTCGGATCGTTGAGCTGGGCGACGGGATCAGTTCTGTCCCGCCGTTTCACTTTGGGAATCGGACCATTCGCCGCAACCGGATGGGAGATGCTCTTCTCCGGCATCGTGAACGCGTTGCTGGCGTTTTCGTTCCGCGACTTCCGTCATGCGGATTGGTCCCTCTCTGGCTGGCTGGCGATTCTGTACCTCGTCATTTTTGGTTCGCTGGTCGGATTCACCGCATACATTTGGCTGCTTGAGCATGTGCCGACGCCAAAAGTCGCAACCTATGCATATGTAAATCCGGCTGTGGCAGTCTTTCTCGGATGGCTCTTCCGCGGCGAGCACATTGATCGCTACATGGTGATCGGAATGATTGTGATCATTGGCGCAGTTGTCCTGGTGACCACTTCCAAGCTGCGTTTGGCGCGACGCGCGACGGAGGAGCAAAACTCCGTTTGCCAGGCCACCGCGGATTAAACATCCTGAACGCGTTGCGTTTACAACCCGTGTTCAAGCTGTGCGCCTCTCAGCTGTTTCCAGTACTCTGAAGATGCAGCACACAACCGCGCATGGTTAGCCGTCTGGCTGTCTTCTCCCTGATATTACTGATTGTTGAATCAGCTCCCGCCCAAAGCGCGCCGTCACCCGCGAATTTTCGAACCGACGCCTTTCACGAAGGCGGAAACGAATATGAAGTCTGGTCCGGTTATTCTCCAAGTTCGCTGCAATGGATCGGTAAGACCGAAGGTCGGCGGCTGTTCATGGCCGGATTCGGCTGGCGTCGTGTAATTCTCGCGAGCAATTCCGTCGCATGGAAGTTCACGGTCGATACGGTGCCCATCGCGCTGGTTTCGCAACCGACTATTGTTTTCAGTCAGAACGTCACGGCAATAGGTCAATCGATAACTTGCGATGGACCAACTGTTGTCGCAGAGCAGGTCGCCGATTTTTCTGGTGTGCATATGGGCCCGTGTGCTCATCCCGGACGGCGCGTCACCCGCGGAATTGGTCTGGAGCCAGTTGGGTTCGACTTCAATTTTCGTCGACGCCACCGCTTTCAGCCTGTGGTCGGAATCAATGGCGGATTTCTGAAATTCACGCGAGATGTCCCAATATCAAACTCAAACTCATTCAACTTCACGTTTTCGCTTCGCGGCGCGATGCAAATATTCACCAACGAATCGCATTCGATCACGATCGGCTACCGCTTTCACCACATCTCGAACGCCAACACGGGTAACCCGTTCAATCCGGGAATCGATTCGAATTTCATCTATGCTGGATTCAGCTTTCACCGCTGAAGGTTCATGACGGGAATGGAACGAATCGACGAGCAAGCCTCCGGCGATCCGAGTGTCCGCGGTTTTCTTCATCGTGCCAGCAGCAACTGCGATGGCCTGGTTCTTACCCACGGAGCCGGAGGGAATTGCAATTCAGCGCTGCTCGTAGCCATTGCTGAGAATCTCTCCCAAAATGGGATCACGGTACTTCGCTGTGACCTTCCCTTTCGCCAACAGCGCCCTTACGGCCCTCCGCTCCGCACGGCGGAAGACGATCAGCAGGGATTGCGCCGAGCGTTGGAAGTGTTGCGGACCATGGTGAGCGGGCGCGTTTTCCTCGGCGGCCATTCTTATGGAGGGCGGATGGCAACGATGCTGGCGGCGAAAGAACCTTCGGTCGCTGACGGACTGTTGTTGCTTTCCTACCCACTGCATCCCCCGAACAAACCTCAACAGCTGCGTACGGCACACTTTCCTCAAATTCGCACGCGGTGTTTGTTCGTGCATGGAACTCAAGATCCCTTTGCCTCAGGCGAAGAAATTCAGTCTGCATTGAAACTGATTCCTGCCGAAACCACGCTTTTGTCGATTGAAGGCGCAGGTCACGAGCTGGTGTCTAAGAGGAAGTCGGATCTGGGGCGCCTGGATTCTGTGACCTTGGCCGGCAGGATCAGCTCGAAAGTATTCGCAGTATGGGGTCGTTGAAAGCGTGACAGAACCGCCGCCGGTAGGCGGTCGGGCAGCCGCGTGTGTTGCGGCTGCGTTTCTACACAATTGCGGACAGCATCGTTGTGCTCGGAGCTCGCCATTCGGCGATCCCACGACCCACCGGCTACCGCCGCCGGTTCTGTTTACATTCTTCCGCAGCCTGTTTAGTCGGAACTAAACGCTTAAACTGCTCTAATCCAGATCGAAGTCGCGCAATGGCTTTCCCGTATCGGGAGTATCTTTGGCGCGCTTCACGGCTTCCTGGAATTTGCGTTCCAGAAGATCAGCTTTGTTTCGCTCGGCATCTACGGCCTGACGAAAGAGCGATTCTTTTCGCCCTTCCTGTTCGCGCATGGCACGCGCAGCTTCTTCGAAGTCGTTGAAGGTCTTTGGACGCGCCGGCGGCGTGTGTGCGATGACGGCGCGTGTCTCTGGATCGATCTTGAGCAGCGCTCCGCAGCACGGACAGCCCACTTCGAAGGCGTCGATCTTTGCTTTGGCCATTGTCTTTGCCTATGCGGATGATAGCGCAGATTGCGCCTCTGCGGCACGCGGATGAATCTCATCAACTCTGCAGAATCGATGTGTAGTTTTGTATCGCCTGATAATCCGATCAGTGGCTTCGACGCTGCGAGAACGATCGGCGCCAAGGCCGGTGTGCCCGCCATCATGAAAAAGAATGATGTGTCCGTGAGTTCGGACGCGATCGATGCGCTTCCGCGCATGGTGCTCAATCGCATCGGTTGTGGTGCGCCGCCAATCGAAGCAGGTCACATCCCACATGATCGGTTCGAGTCCGAGCTCGCGGGCGGTACTGAGCACCGCCGGCCGTCGCGTGCCAAAAGGCGGACGAAAGAATTTGGGCATCACTCCTGTGGCGTCGGCAATCATGCGCGAGCAGTCGGATAGCTCACGCGCAATTGCGCCCCGTCCGAGAAACAGCAGATTGGGATGATTCACTGTGTGATTCGCGACTAGATGTCCGGCGTCAACGATGGAACGCGCGATCTGCGGACGCGCTTTGACAAACCTGCCGATGAGAAAGAATGTTGCGTTGATCTGATGATGGGCAAGTATGTCGAGGAGCCGTTCGGTATGGATGTCGTTTGGGCCGTCGTCGTAAGTGAGAGCCAGATCGCGAGGATCCGGACAGTGCGAAAGCGCCGCGCCGAAGAGCTGAGAGCTCGGAGAATAGGCGTGATACGCAAGGTACCCGGCTGCTGCTAGCGTCGCCGAAGTCAGCTTTCCGATCACACAGTCATTCTAGAGAAGAGCGAACACAAAGGTCACGAAGGCAACACGGAAAGGTCACGGAGCGAGCGTCTCTTTGTGACCTCTCTCGTTGGCCTTCGTGACCTCGTGTTCGCGGTTCTCCGGTGGAAATTTTGAGATTGTCTGGCTGGCCTCTCCACGTTATGCTCCGAGCAGACCCGGTTTATGGCCAAGCTCTTCGACCCCCCTCGCTATATTGCCTTGGAAGGTCCCATTCGCGTAGGCAAAAGCACGCTATCCGGCATCATTGCAGACCGCCTGCACGCACAACGCATCACCGAGCCGGAAAATAATCCGTTCCTCTCCGCTTTTTACGATGGGGAGCCAGGTGCGGCATTTGAGGCTCAATTTGCGTTTCTGATTTCGCGCTTTGAGCAGTTGCGCGTGCTTGAACCGCATTCCCGCAAGGCAGTGGTGTGCGATTACATTTTTGAAAAAGACAAGCTCTTTGCCTGCATCAATCTGAACGACACCGAACTCGCGATTTATAACCGCTACTACAACTACTTCCGTGAGCAGCTACCTACACCCGATCTCGTGATCTACCTGCAGGCCAGTCCGGAGGTGCTGAAGAAGCGCTTACGCCGAAAGAATGCGCCTTCAGAAATGGCCGTTAGCGACGACTACATCGAAGAGATCGTCAAAGCCTACGAGCACTTCTTTTTTCATTACACCGCGTCAGACCTGCTGGTCGTGAATACCAATGACATCGATTTCGTGGAGCGCCATCAAGACCTGCAGGAGTTGTTGCGGCGGCTCTCAGAGCCGATTCGCGGAACCCAATATTTCCTGCCGCTTGGTTCTGAAGCAGCCAGCGCCTAAGCTGCCGGTCGCCGGTCCGGTTCAAAGCGCCCGACTCAAAACAAAGAGCCGCCCATGAAGGCGGCTCTTTGCAGATCTGATCTTTTAAACGACCGTTCGCCGTCCGGTGATCAGGTTAACAATCAACACGATCACGGCTGCGACCAGAAGCAGATGGATCAAGCCTCCTGCCACATGGAAGCTGAATCCCAAAAGCCAGAGAATCAGCAGGATGGCAAAAATTGTCCAGAGCATAGTTGGCCCCCTCCCTTTAAAGTCCTCGCCCGATAAGATGGGGAGACTCTGAATCGTGTTGCTAAAGGAGTAAATAGTTTAGAAAACGAGCTTCTCAGGATGGAGGCAACCTGGGAATCGGGTGATCCGGCGATCGGGTCATCGGGTGAAGTGAAAAACTTCGGCGGTTGGCTTTCGGCACTCGGCGTTCGGCCAGGAAGCCTCTTGGGATGTCTTTACAAAATACCAAAGCGGTTGCTGGCCGAACGCCCACAGGCTATTGCCGAACGCCTGTTTTACTTGACCCTATGACCCTATGACCCGATCACCCGATAATCCGGGCGGCGCCTTTCGCAAAGTATGTGAGGATGGTTCCTGCGCCTGCGCGGCGAATCGAGATCAGCGATTCCATCATCACGCGATCGCGATCAAGCCAGCCGTTTTGCGCAGCTGCCTGGATCATCGCGTACTCGCCCGAGACCTGGTAGGCGGCGATAGGAAGATTAAAGCGTTCGCGGGCGGCGGAGATCACGTCGAGATAGGGCATCGCCGGCTTGACCATGATCATGTCCGCGCCTTCGGCGATGTCCGATTCAATCTCCTGGAGCGCTTCGCGCAGGTTAGCGCCGTCCATTTGATAAGAGCGCCGGTCGCCGAACTGCGGCGCCGAGTCGGCGGCTTCCCGAAATGGTCCGTAGAATCCCGAAGCGAACTTCGCAGCATAAGACAGGATGGGCGTGTTTTGGAAACTCGCCTTGTCGAGGGCTGCGCGAATGGCAGCGACGCGGCCATCCATCATGTCGGAAGGGGCAATGATGTCCACTCCGGCCTTCGCTTGCGAAACCGCCGTGCGAGCGAGGATTTCGAGCGTCTGGTCGTTGACGATTTCGTATTCTTCCACTCGCGATGGTACAGCCGCTGCTCCACTACGACTGGACTCAGCCGCTCTTGAAGCGGTGGTCTTCTTCACGATGCCGCAGTGGCCATGCGACATGTACTCGCACAGGCACACGTCACCGATGACGAGCAGTTCTGGAATCGAGCGCTTGAGGGCACGAGTAGCGCGCTGCACAATGCCATCGTCTTCCCAAGCTCCGCTCGCTTGTTCGTCCTTGCGCTCGGGCAGGCCAAACAGGATCACGGCTGGAATCCCCAGCGAATGGGCATCGCGCGCTTCATCGATCAACCGATCGATGGACAAATTGAAAACGCCCGGCATGGAGCCAATCGGCTTGCGCACGCCTTCTCCCGGACAGACAAACAGTGGGTATACGAATGCTTCAGGAGTGAGCCGGGTCTCGCGCACCATGCTGCGCAAGGCTTCATTGCGGCGCAGGCGACGCAAGCGCGTGACGGGAAATGCCATGCCTAGATTTTAGGGGAAAACGAGCCTTTGAGTTCAGGGTCGAGCGTTCATACTTGCCGTTCGTCTTGCCGTGAGCTGGTCGATTGGTGGGAACGACGTCGGCTTGAGCACGGTTTGTTCAGGAGGCTGCATGCCACTTTGGAAGGCACTGACGAAGGTCTCGACTGCTAGTCCCGCGGAAGGCGGCAGCAGGATCGAGGCTGCGAGGATGCCTTTGCGCACGCGGTCCTGGCCAATCTCGCCTGCCGCATCGCATCCGGTTAGGATGAGTTTTTCCGGAAGAGCCTTCTCTTCTTCGAGAGCTCTGCGCGCGCCGAGCGCCATCGCGTCATTCTGGGAGCAGACTAAATCGAGAGAAGTCTGGCGCGAGGTGGAAAGAGTGAGCCACTGCTTCACGGCTTGATAGCCGGTTTCTTCCGTGAAGCGTCCACTAATCATGCGGACCTGCACATTCGGCGGTTTCGTGGTCTGCATTCCGTGCGTGCGCTCTTCGACGGAGAAATTTCCTGATGGGCCCTGGACGTAAAGTACGAGACCGCCTTGTGGCAGGAAAGCAGCCATTTGTCGCGATTGAATGCGTCCAATCTCGCGCTGATCGGCGGTGATGCAGAAGCTTGGCAACTTGCTTGAGGAGCGCAGCGCAGCGAGGTAATCGACTTCGCGGTTCACGACGGCCCAGCCCACTCCTGCCGCGATCGCCGCCTGTGCTACTTGCGTGAGGCCTGTGCCTGCAGGATGGCAAACTACCGCGTCCGGCCGAACCGTTGGCGGCGCCTGGATGGTTTCAAGGATCTGCTGTCCCTGGTTAATCGCATCGCCCTCGGCGTAGATTACCTGGACATCAACTCCGAGGCGCAGGGCCGCATCGTTGGCTACTCGCGATTGCTCACGCTGATACTCGTTTTCATTGCTGACCAGCGATACGAGAATCCGCAGCTTCTTCATAGGACCCTGAACACTAAACCAACGCGGGTACCCGCGTGATGCCTGCAAAAATGAATCATAAGGGATTTCGTCCCAACCTGGACATTACTCTCGTGATGTGCCAACTTGCGCACTCTTAAGAGAGTGGCCCAGGAAAATGCCCGGAGTGATTTATCGAGAAGCTGTTCTTGCCGATGTTCCCGCGCTCGCGCGCATTCGCGCCGTCGAGTGGGAGTCGGAAGAGTACTGGACGAACCGCATTACCGGATACATGGAAGGCCGACTGCATCCACAAAAGGCGTTGGCGGCGCGAATCATCTTCGTCGCCTCAGACGAAAGCGAGATCATCGGGTTCGTCGCCGGACACCTCACTCGCCGCTTTGACTGCCAGGGAGAGCTGGAGTGGATCGACGTGATTCGAGAACGGAGGAGGCAGGCGATCGGCTCCGAAATGGTACGAATACTCGCTCGCTGGTTTGCGGAACAAGATGCGAGGCGGGTTTGCGTCGATCCCGGGAATCCAACCGCTCGACAGTTCTATGCCCGACTAAACGCTCAAAATCTCAATCAGCATTGGATGTTCTGGCCTGACATCTCCAGTGTGCTAATGCCGACCGCGACCGAAAGCTCCGGCTTTGAGTGCTAAACTTTTCGACATGGCTGGCGAACGTCCGCGCACGCTCCGCTGGATTTTGATCGGAGGAGGAGCATTCTTTCTCTTCGCGCTGGTAATCTTCTCCTTGTTGTACTTCAGCGTTCGCGGCAACGGAGACTTCGATGTTGGCGGTGGCGAGAAAATCGCCGTAGTCGATGTTGAAGGCGTGATCCTCCAAGCCAAGCCGTTTGTGGAACAACTCAAGAAGTATGGAGATGATTCATCGATCAAAGCGATCATTCTGCGCATCGATTCACCTGGCGGCGGCGCCGCGGCCTCGCAGGAGATGTATGAGGCTGTGAAACGTGTGCGCGATCAGAAGAAAAAGATGATCGTCGCCTCGATTCAGACGGTTGGAGCTAGCGGCGCGTACTACATCGCCTCGGGCGCGAGCAAGATTTATGCGAATCGCGCCAGTATCGTCGGCAGCATCGGGGTGATCGCCGAGTGGGTCAACTATGGCGATCTGCTGCGCTGGGCGAAGCTGAAGGAAGTTCTTTTCACCGCAGGAGAGCTAAAAGCGGCGGGCGATCCAGCCCGCGAGATGACTCCCGCGGAACGCGATTATCTGCAAAGCCTCGTCAATGAGATGTATGGACAATTCATCCACGACGTTGCGGACGGCCGCAAGCTGAAGGTGGACTACATCAAGCCTCTCGCGAGCGGCCGCGTCTGGACCGGTGAACAGGCGATTGGCCTAAAGCTGATCGACAAACTTGGTGGATTCCAAGACGCGGTCGACGACACCGCAAAAGCGGTCGGCATTCGCGGAGAGCCCTCGTTGGTTCATCCGGAAGAGAAGAAGCGCACGCTGCTCGATATTCTCTTCGGCGACGTGACGCAGCTCCTACCTGCGCAGGCACGGATGCTGCAGACGAATAATCCCAGCTTCTTCTACTTGTGGCGCTGATTGCGCCGCTGGCTGCAATAAGCAACAGGCGATAAGCAATAGGCTGAAAAGCCGGCCTAACGCTTACCGCCTACCAACTGCTCTTACCGTTTTGCAGTGCCGCGAGCCATCTTCTTCACCTTGCGCTTTTGGGAACCGCGAGGTGTGGTGCGCTTTGCTTTCGGCGTAGCCTTCTTGCGGGCTGCGCGTTTTGCCTTCTTACGATCTTCTTTGCTGAGCGACTTTGTATTTGCCATTGAGCTCCAGTTTGGATGAGTTCTTAGGATGTGCTTGCGTGGAGCCGGGCGGCCTCGCCCGGATTTTGACTTTTGCGCCTAGCATCGAACACCCGACTGAGGGCGGCCGGCTCCACGTTCGTTTTAGGGCCTTGGTTCCGAGATGAACATCCTCACGATAATGCCGCCGACGATCATCGCCAGGCCGATCCACATCAGCACTTGAGCGATCTTGAAGGCACTGGCCGTATGCGCGGTGCGTCCCAGAATGAAACCGATGATCGCGATCGCGATGCCGCCCCAACGCAACAGATTTCTTAGCGACTGTTTGCTCACACTCGTTCAAGCTGCGCGAACTTTTCTACCAGCTTCTTCAGTCCGGCTTGCGGAAATTGTACCGTAATCTTCGCGTCGTCTCCGTCGCCCTCACGCTTGTACACCGTGCCTTCGCCGTACTTCGGATGGCGCACGCGCTGCCCGGGGCGGAATCCGCGCTTGCCGGTAGCTTCCGGAACGTCGACCTTTGGACGAGAAAACTTCTTGCCTCGCGAAGCGAAGAAATCGGCAATGTTGTCGATCGATTGATAAGGTGAGCTTGTGGTCGTGCACTTAGTTGAGTAACTCTTCTCCGGCGACAGCGAGCGTCCAAAGCGCCCGCGGGCTGCAGCGCTCTGATCCTCATCTTCGTAGCTGTAGTGTCGGCTCTCTCCGTACTCTGCTGCAGCCGGGCTGCGACGGCTGCTGCCGGAGCTTCCGCCGATCTCCTCCATCAACTGCGGTGGAATTTCTTCCAGAAATCTTGACGGCACGCTTACATCCGGCAAGTCATTGCCGTATCGGCGGCGGAAGCGCGCGCGACTCAGCACGAGCATGTTCATAGCACGCGTCATGCCGACATAGCAGAGACGGCGCTCTTCTTCGATCTGTTCGGGATTCAGGAACGTTCGCGAACTGGGGAACAGACCTTCTTCCATTCCGGCAAGGAATACCAACGGGAATTCGAGTCCCTTGGCGGAATGCAACGTCATCAGCGTAACGCGCGAGCCTTCTTCGTATTGATCGGTGTCGCTCACCAGCGCGGCGTGATCGAGGAACTCACCCAGAGTCTCCGCGCGATCCGCAGAGTCACGCGCCGCATTCACCAATTCCTGCAGATTCTCAATTCGGGAAAATGATTCCGGCGTAGCTTCTTCTTCGAGAACCTTCACGTATCCGGTGCGATCGATGAGAAATTTGATGACCTCGGGCAGCGTGGCTGCTCCGCAGGGAGGGCGGAAGCCCTCTACGGCTCCTGACTCGCTCACGCCGGTTTGCTGCGTCTCAACGTCGCTCTCAGATTTGGCCGCCGCACTCTCCTTATTGTCGTCGACGGGGTTGAAAGATACAGGATCATCGCCATCGGCGAAAAGCTCGTGCTGCTCATTCGATCCGAAATCGAAGCTGGTCTCGTCCTGAGCTGGTTCGTCTTGTTCTGAAGCTGGCTCATTGCCATCGGTCTCCAGCGCTGGTTTTTGCCGATTGCCGGTTTCTGCTGCCAGCTTGTCGACGAACGTTCCTCCCAGCATGGCGCGAGCGTCATCAATGATCTGCTTGAATTCGCTTAAAGCACCCACAGCGCGCGCGGGTAGCAGCTTCTGCCCGATCGCCTGTTCCATAGCGCTCCACATACTCACACCGGTTTCGAGCGACAGGCGCTCCAGCACTTCGAGTGTGCTTTTGCCGATGCCGCGTGCGGGAGTGTTTACGACACGGAGGAATGCGATCGAGTCGTCTGGATTCTGGATGAGCTTGAGGTACGAGATCATGTCTTTGATCTCGGCACGCTCGTAGAACGAAAAGCCTCCGACGACGTTGTATTTCAGGCCATAGCGTCGCAGCGCTTCTTCGAACAGCCGCGACTGCGAGTTTGTGCGATAGAGGATTGCCGCTTTACGGGGCTCCTCGCCTTCGTCTGGCTCTCGTAAATATCGCGAGATGTAGTCGGCTGCGAATAACGCCTCGTTCTCGCCATCAGGAGCTTCGTAGTAATAGAGGGGCGTGCCGCCCTGGCGATCAGTCCACAGGCGCTTACCTTTCCGCTGCTTATTGTTCGCCACCACCGCCGATGCGCCTTCCAGGATGTTCTGCGTCGAGCGATAGTTCTGTTCGAGACGGATGATTTTCACTTCGGGAAAATCCTGCTCGAATTCGAGGATGTTCCGGATATCCGCGCCCCGCCAGGAATAAATCGACTGGTCTTCATCTCCGACGACGCAAACGTTGTGGTGCTCGCCTGCCATCAGCTTCATCAGCTCGTACTGCGGACGATTGGTGTCCTGGTACTCGTCGATCAGCAGATATTGATAACGTTGATTGTAGCGATGGCGCACCTCAGTCGAGCTCTTCAGCAGGCGCACGGCTTCGAGCAGCAGGTCGTCGAAGTCGAGAGCATTCGCCTTAAGCAGCTCCTTACGATAGATCTCGTACACGTGCGCGATCCGTTCCGTGTTGGGATCGGCGGATTTGAGATAGACCTCCTGCGGGTTGAGCATGTGATTCTTGGCCCACGAGATTCGGCCCAGAACATTTCGCGGAGTGAGTTGCTTATCGTCAATTCCCAGGCGGCGAATCGCGGCCTTGACCAGCGACTGCTGGTCAGATTCGTCATAAATAGCGAAATCCTTGGTCAAACCCTGACCGTTAACGCGAAGCGCCTCAATATCCCGGCGCAGCAGGCGGACGCAGAAGGAATGGAACGTTGAAATCCGCGGCTGAGCGACCGAGACATGCCCGATGAGCCGATTGACGCGTTCGCCCATCTCGGCGGAGGCCTTGTTGGTGAAAGTTACAGCGAGGATGGAATCGGGAGCAACTCCAAGGTCATCAATAAGATGCGCGATACGGTGGGTGATGACGCGCGTCTTGCCCGAACCGGCGCCAGCCAGGATTAGGACCGGTCCCTTGACCTGCTCGACGGCTTCTCTTTGTTGCGGATTGAGTTTACTGAGGTCCAACTCTCTCCAGTTTACCGGAGGCGATTCGTCCCGCGAGAGACGCTATTTAGGCGGGTTTCCATGACAACGCGCTCGATTCGGTACCTGCGAACACGAAGACACACACCAAGGTAATGGGAATCCCCTAAGTCGTGGTTTCCGCAATACCTAGTCCGGCGCACAATACGCCCATGCAGATCAAAATGAAGGTGAACGGACGTGAACTCGGCGCCGGAAGCCTCGACCTGTTGGTGCTCGATCAAGTGAAGCGGAAGATGCAGGAAAAAGTCGCTGGCTTGGTTTGCTCAGAGCACCTGCAACCGGCAATCTTGCAGGTGAGCGGCGAATCACTGTCGGCCCTCAAGGTGCAGATTCAGGCCTGCTGCGATCCTATGCGTCACCGTGTCGCCAAGGCGCTCGCCTAAATCAGTTTGGTGAGCTTCTTGTCGGCGAGGTGTTTCACCACCTTGCCCACGTCCTGCGAGTGCTCGCGCGTGGTCACCAGGATGGCATCTTCGGTTTCCACCACTACAATGTTCTTCACGCCCACTGCCGCGACAAACTTTTTCGGCGCATAGACGTAATTTCCTTCCGCATTCAGAACGTAGTGGTCGTCAGCGTCGATGACGTTTGCTCCGGCCCCGTTTTTACCTTGAGCTAACTGGTGCTCGAACAGCGCCGCCCAGGAGCCGAGATCATTCCAGCCAAAGTCGGCACGCAGGCAGTAAAGATCCGAGGAGTGCTCGCCTTTCGCAGAACGGGGTTCGAGCACCGCGTAATCGATGCTGATGTTCTCGCATTTTTCATACAGATGCTCGAAGATCGATTGGAACTTTGACGTCCCCCAGGCGGCAGCAATTTCCTCCAGATAGGGCGCGGTTTCCGAAAGATGTTCGCGCATGGCGTTCACCAGAGTCTTCGCTGACCAGACGAACATGCCGCTGTTCCAGTAGTAATTGCCTGCGGTCAGGAATTCCTCAGCTCGCTGCTGGTTTGGCTTCTCGGTAAAACGGCGTACGCGAAAGAGATCTTCGCCGAGCTTCTCGCCGGCTTCGATGTAGCCGTATCCCGTTTCGGGACGATTCGGCTTAATGCCCATCACCACCATGTTGTCGCCGGCTTCCGCCAGTTCAATCGCTTCCGAGACGATCTTGCGAAAGAGCTTCTCGTCTTTGATCACGTGGTCGGCGGGAAACATGCCAATCACCGCCTCGGGATCATTTCGATCCAGCAGGAAGGCCGCCAGCCCGATCGCGGGCGCCGTGTTTCGCGCCACCGGCTCGGAGACGATTTGCTTGCGGGGGACTTTCTTGAGCTGTCCGCTGATGACTTCGAAGATGTGCGTGTTGGTGATGACCCAGAAATTATCTTCGTCGGCTAATGGC
>Ga0134125_10004183_pt1 | contig 16536 bp, 13 predicted proteins | sample KB31751_FD_96464 | JGI IMG/M metagenome (GOLD analysis project Ga0134125, IMG submission 96464) | Terrestrial soil microbial communities with excess Nitrogen fertilizer from Kellogg Biological Station, Michigan, USA - KB3-175-1 | ecosystem: Environmental > Terrestrial > Soil > Unclassified ...
GAGGCGGAAGTTGACCACGAAAGTAGTGTCGACTTCAGTGGGCAGTCCGTTGAGGAGATAGGGCCGATAGCGCGCCACGCGAACGGCGTCGAGGGCCGCCTGTTGCAGCATCATGGGACCGCTGGTTGCACTCGCGCTTTCGATGGTGCCCGTCTTCGAGATGATGGCGTGAATGGTGACCGTGCCTTCGACATGCACCGCTTTTGCCATGGATGGATAGATGGGGCGAATCGGGGCAAGAAGAAGGCCGGCGGAGACTCCGGTTGAGATAGAGAAGGGCACGTGCTTGACTGGCCCGGCTACCACGATTGTTGGACCTCCGGTTGAAGGGTTGGCCGGAACCAGGCTTGGAGCATTGCTCGTCATTCCGATCATGCTGCCCAGCGCCGGCGGTGTATCGCTGAAATGATTGGGGTCGAGAGTCTGGCTGATAACAGGTGCGTGGGTGGCGACTGCCGCTACTGGAGCCGGGGCTGAGGTCGATGCAGCGCTCTCGACGTGGACACGCTCTGGCGGGGGTGGCGGCGGTTGTGTGGGTAGAGGCGGGGCGGCGATTTCAGACAGCTTGGCGTGGACTGGAACAACCTCTGGGTGAATGATCGGGATGATGATGATGGTCGCCGCGATAACGGCTTGCAGGGAGAAGGAAGCGAAAGCAGGCCAGCGGCTCTGCGTGCGGATGAGATGGGCGGATTCCAGAAGCGATTCCTCAAACATGACGGCACCTCGAAAGGATCGATGTGCCGCATTCAGGCGAGGAATGCGGTTGTTGGGTTAGACACCATCGTCGCGCCAAAGGTTCCTGAAGACAGGGGATAGTGGAGAGGGATAAAGGATAGAGAAGGCGACGGTGGCGGTTGGGCCTGATTCGGTAGATGATGGAAGGGTTATGTCCTCAACTGTGGTAACGACATTCGAAGTACCTGCGGTGCCCGCGGAGGTGAACCGTCCTGCGCGCATCCTGTCGGTCGACATGCTGCGCGGCATCACGATCGCCTTCATGATCCTGGTCAACGACCCCGGCGACGGGGGACATGTGTTTTCGCAGCTTGACCACTCGGTCTGGAACGGATGCACGCTCACTGACCTCGTATTTCCCACGTTCCTGTTCATCGTCGGCGCGTCGACCGTGTTTTCGCTGGAGGCCCGCGAGCGCAAAGGCGATTGCAAAAAGACGCTGGCGGGGCATATCTTCTGGCGCGCGGCGAAGCTGTTTCTGCTGAAGGAAGTGCTTTCGCTGGTGCCGTATTTTCACTGGTCGCATTTGCGCATCTACGGTGTGCTGACCCGGATTGCGCTGTGCTATCTGCTGGCCGGGCTGGTACTGCTGACGACACGGCGGACGAAGGTGCTGCTGGCGATTGTGGGAGTGCTGCTCGTCGGCTATTGGGTGTTGCTGCGCTGGGTCCCGGTGCCGGGAGCGGGTTGGCCGGTGAGAGATTTCCCGCTGCTCGATCGCGTTAACAATCTGACGGCATGGATGGACCGAGGAGTCAGTGTGTGGACGCTGCGCTGGCTGCATACCGGCACGCTGTATCTGAAGACGTCAGACCCCGAAGGTCTGTTAAGCACGCTGCCCTCGTTAGCCACGACCCTGCTGGGCGCAGTGGCGGGGATGTGGATGCGGCGCGCGCGGGGCGGTTGGTTCGCCGAAACTGCGAACGGAATGCGCCTGTGGCTGGCGTTTGCCGGTGTTGTGGGCATCGTTTTCGGGCTAGCGTGGGGACATTGGTTTCCGCTGAACAAGAACCTGTGGACCAGCAGCTACGTGCTATTTTGCGCAGGTGTAGCGGCGCTGGCGCTCGCGGCCTGCAGCGCGTTGGTCGATAGCAGGCCAAAGCCCTGGCCGCGGTTGCTGGAGTGGACGACATGGCCGTGGTTTGTGTTTGGAGCGAATGCGATCGCGGCCTACACGACTTCGGTGGTGCTGGTGAAAGCGGCCTCGTACTTCAAGATCACGGGTGCCGACGGCAAGAGCAGAAGCTTGTGGAACCTGGCGTACCACCACGGGTTTTCGCACGGCAACTCGACCGTGTGGACATCGCTGGCGTTTGCGATCGCGGTCGTCGCGGTTTGCTTTCTACCCAACTGGTTGATGTGGCGGAAGAAGATTTTCTGGAAGATATAGGGGTATTTAACAACAGATCCCCTGCGGGGATGACAACAAGAAAGCATAAAGCAAGAACGATGCGGAGGCAGTTTGGGTTACGAGAGTCTCAGGGATTGGTTGAAGGCGCTGGAGAAGGCGGGCGAGTTGAAGCGCGTCAGCGCGGCTGTGTCTCCGGTGCTGGAAATGGCGGAGATTGCCGACCGCGCAGCAAAATCTGGCAAAGGCACGAAGAAGGCCGGTGGGCCTGCACTGCTGTTTGAGAACGTTGCGGGCTATAAAGGCGCTCGCGTGCTGATGAACCAGTTCGGCAGCGAGCGGCGTATGAGGATGGCGCTGGAGGTCGACTCCCTCGACGATGTCGCCAAACGCATCGAGACACTGCTGCATCCGGTCGCTCCGGCGAGCTTCATGGATAAGTTGAAGATGCTGCCGGTACTGGCCGAAGTCGGTGGGTTCTTCCCGAAACGGCTCGAAGGCAAGGACGCGAAGAACGCTCCGTGCAAGGAAGTAATTTTGCGCGGCGACGATGTCGATGTGCTGAAGTTCCCGGTATTGCAGACCTGGCCGCAGGATGGCGGACGGTTTATCACGCTGCCGTGCGTGGTGACGCGCGATCCGAAGAATGGGAAACGCAACGTCGGCATGTATCGCATGCAGGTCTACGACGGTAAAACGACAGGCATGCACTGGCAGCGGCAGAAGGTTGCGGCAGAGCATTTCCGCGACCGTCTGCGTAGCGCTTCCGAAGATGTTGCCGGCGCAGTCGATCTGATGGCCTTGACCGCTGGCGGCACCACTGCGGCTACCGATACCCGCAGCGTTCCGCAAACTGTGCTGGCGAAGATTCGCGGCGAGCGGATGGAGGTTGCGGTTGCCATCGGCACCGATCCGGCAACGACGTTTTCTGCGATTGTGCCCGCACCGCCCGAGGTGGAAGAGTATCTGATCGCGGGCTTCCTTCGGCAGAAGGCAGTTGAGCTGGTGAAGTGCGAGACAGTTGACCTGGAAGTTCCGGCAACGGCGGAGATTGTGCTCGAAGGATATGTGGAGCTGGGCGAGCTGAGAACCGAAGGCCCGTTCGGCGATCACACCGGGTTCTACACCATGCGGGATGAGTATCCCGTGTTTCACATCACCTGCATCACGCACCGCAAAGACCCGATCTATGCGGCGACGGTAGTCGGCAAGCCTCCGATGGAAGATGCCTGGATGGGCAAGGCCGTCGAGCGAATTTTTCTGCCGCTGATGAAGCTGACGCTGCCGGAGATTGTCGACGTCAATCTTCCCGCGGAGGGCGTGTTCCACAATCTGATGATCGTGAGCATCCGCAAGAGCTACGCCGGTCACGCGCGCAAGGTGATGAGCGGCATCTGGGCGATGGGGCAGGCGATGTTTACCAAGTGTGTTGTCGTGGTCGACGAAGACTGTGACGTGCAGGACGTCGCTGAGGTAACGCTGCGCGTGGCCAACAACATCGACCCGGAGCGCGATATTCAGTTCACACTTGGCCCGGTCGACTCGCTGGACCACGCCAGTCGGCTGCCAAATTTTGGTTCGAAGATGGGTATCGATGCGACGCGCAAGTGGGCGGCGGAAGGCTTTACGCGCGAGTGGCCGCAGATGCTTACGATGGACGCCAGGGTCAAGTCCAAAGTGGATGGTATCTGGAAGGATCTGGGGATCGAATGAGGCAGTTTTTTGTTGCGGCGTGTGCCGCGCTGTTGTTGCAGACGCGTGTGCAGGCGCAGAGCGTCAGAGCGAATCCGGAGACGGTGTACGGGCGCCGCAACACGCTCAGCCTGTTCGCCGACTACTCCAACGATTCAAGCCACATCATCATCGGGCAGGAAGAGAACCGCAAGATCGCCGGGCTGGGTGTCGGTTACTCTCTGCGGCTGGCGCATAAACGCTACTTCGATTTTTCGTATGAGGCGGAGCTGCGGCCGCTGACAATGCTGCGCGATCCCGTGGTTTCGGGGACGAACACAGTGGTGGTTTTTGGTAGCCCCACGGTGATTGTGGGGTTGCCCGTGGGTGGGCCATTCAGTGGGCCGACACGAAACGACGACTGCGTCAGTGGGACCTCGAGCTTCGACGGGCTGACTCAGAACGGCGTGCTCTATACCGAGGTGACGACACAGCAGTGCGGTAAGCGCTGGACGTATCTTGGCGGCATCAGCCCTCTGGGCCTGCGGTTTGGTTTTGCGAAACGGCAGCGCGTGCAGCCGTTCCTGGTCGCCAATGGAGGGTTTCTGGCATCAGCCCACGATGAGCCGGTGAACAACTCCGCGCGCTTCAACTTCACGTTTGAAGTTGGCGGCGGAGTGGAGCTGTTTCACGATCGGCAGCACTCCTTCGCGCTCGATTTCCGGATGCGGCATATGTCGAATGGCTATCGCGGTTTTTACAACCCAGGAATCGACAACGGCGTGTTCCGGGCGAGTTACCGCTTCGGGCGGTGAAGCTGGCTGCGCGAGCACGGGTGCCGATGGTAGGAGAACTTTAACGCAAAGGACGCCAAGAGAAGCGTCAAGTTTCGCCGCGGCTGCCGTGGCGAAACTTGGCTCCCTTGGCGTCCTTTGCGTTAAAGCTTTTTGTTGCTTGGCGACTGCGCCCGAGACTACTCGGCGGGCGTGTGTAACGCGATCGTCGTGACGTTGTGGACCCAGCGCGCGGGCTTCACGTCGAGATCGTTGATCAGCTCAAACTGTCCAGCGGTAGTTAGCGGTTCGCCGGAGCGCGCGATAGCGACGATAACGTGGGCCTTGTGCAGCCCGGGGTGGACTTCGGCGAGCGAGTACAGCACCCAGTACTTATCCGTGCCGGTGGCGATCACGTACTCGTGGAGCATCGGGTGCTCAGTCTTCTCGGTGAGCACGACGCCCGCTTTGGCGAGGACATCCGAGAGCAGCGGCCCGCTGTAGGTTTCGTCGGCGTTCTGGTGGGCGTTGTGGACGGTGAGGGTCTGCTGCGGCAGCGTCTTGAGGTCCGCGAGAGTGAGCGTGAGGGAATGGCCGTCGTCCGTCTTGATGGTGAGGCTCGTCGAGGGTGCGCCCATGGGATGGGAGTGGGGTTTTACCTGGGCATTTTGCTCGGGCGGCATCGCGTCGGTTTGCGCGGCGGCGGTAAGGGTGAGAGCAAAGATGGCGGCGGCGAAAATGGCAGGGCGATTCATGGAGATTAGGGTATACCGAAGCGGGATGTTTGATGGAGAAGGGAATCTGCGATTCTGTTCTCACCCGCGAGCTAGGAGCTAAAAGCTAGCAGCGAAGAGCTAACAGCCGAGCCGTCGTATACTGGTATCTATGTCGATTGTTCGTAATGCGGCCGCTATCGCCAAAGGCATGAGCATCACGCTGCGGGAGGCCTTTCAACCTACCGAGGTCGAGAACTATCCTGACGGCAAAGGGCCGATGCGCGGGGCGCAGTTTCAGGAGCGGTTCCGTGGAAAGCATCAGTTGCAGCGCGATGAGAACGGCCTAGAGAAGTGCGTCGCCTGCTTTCTGTGCGCGGCGGCCTGCCCGTCGAACTGCATTTACATTGAAGCTGCCGACAACACCGAGGAAGTCCGCATTTCTTCGGCGGAGCGGTATGCGAAGGTCTACAACATCGATTACAACCGCTGCATCTTTTGCGGCTACTGTGTCGAGGCCTGCCCGACGGATGCGATTACGCATGGGCACGGATTTGAGCTGGCCAGCCTGAACGCGACGACACTCGTCATGCGTAAGGAAGACATGCTGGTGGGGATCATGCCGGCTATGCCGCTCGATCCCCGGAGCAGTGAAGACCTCGCCGATGTGCTTTCCTAAAAACAGAGATTAGGGATTAGGGAACAGGGATTACCTGCGGCGAGCCTCGATGGCTCGCCGTTGTTTGCCATACGCGTGACCAGACGCCGCGTGAAGGAGATCGGATTATGACGACGAAAAGACATCCGCTGGAAAAGATACTGCACGAACGGATCGCCATTATCGACGGTGCGATGGGGACGACGATCCGCACCTACGGCAAGACAGAAGCCGACATTCGCGGTGAACGATTTAAAGACTCGACCAAAGACCTGCTGAACAACGGCGACATTTTTTCGCTGACGCAACCGGACATGATCTGCGACATTCATCGGCGGTTTCTCGAAGCCGGTGCGGACATTATCGAGACCAATACGTTCGGAGCGACGAGCATTACGCAGAGCGAGTTTTTTGTCGAAGACCCGCGCGAGCACGGTGGACGGAAAGACCCTGAGTTCTATCAAAAGATCATCGACGACCCAATGCTGAGCGCGCTCGCATGGGAGATCAACGAGACCTCCGCACGCCAGTGCAGGGAGTGGGCCGACCGCGTGGCCAGTGCAACGGGACGGCAGAGGTTTGTCGCAGGAGCCATCGGTCCGCTGACCGTCTCGCTCTCGAACTCTCCCGATGCGGACGATGCGGGCTTTCGTGTGGTTACGTTCGACCAGGTGAAGAAGGCGTATGCCGAGCAGGTGAGGGCGTTGATCGCGGGCGGGTCGGACCTGCTGCTGGTCGAGACCATCTTCGACTCGCTGAATGCGAAGGCGGCGCTGGTTGCGATCCGCGAAGTGTTTGATGAGGACAGCACGGAGCTGCCGGTGATGATTTCGGCTGCCGTCGGCCGTGGCGGCGAGACGATGATTTCGGCGCAGACGACGGAGGCTTTCTGGAATGCGGTATGCCATGTAAAGCCGCTATCCATCGGGCTGAACTGTTCGCTGGGGCCAGACCTGATGTATCCGTTTCTCGAAGAGCTTTCCGAGAAGGCGGGCACGGCCATCTCCTGCTATCCGAACGCCGGTTTGCCCAACCCGCTTTCAGAGACCGGCTTCGATCTGGGGCCGGCAGACATGGCGCGGTATCTTGGAGACTTCGCCAAGGGTGGCTTGATCAATATTGCCGGCGGATGCTGCGGGAACACTCCGGAGCATATTGCGGCGATTGCGAAGGCGCTTGAGGGCAAGGCGCCGCGGCGGTGGCATCGGGAAGCGAGGGCAGCGTGAAAGAGACACTGATCCCCTTCGAGGATGACAACCGGAAAGACGACGACCAGCAGGGCAGCAGCGTAAAGCCGTTGCGCCTCTCAGGCTCGCAGCCGTTTACACAGCAGGCGGGCGTGTACATGATGATCGGCGAGCGCACCAACGTCGCCGGCTCGCCCAAGTTCGCGCGCCTCATCAAGGAAGGCAAGTACGAAGAGGCCGTGAGCATCGCACGGCAGCAGGTAGAAAACGGCGCGAACGTGCTCGACATCTGCATGGATGAAGGCATGATCGACGGCGTGGCCGCGATGACGCGCTACCTGCAACTGCTGGGCAGCGAGCCGGAGGTGGCAAAGGTGCCGTTCATGGTGGACTCCTCGAAGTGGGAGGTCATCGAAGCGGGCCTGAAGTGCCTGCAGGGCAAGGGCATCGTCAACTCGATTTCGCTGAAGGAAGGCGAAGAGAAGTTCCGCGAGAACGCGCGCAAGGTGCTGAAGTACGGCGCTGCCGTCGTCGTCATGGCGTTCGATGAGGATGGCCAGGCCGCGAGTTTTTCAGAGAAGATTCGGATTTGCGAACGGGCCTATCGCATTCTTGTCGACGAGGTTGGTCTTCCGCCGGAAGATATTATCTTCGACCCCAACATCCTCACCGTTGCGACCGGCATGGAGGAGCACAACAACTACGCCGTCGACTTCATCAACGCCACGCGCTGGATCAAACAGAACCTGCCGCACGCCAAAGTGAGCGGAGGCGTCAGCAATATTTCTTTCAGTTTCCGCGGCAACAACAAGGTCCGCGAGGCCATGCACTCGGCGTTTCTGTATCACGCAATCGCCGCGGGCATGGATATGGGTATCGTCAACGCCGGCATGCTTGAGGTGTACGAGGAGATCGAGCCGGAACTCAAGGTGCTGGTTGAGGACGTGCTGCTCAACCGCCGTCCGGATGCGACCGAGCGGCTGGTAGATTTCGGCGAAAAGCTGAAGGAAGTTGGCACAGCCGCGACCGAAAAGAAGGCCGAAGAGTGGCGCAACGGAACGGTGGAAGAGCGGCTGGCGCACGCGCTGGTCAAGGGCATCGACACCTACATCGAGATCGACGCGGAAGAAGCGCGCGTAAAACTGGGGCGTCCGCTGCTGGTGATTGAAGGGCCGCTGATGGACGGCATGGGCATCGTTGGCGATCTGTTTGGTGCGGGCAAGATGTTTCTGCCGCAGGTGGTGAAGTCCGCGCGCGTGATGAAAAAAGCGGTAGCGCATCTGACGCCGTTTATGGAAGCCGAGAAGGCCGCGCTGGTGGCTGCCGGCGAAGTCGTCAAGGCGCAGGGAAAAGTGCTGCTCGCGACGGTGAAGGGCGATGTCCACGACATCGGCAAGAACATCGTCGGCGTGGTGCTGGCGTGCAACAACTACGAAGTCATCGACATGGGTGTGATGGTTTCGTGCGACAAGATTCTTGACCGCGCCAGGATGGAACAGGTGGACCTGATCGGATTGAGCGGTCTGATTACGCCGTCGCTCGACGAGATGGTGCATGTGGCCAAAGAGATGGAGCGGCTGGGCTTCACGCTGCCGCTGCTGATCGGCGGAGCGACGACGAGCCGACGGCATACCGCCGTGAAGATTGCGCCGCATTACAGCCAGCCCGTGGTGCACGTGCTCGACGCCAGTCGCGCCGTGCCGGTAACGACCAGCCTGTTGAGCGACGACGGCAAGGCAGAGTTCGTCAAGAAGCATCGGGAAGAATACGAAGCTCTGCGCAAGGCTCACGCGGCTCCGAAGCAGCAGGTTGTATCGCTGGCGGAGGCACGCGAAAGGCGCACACCCATTGCGTGGCGGGCCGAGGATCTGGCGGTGCCGGAGTTTACAGGCGTACGGGTGCTGGAGGATTTTCCGCTGGCGACGTTGCGCGAGTATATCGACTGGTCTCCGCTGTTCCATGCATGGGGTCTGAAGGGCGTCTATCCGCGCATCTTCGACCATGAGGAACAAGGCGCACAGGCGAAGCAGATCTTCGCGGACGCCAACGCGCTGCTCGATACGATCATCGAGAAAAAGCTGCTCACGGCGCGTGGTGTGTATGGCATGTTTCCTGCGAACGCCGTAGGCGACGACGTAGCGCTGTATACCGACAATGCGCGTGAAGCCGAGTTACAGCGCTTCCACTTTTTGCGCCAGCAGGCGAACCGCGAAGGCGCGGAGCCGTGCCGCTCGCTGGGTGATTTTATTGCGCCAAAGGAGACAGGCCTTGCCGACTACATGGGCGCGTTCGCTGTGACCAGCGGCATCGGGGCTAAGGAATTGACGGAGAAGTTCCGCGCCGAGAACGACGACTACAACGCCATCATGGCGGAGGCCATCGCAGACCGTCTGGCCGAGGCGTTTGCGGAGTGTTTGCACAAGCGCGTGCGCGATGAGTGGGGATACGGACGTGCCGAGGGCTTTACTCCGGAGGAACTGATTCAGGAGAAGTACCGAGGCATACGCCCGGCGGCGGGATATCCGGCGTGTCCTGACCACACGGAGAAAGGCACGCTGTGGCAGTTGCTCGACGTGCAGGCGAACACGGGCATGCTCATCACAGAGTCGTTTGCCATGTGGCCGGGATCGAGCGTGAGCGGGCTGTACTTCGCGCATCCCGAGTCGCGGTATTTCAGCCTTGGAAAGATCGACAAAGACCAGGTGGAAGATTACGCCGTGCGTAAAGGTATGACGGTGGAGGATGTGGAGCGCTGGCTGGGGCAGAATCTGAACTACGACGCGGCGGGGTAGGGCAGTTGATTCCTTCCGCATCCACTGCGGCATCTCGCGGGCGCGAGCTTCCTAAAACCGGCAGTTATTCCCGCCTGAGAAAGCGAGAATAAGGCCTTTGATGACGAGTTGAAGGAGATGATGCAGCATAAAGAGCGGCCCTCCTGCACTGTGCCTTCGAGGCGAAGCGCGTGGCCCTCTGAAGGACGCAAATAATTAGACTCCCGCCGAAATGCGTTTGTCCACAGCTATTTTGAGTGCGGATTTGCACCGCGGGTTGGCGTGTGGTACAACAGATTTATTCCAGTCTGCTTCGGCAGATTTGAATTTCATGCAGAGTGGTTGAGGGACGAGCCCTGAGACGCCACGACAACCGGACAGAACAAAGACGTACCGGTGTCAACTCTCTCCTGGAAACAGGGAACATGAGATTCGGAGACAAGCAGCGGCACCTTTGCTGCACCCCCGTATTTCCTTCCTTTTGCCGTCTCGGCATTCCAGCATAGAGAAATTCTCAGGATTCGAAACCCCCTTGGCTGCGAGGGAGAATTGGATGTCTTATTCCTGTAATTTGTATGAGCTTCGCTGCAATGAGTGTGGCAAAAGCTTTGGTAATCGGCCGCTTTCGGCCTGCGATGAGTGCCTTGCGCCACTCGAAGTGCAGTACGACCTGGAACAGATTCGCGGCAAATTTACGCGCGAAAGCGTAGCCGCAGGACCAGCGAATATCTGGCGCTACAAAGCGCTGCTGCCCATTCCTGAAGGCTATGAGCCTGATCTTCCCGTAGGATTCACGCCGCTGGTGCGCGCCCGTGGCCTTGGAAAGCGTATTGGCGCCAGCAATCTGTATGTAAAGAATGATTCGGTTTGCTTCCCAACCCTGAGCTTCAAAGACCGCGTGGTTTCCGTCGCGCTGGCCAATGCCCAGGCGTTTGGATTTACGACGGTGGGCTGCTCCTCAACCGGCAACCTCGCAAACTCCGTGGCTGCGCAGTCGGCGCGGCTGGGGCTGAAGGCCTGCATCCTGGTGCCGGCTGACCTTGAAGCAGCAAAGATTTTGAACACGCAGGTATATGGCGCGCAGTTGGTGCGCATCGATGGCAACTACGACCACGTGAACCGGCTCTGCACGCAGATTGCGGATGAGTACAGCTGGGGCTTTGTGAACGTGAACCTGCGGCCGTATTACGCCGAGGGTTCGAAGACGGTGGGTTACGAGATTGCCGAGCAACTCGGCTGGAAGCTCCCCGACAATGTTGTTTGCCCGATGGCTGGTGGGTCGCTGATCCGGAAGATCAAGAAGGCGTTTGGAGAGTTGATCGCGCTCGGCCTGGTCGAACCAAAGAAGGTGCGTTTCTTTGGTGCGCAGGCGACAGGATGCTCGCCGATTTCGACAGCCGTGAAGCAGGGCTGGGATTACATCGAGCCGCAGAAGCCGAACACCATCGCGCGTTCGCTGGCGATTGGGAACCCCGCCGATGGACCTGCCGCCGCAAAGATGATTCGCGAGACCGGCGGATGGGCTGAGGATGTTTCGGATGTGGAGATTGTTGCCGGTATCCAGGAGCTTGCGGAGACCGAAGGCATCTTTACCGAAACGGCTGGCGGCGTGACGACTGCCGTGACGGCTCGGCTGTATGCGCATGGACGCATCTCGCCTGATGAGACGACCGTCGTGTGCATCACGGGCAATGGCCTGAAGACGACCGACGCTCTCGAAGGCCGGTTCGAAGAGGCTGTGCCGGTGAAGCCGAAGCTTGCAGCGTTCGATGCGTACATCAAGGCGTTCGATGGCAACCTCGATGCGCTTGAGCTGGAGCTTACGGGAGGTGCGCGATGAGCATCAAGGTGACTCTGCCAACCGCACTCGCGCGGCACACGGATGGACTGAAAACATTTGATTCGGATGCGGCCAACCTGCCAGGCTTGCTGACGGAGTTCGACGCCAAATTTCCAGCACTTTCAGCGAACGTGAAAGACGAGAACGGACGCTTGCGGAAGTTCATCAATGTCTATGTAAACGATGAAGATATTCGTTTTCTGGGTGGCGATGCGCACGCCTTTGAAGATGGCGATGAAGTCATGCTGATCCCTTCGATCGCGGGTGGACACTGCGGCGCGCGGCGTTGGTTGAGCTATCCATACGATGAATCGATCATGAGCGGCTGCTAAAAAAATATCGGCAAGCGATGCGATGCGGGTGTAGGATTTCCGCCATGAAACAGCTCCTTGGGCTTTCGGTATGCGCGCTTTTTTGGGCTGGCTGCGGGGCGGCGCCTAACCCCGGCTCGCAGTGCGATGGCGGTCTCGCATTGATGGAGACACCTACGGTAGCGACTGCGGATCATATGGCTGCTTCGCCTGGCAATCAGGTGCAGTTCTCCTCTGTGGAAGGTGCAAAATTCGTGGAGGGCTGCCCGATTCCTGCCGTTGTGCGGAGCGCGCAACCGGTGTGGACGAATCCTGATCCGCTGGATATCACGATCAGCAGCGCGCAGGATGCTACCAATGGAACGGCTGTATGCCACAGTGCAACTAGTGGTCCGGTGACGCTGACGGCGACGGATGGCACGGTGAAGCCTGCGTTGTCGGCGCAAGTGACCCTGACCTGCAATTAAAGCATTCAAATAGAAGGCTGCGCGCAACTGCGGAACCTGTCTCGGTGGAAGTCTGCCTGAAATCCGAATCATTGCAGGCAACCCTCTGATATGGACAACCTCTGGCGCGAGGCGAAAATGCCATGCGCGAATGACAACCATCATGGGAAACGGAGGCGTCGAATTTTATGCGCACGGGATTTCAACGGTGCGGTACGGAAATTCACGCAAGGAGCATGATGATGAAAAAGTACGTTTTCGCCACGGTTGGTGGCTTGGTACTGTCCTTTGCGCTCGCAGCTGGGGCCCAGATTGTTGTTCATATCGCACCTCCTCCACATCCTGAAGAAGCCGCTCCGCCTATTCCCACGGAACATCCGGGCTGGGTCTGGCAACCTGGCTATCAACGCTGGGACCACGACCACTACACATGGGTTCCGGGAGCCTACGTACAGCCGCCCTATGAACACGCCCGCTGGGTTGAGGGTCACTGGGACCGCCGCGGTGATGACTGGGTCTGGATTCCGGGCCACTGGAACCACGCAGAGTAGTCGTTACCTCATGACTAACGCCACTATGCCTGCCGCCTGACAATCAGGGGCGATAGGCGTCCAAACGGCGACAGGCTTCATCGAGGTCCGCGGATTTTTTTGCGAAGCAGAACCGAAGCAGGTTCTCCCCTCGATTGTCTCCATGCTCGTCGTTGCCAAAGAATGCAGAGCCCGCAACTGCTGCAATGCCGGTATCGGCCAGCAGTGTGCGGGCTTTCTGCTTGGCATTTTTCCCGGACACGCGAGAGACATCCGCGAGGATGTAGTAAGCGCCAGTCGGGATCGAAGGCGTGAGGCCTGCGCGGGTGAGGGAAGCGCACGTCATGTCGCGCTTGCTTTGGTACTCCACAGCGAGTTCATCGTAAAAGGATTTTGGCAGGGCCAGCAGGCCTGCGGCTGCGCCGTGTTGTAGCGGCGAGGGTGCGCACACGTACGTCAGGTCGTGGAAGTAGCCGATGGCGGGCATCCACTTCGCGCTTGCTGCAAGGTAGCCAAGACGCCAGCCGGTAACGGAAAAAGTTTTCGAAAAACCTGAGATGGTGATTGTCCGCTCGGCCATTCCAGGAAGCGCCGCAATGGAGATGTGGCGTTCGCCGTCGTAGATGAAATACTCGTACATTTCGTCGGTGAAGACGAAGAGGTCATGCTCGATGGCGATCTCAGCGATGGCTTCGAGCTCAGCCTGCGTATTGACTTTGCCGGAAGGGTTCGACGGCGAGTTGAGGATGATAGCTCGCGTGCGCGGTGTGATGCTCGCACGAAGGCGCTCGATGTCCAGCGCCCAAGTCGGGGCCTGAAGAGGAACGATGATTGGCTCGACACGTTGCGAGCGCAGGGTGCTGACGTGGTAGCCGTAGAAAGGCTCGAAGACGATGCACTGGTCGCCGGGGTTGAGCAGCGCGAGCAGCGCGGCGTGCAGGCCTCCGGTAGCGCCGGAGGTGACGAAGACTTCACTCGCAGGATCGACGGTGATGTTGTTGAAGCTCGCGAATTTTTGCGCGATGGCTTCGCGCAGCGAAGCGATGCCGTCGGCGCGGGTGTAGATATTCAGGCCGCCGCGGATGGCATCGATCGCGGCTTCGACGACAGGGAGCGGGGGGTCGGTATCGCACACGCCTTGGGCCATGTTGATGCCGCCCGCGGTGTCGCAGGCAACGGTCATGGCGCGGATCTCAGATTGGACGGCGTTGGGGGCAAGGTCGCTGAGGCGGAGAGACGAGAGTGCGGTAGTGGCTGGGCTCATGAGAAAAGGCGCGCTCAACATGAGGCGCGCCTTTCATCTTAGCCGAGTGTAAGAGATGTTGCTGGAGCCTAAATGTAGTGCAGTAACCAGAGGATGACGACGATCAGCAGAATAGTGCCGAGTACGCCAGAGCCACGATAGCCCCAGTTGCGCGAGTACGGGAAAACAGGAAAGGACCCGAATAACAGCAGCAGGAGAACGATGACGATAATCAGTTCCAAGGCGTGCCTCCAAAACAGAATGTGCAGCAGTCAGGTAGATGCCCGCATCGGTTCGCAGTGTTATCCGCTAAAAATATTTTGATGAATTTTGTTGTGCATGCAACGCTTGTTCGGCGATGCCGCTCTCATAAGGCGTAATACGCGTCGTGACGCGATTTCCTTTTCGAGGCAGGTGTGGCAATGTTTCTTATTCTGGCAATCGTTCTGGTTGTGCTGTGGCTGGGTGGGTTTTTCGTCATGCACATTAGCAGCTTCTTCATTCACCTGCTGATTATCTTTGCGGTAATTTCTCTGGTGATGCACCTGGTGTCGCCCCGAAGGGCCTGAGAATTTACCTGGATGCGAAAAGGCCGAGCTTGGCGGCTCGGCCTTTTCGCGTTTTAGGCGTTTTTTACTGGTGAGCCACAGGTTGTGATGGCGTAAGCGTTGCCGGCGGAACCGGCATCGCTTTTGCGAGAGCGTCCGGAGTTTCCTCGGCGAGCTTAGGCAGCGAACCGGCGAGCGCAATTTCCAGCACTTCGTCCATCTGTTCCACCCAATGCAGCTTCATCTCTGTCTTGATGAGTTCAGGAAGATCGGCGAGGTCCTTCTTGTTCTCAGCAGGAAGAATCGCTTCGAAGATGCCCGCGCGATGAGCGGCGAGAAGTTTTTCTTTGAGGCCGCCAATGGGCAACACCTTTCCGCGCAACGTGATTTCGCCGGTCATGGCAATGTCGCGGCGCACTTCGATTTTCGTGAGTGCGCTGGCGAGAGCCGTGGCCAGAGTAATGCCTGCGGAAGGGCCGTCCTTGGGGATGGCGCCTTCGGGTACGTGCACGTGAATATCTATCGACCGGTAGAAGTCGCGCGGCAACCCGAGGTGATGCGAACGTGAACGAATGTAGGTGAGCGCGGCCTGCGCGGATTCCTGCATCACGTCGCCGAGTTGTCCGGTGGCAGTCATCTTGCCCTTGCCGTCGAGCACCTGCACTTCGGTTTGCAGGATGCTGCCGCCCATCTCCGTCCACGCAAGGCCGGTGACGAGGCCGACTTCGGATTTCTCCTGCACCTGCGAATCGCGGAATTTTGCGACCCCGAGAATGCTTTCGAGCGATTCGGGAGTGACCGCTTCGGTGTGTTCGGGTGTCTTGACGACTTTGCGAACGACCTTGCGGCAGATGTTGCCAATCTCGCGTTCGAGGTTGCGCACGCCGGCTTCGCGTGTGTAGTAACGAATCACATCGCGAAGAGCATCGTCGGAGAACTGAATCTGCTCTTCGCTGAGGCCAGTGGCTTCGCGCTGTTTCTTTACCAGGTACTGCTTGGCGATTTCAAGCTTCTCGAGCTCAGTGTATCCGGTGAGCCGGAGGATCTCCATGCGGTCCTGCAACGGGCCGGGGATGGTGTGCAACACGTTGGCCGTCGCGACGAAGAGCACCTGCGAGAGGTCGTACTCGACGTCGAGATAGTGGTCCTGGAATGTGTTGTTCTGCTCGGGATCGAGCACTTCGAGCAACGCCGATGCGGGATCGCCGCGGAAGTCGGCTGCCATCTTGTCGATCTCGTCGAGCATGATGACGGGATTCTTGGTGCCTGCCTTCTTCATCGACTGGATGATCTGGCCGGGAAGCGCGCCAATGTAGGTGCGGCGATGGCCGCGGATTTCGGCTTCGTCGCGCACACCGCCGAGCGACATGCGCACGAACTTGCGGCCCGTAGCTTTCGCGATCGACATGCCCAGCGAAGTTTTACCCACGCCCGGAGGTCCGACGAAGCAGAGGATCGAGCCCTTGGGATTTTTGACGAGCTGACGGACGGCGAGAAATTCGAGGATGCGGTCCTTGATTTTCTCCAAGCCGTAGTGGTCTTCGTTCAGCACCGTCTCTGCGTTGTCGATGCTGCGAATTTCCTTGCTGCGCTTCTTCCACGGCACGGCCAGCAGCCAGTCGAGGTAGTTGCGTGAAACGGTCGACTCCGCGGACATAGGCGGCATCGCTTCGAGCTTCTTGAGCTCCTGCGTAGCCTTTTCCTTCACGTCGTTGGGCATGCCCGCTTCTTCGATCTTCTTCTTCAGCTCATCGAACTC